>Ga0209797_10001791_pt1 | contig 10823 bp, 13 predicted proteins | sample DOMMetBare3Fresh_2_FD_187472 | JGI IMG/M metagenome (GOLD analysis project Ga0209797, IMG submission 187472) | Wetland sediment microbial communities from St. Louis River estuary, USA, under dissolved organic matter induced mercury methylation -... | ecosystem: Environmental > Aquatic >...
TATGCGGCGGTGCCCTTGCCTGATTCCTTGGCACGGCGCAGCGCGGTGTCGGCCAGGTCGAGCAGCGACACGGCGTCGTCGTCCGCTCGCAGCTCGCCGATCCCGCCCGACACCGTCAGCGCATGGTCGGCCCGCCGGGCGCCGCGACGCAACGTCGCCTGGATCCGGGCGAACTGTGCCTCGGCCTCGATGCGGCCGGCGTCGATCAGGATCACCGCGAACGCGTCGGCGCCGACGCGGCAGATCAGGTCCGTCTCCCGTGCCGCGTCGCGCAGCGCCTGCTCCAGGTCGCCGATCGCCTCCTCGCCGGCCGCCTGCCCCTCTGACGTGGTGAGGTCCCGCAGGCCGTCGATGTCCACGAGCAGCAGCGCCAGCGGCTGCCCGAAGCGACGGGCGCGGTCGACCTCTCGCACGAGGGCGTCGTGGAAGGCCCGTCGGCTCGGCAGGCTCGTGACCGGCCCCTCCGCCGACTGCCGGCTCGCCAGCTGGAAGCGGCGGGCGTTCACGATCGCCGGGCCGGCGTGCTCCGCGATCGTTTCGAGCAGGGCGAACGCGTCGGCCTCGACCGGAGCGTCCTCCGCCCCGGAGTAGACCGCGAGGAACCCGATCGAGGCTCCGTCCGACTGCAGCGGCACGGCGATCGCCGAGCGAAGAGGCTCCGCCGGCTCGCTCTCGGGCCGGTAGTGGTAGGAGAGGGCCACCGCCCTGACGGGCGTGCCGTCGGGTGGGCCCGAGATCTCGTGTGCCTCTGCCGGCGTCGAGTTGATGCCGCGGACGGCCACGAGCGGAACGCCGTCGGGGCCTGTGACGCGGACGAGCGCCGCGGTCGCCCCCGGCAGCGCGCAGGCGGCATCGACCGTGCGCGCAAGCACCTCGTCGAGGTCGAGGCTGCGCCCGAGAGCGTCGATGGCGCGTGCTCGGAGGGCGTCCGCCTGCACCTTGCCGATCGCTCCGGCGAGGTCGTGCGAAAGCTGATCGACGCGCTCTCCCATGCGAGACAGCGCCTGGTCGAGCCTCCCATCCGCCTCGACGCGCGCACGGCGGGCACTCGCGGCCAGCAGGCCGACGACGAGAAGCGCCGCCAGCGCGGCGCCGAGCGCGAGCGCGGCCGTCGTCATCCTGATCTCACTGTACTCGGGTCGTCTCGTATCTCCTGCGCCGCGCCCGGCTAGAGCCCGAGCGTGAGCCCCAGGCAGTCGGCGGTCAGCTGGTTGCGGCCGAGCCGCTTCGCCGCCGTCTCTGCCGCAGCCGCGCGTGCGTCGAGGTCCGACCGGCTGTCGCCGGCGCGGAGGTCGGAGAGCCCGGCGGAGAACGTGAGCGCCTCGACGTGGGGGAAGGCAGTCCCGGCGACGACCCCTCGCAGGCGGTTGTAGGCGAGCACGCCCTGCTGGCAGGCGGTCTCGGGCAGGATGATCGCGAACTCCTCGCCGCCTCGGCGGCAGGCGATGTCGGTTGTGCGCACGGCTGCACGGACGCAGTCGGCGAATGTGGCGAGGACGGCGTCGCCCGCGGGCAGGCCGAATGCGTTGTTGACCTCGCTGAAGTGGTCGAGGTCGATGATCAGCAGGGCGAGTGGACGGTTGGCGCGCCGTGCGACCGCCAGCTCCCGCTCGAGCGCCTGGTCGTAGCCGCGTCGGTTCAAGAGGCCGGTGAGCTCGTCCGTGATGCTCTGCTCCTGCACTGCCCGGTGTCGCAGTGCGTTCGCGACGGCCGGGGTGGCGCGGCGGCCGACTGCCGTGAGCGTCTCGACCGCCTCGCTCCCGAAGGCCCGCTCGAGCCGCGAGTACACGGTCAGGGTCCCGAGCTCGCGTTCGCTCTGCAGGGGAACAGCGAGCGCCGAACGGACGGCGTCCGGGTCCTCGCTGTCCGGCTCGTACGAGTACGCAACGGTGGCAGAGCGGTAGGTGCGTCCGTCGGGAGGGCCGCAGACGGGTCGTACGCCGCCCTCCGGAGGCGCCACGCCTCGCGCCTCGCGCACGAGCGTGCCGTCCTCGGTGATCACCTCCACCTCGGCGCCGTCGACGGCGGGCACGGCTCCCATCGCCGCGAGCGTGCGGCGCAGCACCTCGCCGAGGTCGATCGTCGACCCGATCGCGTCGCCGAGCCCCGCGTCCAGCCCGAACGGCCGCCGCGCGGACGTCTCGATCCGGTCGGCAAGGCTCTCCAGCCGCGTGCCGAGGGTCTCGAGCTCGCTGTGCAGGAGCACGTCGCCGCGCCGTCGCCCGAAGGCGCCGTTCAGCGCTAGTAGCGCCACGAACACGATGACGGCCGCTAGGGCCGTGACGACTGCGGCAGTCGCGATCCCAACCCCCTTCCCCCAGGCAGACTGTAGGTGTCGGAGCGCCGCTTGTATAGGACGACGGCGCCGGCATTTCGCAGCCCGCGCCGAGCTGTTGCCACGGTCGTCCCGGTTTCGCTACACTTCGCCACCCGGACGGCGGGCCGCGTGCCCTGCCGGCCTTTCTGTGTGTAATGAACGACCTTCGACCAGATCGTTAGGAGCAGCGTGCCCACCGTCAATCAGCTCGTCCGCAAGGGACGGAAGGCCCCCGTGGCCAAGACGAAGACCCCGGCGCTTCGCGGCGCGCCGCAGAAGCGCGGTGTCTGCACGCGTGTGTACACGACCACCCCGAAGAAGCCGAACTCGGCGCTGCGCAAGGTTGCGCGCGTGCGGCTGACGAACGGCATGGAGGTCGGCGCGTACATTCCGGGCGAGGGGCACAACCTGCAGGAGCACTCGGTCGTCCTCATCCGCGGCGGCCGCGTCAAGGATCTGCCGGGCTTCCGCTACAAGGTGATCCGCGGTGGGCTCGACACGTCGGGTGTCTCGGATCGCCGCCAGGCTCGCTCGAAGTACGGCGCCAAGAAGGGCGGCTCCTAGAGTGGCTCTCCTGGCAACAGTTGGTGCGCCTCTGGCGCGCGATCCGCGGCGCATCGCGTCGTCCTCGGTCGCGCCCATGCAAACCAGCATGGGCGCTCCCTGCGTCCTCGCGCTGCTTGCGTCTCCCACGCCAGAGACGCGAAACCGTCACCAGGAGAACCACTGATGCCGCGCCGCGCGGAAATCCAGCCGCGGCAGGTCGAGACGGACCCGGTGTACGGCTCGGTGCTCGTCTCCCAGATGATCAACCGGGTCATGCTGGACGGCAAGAAGTCGACGGCCGAGAAGATCGTCTACGACGCCCTCGCGATCGTCTCAGAGAAGACCGGCAAGCCGGCGCTCGAGGTGCTGGAGAGCGCGATCAAGACCGTGACGCCTGTGCTCGAGGTGCGCTCGCGCCGGGTCGGTGGCGCGAACTACCAGGTTCCCGTCGAGGTGCCGCAGCGTCGCGCCCGCACGCTCGCGATCCGCTGGATCGTGCAGTTCGCGCGCGATCGCCGGGAGAAGCACATGGGCGACAAGCTCGCCGGCGAGCTGATGGACGCGGCCAACCAGCAGGGTGGGGCGTACAAGAAGAAAGACGACATCTACCGGATGGCGCAGGCGAACAAGGCCTTCGCGCACTACCGCTGGTAGGACGGGGACTCGAGGAATGAGCACCACCGCAACCCGCACCGCGCTCGACCGCGTCCGCAACATCGGGATCATGGCGCACATCGACGCCGGCAAGACGACCACGACCGAGCGGATCCTCTACTACACCGGGCGCACCCACAAGCTCGGTGAGGTGCACGAGGGCGCGGCCACGATGGACTGGATGGCGCAGGAGCAGGAGCGGGGCATCACGATCACCTCGGCTGCGACGACCGCGGAGTGGCGCGACCATCGCATCAACATTATCGATACGCCCGGGCACGTGGACTTTACCGTGGAGGTGGAACGCTCCCTCCGCGTGCTCGACGGCGCCGTCGCCGTGTTCGACTCCGTCGCGGGGGTGCAGCCGCAGTCCGAGACCGTCTGGCGCCAGGCAGATCGCTACGGCGTGCCGCGGATCGCGTTCATCAACAAGATGGACAGGACCGGCGCCGACTTCTTCGCCGCCGTCCAGTCGATGCGCGACCGCCTCGGAGCCAACCCGGTTTGCGCGCAGATCCCGATCGGCGAGGAGGAGCACCACATCGGCGTCGTCGACCTCGTCGAGATGAAGGGCATCACGTACCAGGACGACCTGGGCGAGAAGTTCACCGTCGGCGAGATCCCCGCCGCGCTGGCCGCCGCCGCCCACGAGCACCACCACGCGCTGATCGACGCCGTCGCCGAGTTCGACGACGAGCTGATGGAGACCTACCTCGGGGACGAGGCGTCCGTGACGCCGGAGATGATCCGCCGCGCGCTTCGCACCGGCACCCTCGCGAGCGCGATCACCCCCGTGCTGCTGGGCTCCGCCTTCAAGAACAAGGGCGTACAGCCACTCCTGGACGCGGTCGTCGACTACCTGCCGAGCCCGCTCGACGTGCCCGCCGTGCAGGGCATCGACCCGAAGAGCGAGGAGGAGCTGACGCGGCCCGCCTCGCTCGACGCCCCCTTTGCCGCGCTCGTCTTCAAGGTCATGTCGGACCCGTTCGTCGGCAAGCTCACGTACTTCCGGGTCTACTCGGGCCAGATCAAGGCCGGCGACCGGGTGCTGAACACGCGCAACGGCAAGACCGAGCGCATCAGCCGCATCCTGCAGATGCACGCGAACCACCGCGAGGAGCGCGACGAGATCGGCGCCGGCGAGATCGCCGCGGCTGTCGGCCTCAAGCAGTCGACGACCGGCGAGACGCTCGCCGCCGAGAATGCCCCCATCGTGCTCGAGTCGATGACCTTCCCCGACCCGGTGATCGAGGTCGCCGTCGAGCCGAAGACGAAGGGCGACCAGGACAAGCTGTCACAGGGCCTGCAGCGGCTCGCCGAGGAGGATCCGACGTTCCGCGTCACCTCCGACGAGGAGACCGGCCAGACGCTGATCGCCGGCATGGGCGAGCTGCACCTCGAGATCATCGTCGACCGCCTGATGCGCGAGTTCAAGGTCGACGCGAACGTCGGCCGCCCTCAGGTGGCGTACCGCGAGACGGCGTCGAAGCCCGTCGAGCGCGTCCAGGGCAAGTTCGTACGCCAGACGGGCGGCTCCGGCCAGTACGGCGACGTGATCATCAACCTGATCCCACAGGAGCCGGGCGCCGGCTACGAGTTCGTCGACAAGGTCGTCGGCGGCAAGATCCCGAAGGAGTACATCAAGCCCGTGGACGCCGGCATCCAGGAAGCCATGAACGCGGGCATCCTGGCCGGCTACCCGGTGGTCGACGTCAAGGTCGAGCTGGTCGAAGGCTCCTACCACGAGGTCGACTCGAGCGAGCGCGCCTTCAAGATCGCCGGCTCGATGGCCTTCAAGGAGGCCCTCAAGCGCGCCAAGCCGAAGCTGCTCGAGCCCGTCATGGCAGTCGAGGTCGTCACGCCCGACGACTACCTGGGCGACGTGATGGGTAACCTCAACAGCCGTCGCGGGCGGGTCGAGAGCCTGGAGCCGATGGGGAACTCGCAGTCGATCAAGGCGAGCGTCCCGCTGTCGGAGATGTTCGGGTACGCGACCGACCTGCGCTCCATGTCGCAGGGCCGGGCGACGTTCACGATGCAATTCGATCGATACGAGGAAGTACCTCAGTCCATCGCGAGCGACATCGTCGACTCGCAGGGTTCGTAAGAAGGAGACCGGAGGAGAGCATGGGAAAGCAGAAGTTCGAGCGGTCGAAGCCGCACGTCAACGTCGGCACGATCGGCCACATCGACCACGGCAAGACGACGCTGACGGCGGCGATCACCAAGGTGCTCTCCGAGTCGGGCACCGGTACCGCAATCCGCGACTTCAGCTCGATCGACGCTGCTCCCGAGGAGCGCCAGCGCGGCATCACGATCAACACCGCCCACGTCGAGTACGAGACTGAGGCACGCCACTACGCGCACGTCGACTGCCCGGGTCACGCCGACTACATCAAGAACATGATCACGGGCGCCGCGCAGATGGACGGCGCCATCCTCGTGGTCTCCGCGGCCGACGGCCCCATGCCGCAGACGCGCGAGCACATCCTCCTGGCCCGCCAGGTCGAGGTGCCCGCCATGGTCGTCGCGCTGAACAAGGCCGACATGGTGGACGACCCCGAGCTGCTCGAGCTCGTCGAGATGGAGGTGCGCGAGCTCCTCTCCAAGTACGAGTTCCCCGGCGACGACATCCCGGTGATCCAGGTCTCGGCGCTGAAGGCGCTCGAGGGTGACCCCGAGTGGACGCCGAAGATCCTCGAGCTGATGGCGGCCGTGGACTCCTACATCCCCGAGCCGACGCGCGACACGGAGAAGCCGTTCCTGATGCCGATCGAGGACGTGTTCACGATCACGGGCCGCGGCACCGTCGTCACCGGCCGCATCGAGCAGGGCCAGCTCACCGTCGGCGAGGAAGTCGAGATCGTCGGCATCCACGAGAAGGTGGAGAAGACCGTCGTCACCGGCCTCGAGATGTTCCAGAAGGTGCTCGACTTCGCGCAGGCCGGCGACAACGCGGGTGCGCTCCTGCGCGGCATCAAGCGCGAGGAGGTCGAGCGCGGCCAGGTGCTCGCGAAGCCCGGCTCGATCACGCCGCACACGCACTTCAAGGCGGAGGTCTACGTGCTCTCGAAGGACGAGGGCGGGCGGCACACGCCGTTCTTCAACGGCTACCGGCCGCAGTTCTACTTCCGCACGACGGACGTGACCGGCTCGATCAAGCTCCCGGACGGCCAGGAGATGGTGATGCCGGGCGACAACACGCAGATGGAGATCGAGCTGATCCAGCCGATCGCGATGGATCCGGGCCTCCGGTTCGCCGTCCGCGAGGGCGGCCGCACCGTGGGTGCCGGCGTCGTGACGGAGATCATCAAGTAGGAGTGAGGCTCCGCTTCGCCCCTACGCGAGTAGGGGCGAAGCGCGCCTCGCCCACTTGGGAGAGACAACAACAATGGCGCAACAGAAGATCCGCATCCGGCTCAAGGGCTACGACCACCAGCAGCTGGACCGGTCCGCCTCCCAGATCGTGGAGACGGCCCAGCGCACCGGTGCGACGATCACCGGCCCGGTGCCCCTGCCCACCGAGAAGAACGTGTACTGCGTGATCCGGAGCCCGTTCAAGGACAAGGACTCGCGCGAGCACTTCGAGGTGCGCACGCACAAGCGGCTGATCGACATCCACAGCCCGACGCCGAAGACGGTGGACTCGCTGATGCGCCTCGACCTCCCGGCCGGCATCGACATCGAGATCAAGCTCTAGGTGATGACGATGAAGGGCATCCTCGGACGCAAGCTCGGCATGACGCAGATCTTCGACCCCGAGACGGGGGCCGTCTCCCCGGTCACGGTGATCCAGGCCGGTCCCTGCCCGGTCGTCCAGGTGAAGTCGCAGACGAGCGACGGCTACGACGCCGTCCAGCTCGCCTTCGAGACGGTTGCCGAGCGGAAGCTGACGAAGGGGGAGCTCGGTCACCTGAAGAAGGCGGGCGCCGAGGCGCATCGGCACCTCGCGGAGTTCCGAGGCGTCAGCGAGCTGCAGGTCGGCGAGACCGTCACGGTGGCTGCTTTCGAGCCGGGCGAGGCGATCAAGGTCGCCGGCACGTCGATCGGCAAGGGCTTCGCCGGCACGATCAAGCGTCACAACTTCAAGCGCGGCCCCGTCACGCACGGTTCCCACAACATCCGCAAGCCCGGTTCGATCGGTGCGTCGGCGACGCCGTCGCGGGTGTTCAAGGGACAGAAGATGGCGGGGCGCATGGGCGGCGAGCGCGTCACCCAGCTCGGGCTCGTCGTCCACGGTGTGGACGCGGAGCGCAACCTGCTGCTCGTGAAGGGCTCCGTGCCGGGCCCGAAGAGCGGCATCGTCGAGATCAGGAGCACCGGCTGATGGCCGCCCTCAAAGCACAGCTGCTCGGCGGCGCCGCCGCCAAGGACGTCACCCTCGAGCCTTCGGTGTTCGGTGCCGAGCTGAAGAAGCACCTCGTGCACGAGGCCGTGCGCGCCGAGCTGAACGCCCACCGCGCCGGCACCCGTGGCGCGAAGAGCCGCGGCCTCGTTTCGGGCGGCCGGGCCAAGCCGTGGCGCCAGAAGGGAACCGGTCGCGCCCGCCAGGGCACGATCCGGGCCCCGCAGTTCCGCGGTGGCGGCGTTGCGTTCCCGCCCGGGATGCGCAGCTTCGAGGTGAAGGTGAACCGGAAGGCACGCCGCGCCGCGCTCGCCGGCGCCCTCTCCAACCACGTCTCGAACGGCACGTTCGCGCTCGTCGACGCCGGCGCGTTCAGCGCCCCGTCCACGAAGCAGGCGAAGGCGCTGGTCGAGGGGTGGGGCAAGGAGCTCCCGCTGCTGGTCGTCGCGCACGAGGACGAGACGGTGCTCGTGAAGTCGTTCCGCAACCTCGAGCGCGTACTCGTGACCGTCCCCGCCGAGCTCGAGGTTGCCGCAGTCGTGTGGGCCCGCTCCGTGCTCGTGAGCGAGACCGCGCTGCCGCTCGTCGAAGGGAGGGTTGCCTGATGGATCCGTCCAACGTCCTGCTGGCCCCGGTCGTGTCCGAGAAGAGCTACTCCGGCCTGGCCGATCGCCGGTACACGTTCAAGGTGCACCAGGACGCGCACAAGACGCAGGTGCGCCAGGCCGTCGAGCAGCTGTTCGGCGTGAAGGTGCAGAGGGTGAACATCGTCAAGGTGCAGGCGAAGCCGAAGCGCAGAGGCGCCTTCGCAGGCGTCCGGCCCGGCTGGAAGAAGGCCATCGTGCAGCTGCACGAGGGCCAGACGATCGAGATCTTCGAGGGGGCTCAGGTTTAGGTGGCTCTCCTGGCAACAGTCAGAGCGCCTCTGGCGCGCGATCCGCGGCGCATTGCGTCGTCCTCGGTCGTGCCCATGCAACCCAGCATGGGCACTCCCTGCGTCCTCGCACTGCTTGCGTCTCGCACGCCAGAGGCGCGAGACCGTCACCAGGAGACCCACTAATGGCAGTTCGCAAGTTCAAGCCCACGAGCCCGGGACGCCGCTTCATGGCCGTCTCCTCGTTCGAGGAGATCACGAAGGGCGCTCCGGAGAAATCCCTCACGGAGCCGCTGAAGAAGACGGGCGGCCGCAACAACAACGGCCGCATCACCACGCGCCATCAGGGCGGCGGGCACAAGCGCCGCTACCGCGTCGTCGACTTCAAGCGCCTCAAGGACGGCGTGCCGGCCAAGGTCGCAGCGATCGAGTACGACCCGAACCGCTCCGCCCGCATCGCGCTGCTGCACTACGCGGACGGCGCGAAGGCGTACATCATCGCCCCACAGGGGCTGAAGGTGGGGGCCACCGTCGAGTCCGGGCCGGCCGCCGACATCAAGGCTGGCAACGCGCTGCCGCTCGAGAACATCCCGACCGGGACGCTCGTGCACAACGTGGAGCTGAGGCCGGGCCAGGGAGCCAAGATGGCTCGCTCGGCCGGCTCCGGCGTGCAGCTCGTCGCCAAGGATCAGGGCTACGGCGTCCTTCGGCTGCCCTCCGGCGAGATGCGCCGTGTCCTGCTCACCTGCCGTGCCACGGTCGGGCAGGTCGGCAACTCGGATCACGCGAACGAGCAGTCCGGCAAGGCCGGCCGCAGCCGCTGGCTGGGCAAGCGCCCTGCCGTGCGCGGCTCCGCGATGAACCCGGTCGACCACCCGCACGGCGGCGGCGAAGGCAAGTCGAAGGGCGGCCGCCACCCGGTTACGCCGTGGGGCGTGCCGACGCTCGGCAAGCGTACCCGCCGCAAGCACAAGGAATCCGACAAGTTGATCGTCCGCGGCCGCCGCCGTGGCAAGGAGCGCCGCTAAATGTCCAGATCGTCCAAGAAGGGGCCTTTCGTCGAGGAACGGCTGATGAGCCGGATCGAGGCCATGAACGCCGTCAACGAGAAGCGGATGATCCGCACCTGGTCGCGCACCTCGACCGTCTTCCCGGAGATGGTGGGCCACACGATCGCCGTCCACGACGGCCGCAAGCACGTGCCCGTGTTCGTGAGCGAGCAGATGGTCGGGCACAAGCTCGGCGAGTTTGCGCCCACTCGCACCTTCAGGGGCCATGCCGGCGACAACAAGACCCAGGTGAAGAAGCGCTGATGGCCGACACCTCTCTCATGCAGTCCCGCGCGGAGGCGAAGTACGTGCGCCTCTCGGCCCGCAAGGCGCGAGTCGTGCTCGACCACATTCGTGGTCGCAGCGTGCCCGAGGCGCGCACGATCCTGGCGTTCACGTCCCGAGCCGCGGCCGAGGACATCGGCAAGGTGCTCGGGTCGGCGGTCGCAAACGCAGAGTCGACGCACGCGCTCGACGGTGACGAGCTCGTGATCGTCGCCGCGTATGCGGACGAGGGCCCGACGCTGAAGCGCTGGCGCGCCCGTGCCCGTGGCCGGGTCAACCGCATCCGCAAGCGCACATGCCATATCACCGTCATCGTGGGTGAGAGCCCCAAGGTCGCCGAGGCTACGAAGCGAAAGGCCGCCAAGCCTGCCGCCAAGGCCGCCCCGGCTCCCAAGGCCCCCGCCGCTGAGAAGCCGAAGCGCAAGGCGCCGGCGAAGAAGAAGGAGGCGGTTGCCTGATGGCGGCCACCCTCGTCGCATGTCGCGCCCGCCAGCACGCTGCAATGCGGCGCCATGCGTCGTCCTCAGTCGCGCCCGTAGCCTCCGGCTACGAGCGCTCCCTGCGTCCTAGCCTGGCTTGCATTTCGCGGCCGGCCGCCACGATTTGCAACGAGGGAGACCGCTAATGGGCCAGAAAGTCCATCCCGGAGGCCTTCGCGTCGGTGTCATCCACGACTGGAAGTCGAACTGGTACACCGGCAAGAAGGAGTTCGCCGACTACATCCTCGAGGATGTCCGCATCCGCGAGCACATC
>Ga0209797_10001793_pt1 | contig 10820 bp, 9 predicted proteins | sample DOMMetBare3Fresh_2_FD_187472 | JGI IMG/M metagenome (GOLD analysis project Ga0209797, IMG submission 187472) | Wetland sediment microbial communities from St. Louis River estuary, USA, under dissolved organic matter induced mercury methylation -... | ecosystem: Environmental > Aquatic >...
ACGACACCGACCGCGCCTCCGCCTGGGCCAGCGAGGACGTGATGGCCTACCTGTCCCGAGCGGTGAAGGAGTCGCTGCGATTCCAGGACGTCGCGGCCGATCCGGACACGCGGCGCATGCTCGGCCTGCTGCGTCTCGGGAACGAGCCGCCCCCGGCGCCATCCGACCCGGCGAGGCGGGCGGAGCTCGCGATGCTCTACTCGCGGCTCGGCAGCCTCTACGGCAAGGGCAAGTGGTGCGGTCAGGACGGCAAGCAGAAGTGCCGCGATCTTCAAGCGCTGTCCGACGTGCTCGCGAAGAGCCGCGACGCCGGCGAGCTCCTCGACGCCTGGGCCGGCTGGCACTCCGTCTCGCCGCCGATGCGCCCGCTGTACGAGCGGTTCGTCGAGCTCTCGAACGAGGGGGCCCGCGAGATCGGCTTTCCCGACGCGGGGGCGCAGTGGCGCTCGGCCTACGACATGCCGCCCGACGCCTTCGCCGCCGAGACCGACCGGCTCTGGAGCCAGCTGCGGCCCCTCTACGAGGGCCTGCACTGCTACGTGCGCTCGCGCCTCGCCAAGGTCTACGGCGCGGACAAGGTCCCGGCGACCGGCCCCATCCCGGCCCACCTGCTCGGCAACATGTGGGCGCAGGAGTGGGCGAACGTCTACCCGCTCGTCGAGCCGTACCAGGGGCAGCCGAGCCTCGACGTCGAGGCGGCGATGAAGGCGCAGGGGTGGGACGCCCCGAGGATGGTCAGGACCGGCGAGGCCTTCTTCAGCTCCGTCGGCCTCGCCCCGCTTCCGCAGACCTTCTGGGAGCGGTCGATGTTCGCGAAGCCCAGGGACCGCGAGGTCGTCTGCCACGCGAGCGCCTGGGACGTGACGAGCGCGGGCGACCTGCGCATCAAGATGTGCATCCAGGTGAACGAGGAGGACCTCGTCACCATCCACCACGAGCTCGGGCACAACTACTACCAGCGCGCCTACCTCCCGCAGCCCTTCCTCTTCCAGAACAGCGCCAACGACGGGTTCCACGAGGCGCTCGGCGACGCCATCGCGCTCTCGGTGACGCCCGGCTACCTCGAGACGCTGGGGCTCGTGAAGGAGGCGCCGAGGGACGAGAAGGGGCTCGTCAACGTCCAGATGAAGGACGCGCTCGAGAAGATCGCCTTCCTCCCCTTCGGCCTGCTCATGGATCGCTGGCGCTGGGACGTCTTCTCGGGGAAGACGAAGTCGGAGAGATACAACGCGGCCTGGTGGGAGCTGCGTCGGAAGTGGCAGGGCGTGGCGCCGCCGCTACAGCGGAGCGAGGCCGACTTCGACCCCGGCGCGAAGTACCACATCGCGGCGAACGTCCCGTACACGCGCTACTTCCTCGCGCGCATCCTCCAGTTCCAGTTCCACCGGGCCATGTGCCGCATCGCCGGGTGGAAGGGCCCCCTCCACGCCTGCTCCATCCACGGCAACAAGGAGGCAGGCCGGCGGCTCGAGGCGATGATGGCGATGGGCCAGTCGCGCCCGTGGCCCGACGCGCTCGAGGCGCTGACGGGCGAGCGCCGGATGGACGCCTCGGCGCTCGGCGAGTACTTCGCCCCGCTCCAGACGTGGCTCGACAAGGAGAACAAGGGGCGAAGGTGCGGGTGGTGAGGGAAGGGGCCGGAACCGGCCAGGCCAGCCCCAGTGCGCCTAGGTCGCGGCCTTCGCCGCCGGGCGCGGGACGAGCGTGAACTTCACCCGCTCGCGCTCGGCCGCGACCTCGCCGGGCTCGGCGGTGGACTCGCGGAGCCAGAAGGCCATCTCGTCCGCCTCCCAGACGTAGGGCTGGCCGTTCATCTGCACGCACCCCTCGTCGAGCGCGGCCGTCGCCTCGACGAGCGGGACGCCCGCGAGGTCGCGCATCAGCGCCTCGAAGCGCCCCTGCCGGTCGTGGTCCACGAAGGAGAAGTAGTGCCGCGCCGGAAAGGCCGTGTGGTAGTGGGCCGGGCGGTAGACCACCCCGGTGAGCCCGAGGCGGAGCGCCATGAGCGCCAGCATCTCGCCCGCTTCCCGCGCCAGCCCGAGTCCGGGAACGTCCTGGCCGGGCAGCCGAGGCCGCAGCTCGCTGAACCGGGCGAGCGGATTCCGCAGGGACAGCCAGTGGACGTAGAGCACGTCGTGGGCGGCGACGCGGCGCTTTTCCAGGATCAGCTCCACGAGGAGGTGCTCCCCGCCCTGCGCCTCGCCGAAGAGCCGCACGCGCTCGCCGAGCCCGGCCGTGTCGAAGGCGACGCGGAAATGGCCGTAGCCGAGGCGCTGGAGCTGGTCGAAGATGCCGTAGCGGTAGAGGGCGTGCTCCATCCCCGAGGCGGTGTAGAAGCCGAGCAGCAGCCGGCGCCGGCGCGGCCCGAGGCCGAGCGACTCCTCCAGGTCGTCGAGGGTGAACTCGCCGCTCTGGCCGAGCTGCTCCAGCGTGAGGCTCTCCGAGATGTCTGCGAAGCGCTCCGCCAGGGGGTCGTAGTTCCGCGGAATCGGCTCGAGCGAGCCGGTGGCGAGCGCCATGCCGGTGCCGGCGAGGACGCGCCACGAGTCACGGTGGTAGCCGCCGCCGGGGAGCCACACGCTCGGGACGCCCTCCAGCTCCGCGGCCACCATGAGGTCGCGCAGCCGCGCCCCCTCGAGCGAGAGGCCGAGCCGGCCGAACCTGTCCCCGGCGAGCACGTCTCCTCCGGCGATGACGAAAGCGAGCTGCGGCCGCGGCATGCGCCCGATGAGGGCGGCGAGCGCGTGCAGGTACTGGCCGTCGCCCGTTCCCTCCGGGAGGATCACGTCGTCCACGCCCTCCATGCGTCCCCAGTCGGAGCCGGAGAGCGACCCGATCCAGCGGGAGGTGTCATCGAGGAGGCACAACGCGAGGCCGTCGGGCGGGTGGGCGTCGAGGTCGAGGACCACCACGCGCCCGACGAAGCCCTCCGAGCGCAGGGCGGCGATCGCCACGGCGATGTCGTTCACCGGGCAGTTCCCTCCCGCGCTGGCGGGCCCGGCGTGGTGGAAGCCCCCGAGGAGGTTCAGCGCGGGCCGGCGCGTCCGTACGGTCTCGCGCGCGGCCTCGATGGTGGCGCCGCAGGCGAGGCGAACCGTGGCCATGACCTCGTCCACCTGCACGTCGGAGGGATCCACGCTGAAGACGTGGGCCAGGGTCTCGGGCCGGCCCAGCGACTCGAGGAGCCCGGGCGTGTGGACTCGCGCCAGGTCGGAGTAGGACACCCGGCGCGGGGCGCGCATCGCGCTCCCCACCACGGCCCGGCTCTCGCGGAGCCAGAAGGCGACGAAGTCGGCGCGGCGCGGCTCGAGCCCGAGCTGCTCGATCCCGGAGAGCGGCAGACGGTAGGCCGGGTCGTACCAGACGTCGAGCTCGCGCCGATGGAACCAGCTGCGCAGCCGGTAGAAGAAGGCGCGGGGCCCGATGGCCATGCTCGGCCCCCCCCCGATGCGACCTAGGCCTGGGCCGGGCCCTGCGGTGCGGCCGGCTTGGCCTCTAGGGCGGCGGCCCGGCCGCGCGCCACCATCCACCACCCGACCGCCGTCTCGAGGGCGATCCAGGCGATTGCGAGCCAGGCCGCGTTCTGCACGATCTTGAGGGCGTTGGAGCAGCGCGCGTACTGCTCGTCGAAGGTGCGGGTCACGCTCCAGAAGAGGGGCAGGCCTCGCGCCGCGAAGCCGACGACGAAGATCAGGTAGAGGGACCGGACGACGGCCATGACCTTCAGCATGGGAACTCCTCTCGACGGGGTGGCGGCGCGAGTCTAGCGCATCGGGCCTCGGGTGTAGGGAATCCCGGGCGCTCCGCCCGCGGGGCGGCGTAACGCGTGGGCAACGAGGCGGGGCGCGGCGGCGCACGACCCGCCGGCGTCCCCGCCACGTCCCCGCCGTCCCCGGACGCCTAGAACCGGTAGTTCGCGCCGATGAGGATCGAGTAGGCGGTGCCGCTCCCGGAACCGAAGTAGAAGTTCAGGCCCACGGGCTCGAACATGAGCCGCCAATGCTCGTTGAGGCTGTAGAAGCCGCCGCCGGCGAGGCGGAAGACGCCCGAGGCGCCGGAAACGGAGGCGCCGGGAATCGGGAAGGGAGTGTTGTTGGTGAGGCTGGCCGAGTAGTAGGCGAAGCCGAGGCCGGCGTCCGCGTAGAGCGTGAGCTCCCTCAATACCGGGAATGTGAACCGCGCCGACGGCACGAGCTCGAAGCGGAAGTAGGAGATGCTGTAGCCGGCGAAGTCCTGTCCCCAGAACGCGAACCCGATCGGCAGCACGAGGTCGAGCCCGACGTCGCGCGAGAGCGGCTGGAGGCTCATCGCGCCCTCGAGCCGTAGCTTGAAGGTCGTCTCGCCCTCGAACGAGGGGCCGAGGAGGACGCCGAGGCTGTAGGGGTAGCGCGTCTCCCGCATCCGCGGGGCCGGGGCGGGATCGGTCGCCGCGGCCGGGGCCGTGGTCTTCTTCGAGGCGGTGGTCTTCTTCTCCGGCGCGGTCTGCGCCGAGGCGAGGGGGGCGAAGGAGAGCGCGAAGGCGGCGGCGGCCGCGAGGACGAAGCCAGGGATCCTGCTGGATGGGCTGTTCATGAAAGAGAGTTTTGCCACGTCCCCCACCCTGGGTTCAAGAATTCGACCGGCGTCGGTGTGCGGCGGCGACTCACATGCGCGGGGCGGGCGCGGCGGATATCCTGTGGAACCCGCCGTGCGGGCGGCGACGGAGGAACGGTGTCCGAGGCGAGCGAGCTCAGGGAGGCCTGCGTCGAGGCGGCGCGGCGCGGCGGCGAGGTGCTCCGCCGCAAGTGGGGGAGCCAGCGCACCGTCGAGTACAAGGGCGGGATCGACCTCGTCACCGACGCGGACCACGCCTCGGAGGAGGCGACCCTCGGCTTCCTGCGCGACCGGTTCCCGGAGGCGGCCGTCCTGGCCGAGGAGTCGGGCGCCTCCGGCTCCGGGTCGGCGAGCCTGCGCTTCTTCGTGGACCCGCTCGACGGCACGACCAACTACGCCCACGGCGTCCCGCACTTCGCCGTGAACGTGGCCGCGGAGGACGGACGAGGGCTCGCCGCCGGCGCCACGCACGATCCCATGCGCGGCGAGATGTTCGCAGCCGCCCGCGGCGAGGGGGCGCGCCTCGACGGCCAGGCCATCCGCGTCTCGGCGACGAAGGACCTCTCGAGGGCGCTCCTGTCCACGGGCTTCCCCTACGACATGCAGGAGGACCCGGAGGCGCCGTTGCGCCTCTTCGCGGCCTACCTGCGCCGCTCGCGCGGGGTGCGCCGGTTGGGCGCGGCCGCCCTCGACCTCGCCTACGTCGCCTGCGGCCGGTTCGACGGGTTCTGGGAAGTGAAGCTCAAGCCCTGGGACGTGGCCGCGGGCATCGTGCTCGTCCGCGAGGCGGGCGGCGCCGTGGCCGACTTCGAGGGCGGCGACCGCATGCTCCACGGCGGCACCATCTGCGCCGCCGGCCCCGATGTGCAGAAGCTCCTGCTCGAGGTGCTGGCGCAGGTCCGCGGCAGGGAGTAGCCCGGGGCCGCCGGCGCGCCCCTACGTCCCGTCCTGGAACGGCAGCCGCAGGATCGACTCCGGGTCCACGTAGAGATCGCCGACCTTCGTGCCCCAGTGCAGGTGCGGGCCGGTGACCCGGCCCGTCTTGCCGACGAGGCCGATGCGCTCGCCGCGGCGGACCTCGGCGCCCGGCTTCACGCCGAAGCGGGAGAGGTGGAAGTAGACGGTGAAGAGCCCCACCCCGTGCGAGACCACGACGCTTCGGCCGGAGGCGTAGCAGTCGCGGACCAGCACCACCTTGCCGTCGTTGGCCGCCGCGATCGGCGCGCCCACCGCGCCCGACAGGTCGTCGCCGTAGTGCTGGCTCTGCTTCTTGCCGTTGAACAGCCGCTTGTCGCCGAAGCGGCCGGTGACCTCGGCCTCGAGCGGCCGGGCGAACGGGCCCCGGAAGAGCGGCGGGCCGAACGGCTGGGCGAAGGCCTTGTTGAACGCCGCCTGGTCCCGCTTCATGCGGCGCCGGGCCTCCGGGGGCGGCTCGATGAACTTCGGGGCCACCGAGATCTCGGCCTCCGCGAAGTGCGGCTCCTCCACCGGGAGCGCCGCGCGCAGGGCCGGAGCGCCGTTCACGCGCACCTCGACCGCGACCTCCCCGGGCGGGGTCTCGACGGGAAGGGCCGCGAGGGCGCGGAAGCCGCCGGCGATGGGGTAGAAGAGGAGGGGCCGCTCGCCGAGCGTCCCCTCGGGCGCCTCGGCGGCATCGTGGACGGTCACGAGGAGCGCGTCGCCCGGCCGCACGCGCTCCGGCTGCAGGGCGAGCGACGGCTCGGCCCGGGCCTGGCCCGGGAGGGCCAGCGCGAGCGCGGCCAGCGCGCGGAGGAGACGGGTTCTCGCCATGAGGTCCATGAAGCCGCACCTCGAGCGGCTCGCCGCCTACCCCTACCGGAAGGTGGAAGCGCCCATCAAGCTCGACCAGAACGAAAGTCCCTACGATCTCCCACCCGAGCTCAAGGAGCGGGCGCTGGCGCGGCTGCGCGCGCTCCCCTGGAACCGCTACCCGGACATGCACGCCGAGCCTGTCCGCGCCGCGGTGGCGCGGAGCCAGGACTGGCCCGAGCAGGGCGTGGTGCTCGCGCCCGGGTCGAACTTCCTCGTCCTCGCGCTCGCGCAGGCGGCCCGGCAGGTGCTCGACACCGCCCCGTCGTTCGCCTACTACGAGGGCGCCGCGAGGCTCTCCGGCGTGTCCTACCGGGCGCAGCGATTGGGCGAGGGCTTCGCCCTGCCGCTCGCGGGCCTCCTCGACGCCATGGGCGAGCCGCCGGGCGTGCTGTTCCTCTCGAACCCGCATGCCCCCACCGGCCGACTCTTCCCGGAGGCCGAGCTGCGCCGCCTCGCCGGGCGCGCGGAGGAGCGCGGGTGGCTCCTCGTCCTCGACGAGGCCTACCACTCCTTCTCCGGCACCGACCACCGGCCCCTCGCCCGGGAGGGCGGGAGCGTCGTCCTCTTGCGGACCTTCTCCAAGGCCTGGAGCCTCGGCGGCATCCGTGCCGGCTACCTGCTCGGCTCGCCGGAGGTGGCCTCGAAGGTCCAGGCGCTGCTCCCGCCGTTCTGCCTGCCGGCGCACACCGCCGCCATCCTCGAGGTGGTGCTCGGGGCGCCGGAGCACGCCCGCGGGCTCGCCGAGGCGCTCGCCGCCGAGCGCGACCGCGTCTTCCACGCGCTCGCGAGCCACCCGTCCTGGCGCGCCTCGCAGAGCGCAGCGAACTTCCTGCTGGTGCGGACGCCCGACGCCGAGGCCGCGTGGAAGGGGCTCCTCGCTCGCGGGGTCCTGGTGCGGCGGCAGGACCACCTGCCCGGGCTGGAGGGGTGCCTGCGCGTGAGCGTCGGCACGCCCGCCGAGAACGACGCCTTCCTCGAGGCGGCATTCGCCGTCTGACCCGGCGTGCGCCGATGTGCGCCGGCGAGGGCGCCCCCCTCACATCCCTTCGTCACGTGACGCGACCGGGGTCGAGCCGCCTGCTATCGTGGTGGCATGGCCGATACGAAGGCCAGGCGCTTCTACCTGACGGGCGAGATCGCGCACCTGACTCCGGAGGAGCGCCTCAAGGCCGCGGTGAAGGAGCTGGCCCTCGCCCTGGAGCGCGACCTCGAGCCGGGTAAGAGCCCGCACCGGCTCGACGAGGACGGGCGGCCCGCCTGGCTCCGCCGCGTCCCGTCGTACGCGCGGGACCTCTTCCGGCCCCCGCACTGGTGACCGCCGGCTCCCCGCCGCGCGGGCGGCGCTAGAAGCCCATCTCCTCGCGCAGGGCCTTCACGATCCGGAAGTACTCGTTGCGCGTGTACTTCACGTTGAGGACGTGAAAGTCCTTCTTCTGCAGCCCGACGCAGCCGAAGCAGTAGGTGGACTCCGAGCAGGAGACGCACAGGACCAGGTAGGAGGAGCCGGTGCAGTTCCGGGAGCGCACGCAGTAGGCCGACCCGTGGCAGTTCTCGCAGTCCTCGCAGTGGGTGAGGTGCGAGCTGTCCTTGCAGCGGGTCGAGTGGGTGCAGCGGTAGCACCCCTCGCAGTCGACGCAGAACATGCAGCTCGCGCAGCTGGAGCAGCCCTGGCAGGAGAAGGAGCCGGGGTTCTCGCCCGACTCGCCGAACTGCCGCAGGAGCCGCTGGTGCTCCGACTCGAACTGCCGGCGCGTCATCACCGGCTCGGCGGGCTTTCCGATCTCGCGGAACTCCCCCCTGGCCGTGTCGACGTACATCCGGCCGGTCACCTCGCGGACGGCGGGCGCCGGGCGCGGATCGGGCCGGGCGAGCGGCGACGCGGGGCGTGCGGGCGGAGAGGGGCGCGGCGGCGCGGCGGGGGGCTCGGGCGGCGGAGGCGGCCGAGTCGTGTCCACGAACCCGCGCCGGGCGATGTCGATGTACCGCGTCTCCGCGGGCTTTTCGGCTGGGCGCGGCCTCGGCCTGGCGCCGCGCCGGGTCGAGCCGGCCATGACCCATCCTTACCCGAAAAGGGCGGGATGGGAACTCGGCGGCCGCCGACCCCAAAGGCCGCGGGCCGTACCGGAAGGGCGCCGCTACGATGGGCGGGCCTTTCGAAACCGTGAGCGCGCGCCCCGGCGGCATCCGCCGTCCACCGGCGCCGCCTGGAGGTTCCCCATGCCGAACGCGATCCGCATCCCCGCCCGAGCCATTCTCGCGGCGCTACCTCTCCTCGTCTTCGCCACCGTCGCGATGGCGGCTCAACCGACCGTGCGCATCCCGGGGAGCTACCAAAGCGAGGCGGGCTGCGCGGGCGACTGGGATCCCGCCTGCGACGCGACCAAGCTCACCTACGACGCCATCGGGGATGTGTTCAAAGGCACCTTCACCATCGGCGTAGCGGGAGACTACGAGTACAAGGCGGCGCTGAACGGCACCTGGGACGAGAACTACGGGCTCCACGCCGTTCGCGGTGGTGACAACATCCCGCTGCGCGGTGTCGCCGCGAACGAGGCGGTGCGCTTCTACTACGACGACAAGACGCACTGGGTGACGAGCAACAAGAACTCGGTCATCGCGACGGTTCCCGGCAGCTTCCAGTCCGAGCTGGGCTGTCCCGGGGACTGGCAACCCGATTGCTTCCGCTCCTGGCTCGAGGACCCGGCCGGCTCGGGTCTCTACTCCTTCAGCACCACCGCCATCCCGCCCGGCGACTACGAGGCGAAGGTGGCCATCGACGGGAGCTGGGACGAGAACTACGGTGCAGATGGGGTCCGCAACGGCCCGAACATCGGGTTCACGGTACCCTCCGCCGGCACCGAGGTCGCGTTCCAGTACAACCCGGCGACCCACGTCCTGCGCATCTTCGTGGGAGGCATCCCGCTCGGCAACCTCGCGCTGGCGCAGGCGCACTGGGTCGCACCCGACCTCATCGCCTGGGACGTCGGGAACGTACAGAAGGACTTGAAGTTCCGGCTCCACACCGCACGCGACGGGGGGCTCGCGCTCTCCGACGACGGCGTTTCCGGCGGAACGAGTTGGGAGCTCATCTATGTCCCCGAGGGCCTTCCCGCGGACGTGAAGGAGAAGTTCCCGCATCTCGCGTCCTACGAGGCCTTCCGGCTTCCCGACGCCGCGGTGGCTGCCGCCCGCGCCATCCTCCAGGGGCAGATCGCCGTCTCCAGGGCCAGGGGCACGCAGCGTCTCGACGCCACCTCGCTCCAGATCCCGGGCGTGGTGGACGCGCTCTTCACGTACGGCGGCCCACTGGGCGTCACCTTCTCGAAGGGGAAGCCGACGCTGCGCGTCTGGGCGCCGACGGCGCGCTCGGTGACGGTGCACGTCTTCGACAAGCCGGCCGGGGGCACCGACACCGCCTTCGCCATGGCGACCGACGGGACGAGCGGAGTCTGGAGCGTGACGGGCGATCCGTCCTGGAAGTGGAAGTACTACCTGTACGAGGTGGAGGTCTACGTTCGGTCCGAGGACAAGGTGGTGAAGAACCCGGTGACCGACCCGTACTCCCTGTCGCTCTCCATGAACAGCGGGCGCAGCCAGATCGTGGACCTGACCGATCACAGGCTGAAGCCGCCGGGCTGGGACCACGTCCGCAAGCCCCCGCTGGCCGCGCCGGAGGACATCGTGGTCTACGAGCTGCACGTCCGCGACTTCAGTGCGAACGACCCGAGCGTTCCGGCCGACCGCCGCGGGACCTTCCTCGCCTTCGCCGAGGAGGACTCGAACGGCATGAGGCACCTCGAGCGGCTCGCGAAGGCGGGCCTCACCCACGTCCACCTGCTGCCGGCCTTCGACTTCGCGGTCGTCCATGATCTGCAGGATGCCGTGGGTGACCGCCACCGACGAGTGCGACGGGTTGCGCCCGGTCGCAAAGGCGTTGGGCGAGTCCTCCGGAATCAGCCACAGCCGCGGCATCGGCAACGCCATTTTCTCGCACAGGCGCCGCACCATGGGACCGATCCGTCTGTAAACTTCGGGATTCTCGGTCTCGGTCACCGGCTGGGCGGAATACATCGAGAGCGCGATCTTCTCCGAGAAGAAGTAGCTGAAGAAGTTCATCGCCACGGCCAGGGCGAGCCCGATGTACAACCCGTTCCTTCCCGCCACGGCCTGCCCGCCGACCAGCAGCAGGCCGCTCAGCAGGCCAAGCAGCAGGACCGTCTTCAACGCATTCGTCGTGTTCATAACTCCTCACTCTGGCCTGTTCCGGAATAACAGTGCCCACCGCTCCCTCACGGTCGCGGCTCGGTAACTGACCGTCGTTTCCGAGCCGCGCGCGTCAGCAAGCGGTTTCCGCGATTTCTCCGGAACGAACCCTTATACCGTAGCCGGGACCG
>Ga0209797_10001796_pt1 | contig 10817 bp, 6 predicted proteins | sample DOMMetBare3Fresh_2_FD_187472 | JGI IMG/M metagenome (GOLD analysis project Ga0209797, IMG submission 187472) | Wetland sediment microbial communities from St. Louis River estuary, USA, under dissolved organic matter induced mercury methylation -... | ecosystem: Environmental > Aquatic >...
CGCCAGCTTGCGGGTGGCGGCCGGGTCGGTGTCGAACAGACGCAGCTCGCGCACGCCCGCCAGATCGCGGAACGCCAGCGCCTGGAATTCGCTTTGCGCGCCGTTGCCGATCAGCGCCATCGCGCGGCTACCGGGGCGGGCGAGCATGCGGGCCGCCAGCGCAGACATCGCGGCCGTGCGGATCGCGGTGGTGAGCGTCAGCTCCGACAGCAGGCGCGGCGCGCCGGTGGCCACGTCGGCCAGCACGCCGAAGGCCATCACCGTGGGCAGGCCATCGCGTGTGTTACACGGGTGCCCGTTGACATACTTGAAGGCGAACTGCGACGCGTCGGCGATCGGCATCAGCTCGATCACGCCGTCGTCGGAATGGCTGGCCACACGGGCACTCTTGTCGAACTCGTGCCAGCGCAAGAACGCGTGCTCGATGCGCTCGGCGACGCCGGCGATGCAGGCCGGCAGGCCCTTGCGCTGCACCAGACGGATCATGTCTGGGGCGCTGAGGTACACGGTGGTGGTTGGATGTGAAGGGCGTGACATGGCAGGAACTCCGATTCGTGCCAATGCAGTCTCGCAGGCCCCGGTGTCAGCCGGAAGCGCGTGAAATGTCGAACAACCGCGTCGGAAATGCCGAAGTGGCAGCAGCCGCTGGCGAAATGCCGTGTTTGCCTGAAACCGCCACCCCGGGCTTGCCCCCGATACCGCCGCGCGCGGGGGCCCGATAGCATGCGCCGCACGACGGTCCGCGCGAAGGCGGCCGCAGGAGACGCACGATGTACGCCGGCAACCGCTTCGCCCAGCACCCCGACCGGGCTGCCTTCATCATGGCCGGCACCGGCGAGACCGTGACCTACCGCGAGCACGAACGCCGCACCAACCGCCTGGCGCATCTGCTGCGCGCCGAGGGGCTGCAGCGGCTGGACCACTACGCGATCTTCATGGAGAACAACCACCGCTACCTCGAGTGCAACGGCGCCGGGGAGCGATCGGGCCTGTACTACACCTGCATCAACTCCTACCTCACCGCACAGGAGCTGGCCTACATCGTCGACAACAGCGAGTCGCAGCTGCTGATCACCTCGGTGGCCAAGCTGCCGGTGGCGCGCGCCGCGCTGGCGCTGTGCCCGCGCGTGCGTCGCTGCCTGGTGGTGGACGGCGGCGACGCGGTGCGCGCGCTGGACGATGCGCGCTTGGTGGATTTCGCGCAGGCCGTGTCGGCCTACCCCGACACGCCGATCGCCGACGAGTGGCTCGGCACGCCGATGCTGTATTCGTCGGGCACCACCGGGCGGCCGAAGGGCATCCTGCGACCATTGCCCGAGAACCCGCCGTCGCAGCCGCTGCCGCTGTTCAACTTCCTCAACGGGCTGTGGCAATGCACCGACGGCATGCTGTACCTGTCGCCCGCACCGCTGTACCACTCGGCGCCGCAGGCCAACGTGTCGCTGGCCATCCGCAACGGCGGCACCGTGGTCATCATGGAGCACTTCGACCCCGAGCAGTACCTGGCGCTGGTCGAGCGATACCGCATCACCCACACGCAGCTCGTGCCCACCATGTTCAGCCGCATGCTCAAGCTGCCCGAAAGCGTGCGCAGGCGCCACGACCTGTCGTCGCTGAAGATCGCCGTGCACGCCGCGGCACCATGCCCGGTGCAGGTGAAGCAGCAGATGATCGACTGGTGGGGCCCGATCATCCACGAGTACTACGGCGCCACCGAGGGCCTTGGCTTCACCGCCTGCAACACGGCCGAGTGGCTGGCGCACCGCGGCACGGTGGGCAAGGTGCTGCTGGGCGAGTTGCACGTGCTCGACGAGGGCATGCATCCGGCCGCAAAGGGCGAGCCGGGCGAACTGTGGTTCAAGACCGCGACGCCCTTCGTCTACTTCAACGACCCCGAACGCACGCAGGCTTCGCGCTCGGCCGACGGCACGATGAGCACGGTGGGCGACGTCGGCTATGTCGACGACGACGGCTTCCTGTACCTCACCGATCGTTCGACGTTCATGATCATCAGCGGCGGCGTGAACATCTACCCGCAGGAATGCGAGAACCTGCTGATCACGCACCCGCAGGTGGCCGACGCCGCGGTGTTCGGCGTGCCGAACGACGATCTCGGCGAAGAGGTCAAAGCGGTCGTGCAGCCGATGCCGGGCGTGACGGCCGACGACGCGTTCGCACGGTCGCTGATCGGGTTCTGTCGCGAGCACCTCGCGCCGATGAAGTGCCCGCGCTCGGTGGACTTCATGGACCCGTTGCCGCGGCTGCCCACCGGCAAGCTGTACAAGCGGCCGCTGCGCGATCGCTACTGGCAGGGGCACGGCCGCAGCCGGATCGTCTGACCGCGCACCGGACGGCTGTGTGAGCCCTCGTCAGGCCGCGGCGCGGCAGGTCGCGATCCAGCGGGCGGTGAGCTTCTCGTGCACGCTGTTCTGCCGCAGCCGCTCGTTCAGCGCCTGCCAGTCGACGCGGTCGAGTTCCTGGTCCTGGTTGAAACACGAGAACACGTAGCGCTTCGTGCCGTCGGGCATCGTGTGCGGCTGCAGGCACTGCGCGCAGATCTCCTTCATCATGCACTGCATCGGCGAGTTGATCGAGCCCACCGCGAAGTGCCCGGCCTTCAGGTGATCGGCCAGCGCGCCGTGGCGCGCCTGCGCCACCGCGGCCATCATGCGGTCCGAGCCGATGGCGATGATGCGGTCGGCCGCGCGCAGGCCGATCGGCGCGTCGCCGAGCCCGCCCTGCGCATAGGCGAGCATGGCCTGCACGATGTTGCCGACGAAGCGCTTGTCCTGCGGGCGCGTGGGCGTGAACCCCGGGCCTTCGTCGCAGCACCAGACAATCAGATCCGCGGCGGCCTCGATCTCCTCGACCTTGTAGCGATCGACCATCTTCTTGTAGCCGGCGAAGTACAGCACCTTCGAACCCTGCGCCCGGAACGCCGCGCCGATCGAGAACAGCACCGCGTTGCCGAGCCCGCCGCCGACGAGCACCACGGTCTCGTGGCGCGCGATGTGCGTCGGCGTGCCGGTCGGGCCCATCAGCACCACCGGCTCGCTCGGCTGCAGGTCGGCGCACAAGTCGGACGAACCACCCATCTCGAGCACGATGGTCGACAGCAGCCCGGCGCTCTTGTCGGTGGCGGCGCCGGTGAGCGCCAGCCCTTCCATTGTCAGCAGCGTGGCGGGCAATCCGCCGGCCACGCGGCGGCTATAGGCCTCGAAGTTCTGCAGGCGGTAGAACTGGCCCGGCTGGAACGCGCGCGCCGCCGCCGGTGCATGGACGATCACTTCGACGATCGTCGGCGTCAGGCGCCGCACGGCATGCACCTTGGCACGCCAGTCGGCGTTGAGCCTGGCGAAGAACGATGGGTCGGACTCCGCGGCGGCCGGCGCTTTCTGGCGCAGCACCTCGGTGACGATGGGAAAGCCCTGCTTGGCGGAACCGAGCGCCTTGACCACGTTGCCGAAGTACGACGGGTGCAGGTCGCCGAAGAACGAGACGAAGCGGCCGTCGCCCGACCTCGACATCAGCACGCGGGCCTGCCTGGGTTTGCTGTTCCCCGCTTCGGGTTTGACGCCGTGCCCGGCGGCATCGACGGCGGCGAAGTATCTGCCGTCGAGCTTGAAATGCGCCGCGTCTTCGCGCGCCAGCACGGTGTTGGGCGACGTGCCCGCGGCGATGAAGATGGCGCGCGCCGGCAGCGTCACTTCGTCGCCGTCGCGCCAGCTGCCATCGTCGGCGCGGATCTGCTTTCGCAGCGCGAGCGCGCGCGCGGCACCGAAGGCATCGACGCGCACCGCGCCCGGGTTCAGGCACTCGGCGAAGACGATGCCCTCCTGCAGCGCGAGCTCCACCTCTTCGTGGTTGAGCGTGTAGGCCGGGCTGTCGATCAGCCGCTTGCGGTAGACGATGGTCGAGCCACCCCATTCGCGCAGCATCTCGTTCACGCGCGGCGCGCGCCCGTGCGCCTGCGCCGCGGCGCGTTCGGCGCGCAGCGCGCGCGCGTGGCCGATGAACTCGTCGGCGACCTCGCGCTCCTCGCCCGTCAGGCTGCCGACGAAATCGGCCACGCCCAGCACCTCGGCGCGGGTGAGGAACTTCTCGACCTGCACCGCGTAGTAGGCCAGCGCTTCGGTGGCGGTGTCGATCGCGGTCAACCCGCCGCCGATGACGACGATCGGCAGCCGCACCTGCAGGTTGGCGACCGACTCGCGTTTGGCGGCGCCGGTGAGTTGCAGCGCCATCAGGAAGTCGCTGGCGGTGCGCACGCCGCGCGCCAACCCGTGGGGAATGGCCAGCGTGGTGGGCTTGCCGGCGCCCATCGCCAGCGCCACATGGTCGAAGCCGAGCGCCCAGGCGTCGCTCAACGTCACGCTGCTGCCGAAACGCACGCCGCCGAACAGCGCAAATCCGGCGCGGCGTTCGAGCAGCAGGCGCACCACCTTCAGGAAGTTCTTGTCCCAGCGCACCGTGATGCCGTATTCGGCCACGCCGCCGAAGCCGGCCATCGCCCGAACGTCGAGTTCCTCATGCAGATCGGCATAACGCTCGACCGGTTCGAACGCGGTGCGCGAACCGTCGGCCGCCACACCCGACAGACGCGGGTGCAGCGGCTCGATCTTCAGACCGTCGATGCCGACCACGGCGTGCCCGTCGTTCAACAGGTTGTGGGCCAGGCCGAAGCCGGCCGGCCCCATACCGGCCACCAGCACCCGATAGCCGCTGCGCGGCGCGGGCAGCGGACGCTTCAGGTTCAGCGGGTTCCAGCGCGTCAGCAGCGAATAGATCTCGAAACCCCACGGCAGCTCGAGCACGTCCTTGAGCGTGCGCGTCTCGGCCTGCGGAATGTTGACCGGCTCCTGCTTCTGGTAGATGCACGACTTCATGCAATCGTTGCAGATGCGGTGCCCGGTGGCCGCCACCAGCGGGTTGTCGACGGTGATGATGGCCAGCGCGCCGATCACGTGGCCGTTGACCTTGGCCATGTGGAACTCGGAGATCTTCTCTTCCAGCGGACAGCCCGCCAACTTGACGCCGAGCGGCGAGGCCTTGAATGCCATGCTGCCGTCGGCGGCGGGCTTTTCCTTCAGGCCCGTCGAGCAGGAGTCCTTGCCCTGCTTGTGGCACCAGATGCAGTAGTGGGCCTGGTCCAGCGCACCGGCGAGATCGGTGCCCGGGTCGGTGAGCTTGAAGCCGGCGCGGCGGCGGATCTGCTCGGGTTTGATCCTGAAGGTGGTGATGTCCGCGACGTGCCGGTCCATCGCATGTTGCAGCAGGTGCAGCGCGTCGATCTTGGCCGGCGTCTTGAACAGCAGGCCCCGGTGGTGGTGGCGTCGGCCGCTGTCGCTGTACAGCGCCCAGGCGGCATACTGCAACGCCAGGTTCAGCTCGGCCGCGAAGCCGGCTTCGTCGGCCTGCCAGCGCAGCACGCCGCGCGCGAACGCCAGCTCGAACGCGGCGATGTCGTCCAGGTCGCTGCCGAGCCGCAGCGCCAGTTCGGCGCCCAGCCGATCGCCGTCGAGCGCCTGCGCGCTGTCGGGCGTGTGGGCCTTGGCAGCACTGCGCTGCACGAACTGGCGCTTGGCTTCGTACAGCGGCGCCAGCCGATGGTGCTGCTCGGCCAGCGCGCCCAGTGGCGCGCGGATTCCGAACAGCGCGCCGAGGAAATCGTCCACATGCGGCGCCAGGTCGATCAGCAGCTGCGACTGCTGTTTGGCTTCGAGCTCGGGTGCGCCACGGCGCGCGTCGTTCAATCGCGCATGCAGGGCCGCATCGGCGGCGGCGAGTTCGCGCAGGAACGCGGCGTCGACTTTCTGCAGGCCGTCGCGCTCGTACAGATCGGCGAATTGGAGGTCAAACCCCAGGTCGAGCATGCGGCACGGCTCCGGCAGTGATGGCGCGCGCGAATCATACGGGCGATGCCACGGCATACCGGTGGGCACCGGTGCGCCTCGCTGCACTCGGTCGCGGCGACCCGACAGCCGGCCAGGGGTCGCGTCGCGTTCGTCGAACCGCTTCCGGGCGTTGCCTCAGCCCGGAGCGTCGCCCCCGGACTCGTATCGCGATGGCGTGACGCCGGCCCGCGCGAGAAACCCCCGCAAGTGCAGCAGCGACTTCGCTTCGAGCACGTTGCTGTGGTGCGGCCGGTGAAGCACATCTTCCATGCGATTGAGCGTGACGCGGATCCTCGCACCCGAGATCGGCTCCAGCGCGGCGCCGACATGCTTCAGCAACGATTCGACTTCGCGCCAGTGAACGTTGCCGCTGGGCGGATCGTGGAAGATCGAGCGGATCAGCATGACATGGTGGCGACTCATCGATGCCTCCCGGTCTTGACGTCGCAACAGCGTACCCGAGTCTGCGAGAGGCCGACCGGCCGCTCAGCATCGTGCTCGCGCATCCGCTGCTGCGTGCGCCTTGCCGAGGATCGCGTCTGAACTTGTTCCTTGTGAGAGCCTGTCTCTGAAGTCCGGCGCGGCGCGACACAGGGCCCGGCCAGCGATCACCGCCTGGCGATCGGAACCACGTCGCGGCGCGGGGCGCCGTTGTACAGCTGGCGCGGCCGGCCGATCTTGTACTCCGGGTCGGTGATCATCTCTTGCCACTGGGCGATCCAGCCCACCGTGCGGGCGAGCGAGAAGATCCCGGTGAACATCGACACCGGGATGCCCAGCGCCCGCTGCACGATGCCGGAGTAGTAGTCGACGTTCGGATAAAGCTTGCGCTTGACGAAGTAGTCGTCCTCGAGCGCCACCTTCTCGAGCGCCATCGCCAGCTTGAACAGCGGGTCGTCGGCGAGGTTCAGCTCGCCGAGCACTTCGTAGCACGTCTCGCGCATCAGCTTGGCGCGTGGATCGTAATTCTTGTACACCCGGTGTCCGAAACCCATCAGGCGCACGCCGGAGTCGGGGTCCTTGACCTTCGCGACGAATTCTCCGAGCTTGGCCACGCCGCCTTGGGCCTGGAGTTGCTGCAGCATGTTCAGGCACGCCTCGTTGGCGCCACCGTGCGCCGGACCCCACAGGCAGGCCACGCCCGCGGCGATGGCGGCGAACGGGTTCGTGCCGGACGAACCGCAGAGCCGAACCGTCGATGTCGATGCGTTCTGCTCGTGGTCGGCGTGCAGGATGAAGATGCGGTCCATCGCGCGCACCAGCACCTCGTTGGACTCATAGTCCTCGCACGGCGTGGCGAACATCATGCGCATGAAGTTCGCCGTGTACGACAGGTCGTTCTTCGGATACACAAACGGCTGGCCCAGCGAATACTTGTACGACATGGCCACCAGCGTCGGCATCTTGGCGACCAGGCGCAGCGCCGAGATCTCCCGGTCGTGCGCGCTGTTGATGTCGAGCGAGTCGTGATAGAACGCCGCCATCGCCCCGACCAGACCGGTCAGCACCGCCATCGGGTGCGCGTCGCGCCGGAAACCGCGCAGGAAGAACTGCATCTGCTCGTGCACCATCGTGTGCCGCGTCACCGAGCGCACGAACTCCGCCTTCTGCGCCGGCGTGGGCAGTTCCCCCTTGAGCAGCAGGTAGCAGGTCTCGAGGAAGTCGCAATGGGCCGCCAGCTGCTCGATCGGGTAGCCGCGGTAGAGCAGCACGCCTTGGTCGCCGTCGATGTAGGTGATCTTGGATTGGCAACTCGCGGTGGACATGAATCCTGGGTCGTAGGTGAACATGCCGGACTTGCCGTACAGCGAACGGATATCGACCACCTGCGGCCCGACGGTGCCGCCCATCACCGGGAACTCGACCGACTTGCCCTCGCCGTAGTTGAGAACAGCCTTCATGTTTGAACTCATGGCTTACTCCTGGGGTTTGAGGAAAAGCCTAGCACCCGAAAATCGGAAGCCGATGATTCGGGTCAAATCCGCGCGCAGTTCGGGAGGGGTGCGACGTTCGGTCAGTGCGCCGTGCTGATGACGGTGGGGTGGGAGAACTCCCGTCCGATCAGCGTTCGTGCGTAGAAGTAGTTCTCGCGGGCCCTGTCACTGAGCGAGTCCATGTCCACTTTGCCGGCGGCGTCGCACGGAAACGCGTAGGAGCGACCTGCGACGAGCAGCGACTGAAAGCGCAGTTCGCAGTGGGCTTGCTGGCTTGCTGCCAATGGCGATGGTTTCATCGGTTTCGCCTCGGCGCCGGCAACCCGACACCTTGAGCAAAGCGTAGACAGCACCGGGCGCGTTGCCCATGCCTCAGGCGCGGGGGGTCGGGCGCGATCTCGTGAACATTGACGCTGTCCAGCAACAAAACGGGCGCCGAGCCCCGCGTCGCGCATCAGACCCAGGCGATCTCGTGTGGCGTGACCAGCGGGTCGAGCCGCTCGTTCACCCGCTGCGCGAGCGTGGCGCGTGCAGCGTCGGCGACGCCGTCGATCCGCACCGTGATCAGTGCGCCATGCACCGCGTGCACACCGACTTCGACCTTGATCGTGGCGCCAGGCGGGGGCAGGTCGGCCAGCATGCGGCTCACGGCTCGCTGCGTCGCATCCAGGCGCAATGCCGGCTTGAAGACCTTGCCGACCGCGGTGAGCGCGATGGCCTCGGTGAAGTAGATCTGCACCGGCACCGCGGCCCGCTCGGGCGTTCTGTCGCGCACGAACTCGGTCAGCTCGCCGGCGTCGATGACGACCCCGGGCCTGAGCTGCACGAAGGCCACCGGCAATTCGCCGGCATACGCATCGGGCTCGCCGACCACGGCCGCCAGTGCCACGGCAGGGTGCTGGTAGAAGACCTCTTCGATGGCGAGCGGGTCGATGTTGTGGCCGCCACGGATGATCACATCCTTCGCGCGGCCGGTGATCCAGAGGTAGCCGTCTTCGTCGAGCCGCCCCAGGTCGCCCGAATTCACCCAGCCCGGCTCGACGAACGCGCCGCGGTTGTGCACTTCGCTGACGTAGCCCGAAAACACGCCGGGCCCGGCCATCGCGACGACGCCGATTTCATTGGTGGCGCACTCGCCGAGCAAACGACCCTCGCCATCGACCTTGACGATGCGCACCCTGCTGTAGGGCACCGCGTGCCCCACCGAGCCGAGGCGCACCGGCCGGTCGATGTACGCGATGGTGTGCACGCTCGAGGTTTCTGTCATGCCGTAGACCTCGAGCACCGGCACGTTGAGCCGTTCGCCGCAAGCCCTGCCCACCGCCACCGGGATGGCCGAGCCGCCGCCCGATGCGCAGCGGATGCTGCTCGTGTCGGCGTCGCCCGCCGGCACCTGCATGGCTGCGGCCAGCACGGTGGGCACACCGCCGAAGATGGCCGGCTGGTAGCGCTCGACCAGGCGCCAGACGTTTCGAATGGCGTTCGGCTCGCGCCAGCCCGAAGGCGCGAGCACCACCAGCGTGTTGCCGGCCGCCAGCGCCGCCAGGCCTTGCGTGAGTGCGCCGCCGACGTGAAACAGCGGCAAGCCGAACAGCAGGTTGTGGCCACTGCCAAATGGCAGCATCAGCGCGATCACCCAGGCCTGATAGACCTGGTTGGCGTGGGTGTGGCGCACGAGCTTCGGCGTACCGGTGGTGCCGCCGGTGTGAAAGCAGCCGGCGGTGTCGCTGGCCAGGATGCGCCGCCCGCTGGTCAGGCGATCGGCCGCAAACCGGCCGAGCTGCTCATCGAAGTTGTAGACCGCGCTGGCCTCGTCGGTCGCGCCGTGCACGACGACGATGGCCTTGAGCTGCGGCAGTTGGGCCTTGATCTGCTGCACCTTGTCCCAGATGTCGGAGCCCGGCACCGGGCCCAGCGCCACCAGCACCCGGGTGTTGGCGGCGCGCAGGATCTGGGCGATCTGCGCCGCGGAGAGCAGCGGGTTCACCGGGTTGGCGATGCCCGCCGCCTGCGCGCCGAACAGCGCGAAGAATGTCTGCGGCAGCAGTGGCAGCAGCAGACTGACCACGTCGTTCGCGCCGATGCCGAGGTGGTGAAAGAAATTGGCCGACTGCGTGACCCGCGCGATGAACTGGCCGTGCGAGATCGTGACTGGCGTCTCCTCGGGATCGGCCTTCGTGAGGAAGCGGATCGCCGCCGCATCGGGGTCGAGCGCGGCGCCGAGCTGCAACGCGTCGTAGGTGCTCTGCGCTCCGATTCGATCGGCGTAGGGCGTGGCTTCGAATGCCGCCAGGTCGGCAGCCGTTCGCAATGTGGGCCGCTGGGTACCGATCAACCGGTCCAGCAGGTGCGCTCGGGACAATCGAATCCTCCGCAGGGTCGGACGCCGGCGATGGTAGGTCGGCGCAGCCGGCCAAGCCTCCCGACGAACCCGTAGACCGGTCGGCCCCCCTGCGGTCGTCACAACGTGGCCCGGACGTTGCCGACCGAGGCGATGCACCCTACGATCGAGCAGCTTCGGGTTCACCCAACGGCATGCGTGGCCGATCGAGATCGGCCCGGCGCGGAGGCAGCTCATGTACAAGACCATCGTGTTGGCATACGACGGCTCCGAATCGGGCCAGAGAGCTTTGCTCGACTGCCAGGAGATCGGTCAATGGAGTCGGGCCAGTCTGTTTCTGGTCGCGGTGATGCCGCCGCCGGTGGCGTCTCTCGGCGCCGAAGCCTGGTCGTACAGCCCGGAGTCCGACAGCGCCGAGCAAGCGCGCTATCAGGCCGTGCTCGACGCTGGCGTGCAGCGCCTGCGCGCTGCCGGCCTGGAAACCCAGGGTGGCCTTGTCGCAGGCAATTCGGTCGACGAGATCGTTCGCATTGCCAGGGACAGGCGGGCGGATCTGATCGTCGTCGGGCACAAGCACCTCGACAGCTGGGCCGCGCGCTGGTGGCGCGGCTCGGTCTCGAAGAGCCTGATCGAGTACGCGCCATGCAG
>Ga0209797_10001797_pt1 | contig 10815 bp, 10 predicted proteins | sample DOMMetBare3Fresh_2_FD_187472 | JGI IMG/M metagenome (GOLD analysis project Ga0209797, IMG submission 187472) | Wetland sediment microbial communities from St. Louis River estuary, USA, under dissolved organic matter induced mercury methylation -... | ecosystem: Environmental > Aquatic >...
AGATTGGTTTTGACCGAGCCCAGGGCGCAAGGTTGCTCAGGAGGACGGTCGATGGCAAGCACAGTGCCCAGGGCATTCGCCTCGATCGGATCGCCTAAAAATGTGCCCGTGCCGTGCGCCTCGACGTATTGAACCTGGCCAGGTGAGACTCCGGCTCTGCGGTAGGCGTCGCGCAGCACAGCCTCTTGGGCCAGCGGATTCGGCGCCATGAGCCCGTTGCTTCGCCCATCCTGGTTGACTGCGCTGCCGCGAATCACGGCATAAATCGGATCACCGTCGGCCAGGGCTCTAGATAACGGCTTAAGAACGACTAGGCCGGCGCCCTCACTGCGAACGTAGCCATTGGCCCGGGCATCGAAGGCCTTGCAGCGCCCATCGGGAGCCATGGCCCCGGCTTTGGTGAAGTTGATGGTAATCGCCGGCGAGAGAACCAGGTTCACACCTCCGGCCAGAGCGAGCGTGGACTCGCCATTCCAGAGGCTGCAGCAGGCCAAGTGGACGGCAACGAGCGATGACGAACAGGCCGTGTCGATTGCGATACTCGGCCCGCGAAAATCAAACTGGTAAGAAATACGGTTGGCCGCGATGCTCATGGCATTGCCTGTGCCGGCGTAGGCATCGATACAACTTAGATCGCTGAACTGAATGCGGCTGTAATCGTTGGTTGAGATGCCGATAAACACACCGGTCTGGCTGCCGGTTAGTCGCTCCGGCGCCTGTCCGGCATCTTCTAAGGCTTCCCAGGTCACTTCCAGTAACAGGCGTTGCTGCGGGTCCATGCGCAAAGCTTCCCGCGGCGAGATGCCAAAGAAATGGGGATCGAACTGATCCACCTGATCGAGGAAGCCGCCCCAGCGGGTGTTGATTTTGCCCGGCATCGCTGGGTCTGGATCGTAGAAAGCGTGAAGATCGAAGCGCTCCGCTGGAACTTCTGTGATGGCATCGACTCCGTCGCGGAGCAACTGCCAGAACGCTTTCGGGCCGTGCGCGCCGGGAAACCGGCAGCCGATGCCGATAATGGCGATCGGTTCGCTTGTCGCTTGCCGGTTTTGCTCAGCTCCGTGGTTTGACTCTGACGCCCCCGCTGACTCTGCTAAATGGCGCGCGAGAGTCTCGATGGTGGAGTACTCATAGGCCAGAGCAGGAGAGAGTTTTCGTCCAAGCCACTCGGCGAGTTCACCAGAAAGGCTGACCGCCTCCGTCGACCCCAGACCGTAGCTCGAAAATGGTTCCCGGACATCAATCTCGTGAGACTCTATTCCCAGCCGCTCCGAAAGTTTTGCTACCAACCAGGCTTGGATGACGTCTGCGCTATGAGAATCCATTTGTGATTTTACCTGTTCACCACGTTTGGTTCGATCGACAAAGCTAGTAACTGGTTGTTTGCAGAATACCCGGTCATTGCTCACTCCTCACCGAGCCGATCCAGGGTGCCGTCCAGAAAGCTGGCCTGGCAAGCACGGCGCTGCACCTTGCCGCTAGGAGTCTTCGGAATGCGCCCGGCCCTGAGCAGCACCACCTTGTACGCCCGAACATCATGCTCTTCTGCCACTGCTCGCCGAATACACCGAACCAATGCCTCGACATCCAGCAGCGGACGCACTTTCGCATCAGAGCGCGCTTCCCCATCCTGCGGGTAACGAGCTGCCGGTTGGTAGCGACGCTCTACCTCGGCTGCGACGATCAAGCGTTCCTCGTCGGCAACATCGACCGAAAATACGGCGCAACAACCTAGCCGTATCGCCGGGTGACTCTGTTCCACCGTCAATTCAATGTCGTGGGGGTAAAGGTTACGGCCACCGATGATAATCAAATCTTTCAAACGACCGGTGACAAACAGTTCGCCATCTTTTAAGAATCCCAAATCCCCAGTGCGAAGAAACGGCCCATCACCGGTATCGGCCAGGTAGGCGAGGAAACTGCGCTCTGTTTCCTCAGGTCGGTTCCAGTAGCCCTGCGCGACGCTCGGACTTGATACCCAGATCTCGCCGACCTCGTCGCCGGCGCATTGGGTCAACGATTCAGGATCAGCGATGGCAATTCTGGTATTGAGCTGAGCCCGGCCACATCCCACGAATGTCCGGGCATTTTGATTCTGTTCTAAATCTTCCACAACCTGATTCTTTTCAAGTGATGCCGTTCGTGTGGTGCACAATTTGGGCTCATCTCTTAGAAGCCCGCCTGAAACTATCAGAGTGGCTTCGGCGAGTCCGTAACATGGATAGGAGAAATTTGGGCGAAACCCACAGGGAGCAAAGCACTCAGCGAACCGTTTCAGGGTCTCCGCGCGAACTGGCTCCGCGCCGTTATAGGCTGCAACCCAACTGCTGAGATCGAGAGTTTTACGCTGCTCAGGGGTAATCCGGCGAACGCACATTTCATAGGCGAAATTAGGGCCTCCACTGACGGTGGCATGGTAGCGCGAAATGGCCTGGAGCCAGCGCACCGGCCACTGCAGAAAAGCTTGTGGAGGCATGAGGAAACAGCGACCTCCCGTATAGAGAGGTTGGATGATGCCGTTACTCAGTCCCATGTCGTGAAAGGCCGGTAACCAGGTCACGGAAACGCTGTCCGGCGTGAGCTCCAAAGCTTGGGTGAGATATGCCGAATTATGGAGCAGGTTGCCGTGACTCACCATCACACCCTTCGGCACTGCGGTCGAACCTGATGTGTATTGCAGCAAAGCCAGCGTAGCGCTGCTCACCTCCGGGTCTCGCCATTCGAAAGCCGGCGGGCTGCTAGTTACATTGTCGGTGACCAACCAGTGCATCGCCTGTAGCTCTGGAGCGTCAACAATGAGACGCTCCATCTTGGCGGCAATCGATGACGTGGTGAGTGCCAGCGATGGACCAGCATCGTTCGTGATCGCAAGCAGCCTCGGTAGCGTGCGCTGCGGCTGGGCCGGATTGGGCGGAGGCAGCGGAACGGCAATGACCCCGGCATATAAGCAACCAAAAAAAGCCGCTACGAATTCGAGACCGGTTGGATAGAGCAAAAGGGCGCGTTCCCCGCGTGCGCCATAGCTTTGGAGCAGTGCGCCAATCGCCCGGGCTTGGCTGTCCAACGCGGCATAGGTCAGATAGCCCGCCTCCATTTCTCCATCAAGCAAATACGTGTAGGGCCTATGCTCAGGTTGCTGCAGCGCTCGGCGGCGCAGCATTTCAATGAGCGTAGAAGACTCACTAATTGCATTGGCAGCGCCGACCGTCATCAATACTCCCTCTGGGATACTTAATTGCTTCACTTATGGAAACGCATGAATTTATTTTGGCGGCATTGTCGAGTCTGGCGGTTCTCACGACGCCAACTCCGTAATCGATATTTCGCGCCGACCATCTCACTTGCGTACGCGCGAAAGTTATCAGGACGAGAACGCTCCCATTCGGCTCGCTTCTCCGTTTGCACTGCGCCCCTTTGGCTGGAATTAGTTCAGCGAGCTTTGGTGTCGACAGGATCGACCGGTTTGATTTGTTGAATCGACCTCGCGTACCCATGTAGGTCAAGTTACAATGCGTTCTGACAAGAATTCAAGCCGATCTGCTTTATCTTTTCTGCACACCGCATCACTGGAGGCCAAGAATTTTTGCATTGAACTTCAAGACAAATCCCTAGTTTAGTATGCGCAGCCTAGCGGCAGGACAAAACCGGTTTGGTATTTTTCACCCAGTCGGATTTCTCGAAATCAACATTGTGCGGCCAGCCAATTTCGCGAAATTCATTGAGCCATGACCGTTGACGGGCGGGCGACCAGATGGTGGAGATCGAATTCCTCCTTTCCGACAGCCAGTTTACCAACTCTTGGGCGTCTGAGATTTGTTTGCGCGGATTAGCGAGTTCCCGAGCAGACCAATCCTTGGATATCGCGGCCTTGCAGAGATCTCTGTCTAATAGTGAACAATGTTAAAAATTGCCGCACCGAGAGATCTACAGATGCTCTCGGCGACCTGAGCGATCTACGCGGTGCGTTTGGTTTCTTTGATCACGCGATAGCGGTCTTTCTTTAAGCCGCCTCGTCATTGTCGCCCCGACAAGTCATTCCACGCCCATCGACCGGCGCAGGCAGAATATTATTGGCTAGGCAGCGCAACACAATTATGCCGGGGTGGGGGCACTAGGTTAATGTTTAAGATTTCGCTTGGCGGCGGCAGATTAAGATTTAAGCACCACTTTACTGTCACCTTCGACACCTGGCTTTGCATTCTTGCACAACCAGGCCTCTTTAATTGTCGAGAGTGACGATCCTAAAAAACAAAGTGCAGTAAAGCTGAATAGTTACAATCACGACACCGTTTGCATCTAAATTGCAATTTGTCAGTCAATGACGGCCCAAACCAAGGAGATTGAAATGAAAATATTAATATTGCTGGTAGCGATTTTTTTGGCTCTCGGCCAATGGGGCTGTAGCAGTGGCTCATTTTCCTGGGGAGACGGCGCCGCCAGTCAGCCGGCAAGCAGAATCCAGAGGGTCGAAGGCAGGGTGGAGCGAGTGGATATCCAGCGCGGCACCTTCGATTTAAGCGATCCGCTCAGAGCGCGGGTTATCGTTTCTCTTCCCTACAACGCTCGCAGTTCGGATGTCGATCGTTTACGGGCGCTTCGGGACGGGGATTACGTCAGGGTCGAGGGGCGATTCCTCGATCGCGAGCGATTCGAGCTGGAAAATTTTCTCCGCGACAATCGCTAGCGGCATTACCGCCGCTGTTTTTGAACCGATGATGGGCCTGCCATGAGATTCCATCGAACGATAATAGTATTGCTTTTAGCCGGAGCGACATCGACTTGCACCCTGGAGACCGGATCGTCCCGCAGGCCCGCCCCACAGCAAACCCCGCGCTCCGCGCCGAGCCGGTCGCTCGATGCGCGGGAGACGGAGCGAGTGCAGCGGGTCATGACGCCACTCTTACGCGCGGCAGATAAGCTGCGTCCTTTAAACCAGGTGCGAGTGCGCGTGATTGACGATCCAAACATTAACGCCGCTAATGCGGGAGGCGGCGAGTTTCAAACCACGACCGGGCTGCTTGCGAAAGCCAACGACGATCAGTTACGGACTGAAAACGAGTTAACGAATCAGAAAAGGAGGCACAGATGGAAACCTTAGACACTCAAACATGGATGATACTTGCAGCTGTTGTGGTCGTTGCATTGCTCGCGGTCGGGGCCTGGTTCTACCGGCGAAAGCAATCCCATACGCTGCAAGAACACTTCGGGCCAGAATACGACCGAACCGTAACTGAATTAGGTAGTCGCGCGAAGGGTGAATCGGAACTCAAGGCGCGCGAGAAGCGCGTCGAGCGGCTCGAGCTTATACCACTGGCCGCGCCTGAAGCCGTCAGATTCAGCGAGGCCTGGAAAGCGTTGCAGGGCCGATTCGTCGATAACCCCAAGGGCGTGGTTGTCCAGGCCGAGCAACTGGTGCGGGAACTGATGGAAAAGCGCGGTTATCCGATGGGTGATTTTGAGCGCCGCGCGGGTGACATTTCGGTCGACCATCCCGATGTTGTGGCCAATTACCGAGCGGCCCAGGCCATCGCGGTGCGCGATCAACGCGGCTCGGCGGACACCGAGGAGCTGCGCAAAGCCGTGGTGCATTACCGCGCCCTCTTCGATGAACTGCTCGAGGTAAGAGCGCCCAAGCAAGAGATCGCCGCAGAGAAGCGCAGCGCGGCCTAAAGAAGGCAGCCTGGGGGTGAAAGCCATATGAAAACGAACATAGAACATTGAAATCGTCGGCAGCTCTGAGACCAGCTGTGGCAAAGCCGCCCAAAATGCCGTGGCCAAGGCCTGCCAACCACTGCGCCATGTCGACCGGTTCGAAGTGACGGAAATGCGTGGTCTGGTTGAAAACGACAGGGGGCAAACACAGATCCACAATGACTGCGCAAGCACGAATTGTCTGCTCCGCACAGAGACAGCTGAGCGAAAAGCCCGATCGGGAATGCAGCGCGTTACTAGACTACCCCTGGGCGTGTGGGCGCGCCATGCGATATTTATTTTCGACAATGTCCAGTAGTGGACGGCGAGCCCGACCAAGTCGGTGTAGCGTGATGAAGGAGATTGAAATGAAGATGTTAATACTGCTGTTTGGGATTTTTTTGGCTCTCAGTCAATGGGGCTGTAGTAGCGGTTCGTTTTCCTGGGGAGACGGCGCCGCCAGTCAGTCGGGATCCAGAATCCAGACGGTCGATGGCAGGGTGAATCGAGTAGATATCGAGCGCGGCACCTTCGAAGTAAGCGATCCGCTCAGAGGGCGGGTGATCGTTTCTTTGCCCTACAACGCTCGGAATTCTGATGTCGATCGCTTACGGACACTTCAGGCCGGCGATAGCGTCAGAGTTGAAGGGCGATTCCTCGATCGCGAGCGCTTCGAGTTGGTGAATTTTCTCCGCGACAATCGCTAGCGGCTCTAACCGCGTCATGGTTTGAGCCGACGATGGGGATGCCATGAGACTTCTTCTAAGGAGATGAAAATTGAACCTGACAAAAAACCTCGGGATGCTCTTATTGGCCATCTGGCTGATAGCGACGGGCTTATTACAGGTGGTTACCATTCAAATTCCCGCCATCGGTACTATACTGGCTCTACTTGCTATCGTTGCTGGTGCTTTGATCCTGGTCGGTCGGTAAGCTGTTCGGTTTCACTCATTGCCTTCTTGAAATGAGCGACTGGAACAGTGCGATTGCACTCCGATGACGAACGGCCCAAGCGCACGCATCCCCGACAACGGCCGGCACGACGGAGCTTCGGCAGCGTCGGTTGGCTGGGGTCAACGCATCCTCGTATCAGGCGTAGAATTGGGGATGCCGCGGTGGTGGGAAGGCCCGCTCGCGGCGAGCCTGGACCTTCCCTGTTTCCCATCGAACTAGCGGGGCGATATAAAGGAGTCAAGTTGCAGATTGTCGCGATTGATAAATTCGCCCTCGAGTCTCACGTAGTCTCCGTTGCGCAAACGACGGAAACTCTCTACCTCGACCGCACGAGCGCTGTATGGAAGAGATACGGTAACTACCTCCCCTGATCGGGTCCTTACATCAAATATGCCACGGTCGAATTGGAGTCTTTCTACCGTGCCCTCGATGACATTGGACCTGGGAGACGGCGGAAACGGACGCGCACTGGACGGCGCTGGAGAGGTACGAGCCTGCACAGGTTCTTGCACCCTGATGCTCTCGATCTGACTGCTATTCCGCGGATCGGTTTGAAACGCGATGATGTCACCGGACTGAAGATTTTCCACCGTGTACTCCCAGCCATGATAGGCGACGGTGATCCTATTGGCACTATACGTCATCACGCGGTCCCGGCCGTCATCCGTTCGCACGCGGATCTCACGTCTTGATGGAATGACCTCCATTAGTTCGGCTCGAGTTTCACCGGGCCGCAGAGTTGCATCATCGGCGGTGGCAACTTGGTTTCGCCCCAGTCGAGCTTGCTCTAAGGTCGGTCGGGTTTCCACAGCTACACATCCCGCCAACATGGCAACGGCGAAAACCACCGCAAACAGAAATCTTAAGGAACCATTTGCTGGTATCATAATAAAACCCCCTTTCCTTCAGTAGGCGTTCTTCTTAACCCTTGGAAGGGCAAAGGCCATGCCAGCGCGGTTGTTTTTTGCGCGCGGTGATTCGCAGAAAAATAGCCGAAAATTGTAATAGCGTTTGCACGACAATTCCCCGCCCGCGTAAGCGCAGATGGCTACGCGAACCCATTTCTCGTTGTTCAGCTCCTCAATTCAAAATTGGCCGAGCTCGCGTGGTCTTAGTAGATTCGCATTCACGCAAAAATACTCCTGTGTAATTGTCAGCGATGCGACTTCCTAAAAAGTAAATCCAAGTCGCATCAAATAGTTGCAAAGATGAAGAAGTGTGCATCAATCTTGCTCCTTGGCCTTACCAAACGGAGGAATTCAGATGAAGACACTAATTTAAAAAGGAGTTCAACATGCTTTGGACTTTAGCGGTCGCAATCGTGGTTATTTGGCTGGCAGTCCAGCTCATGAGGGGACGAGTTTAAAGAGAAGGTCGAGTGTTCATAGACTCGCGGGCCGTCCGCTCGCTTCAATCGGGAGGTAACATATTATGGGACTGATATTATTGATTGTGTTGATTCTGCTCTTGTTTGGCGGTCTGCCCAACTGGGGATATCACTCCTATGGCTACGCTCCCTCAGGCATCGTCGGGACGATACTCATTATCGTCCTGATTCTCTTCCTGCTCGGGCGAATCTAACGGGGATGTACGCCGCCTTGCAACGGCCAGGGGGCGAGTCAGTGGCGCTGCTAGCTTGCGTGAATGGCAAACTATTCGGCCGGACGCTGCAAAATTCACGCGCTGAGCGTTTGACGCTTCGCCGCGTGCATGAAAGGAGCACGGCCATAAGTGGAAAAACCGAGCAGATCAAAGGGCGGATCAAAGAGGCAGCGGGTGTGCTAACCGATAATGACCGCCTAAGGAGAAAGGGAAAAGTCGATCAGGTGGTGGGTAAGGTGAAGGAAACCGCGGAGTAGACGGTGGATAGGATTAAGGACGCACTGACCGGCAACCGGCACCGCGGGCGCGCCACGTAGTCAAATCGTGCTCTGCGGCAAAGTCTTCCGCCGAAAGCTCTGAGGTTCGCGCATCGCATTGGAAGCGCAACAAAAGAAAAACGATGCTGCGCTTCCGCGAACCCCAGAGCTGCGAACAGCGATGCGGCCCCCCTCTTGGCGGTTAGTTGGCAACCATGAGCGGCGAAACCAAGATCAAGAGCATGGGAGCGATTCCCCACGCGGGCGGCGTTGGCTTCCGCGTTTGGGCGCCCAATGCCCAGCGAGTATCCGTCATCGGCACGTTCAACGATTGGGATGGCGCCAAGCATCCGCTACAGGCCGAGGAGAACGGCCACTGGTATGCGGATATCGCCGAGGCCCATATCGGCGATCAGTACCGCTACCAGCTGACCACGGCAAAGGGTGACTTCACGCGCATCGATCCTTATGCCCGTGAAGTAACCAGCTCGGTGGGCAACGCCATCGTCCACGACCCGAGCTTCGACTGGGAGGGGGACGATTTCCATCTCGTCGCGCGCAATGAGATGGTCATCTACGAACTGCACGTCGGCACTTTTAACGATGAGGAGGACGACAACCTACCTGGCAAGTTCGCCTCGATATCGTCCCGTCTCGGACACTTGAAAAAGCTCGGCGTCAACGTGATTCAGATCATGCCGATCGCCCAGTTCTCGGGTGAGCGGTCATGGGGCTACAACCCGGCCCATATCTTTTCGGTTGAGCTTGCCTACGGCGGCCCCTTGGCGTTCAAGAAGTTCGTCAAGCGCGCCCATAGCCACGGCATCGCCGTGATCCTCGACGTCGTATACAACCACTTTGGTCCAGGGGATCTTGATCTTTGGCAGTTCGACGGCTGGTCCGAGAACGACGGCGGTGGCATCTACTTCTACAACGACGACCGGGCGCATACACCGTGGGGAGACACCCGTCCCAACTACGGCCGCAACGAGGTCCGGCAATATATTTTTGACAACGTCTTTATGTGGCTCGATGAATACCATGTCGACGGCCTGCGCTTTGACGGCGTTTCTTACATTCATTCTTTCCCCGGCCCAGGCGGCCAGGACCTGCCCGAGGGCTGGAATCTCCTCCAGTGGATCAACCGCATGGTCACCGAGAAATTCCCCGGTAGGATCACCATCGCCGAGGATCTGCAAAACAACCACTGGCTCACCAAAGACGTGAGTGCCGGTGGGGCGGGATTCGGCTCGCAGTGGGACGGCAACTTTGTCCACCCGATCCGCCAAGCAGTAATTACCAGCGACGATCAACAGCGTTCCTTGAGCGCCATCCGTGATGCGCTCTGCTATCGCTACAACGACGACGCCTTCGAGCGGGTCATCTATAGCGAATCCCACGATGAAGTAGCGAGCGGCAAAGCCCGCGTGCCACAAGAGGTGAACCCGGAGGATGCTAAATGCTGGTACTCACAAAAGCGCTCGACGCTGGCGGCGGCGATGGTGTTTACCGCGCCGGGCATCCCCATGCTCTTCCAGGGTCAGGAATTCCTCGAAGGGAATTATTTCCGCGACACGGTGCCGGTGGACTGGGACCAACGCGATGAGTTCCACGGCATCGTGCGGCTCTACCGCGACCTGATCCGGCTGCGGCTCGATCTCGACGGCGTCAGCCGCGGCCTGTGCGGTCAGTCCACCCGGGTCTATCACTTATGCGATGAACGCAAACTCATCGCCTACCACCGTTGGGACAGGGGCGGCCCGGCGGACGACGTGGTGGTGGTTGCCAACTTCTTAAACCATCCGCAGGAGGGTTACGTCATCGGTTTCCCGGCCGCAGGCATATGGAAGCTCCGTTTCAACAGCGACTGGCAGGGTTACAGCCAAGCCTTCGAAAGCCATTGGAGCGGCGCAGTGATCGCCGAGCCAGGCGAGTACGACGGCTTCCCCTTCCACAGCTCGCTGTACATCGGTCCGTATAGCGTGCTGATCTTTTCACAATGAAGGAAGGCGATCCGCGGTGCTGTTTGAAGAGCTATGGCCAAGGAGAAGAAATTTCAAAAGCATCGCAAACTTGTGGTCATCCTGATCAGCCTGCCGGTTCTCCTATGTTTTTCGATGGCCGCAAGCAGCCTCATAGGCTCGGCGGCCCCCCATTTTCGAGTTCAATCCGGCGATGGCAAGGAACTAACCTTGGAGATGATCAAGGGCAAGGTCACCGCGATATTCTACGAGAACAAAGATCTGGTGGACGCCAACAAGAGACTGAAGGATGAATTGACCAAACTGTATTACGAGCAGTCTGAGACTAT
>Ga0209797_10001798_pt1 | contig 10812 bp, 1 predicted proteins | sample DOMMetBare3Fresh_2_FD_187472 | JGI IMG/M metagenome (GOLD analysis project Ga0209797, IMG submission 187472) | Wetland sediment microbial communities from St. Louis River estuary, USA, under dissolved organic matter induced mercury methylation -... | ecosystem: Environmental > Aquatic >...
GCACACCAAGGCGCCGTACGGCGCGATCAACCCGAACCACCTGATCCCGGTGCTCGAGGACGGCGACTTCCGGCTCACCGAGAGCTCGGCCATCATGAAGTACCTGGCCGACAAGGCCGGCTCGCCGCTGTATCCGAAGGACCTGCAGCAGCGTGCACGCGTCAACGAGCGCATGGACTGGATCAACACCCAGCTCGGCCGCGAGTTCTGCTACGGCGTGGTCTACCCGCAGATCTTTCCCCACCACAAGCGCCGCAGCGCCGAAGCGCAGGAGGCCACGCTGCAGTGGGGCAAGGAGCATGCGCAGGGCTGGCTGAAGGTGCTCGACGAACACATCCTCGGCCCGGGCAACAACTACCTGTGCGGCGATTCGCTGACGATCGCCGACTTCTACGGCGCAGCGTTCCTCACGCTCGGCGAAGTCGTCGGTTGCACCTTTGCTGACTATCCCAACGTGCAGCGCTGGCTGGGCCGGATGAGGGCGCTCAAGAGCTGGAAGCAGGTCAACGCCACGCTTGAGGGTGTGGTGGCCGCGCACAAGGGCGAGTCGTTCGTGAGCATCTGACCGGGGCGGACGGCGCGGGGTCGCCAACGACCCCGGTCAGAAGTCGGCGGGTCACTGAAGCAGACACCCCGGTGACCCGCCCGTACGTGGAACGCTCCGCCACCTTCGCCAGGCCTTCCTGACCCAGCGCATCGTTCTGGAGGCGCGCCGCCTGCTGGCGCACAGCACCGTGCCCGTCGCGACCATCAGTGACGAACTCGGCTTCGACGAGGCCACGAACTTCGTGAAGTTCTTTCGGCGCGAGACGGAGCAAACGCCGAGGGCGTTTCGCGCGGCGCACGCGCTCGTCCGTCGCAGCGTACAGATCCACGGCGGTTGGAGGCCGGCCAACAGCAGGCGTTGACGCCGGCGCGCCTTGCCTGCACGGATCAGGCGCCAGGGCCCGCAATGGCGGCAACGTGGTACCTTGTCCGGCGGGCAGGTATGGCCACCGGAGGAACCCCGCGCCAGATGCCCAGTTTCGCGCCTTCGCTAGAGTCCCCCCAACGTTCCGTACGCCGCTGGTGGGCGACCTTGCGCGCGTCGGGCCGGCAGGCCGATGAAGACGAGCCGTTGCGTGCGGCCTTGTTCAGTGCCGACCAGATGGCTCTGCACGCCAGGCAGCTGGCGGCCACGCATGTGCTCAGCGCCGAGCCGGTGCGCGACCGGCTGCTGGCCCGGCTGGCCGCGAACGAGGCGGTGCTGGTGGCGGTCTGCGAAGTGCTCGCGGCCACGGTGGCAGCGAAACTGCGCATCACGCCGGCGGCGGAATGGCTGCTCGACAACTTCTACCTCATCGAGGAAGAGATCCGGATTGCGCGGCGCCATCTGCCGCGCGGTTACAGCCGCGAGTTGCCGCGCCTTGCGGCGGTGTCGGCGAACACCGCGTCGCCCGGTCTGCCGCGCGTGTACGACCTCGCGCTCGAGCTCATCTCGCACGGTGACGGGCGCGTCGGCCGCGGCACCTTGAGCCGCTTCGTGGCGGCTTACCAGAGCGTGCAGCCGCTGATGCTCGGCGAACTGTGGGCGATCCCGATCATGCTGCGGCTGGCGCTGATCGAGAACCTTCGCCGTGTGGCCGTCCGCGTGGCCGCCGGCCGCGAGGAGCGCGACCGCGCTGCGCGTTGGGCCGACGAGATGCTGGCGATGGCGGAGAAGTCGCCCACCGACCTGATCCTGGTGATCGCCGACATGGTGCGCTCCGGGCCCGCGATGACGAGCGCCTTCGTGGCCGAGTTCGCGCGCCGCCTGCAGGGCCGCGGGGCCGCGCTGGCCATGCCGCTGACATGGATGGAACAACGCCTGGCCGAGTCGGGCCAGACCATCGAACAACTGGTGCGTATCGAGAGCCAGCACCAGGCCGCCAGCCAGGTCTCGGTGAGCAACAGCATCGGCAGCCTGCGCCTGATCGGCGCGATGGACTGGCGCGAGTTCGTCGAGAGGCTCAGCGGGGTCGAGCAGGCGCTGCGCGACGACCCGGCCGGGATCTACGCGCAGATGGACTTCGGCACGCGCGACCACTACCGGCACGCGGTCGAGCGCATCGCGCGCCTGGGCCGCTGGTCGGAGACCGAGGTCGCGCATCACGCCGTGAAGCTGGCCCGCGATGCGAACCACGCGGCGGGCGGCCCCCCCGATGCGCGGCGCGGCCACGTCGGCTTCCACCTGATCGGGCCGGGCTGCCACGCGCTCGAGCAGGCTGCCGGCGCGCGCTTGCCGCCTCTGCTCGCGCTGCAGCGGCGTGCACGGCGGGCGCCGCTCGCGCTGTACGGCGGCGCGGTCGGGCTCGGCACGCTCGCGCTGGCGGCCGGCCCGCTGTGGCAGATCCAGGCCGAGCTCGGCTGGCCTTGGTGGACGTTGCTGCCGATCGCGCTGCTGCTCTTGCTGGCGGCGAGCCAGCTCGCGCTGGCCCTGGTGAACTGGGCTGCCACGCTGCTGGCCCGGCCCGAGCCCTTGCCGCGCATGGACTATTCCCACGGCATCGCCAGCGCCTCGCGCACGCTGGTCGTGGTGCCCACGCTGCTCGGTGATGCCGAGCGCATCGACGAGATGGTCGAAGCGCTGGAAGTGCGCTTCCTGGCCAATCGCGATGCCCACCTGCACTTCGGCTTGCTGACCGACTTCCAAGACGCCGCCGCGGAGCACCTGCCGGCCGACGAGGCGCTGGTGGAAGCGGTCGCATCGAAGATCGAAGCGCTCAACGCACGCTACGGGCCACCGCCCAACGGGTACGCGGGCGACATCTTCTTCCTTTTCCATCGGCCGCGCCGCTGGAACGCGCGCGAGCGCGTGTGGATGGGCCACGAGCGCAAGCGCGGCAAGCTGGCGGACCTCAATGCACTGCTGCGCGGCAAGGCGGCGGCAGGCCCGGGCGAGGCGTTCTCGCACATCGTCGGCGACACGAGCGGGTTGACCAACGTGCGCTATGTCATCACGCTGGACGCCGATACCCAGTTGCCACGCGACGCCGCTGCCCAATTCGTCGCGACGATGGCTCACCCGCTGAACCGGCCGCGCTTCGGCAGCCGCGACGACGGCCCGATCGTGACCGAGGGCTACGGCGTCCTGCAGCCGCGCGTGGCCGTCAGCCTGCCGGGCAGCAACCGCAGCGGCTACGCGCGGCTGTGCGGCGGCGACGCCGGCATCGACCCGTACACCCGTGCGGTGTCCGACGTCTATCAGGACGTCTTCGGCGAAGGCTCGTTCATCGGCAAGGGCATCTACGACGTCGATGCCTTCGAGCGTGCATTCGCCGGTCAGCTGCCCGAGAACCGGATCCTCAGCCACGACCTGCTCGAGGGCTGCTACGCGCGTTCGGCGCTGCTCAGCGACGTGCAGCTGATCGAGGATCCACCGGCTCGCTACAGCGCGGACGTCGCACGCCGCCATCGCTGGATCCGTGGCGACTGGCAGTTGCTCGGCTGGCTGCGTCGAGACCTGCATGGCGCGTCGGGCACGGCGGGCGGGCGGCGCGTGACGCGCAACCCGCTGTCGGCCCTGTCGCAGTGGAAGATCTTCGACAACCTGCGCCGCAGTCTGAGCCCGGCGGCGTTGCTGGCACTGTTGCTGTTCGCGTGGTTGCTGTTGCCCGAACCGGACGAGTGGACGTTGCGTGCGCTGGCGGTGCTGGCCCTGGTGCCGATGCTGGCCTATGTGGTCGAGTTGCTGCGGCGCGGGACCGACCGGCTGATGGCCCACGAGCCGACCTCCGTCGCGCCGCCCGCGGGGCGCCAGGCGTTGAACGTGCTGCTCGCAGTGGCCTGCCTGCCGCACGAGGCGGCCTACAGCCTCGACGCGATCGTGCGCACGTTGTGGCGTGTCCTGCTGTCGCGCCGCCGCCTGCTGCAGTGGCAGCCCTCGGCCGACGCGCGACAGAAGACGGTGCCGGGCAGGCTGCACGACCTGTGGGCCACAACGCGCGCGATGTCGGTCGGCCCGCTGCTGGCCGTCGGCACGGCGGCCTCACTGGCGCTGCAGCAGCCGCAGGCGCTCGCCGCAGCCGGGCCTGTGCTGCTGCTGTGGCTGCTGTCGCCGGTGCTGGTGTGGTGGCTCGATCGCCCGCTGCGGCGCGAGCCCGCGGCGCTGAGCACCGCGCAGACCGTCTTCCTGCGCCGGCTGGCGCGGCGCACCTGGGCCTTCTTCGAGACCTACGTCGGACCCGACGACCACCACCTGCCGCCGGACAACATGCAGGAACAACCCGTGGCGCGCATTGCGCACCGCACGTCGCCGACCAACATCGGCTTCGCACTGCTGGCCAACCTGACCGCGCACGACTTCGGCTACATCACCAGCGACGAACTACTGGCGCGAACCGCGGCCACGCTGCAGACGATGCAGCGGCTCGACAAGCACCGCGGCCATTTCTACAACTGGTATGACACCCGCAGCCTGCAGCCGCTGCGTCCGCACTATGTCTCGTTCGTCGACAGCGGCAACCTGGCCGGCCATCTGCTGACGCTGCGCGCCGGCTTGCTGGCGTTGCCCGACGCGCCGGTGCTGGCGCCGCGCTGGTGCGATGGCGTGCGCGACACGCTGGGCCTGCTGCAGGAGGCGCTCGCCGCAGGCCCCGGGGACGTCGCGGGCGACGCGTTGCAGCGTTTCGAGCAACGACTGGCAGCCGATGGCGATGCGCCGCCGGCCACGCTCGAAACCGCATGGGCCATGCTCGACGCGCAGGACCAAGGCGCGGCCGAGGTGCTGGCCGCGCTGAGCGCCGCCGAGCCGGCCGATGCCGACGCAGCCTGGCGCGACGCCCGGCGCTGGGCCGATGCGCTGGCGCGCCAGTGCCGGGCCGGCCGCGACGACATGCTGCGCCTCGAACCGAGCCCAAGCACGCCCGCCCCGCCCGGTGAACAGGGCGCGCGCTTGCCCAGTCTGCGCGAACTCGCCGTGCGCGCGGCCGAGGCCGACGCGACGCCGGCCGCCGCACAGGCACGAGCGCAGGCACGGGAGCGGGTGGCCGAAGCACTGGATCTGGCCGCGCGCGCCGGCGCCCTGGCCCAGGCGATCGACCAGAGCCTGCTCTACGACAACACGCGCCACCTGATGAGCATCGGCTACAACGCCGACGAACGGCGGCTCGACCCGGGCTACTACGACCTGCTGGCGTCGGAAGCCCGGCTGGGCAACTTCGTCGCCATTGCGCAAGGCCAGGCGGGCCAGCAGAGCTGGTTCGCGCTCGGCCGCTTGCTGACCACGGCCGGCGGCATCCCGGTGCTGCTGTCGTGGAGCGGATCGATGTTCGAGTACCTGATGCCGATGCTCGTGATGCCGAGCTACGCGCACACCCTGCTCGACCAGACCGCGCGCGCTGCCGTGCAACGCCAGATCGAGTACGGCCGCCAGCTCGACGTGCCGTGGGGCGTCTCGGAGTCGGGCTACAACGCCACCGACACGGCGCTGAACTACCAGTACCGCGCCTTCGGCGTGCCGGGCCTGGGGCTCAAGCGCGGGCTGGCCGAGGACCTGGTGGTCGCGCCCTACGCCTCGGCGATGGCGTTGATGGTGGCGCCCGCCGCCGCGTGCGCGAACCTGCAGCGGCTGGCCGCCCTGGGCGCAGGCGGTACGTTCGGCCTGTACGAAGCCATCGACTACACGCCCGCGCGCCTGCCGCGCGGGCGCACCAGTGTGATCGTGCGCTCGTTCATGGCCCATCACCAGGGCATGAGCCTGCTGGCGCTGGCCCACCACCTGCTCGGGCAGCCGATGCAACGGCGCTTCGAGGCCGACCCGCAGTTGCAGGCCACGCTGCTGCTGCTGCACGAGCGCGTGCCGCACGGCGTCGCATTCCACCCGCACACGGCCGACCGGGCCGCCTTGCGCGTCACGCTCGAGGCGCCGGAGACACCGATCCGTGTCATCGATTCGCCCGACACGCCCGCGCCCGAGGTCCAGCTGCTGTCCAACGGCCGCTACCACGTGATGGTGACCCACGCCGGCGGCGGCTACAGCCGCTGGAAGGACCTGGCGCTGACACGCTGGCGCGAAGACGGCACCTGCGATGCCTGGGGCAGCTTCTGCTACCTGCGCGACCTGGCCAGTGGCGAGTGCTGGTCCGCGGCGCACCAGCCGACGCTGCAGCGCGGCGACAGCTACGAGGCCATCTTCTCCGAGGGCCGCGCCGAGTTCCGCCGCCGCGATGCCGGGCTGGACACGCACACCGAGATCGTGGTGTCCCCGGAGGACGACATCGAGCTGCGGCGCGTGCGCGTCACCAACAGCAGCCGCGTGCGCCGCCGCATCGAGATCACCAGCTACACCGAGGTGGTGCTCGCGCCGGCGGCCGCCGACGACTTGCACCCGGCCTTCAGCAAGCTGTTCGTGCAAACCGAGGTGCTGGCGCAACCCGCCGCGCTGCTGTGCACGCGGCGACCGCGCTCGCCCGAGGAGCCGACGCCCTGGCTGTTCCAGTTGATGGCCGTGCACGGCGTGGCCCACGAAGGCGTCTCGCACGAGACCGATCGAGCGCGCTTCATCGGGCGCGGTCATTCGCTCGAGTCCCCGCAGGTCCTGCGCAGCGGCGTGCCACTGTCCAACAGCGCCGGCTCGGTGCTCGACCCGGTGGCCGCCAGCCGCTGCGTGATCACGCTCGAGGCCGACCAGACTGCAGTCATCGACATCGCCTACGGCATCGCCGAAGACCGCGCCGCCTGTTTGGCGCTGGTCGAGAAGTACCAGGATCGCCGCCTCGCCGACCGGGTGTTCGAACTGGCGTGGACACACGGCCAGGTGGTGCTGCGCCAGCTCAATGCCAGCGAGGCCGACGCCCAGCTGTACGGCCGGCTGGCCGGCATGGTGATCTATTCGCAGGCCACGCTGCGCGCCGAGAGCGCCGTGCTGCTGGGCAACCGGCGCAACCAGTCGGGCCTGTGGGGCTATGCGATCTCGGGCGACCTGCCGATCGTGCTGCTGCGGATCGGCGAGTCCACCAGCCTGGACCTGGTGCGCCAGCTGGTGCAGGCGCATGCCTGGTGGCGGTTGAAGGGCCTGGCGGTCGACCTCGTGATCTGGAACGAGGAACGCGACATCTACCGCCAGCGCCTGCAGGAGCAGATCATGGGCCTGATCGCCGGCGGCGTGGAGGCGCAGGTGATCGACCGGCCGGGCGGCATCTTCGTGCGCCAGGTCGGGCAGATCTCGCCGGAGGACCGCGTGCTGCTGCAGTCGGTGGCGCGGGTGGTTCTCGACGATGGCCGCGGCACGCTGGCCGAGCAGGTGGCGCGCAAGCTGCCGCCCGAGCGCCGCACCACGCCGCTGCTGCCCATCACGGCGCATCGGGCCGAACCCGTCGCGGCGACCGCGGCGACCGAACTGGCGCTGTTCAACGGGCTCGGCGGCTTCACGCCCGACGGCCGCGAGTACGTCGTCGCCGCGCCGGCCGGCGTGCGCCCGCCCGCGCCGTGGGTCAACGTGCTGGCCAACCCGCGTTTCGGCAGCGTCGTCTCGGAGGCCGGCGCGGCCTACACTTGGTGCGAGAACGCGCACGAGCTGCGCCTCACGCCGTGGCACAACGACCCGGTGACCGACGCGAGCGGCGAGGCGTTCTACCTGCGCGACGAGGAGTCCGGCCGCTTCTGGTCGCCGACCTCGCTGCCCTGCCCCGGCGAGGCGCCGTACGTCACGCGCCACGGCTTCGGCGTCAGCGTCTTCGAGCATGTCGAAGACGGCATCGAGTCGCGCCTGCGGGTCTTCGTGGCCCTGGATGCGGCGGTCAAGTTCTCGGTGCTGACCTTGCGCAACCGGTCCAACCGGGTGCGCCGGCTGTCGGCCACCGGCTATGTCGAATGGGTGCTGGGCGACCTGCGGGCGAAGACGGCGCCGCATGTGGTCACCGAGATCGCGCCCGACAGCGGCGCGCTGTATGCACGCAACCCCTACAGCAACGACCATGGCGACTGGGTCGGCTTCTTCGTCGTCGACGACGCGCACCAGGCGTTCAGCACCATCACTGGCGACCGCAGCGAGTTCATCGGGCGCCACGGCTCGATGCGCCGCCCGGCCGCGCTGGGCCGGGTGCGGCTGTCCGGCCGCACCGGCGCGGCGCTCGACCCCTGCGGCGCCATCCATGTGCCGCTCCAACTGGCCGAGGGCCAGTCGCGCGAGATCGTGTTCCGGCTCGGCATGGGCCGCAGCACCGACGAGGCCGATCGGCTGGTGCAGCGCTTTCCCAATGCCGCTGCGGCCGGCGAGGCGCTCGAGGCGGTGACCCGCCACTGGCGTCACACGCTGGGCGCCGTGCAGGTGCACACGCCCGACCCGGCGCTGGACGTGCTGGCCAACGGCTGGCTCATGTACCAGACGCTGGCCTGTCGGCTGTGGGCGCGCAGCGGCTACTACCAGTCCGGCGGCGCGTTCGGATTCCGCGATCAGCTGCAGGACACGATGGCGCTCGTGCACACCCGGCCGGAGCTGCTGCGCGAACACCTGCTGCTGTGCGCCGGCCGCCAGTTCGTCGAGGGCGACGTGCAGCACTGGTGGCACCCGCCGGCCGGGCGTGGCGTGCGCACGCACATCAGCGACGACTACCTGTGGCTGCCGCTCGCGCTGTGCCGTTACGTCGAAGCCACCGGCGACACCGGATTGCTCGCCGAGCCGGCGCCCTTTCTCGACGGGCGGCCGCTGGATCCGAACGACGACTCGTACTACGACCTGCCCGCGCGCTCGTCGCAGACGGCCAGCGTGTACGAGCATGCCGTGCGCGCGGTCCAGCACGGGCTGCGCTACGGCGCGCACGGCCTGCCGCTGATGGGCGGGGGCGACTGGAACGACGGCATGAACCTGGTCGGCCATCGCGGCCAGGGCGAAAGCGTGTGGCTCGGCTTTTTCCTGTGCGACGTGCTGCGCCAGTTCGCCGGCCTCGCGAGCGGGCACGGCGATGCCGCCTTCGCGGCGCGCTGCGAGGTCGAGCACGCGCAGTTGCGCGAGCGGCTCGATGCGCACGGTTGGGACGGCGCGTGGTACCGCCGCGCCTACTTCGACGACGGCACGCCGCTCGGCTCGGCCGCCAATGCGCAGTGCCAGATCGATTCGATCGCGCAAAGCTGGTCGGTGCTCTCGGGCGCCGGTGCCCCGGCACGCGCACGCCTGGCGATGGACGCGTTGCAGGACCGGCTGGTGCGACCGCAGCGCGGGCTGGTGCAACTGCTCGACCCACCGTTCGACCAACCGGAGCCCAACCCGGGCTACATCAGCGGCTACGTGCCGGGCGTGCGCGAGAACGGCGGGCAGTACACGCACGGCGCGATCTGGGCCGCGATGGCCTTTGCCGCCCTGGGTGAGCGCGAACGCGCGTGGGCGCTGCTGAACCTGATCAACCCGCTGAACCATGCGCGTGATGCTGCCGGCGTCGCCACCTACAAGGTCGAGCCCTACGTGATGGCCGCCGACGTGTACGGCGTGGCGCCGCACATCGGGCGCGGCGGCTGGAGCTGGTACACCGGATCGGCCGGCTGGATGTACCGCCTGGTCATCGAGTCGCTGCTGGGGCTGCACCTGTCGACCACGACGCAGGGCGCCCGGCTGCGTCTGGCGCCCTGCCTGCCGCCGGGCTGGCCGGGCTTCGCGCTGGACTACCGCTACCGCGCGACGCACTACCGCATCGAGGTCGTGCAGGCCGGCGCGCAGGATGGCCCGGCCGGCGTGAGCGTGGATGGCATCGTGCAGCAGGACATGGCGGTGCCGCTGGTGGACGACCGGCGAGCGCACGAGGTTGCCGTTCGCGTGCACCCACCGGCCTGAGGCCAGCGGCCGCGCGGCCCATGGCTTATGGTTGCGCTCACGGGGCATCCACCATGACGCTCGTCGACCTCCTCACCCGCCAGGCCCGCGCCGACCCCGACCGCGTCGCGATCCTGCACGGCCCCACGCGCTGGGCGACCTACGGCCAATGGGCCGCGCGCAGCGCCGGCTCCGCGCAACGGCTGCGCGCCAGTGGTCTTGCGCCGGGCGACCGCGTGCTGCTGTTCATGCGCAACCACCCGCGCTACCTGGAGTTGCTGTGGGGCGCGTGGTGGGCCGGGCTCGTGGTGGTGCCGGTCAACGCCAAGCTGCATCCGGCCGAAGTGGAATGGATCGTCGGCAACGCCGAGGCACGCTGGGCGTTCGTGACGCGCGACGTGGCACCCTCCCCGCTGTCCGGACTGGAACGCCAGGTCGATGCCGAGTCGGCGCAGGCCGACGCGCTGCTCGCGCCGGTGGACGATGCGCTGGCTGCCGTTGCGATCACCGAGCGTGCGACCGACGACCTGGCCTGGCTGTTCTACACCAGCGGCACCACCGGCCGCCCCAAGGGCGTGATGATCACCGAGCGAAACCTGATGACGATGGGCCTGGCGTACTTCGTCGACGTCGATCCGATCGATGCCAGCGATGCGATGGTCTACGCCGCACCGATGTCGCACGGCTGTGGGCTGTATGCGATCCCGCACCTGATGGCCGGCGCGCGCCACGTGGTGCCGGCCTCGGGCGGCGTCGACCCGGAAGAGCTGTTCGCGCTCGGCCGCGCGCTCGGACCGCTCTCCACCTTCGCGGCGCCCACCATCGTCAAGCGGCTGGTGGACCATGCCGAGCAGGCGGGCCTGACGCCCGAGGGCTGCGCGGCCTCGTTCAAGACGATCGTCTACGGCGGCGCACCGATGTACTTGGCCGACATCCAGCGCGCGTTGCGCGTGATGGGCCCGCGCTTCGTGCAGATCTATGGCCAGGGCGAGACGCCGATGACGGCCACCGCGCTGTCGCGCCGCCACATCGCCGATGCGTCGCACCCG
>Ga0209797_10001799_pt1 | contig 10812 bp, 8 predicted proteins | sample DOMMetBare3Fresh_2_FD_187472 | JGI IMG/M metagenome (GOLD analysis project Ga0209797, IMG submission 187472) | Wetland sediment microbial communities from St. Louis River estuary, USA, under dissolved organic matter induced mercury methylation -... | ecosystem: Environmental > Aquatic >...
TGACGCTGCCCCAGCGGATCACCGACGACCTCGTCCAGATGCTGAAGAAGCACCAGCCGGTCTACGTCAACACCCACTTCAACCACCCCAAGGAGTGCACCGCCGAGGCCTACGAGGCGGCGCGCAGGCTCGCCGACGGCGGCTGCGTCATCGGCAACCAGATGGTGCTGCTCAAGGGCGTGAACGACGACCCGAAGACCGTGCTGGAGCTGAACCACAAGCTCCTGCTCATGCGCATCCGGCCCTACTACATCTACCAGTGCGACCTCGCCAAGGGCATCAGCCACTTCCGCACCACGGTCGAGGCCGGGCGCAAGATCATGCGCGCGCTGCGCGGCCACACCTCGGGCCTGGCCGTGCCCCAGTTCGTGGTCGACGCGCCCGGCGGCGGCGGGAAGATCCCGGTGAACCCCGACTACGTGGTCCGCCACGAGGGGAAGAAGTGGGTCTTCCGGAACTACGCCGGCAAGGAGTTCACGTACTACGAGCCGTGAGGAGCGGCGGGACCTGGGGACTGGCCGAGCTGGCGGGCGACGAGGTCGCGCAGGATCTTCGCGCCGAAGGGCTTCTCCAGCGCCGGCAGATCCGTGCCCCTCAGGAACGCTAGGGCCCGCGGCGTGAAGGCCCCGCCGGTGAGGAAGACCATCCGGTCCCGCTGGTCCCGGGCCTCCGCGGCCAGCGCGTCGTGGAGCTCGAGGCCGGTCATGTCGGGCATCATGAGGTCGCAGAGCAGCACGTCGAAGCGCTCCCCACCCCGGATGCGCGCGAGGGCGTCCCGTCCGCCCGTGCACACCGTCACGTCGTGGTCGAGGAGGATGCGCGCCACCGCGAGGCCCACCGCCCGCTCGTCGTCCACGACCAGGATCCTGGCCGCCCGAGACGGGGCCGGGGGCGGGGGCGGGGGCTCGGCGCGCGCGACGCCCGCCGGGCAGGGGGGCAGCCGCACGCGGAAGAGACTGCCCTTGCCGGGCTCGCTCTCCACCGCGATGTCCCCGCCGAGGCTCCCGACGATGCCGTGGCAGATGGAGAGGCCGAGGCCAGTCCCCTCGCCGATCCGCTTGGTCGTGTAGAAGGGCTCGAAGATGTGGGGGAGCACGTCGGGCGGGATGCCGCTACCCGTGTCGCGGACCTCGAGGACCACCCACCTCCCGTCGAGGCGGCCCGAGATGTGGATCGTGTTCCGGGGGGCGTCTCCCTCCGGGATGGCGTGGGCGGCGTTGAGGAGCAGGTTGAGGAGAACCTGCCCGAGGCGCGCCTCGGTCCCGAGCACAGGCGGGACGGGCGCCAGGTCCACCAGGAGCGTCGCGCGGTGCTTGATCTCGTTACTGGCCATGCTCACGGCGACGTCCACGATGCGCGGCAGCTCGACGGGAACGAGCCGCGCGTCGTCGGGCCGGGAGAACGACTTGAGGTCGCGCACGATGTGGCGGACGCGCTCGATCCCCTCCCGCGCGTCGCCGAGGGCGGAGAGGACCTCGGCGATCCCGGGGTCGCCCGTCTTTTCCATCTGCTCGCGGACGAACTCGAGGTTGGTGAGCGCGTAGGCCAGCGGGTTGTTGATCTCGTGGGCGACGCCGGCCGCGAGCGTGCCCACCGAGGCCATGCGGTCGGCCAGGGCGAGGCGGGCCTGCATCTCCTTGCGGTCGGTGACGTCCTCGGCGACACCGGCCAGCCGGTAGACGGCCCCGGCGGCGTCGCGGACCGGGTGCCAGCGGGCCAGGATCCAGCGGATGGACCCGTCGGGCCGGAGGATGCGGAACTCGTGCTCCGCGTCCCGGACCGCCTCGCCGGTCGTCTCGAGGAGTCGCGGTCGGTCCTCCGGGTGGACGGTCTCGAAGAAGGAATGCGGGTCGGCGGCCAGCGACGACACCGGCCGACCCCAGACCTCCTCGTACGCCGGGCTGACGTAGAGGTAGCGCTGGGTGGCCAGGTCCCGCAGCCAGAACACCTGCCGTACGCTGGCCACGAGCTGCCGGAAGCGCTCCTCGCTCTCGGCGAGCGCCCACTCGGCCCGGAGCCGGTCCCCGACGTCGAGGGCGAGCACCAGCATGGCTTGGACCCCGCGCCACTCGACGGAGTGGGCGTGGATCTCGACGTGCATCGCGGTCCCGTCCTTCTTGAGGTGACGCCAGACCCGGGTCGGCGGCCGGAAGCCCGGGCTCACCGCGGCGGCCGACTTCTCGACGTCCGGAACGTCCTCCGGCGGCCGGATGTCCCGCAGCGTCATCCGCAGGAACTCTTCGCGCGAGTGGCCGTAGCGCTGGACCGCGGCGTCGTTCACGGCCAGGAAGCGGAGCGTCCCCTGCTCGTAGATCCACATCGGATTCGGGTTCGAGGTGAAGAAGACCTCGAAGTCCCCGCCTGGCACGGGCGCGACGCTCATCGGCATCCGGCTCCCTCTCCAAGGAGACGAGCTCACGGGACGACCGCGATGCAGTCGATCTCGACGCGCGCCCCCCTGGGCAGCGCCGAGACCTGGACGGTGGCCCGCGCCGGGGCGGCGCCCTCCGCGAAGTACCGGCCGTAGACCTCGTTCATCTTCCCGAAGTCCGCGAGGTCCACGAGAAAGACGGTGGTCTTCACCGCGTGCGAGAGGCCCGTTCCGGCCGCGTCGAGCACCGCCTTGAGGTTCTCCATGACGCGCGCGGTCTGGGTCTCGATGTCACCCGCGACCATCTCGCCCGTCGCCGGATCGAGCGGGATCTGCCCGGAGCAGAAGACGAAGGCGCTCGCCAGCCCCGGGGCCATCCGGTTGGTCTCCACCTGCACGGCCTGGCTGTAGGGACCGATGGCCTTCGGCGCCTTGGCGGTCGAGATGGGCTTGGGCGTCGAGATCATGGCGGGTCCTCCCTGGGGCGTGGACGGCCTGCGTCAGGCGCGCTCGATGGAGAAGACGCCGTCGATGCGCTCGATGCTCTTCATCACCGCGGTGAGCTGCTTCAGGTCGCCGACCGAGACCTCGAAGGAGTGCACCGCCCGCTCGTCGCCGGTGCGCACGTTGGCCTGGGCGATGTTGATCCCGGCCTCGCCGAAGGCCTGGGAGATCTTGGCGAGCAGGCCCGGCCGGTCCGAGGTGACGACGCGGAGCTGGACCAGGCGCTTGAAGTCGCCCTTCACGTCCCAGGTCACGTCCACCCTGCGCTCCGGGTCGGTGCCGAGGGCCTTCTCGCAGCCGAGCGTGTGGACGGTGACGCCGCGCCCGCGGGTGATGAACCCGACGATGGCGTCTCCCGGCACCGGATTGCAGCACTTGCCGAAGCGCACCAGGATGTCTTCGATTCCACTGATGCGCACGCCCCCCGCCGGGCGGCGGGCCACCTTTCGGAAGATCTCGGTGAGGCGGCTCGCCGGCGCCGGCTCGGGGGGCCGGGCGGCGGCGAGCTGGTCGGGCGGCAGGATCTGGCGCAGCAGGTCCTTGGGCGCCACCTTCCCGTAGCCGAGGGCCACGAGCAGGTCGTCGCCGATGCGGTACCCCAGGGCCGCGGCCGCCTTGGCGAGCTGCCCGTCCTTCTCGAGCCGGTGCAGGGACAGGCCGTAGCGGCGCAGCTCGCGCTCGGCCACCTCCTTGCCGATCTCGAAGGAGCGCTTGTGCTCCGCCTGGCGGATGTGCTGCCGGATGCGGGCCTGGGCGCGGCTCGTCCGGACGAAGGTCAGCCAGTCCCTGGAGGGCTGGGAGTGGGGCGCGGTCAGGATCTCGCAGGTGTCGCCGTTCTTCAGCCGGTACCGCAGCGGGACGATCTTGCCGTTCACCTTCGAGCCGACGCAGCGGGCGCCGACCTCGGAGTGGATGGCGTAGGCGAAGTCCACCGGGGTGGCGCCTCGCGGCAGGCTCTTCACGTCCCCCTTGGGCGTGAAGACGAAGACCTCCTCGGCGAAGAGGTCCACCTTGACGGTCTCGAGGAACTCGGTCGGGTCGGCGAGGTCGCGCTGCCACTCCAGGAGCTGCCGCAGCCACCCGAACTTCTGGGCGTCGGTGGCGCCGACACCCTCGGGCTTGCCGTCCTTGACCTTGGCCTCCTTGTAGGCCCAGTGCGCCGCCACGCCCTGCTCGGCGATGCGGTGCATCTCCTCGGTGCGGATCTGGATCTCCACCCGCTCCGCCTTGGGCCCGACGACGGTGGTGTGGAGCGACTGGTACAGGTTGGGCTTGGGGATGGCGATGTAGTCCTTGAAGCGGCCCGGCACCGGCTTCCACAGGGAGTGGATGAGCCCGAGCGACTCGTAGCACTGGGCCACGCTCTGGACGATGACGCGGAAGGCGACGAGGTCGTGGATCTGCTCGAAGGGCAGGTCCTGCATCTTCATCTTCCGCCAGATGGAGTAGAGGTGCTTCACCCGACCGTAGACCTTGGCCTCGATCGCCGACTCCTTGAGCTTCGACTCGACGATCCCCACCACCTCGCCGACGAAGGCCTCGCGCTCCTTGGCGCGGCTCGACACCCTCCCCTGCAGCTCGGCGTACTCCTCCGGCTTCACGTACCGGAACGAGAGGTCCTCGAGCTCGCTCTTGATCCACTGGATTCCGAGCCGGTTCGCGAGCGGCGCGTAGATGTCGAGCGTCTCGCGGGCGATGCGCTCCTGCTTCTCCGGCGCCATGTGCTCGAGGGTACGCATGTTGTGGGTGCGGTCGGCGAGCTTGACGAGCAGGACCCGGATGTCCTTCGCCATCGCCACGACCATCTTGCGGAAGTTCTCGGCCTGCTTCTCTTGCTGGGTGTCGCCGGCCGAGAACTGGGAGAGCTTGGTGACGCCGTCCACCAGGTCGGCGACCTCCTCGCCGAACAGCTCGGCGATCTCCTCCCGGGTGGCGAGCGTGTCCTCGATGGTGTCGTGGAGGAGGCCGGTGACGATCGAGGCCTCGTCGAGGCGCATCTGGGCGAGGATGTCCGCGACCTCGAGCGGGTGGACGAGGTAAGGCTCGCCGGACTGGCGGATCTGCCCCTGGTGTACCTTGGCCGAGTAGACGTAGGCCTTCTTGAGGAGGTCCAGGTCGGCGGCGGGGTGGTAGCCGGAGACCCGGTCCAGGATGTCGTTCAGCCTGAGCAAGAGGAAAAGCCTATCGTTTCGCGGTCGTGAGCCGCAAGTTCCTGTGATCATTCGTAACCCGTCGCGGCGCGGCGCGCCACGGACGGGCTGTCGCGCGGCTCCTGGGGTAAACTCGAGCCGCGGGCGCGCATCCCCTCGGGAGACCTTCCTTGCTGAAGTGCAAGACCTGCGGCGCGAAGCTGGACTTCACCATGGACGCCTGCCCTTCCTGCGGGGCGGAAGTGGAGATGGGGCGACTCACCGGCATCCTGGGCGTGGTCTGCCGCCATTGCGACGCCTACAACGAGCCCGGCGCCAGGGCCTGCGCCTCCTGCGGGAAGCCCCTCGGGACGCGGACCGCGACCACCGCCGCGACGACGCCGACGGCCGGGACTCCCGCCGCGCCCGCGCCGCCCGCCGCCCCGGTTCCGGCCGCCAGCCCGGCCGCGGGCCCCACCGTCCGCACGACGCCCCCTTCCACCGGCGCTCCCGTCGTCCGCTCCTTCCCGAAGCCGGGGGCCCAGAAGGAGGCGCCGCCCCGGATCGCCTCCGCGGAGACGCCCATCCCCCTCGTCACCGCCTGCCCGAGCTGCGGGGGTGAGGCGGGGCCGGGCCAGTTCTGCGCACGGTGCGGCCAGCCCCTCGGCGGCCACGGCACCCAGCTCATGGGGGCGCGACCGCCGCAGCCGGGACAGCGCACCGCCACGCAGGTCTTCGGCGCCATGGAGCCGGGCAAGGCGAAGCTCGTCCTCGAGCGCGGCGAGGGCTTCGACGGAGCGACCTTCCGGCTCAACGCCCCGGAGGCCGGCGCCGGCCGCTCGCGTGGCGCCATCCTCTTCCCCGACGACCCCTGCCTGGCGCCGCTGCACGCCACCTTCTTCTACCGGGACGGCGCGCTGCACGTGCGCGACGAGGGCGCGCCCGGCGGCTTGTTCCTCCGGCTCCGCGGCCTCACCGTGCCGCTCAGGCCCGGCGACCTCTTCGCCGCCGGCGACAGGCTGCTCCACTTCGCCGGCCCGCTCCCGCCGCCGCCCCCGCCCCCTCCCGACGGCACCCGGAGGCTCGGCTCGCCGCGGCCGTCCAGCGTGTCCGTCCTCGTCGAGGAATGGCTGGAGGGGGGCGCCGGTGGCCGGGTCTTCCTGCGTTCCGGCCCGTCGGTGACGCTGGGGCGCGCCGGCTGCTCCATCAACCTGGGCGACGACCCGTTCCTCTCGCAGGCCCACGCCGAGATCGTGGTGGAGCCCGACGGCGCCGCCAAGCTGCGCGATCTCGGCTCGTCGAACGGTACCTTCCTCCGGGTCGCTTCCAGGGCCGAGCGCGAGCTGCACGACGGCGACGTGCTCCGGATGGGGCGCGAGGTCCTGCGGGTCGCCATCGCCTAGACGGAGGGAGCCATGGCCGTGGTCTTCGTCAGCATCACCCCGCTCGGCACCGGCACGCCCAGCGTGTCGAGGTACGTGGCCGGCGTCGAGAGGATCCTTCGCGGCACCGGGCTCGTGAACCAGCTCACCGCCATGGGAACCATCATCGAGGGGGACCTCGACGAGATCCTGGAGGTCGTGCGCCGGATGCACGAGCACCCCTTCACCCAGGGCGCCGTGCGCGTCTCGACCCTCGTCAAGATCGACGACCGGCGCGACCAGGAGCACACCATCGCCGGCAAGATGCGGAGCGTGGAGGAGAAGCTGAAGGGTTGACCCCCCCATGCGCGCATGGCTCCGGTACTTCGGGAACTCCTTCCTCGTCACGGCCCTCGGACTCGTCGCCGGAGCGGCGGTCGGCTGGTACTACCGCCACACCGGCGCCGGCATGGCGAGCACGGTCTTCATCGTGGCGGTGCTGGCCGTGCTCGAGACCTCGCTCTCCTTCGACAACGCGGTGGTGAACGCCACCGTGCTCCGGGACATGACCCCGGTGTGGCGCCATCGGTTCCTCACCTGGGGCATCGCCATCGCGGTCTTCGGGATGCGCCTCGTCTTCCCCCTGGTGGTCGTCAGCGTCGTCGCCCACGTCACCCCGTGGGAGGCCGTTCGCCTGGCGGCGCTCGAGCCGGCCGAGTACGCCCGCATCCTCACCAGCGCACATGTGGCGCTGGGCGCCTTCGGAGGCGCCTTCCTGGGCATGGTCTGCCTCAAGTACTTCTTCGACGCCGAGAAGGTGATCCACTGGATCGCCCCGGTGGAGCGGCAGCTCGTCCGGCTCGGGAAGTTCGAGGCGGGCGAGCTCGGCATCACCATGATGGCGCTGTACGCCTTCTCGCGGCTGGTGCCCGCCGCGGAAGCCTACACGTTCCTGCTCTCGGGCCTCTTCGGGCTCGTCACCTTCATCGCCGTGGACGGCATCGGCTCGGCCATGGAGGTCGGCCCGGACGCGATGAAGAACGTCCACCGCGCCAGCGCCGCCAGCTTCCTCTACCTGGAGGTCCTCGACGCCAGCTTCAGCTTCGACGGCGTCATCGGCGCCTTCGCGCTCACGAACAACCTGTTCGTCATCGCCATCGGGCTGGGCATCGGGGCCATGTTCGTCCGCAGCCTGACGGTGATGCTGGTGGAGCGGGGCACGCTCGATTCGTACCGCTACCTGGAGCACGGCGCGTTCTGGGCCATCGGGGCGCTGGCGCTGATGATGCTCGTGGGAACCGTGCTGGACGTCCCCGAGGCGGTGACCGGCCTCGTCGGGGCGGCCTTCATCGGCCTGTCGCTCTGGTCGTCGGTGCGATTCAACCGGGCGCGCGCGCCTGCCCGGGAGTGAGGGCTCGTCGCCTCCGGGGGCTTCCCGTGACGAGGACTCACTTGTAGATGACGCTCGGCAGCCAGAGCCCGATCTGGGGGAAGGCGTAGAGCAAGGCCAGCGCCAGCACCTGGATGGCCATGAAGGGCATCATCCCGGCGAAGATCTGGTTGAGCGTCACGTGGGGCGGGGCCACGCCCTTGAGGTAGAAGGCGGCCATGGCCACGGGCGGCGACAGGAACGCCGTCTGGAGGTTGATGGCGACCAGCAGCCCGAAGAAGAGCGGGTCGATGTGGAAGTGGCCCAGCAGGGGCAGGAAGATGGGCATGAAGATGACGATGATCTCGGTCCACTCCAGCGGCCAGCCCAGGATGAAGATGATGAACTGGGCCAGCAGCATGAACTGGGTCGGCGTCATGTCGAGCGACAGGACCCACCTCTCGATGATCTCCTGGCCGCCGAGCAGGGCGAAGGCGGCGGCGAAGATGCTGGAGCCCACGAAGAGCCAGCACACCATGGCGGTGGTCTTGGCGGTGAGGAAGACCGCCTCCTTCACCATTGCGAATGACAGCCGGCGATAGGCCGCGGCGAGCAGCAGGCCGCCGCCGGCACCCATGGCCGCCGCCTCGGTGGGAGTGGCCCAGCCGAAGATGATGCTCCCCAGCACCGCCAGGATGAGCATCGCCAGCGGGAAGAAGGAGCCCAGCATCATCTTGAAGATCTCGAGCCGCTCGAAGGTCTGGACGGCGTAGTGGACCGCGAGCCCCAGGACCAGGACGCCGAGGACGATCCAGAAGGCCAGCGGCGCAGGGACCCGGCCGCCGGCGGATACCGGCGCGGCGACCGCGGCGCGTGGCCGCGAACGGTCGACGGCGTAGCGGGAAACTTCCTTCTTCGCCATCGGCGGCTCCTCCACCCCCGCCCCCTCGCCGGCGGAAGGCTCGTCGTCGAACGAGCCCATCTCCTGCAGCCCGGTGGTGTCCACCACCACCTGGGTGGTCACCGTCCGGTAGACGACGACCGTGCCTGCGGCCAGGACCATGACCGGCAGGAGCGCGATGGCGAGCTGCCGCCACGCGGCGCTCGCCGGGACGCCGGCCTTCCGGGGGCTGGCGATGGCGCCGATGAGGGTGGGGAGCGTCCGGCGCCTCTCCCCGCCGGTGAGCTGCCGCGCCAGCGGAGGGAGCTCGACGCGCGTCTCCGACTCGAGCGGCTTGGGGGCCCACTCCGGCTTGAGCTTGGCGATGATCATCACGTAGAGCATGTACAGGCCGGCGAGCATGATCCCGGGGAGGAACGCCCCGGCGTAGAGCTGGACCACCGAGACGCTGGCGGTGGCGCCGTAGAGGATGAGGAGCACCGACGGCGGGATGAGGATGCCGAGCGTCCCGCCCGCGGTGATCACGCCGGCCGACAGCTTGACGTTGTAGCCGGACTTCAACATCGCCGGGAGAGCCAGCAGTCCCATGAGGGTGACCACCGCGCCGATGATGCCGGTGGCGGTGGCGAAGACGGCGCAGGTGGCCAGGGTCGCCACCGCCAGCGAGCCCGGGATCTTCCCGATGGCGAGGTGAAGGCTCCGGAAGAGCCTCTCGATCAGGTTGGCGCGCTCGACGAGGTAGCCCATGAAGACGAAGAGCGGCACGGCGATGAGCACGTCGTTGTTCATCACCGCGTAGGCCCGCAGGGCCATGAGGTCGAGCGTCTGGCGCACCGCGAGATCGGGGGCCGAGGCGCGGTAGGCGATCCAGGTGAAGGTCACTCCCATGCCCATGAGGGTGAAGGCGGTGGGGAAGCCGATCATGATGGCCACCACCACCAGCGAGAGCATGAGGAGGCCGTAGTGGCCCTGGCTCATGTGCGAGAGCGGCATGAACCACAGCGTCGGGATGACGATCAGGGCCATGAGGGTGAAGCCGAACCACAGTTCCTTTCTCATCTTCACGGCTGCCCCTCCTTCCCGTGCTCCGCCTTCCCGTGCTCCTGCTTCACCACGTACTCGTCGAGGGCGGCGATGTCCTCGTCCTTCACGTGGACCATCTCCTTCAGCTTGTCGACGTCGACCTCCACCACGTCCTCCTTGCGCGAGGGCCATGCGCCGGTCTTGAGGCAGATGACGCAGCGGACGATCTCGGCGATCCCCTGGACCAGAAGGAGCGCGCCGGCGACGGGGATGACGGTCTTGAAGGGGTAGATGAACGGCCCCTCGGCCATGATCCCCGAGCGCTCGCGGATGGCCCAGGATTCGCCGGCGTAGATGTAGCCGGAGTAGGCCAGCGCCACCGTTCCCGGCAGGAAGAAGAACAGGAAGAGCGTGAGGTCGACCCCTGCCTGGACGCGCGGCGCGAAGAAGCCGTAGATCACGTCGCCCCGCACGTGCCCGGCCTTGGACAGCGTGTAGGCGCCGGCCATCATGAACATCGTCCCGTACATCTGGATCTGTGCGTCGAAGGCCCAGGCGTGCGGCGCGTCGAAGAAGCGCCGAGACATGATCTCCCACACCATGAGCGCGGTGAGCCCGATGATGAGCCAGGAGAAGAGTTGGCCGAACCAGGTGCTGATCTTGTCGATGGTCAGGAGGATCTTCTGCATCCGGACCTTCCCGTGCGTGGGTGCGCGGCTCGAGCGAAGGAATCGGCCGTCCGGCAGAGGGCGCCGGACGGCCGGCCGAGGGAGGAGCTAGGCCTTCCTGGGGAAGAAGTGGTTCAGCGCCATCTTCATGTCCACCAGGGTGTCGGCCTGCCAGCGAGCGGCGCGGGCCGCGAAGCTCTTCTGCGAATCGAGCACCTTCTTGAACATGGGATCGGTCTCCGCCTTCTTGGCGATGACGCCGTCCCAGATCTCGAGCTGCCTCTTCAGAATCGCGTCCGGGGTCTTGTAGAAGTTGACCCCGGCCTTCTTCAACTCGATGTAGTCCTTCGAATTGCGATCGATCGCCTTCCAGCTCATGTCGGCGCTGGCGGCCTGCACGGCGTAGTCGATGATCCGCTTCAGATCGGGCGCCAGCGCGTCGTACTTCGCCTTGTTGAACGTGATTTCGAGTTGCTCGGTGCTCTG
>Ga0209797_10001800_pt1 | contig 10809 bp, 10 predicted proteins | sample DOMMetBare3Fresh_2_FD_187472 | JGI IMG/M metagenome (GOLD analysis project Ga0209797, IMG submission 187472) | Wetland sediment microbial communities from St. Louis River estuary, USA, under dissolved organic matter induced mercury methylation -... | ecosystem: Environmental > Aquatic >...
GCCGGTTCGGCCTGGTGAGCCGGATCGTCGAGGATGATCGCCCGCGCGATGCTGCCGGCCGGTGTCTCGAACTGGCCCTCGGGAATGACCAGCAGGGCATTGGCCTTCACCATCGAGGTCAGGATCCCGGAGCCCTGGGGGCCCGTCAGTCGCACCTCGGGCATGCCGGTGCCGGGGGTGGCTACGGCGCGGAGGAAATGCTGCAGCCTGGGCCCGAGTTTGACCGGTTCCGCGACCTGGACATCGACCGAGCGGCGGAAGGGCAGGCGCCGTCCCGCCATCGCCCGGATCGCGGGCCGGACGAACAGCTCGAAGGTCACCATGGTGCTGACCGGGTTGCCGGGCAGGCCGATCCACGGAATGGCGCCTAACAGACCGAACCCGACCGGCGCGCCCGGTCGCATGCGGATCTTCCAGAACTTGAGATCGGCGCCGAGCTGGCTGAGCACGGTGCGCACATGGTCGTGTTCCCCGACGCTGATCCCGGCGCTGGTCACGATCAGGTCGCACTCGAGGGCCCGGGTGAAATGGGCGCGGAGGCTCTCCGGCGTGTCGCGGGCGATGCCGACATTGACCGGCACCCCGCCTGCGCGGCGCACCAGCGCGACCAGCGTGTGGGTGTTCGAGCTGGCGGTCTTCCGTCCGCTCAGGATCAGGTCCGGCTGATCGATGTCGACGATCTCGTCGCCGCTGCCGATGATCGCCACCCGCGGCCGGCGATAGACGAGCGGGTTGGCCACGGCCAGCGAGGCAAGCACCCCCAGCTCCGCCGGGCCCAGCTCGGCGCCGGCCTCCAGCACCGTCACGCCCTTCCGGATGTCCTCGCCGACCCGGCGGATATTGACGCCCATGTCGCGGTCCCGCACGATCGTGACGGTCTCGGCGCCCTCGTCGGTGTCTTCCTGGCGGATCACGCTGTCCGCGCCCTCGGGGAGCGGGGCGCCGGTGAAGATGCGTGCACACGTCCCGGGCCCGATCGCTCGCTCGGGAAAGGCGCCGGCGGGGATCTGCTCGATCACCCGGAGCCGCTTCGGGGCTGCCTCACTGGCGCCGCGCACATCCTCCGCGCGGGTGGCATAACCGTCCATCGCGGAATTGGTCCAGGCGGGAATGTCGAGTGGACTGACCACCGATTCGGCGAGGACGCCGTCGAGCGCGTCGTCCAGCGGAACCCGGAGCGGTGGCTGGCGCTGGATATGGGCGAGGATCAGGAGCGCGGCGTCGCGCGGGAGCAGCGGGGCGGTCATAGACAAAGTTCCGAGTACTAGGCACTAGGCACTAGGCACTGAGTACTTCGTACTGAGTGCCTAGTGCTTAGTACTGCGGTTAGATGATCTTCGCCCGGTCCCACCCCAGGTTGGCGAGCAGCTGCATCCACATCGTGTCGCGAAAGCGAAGCACGGGGCAGGGGGCCTCGTAGCGATCGTCATCCGTCACGATCGCGACCCACTCCGCGGCGTTGGGCGCGTCAGGCGTGAAGATGGGCGTCCCGCCCACCTCGCGGCGGAACACCTCGATCTTCGGCAGCGGCGCCGACTTGAAGCCCTCGACGAGCACGATGTCGGCGTCGCCGAGATACTGGCGGGCGAGGGTGATGGGATCGGTCGTGTCGGGGCGGCGCTCGAAAGACACCCGCATATCGGGCGTCACCAGCAGCGACCGTTCGGCCTTGCCTTCGTGAAAGTGCTTGTAGCTGTCGCTGCCTGGCTGGTCCACGGCGGTCGGGTGGGTCGCGTGCTTGATCGTCATCACGCGCCGTCCCTTCCGGGTATACTCGGCCGCCAGCGCCACCAGCAGCGTGGTCTTGCCGGCGTGCTTCCTGCCGATCACCGAGAGGATTCGAGTTTCCGCCACAGCCGGTCAGCCTCCGCGAGGTCGTCCGCGGTGTTCACGTTGAAGAAGAGCGCGGCCGGGTCGCCGAATGCGCGCACCCGTGTGGTGGAGAGGATACCGACTTTGATCCGATCATGGAAGCCGACGGCCCGGAGATCCCCGGCCTCCAGCGACGCTGCGATCGCCGGGCCGCAGGCCGGACCGTAGCCGGCACAGAGCGGTTCGACACCGCGCGGGCCGTCGCTCTCGGGCAGGCAGGCGTCGGCGTTCCGGAGGCCGTCCGCGAGAGCCTGAAGCAGGCTGACGGAGACGAAAGGCATGTCCCACGCCGCGAGGACGACGGGGGCGGGTGCGGCCACGATCGCGGTATAGATGCCGCCGAGTGAGCCCATGCCGGGGCGGACGTCGGCCACCACGCGGAGACCGGGGTGCCAGGTGGCGGCATCCGGGGCGTTGGCGATGAGCAGCGGTGGGCTGCTGAAGGCTGCTTCGAAGGTCGCCACCAGGCGATCGAGGATCCGGACTCCGCCGACCTCCTCGAGTCCTTTGGGCCGGCCCCCGAACCGGCTGGCCTGGCCGCCCGCGATGATCGCCCCGCGGATCAATAGCGCTTCCCGCGTTTGCGTTCGAGGACGACGTCGAAGCCGAGTGTGAAGCTGAGCAGGTGCTTGCCGACCGGGGAACTGCCGGGCACCAGGCCCTGGCGCGCTGTTGGTCCGGTGATAGCGGGGATTCGCACCCAGTTGTCTCGCACTTCAAAACGGACCTGGTAGCCGTGCCCGATCACCGCGACCACGCCTCCGCCGAAGGAATAGTAGGGCTGCAGGTTCGCGGGGTTCCCGTCATCGAAGAGCGGCAGGTCAGCGGTGCCGTTCGGCGTCGCGACCCGTCCACCCGTCTTGATGAAGCTCTGCTGTGAGACGACGAAGCCGAGATTGGCACGGACATACGGGTGCACCGGCTGATGGCTCCACACCCGGTAGACGGCGCCGACGGACACCGCGGCGGAAGTGGCGCTGCGGGTGGAGTGATTGAGCGAACTGCACAGGTCGGAGGTGATCGCGGCGCCCTGGGTCGCGACCAGTCTGCACGAGTCCCGCGTTCCCAGCCCGAGCAACTGTGCCTCGACGTTGAATCCGAGATGCTCCCCCGGGAAGTAGGTGCCGGAGAACACCACGTCGAGGCTGTTCCGGAAGTGACGACCGATGGCGAGCGTGTCCTCGACGCCGGCTGACGATGTGAAGGGCTGATTGACCCGCCAGAGCGTCCCCCCGCCGGTCGTTTCGCCGACACCGATCGTGAACATCAGCCGCGCCTGGTCGGCGGTGGCCTGGGCCCCCAGGATGGCCGGCGACAGCAGCAGTGCGAGAAGAGAGGCGAGTCGGCGCATCAGTCGCTCGTGAGCCACGGGTGATCCACCATGAGGCAACGATCCATCACGACCGGGATGCCGGCTGCCTCGAGGGCGGCGCGAACGCCTTCGTGCGCCACGCCGACCTGCATCCAGACCAGCCGCGGGTGCAGCATGAGGAGGTCATCCAGGAGGCCTGGTACGGCCTCGGAGCGTCGGAAGATGTTCACGATGTCGATCGGTCCCGCCGCCGCGGCCGCCGACCGAAGGTCAGGGTGCGATGTCTCACCGAGAATGGTTTCCCCCCCAGGCCGCACCGGGAGGATGCGGTAGCCGGCGTCCTGCAGATAGGCCGCGACCTCGTGGCTGGGCCGCGACGATCGCGGTGAGAGGCCGACGACCGCGATGACTCTGCTCGCCCGCAGTATCGCGCTCAGCGTGGCGCGCTCAGGGTTCATCGGGACATCGCAGTCGCCTGGGAAGACGGTCGGTCCGGCATGGGCGGGCCCGCCGCTGGAACCGTGGAGACGGCCACCCGGCCGGCCGGCAGCACATCGATGCCCGCGGTCACCAGACCCGCTCAGTCGATCCCGGTGCAGTCGGCGTGGAGGGTCGGATCCTCTGCGACCCGCACCCGCGTCAGGCGCACGCCGCCGGGGAGCCGTCCCGCGACGCGGCGGAACAGGTACTCCGCGAGGGCCTCGCAGGTAGGGATCCGCGCCCCGTCGGCGAACTCCGGGATGTCGCGGTTGAGGTCCCGGCCCTCGAGGGCCGTGCGGATCTCATCCGCGAGAATGCCATCGAGCACGGTGAGGTCGAGGATCATCCCGGAGCGAGCCTCCACCGGTCCGGTCACGGTCACCGCGCAGGCGTACTCGTGCGGGTGGGATTCGGTAAGCGCCCCGAACGCGGCCTGGTTCCGCTCGGCCGACCAGTCCGCCATCCAGAGGTGATGCGTCGCGTGGAACCGTACCACCCGCGTCAGGCTCGTCGGCATGCGACCGCTAGAAGGAGTAGCTGAGTCCGGCCCGGAGTTCGCGCGCACCGCTCCACTCCTCGCGCTTGTTGCCCGGCAGGACCGAGTTCAGGTGAGTGGCCGGATTGCCCGAGGGCTGGGCGGCCGGATCCAGGTTGTAGGCTAGGGGATACTTGAGCTTCCAGAAGAGCTGGCGCGCTTCGAGCCGGAGGTTCAGCGACTTGCTCAGGAAGACCCGCACGCCGACCGCGGGCGCGAGGTAGATCTTGCCGCCGAACTTGTAACCGCTCGAATCCTTGACCGTCGCCGGCAGGCCGGCCCCGTCCATGAAGCCGGCCGAGCCACCGATGAACGGCGCGAGCCGATGCCAGCTCTTCTTGCCGGTGAAATTGATCTGCAGGGCAAGCTCGATCATGGTCACCGCCTGCTTGACCGGTCCATCGACCCGGTTGGTCACGCTGTCCGCCGCGCTCACGACCAGGCGTTCCAGATCGCCGCGCGCCACCGTGAGGCCGAGGATCACCGGCGCGCCCACCCGAACATCAAAGCGCACTCCGTAACTCTGGCCGTTGTGCGGACCGACGCCGATCGACCCTCCGTCCCCGCCGATGTCGCCGACCAGCAGGGACAGCGACCGGCCGCGCGGGATGTCCCGGTAGGGCGAGGAATTGGGCGCATGGCCCACCTGGGCGGCGAGCGGACCGGCCAGGACCATCAGGGTCAGCGTGCTCGTGAGGAGTCGATGCATGCGGGAATAGTAAGGGGGGGAGTTCCGAGTTCCGAGTAATGAGAAAGGAGTGCCTAGTGCACAGTGCCTAGTGCACAGTGCCTAGTGCCTAGTGCCTGGTGCCTGGTGCCTGGTGCCTGGTGCCTGGAGGGTAGGACGGTTCGCACTCGGTACTAAGCACTAGGCACTAAGCACTAAGGACTGAGTCTGAGATCCCGCCCCGTCATCTCGGGAGGTGGCTCGATGCCGAGGAGATGAAGCACCGTGGGGCCGACGTCGCAGAGCGCTCCACCACCGCGGAGGGTCGTGGCGCCCGCGCGCACCGCCACCAGCGGCACCGGGTTGGTGGTGTGCGCCGTGTGCACGCCGCCGGTCGCCGGGTCGATCATCTGCTCGCAGTTGCCGTGATCGGCGGTCACCAGCACCGTGGCGCCCGCCGACTCGGCGGCCGCCATCACCCGGGCGAGACAGCGGTCGACCGTTTCCACCGCGGTGATCACCGCCGGGAGCACGCCGGTGTGGCCCACCATGTCGGCGTTGGCGAAGTTGCAGAGCATGAAGTCATGCGCCTTCCGGCCGATCGCCTGCACCAGCACGTCGGTGATCCCCACCGCGCTCATCTCCGGGGCCAGATCGTAGGTCGCGACCTTCTGGGAGGGCACCAGCGACCGCTCCTCGCCCTTGTACGGCGGCTCGTAACCGCCGTTGAAGAAGTAGGTGACGTGGGGGTACTTCTCGGTCTCCGCGGTGCGGAGCTGGGTCCGGCCGTGACTCGACAGCACCTCCGCCACGATCTTCGCCATGGTGAAGGGCGGGAAGGCCTGCGGCACCGGGAAGGTCCGGTCGTACTGGGTCATCGTGACCATGGCGAGGCGCGGGCGTCCCGACACGTCGAACCCGTCGAATCCCTCGATCATCAGTGCCCGCACGATCTGGCGCATCCGGTCGCTGCGGTAGTTGAAGCAGAAGACGCCGTCGCCGTCCTTGAGCGGGGCGACCGGCACTCCCGCGCGCTGCAGCACGATCGGCTTCACGAACTCGTCGGTCTCGCCGCGCGCCAGCGCCGCCTGCACGGCTGTGACCGCATTGTCGGCCGGCGCGCCGATCCCGCGCACCATCGCGTCGTAGGCGATCCGGGTCCGCTCCCAGCGGCGGTCCCGGTCCATGCCGAAGTAGCGACCGACCAGCGACGCGATCATCGCCTTGCCAGGCGCGAGCCGCGCGATCTCCTGCTCCAGCTGCCGCACCACCTGCGCGCCGATGGCGGGGAGCGTGTCGCGCCCGTCGAGGAAGCCGTGGATCGCGATGCGGGGGACCTCGGCGCGAACGCCGAGTTCGATGCAGGCGAGCAGATGCTGATCGATGGCGTGGACCCCGCCCGGGCCCAGCAGTCCGATCAGATGCAGGGTGCCGCCGCTCTGCTTGAGGCGGGCGCAGAGCTCGCGCAGGGGCTCCAGCTGGAAGAACGACCGGTCGGTGATGCTCTGCGAAATGCGGACGAGGTCCTGCGGAACGACGCGGCCCGCCCCGAGGTTCAGGTGCCCGACCTCCGAGTTGCCCATCTGGCCATCCGGCAGTCCGACGGGGAGTCCGCTGGCCTGGAGCAGCGTGCGCGGCTGGCTCGCCCAGAGCCCATGCCAGACCGGCGTTTGCGCCAGTTCGATCGCGTTGCCTTCGCGGCCTTCCCGGTAGCCCCAACCGTCCAGAACGACGAGGACGACTGGCCCCGACGGTCCGCGCGTGTTTGACATGACTCTCCGGCGTTTCTACAATCGAGGACGTGCGTTACGCGCCGCAATCTACTTCGCCCCTGTGCCGCCTACCAGCCTTGGCGGTCATTCTGCTCACGCTGCTCGCGACTTCGCTCGCGGGGCAGTCCACCCTCCGGCTCGCCCAGGAGACCCGGTTCACCAAGGTTCCCGGCGGGACCGCGCTGGGTACCCTGCAGGCCGGCGCCGATGTCACTCCGGGACGGATTTCCGGTGCGTCCACCGAGGTCGCGCTCGAGGGCTGGTTCCCCACGGCCTCGCTCGGACCGCTGAAGCGGGATGGCTTCGACGTCGCTGTGACCAAGCGGCCTTCGGAGCAGTTGCGTCAGGCTCCAGGCGGCCCGGTGATCGCGAAAGTCTCCCCCGGGGTGGGGTTCACCAAGGTGGAAATCCGCGGGGAGTGGACCCGGGTGAAGCGGCTGGCGTGGGTGAACCGCAAGGCGCTGCAGGCCGCCGCGTCCTCGGCGCCGGCTGTCCAGCCGGTCACCGGCCCCGACCAGGCGGAACTCACCAGCACGTCACCCATCGCCATCGTCCCAGGCGGCGCGGTGGTCGGCTCCATCGACTCCGGGGCCGGCGCCCGTGTGCTGGCCCGCTCCGCCGGCTGGACCCGCATCCAGGTCGAGGGGTGGGTGCCCGACAGCAGTCTCCGCCCCACCGATCGCAGCATCCTGGTGGGGCTGAGCCAGGCCGAGGTCCGCGCCAATCCAGCCAAGTATGTGGGGCGGGTGGTGGAGTGGCGGGTGCAGTTCGTCGCCATCCAGAAGTCGGACGAACTCCGCCCCGAGATCCCCGAAGGGATGAACTACCTGCTCACCCGCGGGCCGCTGCCCGAGCCCGGCTTCGTCTACATCATCATCCCCTCGTCCGCGGTGGCCCAGTTCCAGGCGGTGCCCGCACTCCGGGAACTCACGGTCCGCGGAACGATCCGGTCCGCAACCACCAAGTACCTGCCGACCCCGGTGCTGGAACTGGTCGAGGTGGTGGCGGGACTGGGGAAGTAGCACCAGCGGGAGGGTAACCTTTTCGGGTACGGGACCGTACTTTCTCCTCATGAATGACCTCCTCAAACAGCGCATCCTCCGCCGGCTCGAAAGCCTGCCGGACGAGCGTGCCTATCAGATCCTCGATTTCGTGGAGTTCCTCGAGAGCAAGTACGCCGATCGTGCCGCGCCGACCGGTATTCTCGCGAGGATCACGGATACGGTCGAGGACACCATGCGTGCCGCCAAGCTGCCGGTGCAGGCGATCAGTGGCACCGTGGGCGCGATGGACACCGCCAGCCGCATCATGAAGGGACTCGCCGCGGCGGGCCAGGCCGTGATGGACGAAGCGGTGAAGGCGACCAAGCCGGCCACTGCCGCTCCGCCACCCGCAACGCCGGTTCCCCAGGTCGCCCCTGCTGCTTCCCCCACGCCGCTCAAGGCCGACGGCTGAAGGTCCACCGCTGATGGCTGAATCCCAGTCCTCTCCCGCGACCGAATTCGTTCGCGGGATCGGTCCGCTCGCGGCGATCTCCATGGTCGTCGGCACGATGATCGGGTCCGGCATCTTCATCGTCTCCTCCGACATCAGCCGGCAGGTGAACGACTGGGGGCCGGGCGCCCTGCTGCTGATCTGGGTGGTCACCGGGGTCATGACGGTGATCGGCGCGCTGGCCTACGCCGAACTCGCGGCGATGATGCCTTCGGCCGGCGGGCAGTACGTCTTCCTGCGTGAGGGACTCTCGCCGCTGATCGGATTCCTCTTCGGCTGGACGCTCTTCACCGTCATCCAGACCGGGACGATGGCCGCCGTGGCCGTCGCCTTCGGGAAGTTCCTGAGCGTGCTCGTGCCGGCGGTCACCCCGGACGTGTTTCTCTCACTGGGACATCTCCCGATGCCGGGTGGCGCCATCGAACTCGGTGTCTCGTGGCAGCGGATCGTCGCGCTTGGCGTTGTCGCATCGCTGACCGCCTTGAACGTGCGGGGCGTGACCCTCGGCGCGACGGTGCAGACCGTCTTCGCCGTCGCCAAGGTCGGGGCCCTCGCGGCGCTGGTGCTGTTCGGCCTCACCCTGGCACCGCAGGCCGCGGCAGCGGCGGGCCAGAGCTTCTGGGGCACCGGGAGCTGGAGCCTCGCGGTGCTGCCGATCCTCGGGGCCGCGATGGTCGGCTCGCTGTTCTCGGCGGACGCCTGGAACAATGTCACCTTCGCCGCCGCCGAGGTGCGGGAGCCGAAGCGCAATCTGCCGCTGGCCCTCGCGGTGGGGACGGCGACGGTCTCGGTTCTCTACGTCCTCGCGAATCTCGCCTACCTGCGGGTGCTGCCCTTCGCCGGCGATGCGGCGGGGATCGATGCGCTCTCGCGTGGCATCCAGCACGCCGCGCAGGACCGGGTCGGCGTGGCGGCGGCGGAGGTGATGTTCGGCCCGGTGGGCGGCATCCTGATGGCGGTCGCCATCATGCTCTCGACCTTCGGGTGCGTAAACGGGCTGGTCCTCGCGGGGCCGCGGGTCTACTACGCCATGGCGGGCGACGGTCTCTTCTTCCGGCGGGCGGCGGTGCTCCACCCGCGCTTCAAGACCCCGGCGTTCGGCCTGGTGACCCAGGCGGTGTGGGCGATGCTGCTCTGCCTCAGCGGCAGCTACGGCAACCTGCTCACCTACGTGATCTTCGCCTCGCTCCTGTTCTACTTCTTCACGGTGCTCGCGCTGTTCCGGCTGCGGCGCACCCGGCCCGACCTCCCCAGGCCGGTCAAGGCATTCGGGTATCCGGTGCTGCCGCTGCTGTACCTGCTTGCGGTCGTCTACCTGCTGGTGGTGCTGCTCGTGGACCCGGTGCAGCGCCAGTACTCGGCCTTCGGGCTGCTGATCGTGGCCCTCGGGGTGCCGGTGTATTTTCTGTGGCGCCGGGGCGCGGCCTGATTCCGCGCCTTGCGTCCCCCTACCGGCGGGCCGTAGACTTATGGATGGAACTCCCAATTCAAACCGGAACGCACCCGTCATGAGCACCATCCGCACCGGACTGGCGCTCACCTTCGACGACGTCCTGCTGGTCCCGCGCCATTCGACGGTCCATCCACGCCAGGTCTCCGTCAAGACTCGTCTCACGCGCAGCATCTCGCTCAACATCCCGCTGGTGTCGGCCGCGATGGACACGGTCACCGAAGCGGAGATGGCCATCGCCATGGCCCGCTACGGCGGCATCGGCGTGGTGCACAAGAACATGTCGATCGAGAAGCAGGCCGCCGAGATCGACCGGGTGAAGCGGAGCGAGAGCGGGATGATCCTCAACCCGATCACGCTGACGGCCGACCGGCCGCTGCGCGAAGCCGCCGCGGCGATGGCCCGGTTCCGGATCTCCGGGGTGCCGATCATCGATCAGGCGGGGAAGCTCGTCGGCATCATCACCAACCGGGATCTGCAGTTCGAGCGCAATCTCGACCAGCCGATTCGCGAGGTGATGACCAAGGACAAGCTGATCACCGCGCCGGTCGGCACCGGGCTCGACGAGGCCGAGCGGATCCTGGCGAAGCACCGGATCGAGAAGCTGCCGGTCGTCGATGCGGCGGGCCTGCTCAAGGGCTTGATCACGGTCAAGGACATCTTCAAGCGGAAGCAGTTCCCGGATTCCAACAAGGACCAGCACGGCCGGCTCCGGGTCGCGGCTGCGGTGGGCGGCACGGCCGAGGCGAAGATCCGCGCCAAGGCGCTCCTCGATGCGGGTGCCGATGCGATCATCATTGACTCCGCGCATGGGCACAGCGAAGGGGTGCTGCAGACAGTCTCGCTGCTGCGCGAGGCCTTCCCCGATGCGCAGCTCATCGCCGGCAACGTGGCCACCGAATCGGCCGCGCGGGAACTGGTTCGCCGCGGGGTCGACGCGGTGAAGGTGGGGGTCGGTCCGGGCAGCATCTGCACCACCCGGGTGGTGACCGGGGTCGGCGTTCCCCAGGTGACCGCGGTCCACGAGGCCTCGCTGGCCGCGCGGCCGGCCGGCGTACCCGTCATCGCCGACGGCGGCATGAAGCACTCCGGGGAGATCGCCAAGGCGCTGGTCGCCGGTGCCGACGCGGTCATGGTCGGCTCGCTGCTCGCGGGCTGTGAGGAGTCCCCGGGCGAGTTGGTCTTCGTCAACGGCAAGCAGTTCAAGTCCTACCGCGGGATGGGCTC
>Ga0209797_10001801_pt1 | contig 10795 bp, 7 predicted proteins | sample DOMMetBare3Fresh_2_FD_187472 | JGI IMG/M metagenome (GOLD analysis project Ga0209797, IMG submission 187472) | Wetland sediment microbial communities from St. Louis River estuary, USA, under dissolved organic matter induced mercury methylation -... | ecosystem: Environmental > Aquatic >...
CTACGGCATGACCGATGAGCTCGGGCCGATGGTCTACGCCGAGAACGAGGGCGAGGTCTTCCTCGGCCGGTCGGTGACCAAGACCACCAACATGTCCGAGGAGACCATGCGCAAGGTCGACGCGGTGATCCGGCGCATCATCGACGAGCAGTACAGCACCGCGCGCAAGCTGATCGAGGACAACCAGGACAAGATGCACGCGATGGCCAAGGCCCTGCTCGAGTGGGAGACCATCGACAGCGACCAGATCGACGACATCATGGAAGGCAAGCCGCCGCGCCCGCCCAAGGACTGGACAGCGCCGAGCAGCAAGCCCAGCGGCCCCAGCGGCCCGGTCAACACCGACGGCACGCCGGTGGCTGCTGCCTGACTGCCGAGTTCCTGGCTGCCTTGTGCGGGGCCCTGCATGGGCCCCGTGGTCTTCAGATGCACTGGCAAACCTCGCGCTATCGACTGTCGATCGACCGTCCGCTGCTGATGGGCGTGGTCAATGCCACGCCGGACTCGTTCTCGACCGACGGTCACCACGGCCACACCGAGGCGGCGATTGCGCATTGCGATCGCTTGCGGGAGCAGGGGGCCGACCTGATCGACATCGGCGGCGAATCGACGCGGCCGGGCGCCCGACCGCCCGACCTGGACGAAGAGCTCGCACGGGTGATGCCCGTGCTGCGCCACGCCGTGACCCTCGGGGTGCCGGTCTCGGTCGACACCAGCCGGCCGGAAGTGATGCGTGCGGCGCTCGACCTCGGCGTCGATGTCGTCAACGATGTGCGCGCGCTGCGCCGGCCCGGCGCGCTCGAGGTGCTGGCGTCCGCGCCTCGGGCAGGCGTGTGCCTGATGCACATGCGCGGCGAGCCCGACACCATGAAATCGCTGGCGCACTACGACGATGTCGTCGCGGAAGTCGGGCGCTTCCTCGCCGAGCGCATCGCGCATGTTCTCGCCGCCGGCGTGGCATTGGACCGTATCGTGCTCGATCCGGGATTCGGCTTCGCGAAGGCCGACGGCGACAATTGGGCCTTGATGCATCGGCTGCCCGAACTCACGGCGCTGGGTCGGCCGCTGCTGGTCGGCTGGTCGCGCAAGAGCACGCTGGGTCGACTGACCGGACGCGAGGTCGGCGAGCGCGGCGCTGCCAGCCTGGCGGCGATGCTGGCCAGCGTGGTGCGTGGCGCCATGATCCTCAGGGTGCACGACGTGGCGCAAGCCGTCGATGCACTCAAGGTCTGGCAGGCCTCGGGGCTACTGCCCGCCGCCGCGCATTGACAGGACGAGGGAGCGTTGGAGATGACACGACAGTATTTCGGCACCGATGGCATTCGCGGCGCGGTCGGCAAGGCGCCGATCACACCGGACTTCATGCTCAGGCTCGGCCACGCGGTGGGCCGGGTGCTGCGCCGGTCGAGCTCCAGGCCCTCGGTTCTGATCGGCAAGGACACCCGCACCTCGGGCTACATGATCGAATCGTCGCTCGAGGCTGGCCTGGCATCGGCGGGAGTCGACGCCTTGCTCAGCGGCCCCTTGCCGACGCCGGGCGTGGCCTACCTCACGCGGGCATTGCGGCTCGACCTGGGCGTGGTGATCAGTGCCTCGCACAACCCCTACCTCGACAACGGCGTCAAGTTCTTCTCCGCCAAGGGTGAGAAGCTTCCCGACGAATGGGAACTGGCGGTCGAGGCCGCGCTCGAAGAGCCGCCGCAGTGGGTCGATGCAGCCTCGCTGGGCAAGGCCCGTCGCATCGACGATGCGCGCGGCCGCTACATCGAGTTCTGCAAGAGCACGGTCGGCAGCGACCTATCCCTGCGCGGCCTGACGATCGTCGTCGACGCGGCCCATGGTGCGGCTTACCACGTGGCGCCCGATGTCTTCCACGAGCTCGGCGCCGAAGTTCACACCATCGGCTGCAGCCCCGATGGCATCAACATCAACGCCGGCTTCGGCGCCACCGCGCCGCAGGCTGCTGTGGCCGCGGTGGCCAGGCATGGCGCCGACTTCGCCGTGGCCCTCGACGGCGATGCCGACCGCTTGCAGCTGGTGGATCGCAGCGGCCGGCTGTACAACGGCGACGAGCTGCTCTATGTGATGGTGCTCGACCGCCTGGCGCAGGGCCAGGCCGTGCCCGGCGTGGTGGGCACCTTGATGACGAACATGGCCGTCGAGCTGGCACTCAAGGCGCGCGGCGTCGAACTGGTGCGCGCCAGGGTAGGCGATCGTTACGTGCTGGAGGAGCTGGCAGCGCGCGGCTGGCTGCTCGGCGGCGAGGGGTCGGGCCACTTGCTGGCGCTGGACAAGCACACCACGGGTGACGGCATCGTCAGCGCGCTGCAGGTGTTGCAGGCGGTGCAGCGTGCTGGCAAGTCCCTGGCGGACATGCTGGCGGGGGTGACACTCTTTCCGCAGGCGCTGATCAATGTCCGCCTGCACGACATGGGCGACTGGAGATGCAACGCCCGGCTGGTCGAGGAGGCGCGGGCGGTGGAGGCCGGCCTGTCAGGACAGGGCAGGGTGCTGATCCGCGCGTCGGGCACCGAGCCAGTGTTGCGGGTGATGGTCGAGGCCCGCGAAGATCACCGTGCACGGGCCGATGCGCAGCGGCTGGCCATGGCGGCACAAGCCGCGTGACCCGTGCCGAGCGACCAGGCTGCTGCGACCGTCAGGGCGAGCGACGCTGATACACCAGCGTGAACTCGTTGCGCTCGGTCGGTCGCTGCTCGGCAGCGACTTCCAGCCAGCCGGCAGGCGGCATCGGCCGCTCGGCCCCACGCCACACCAGCACCAGGCGATCGCAGGTGCCCTTGGCCGCCATGGGCGAGGCGTCCACCCGACGGCGGGCGTGGTATTCCAGGGCGGCCACCAGTGAGTGCGAGGCACCGGGCGCGGCCACGCAAGTCTCGGCCGGCAGCGCCGCAATGATCTTCTGGATCAAGGGCCGATAGCTGCGTGCGTAGTCGAACAAGTGCAGGCCAAGGGTCATCGACAACAGCCAGATCAAGGCCACCCCGCCGGCGGGAAGCACCAGGCTCTTCCACAGTGCGGTCCGATGATGGGCGGTGCGCCACCGCACGAGCCACAACCAGGCCAGGGTGCCGGCGGCGGCGAACAGGAGTGCGCTGACCGAGACCTGGGCCACGAACCCGGGCGCGAGCCGGGCCACGTTGGCCGCCGGTTTGGCCGGCCAGCCGGTCTGCAACGACAGGTAGACGGCCCAGATCGCGATGGCCCACAGCGTGAAGAAGAACACCGAGAACCAGTCGACCGCCGCCGACGCGCTGCGCCGCAGTGTCGGCAGGGCGAACGCCGCCAGCACCGCGATGCCGGGCAGTCCCAGCATCAGGGCGCGGTCCGAGCCGCCCATGCCGACACAGGCCGCCAGCGCCACACCCACGATCAAGAGCGGAAAGGCGAGGTGGCGTTGCCCGAGGTGCTGCCGCCATTGCCAGAGCGTCCAGGCGGCCAGCGCCCAGGCGGGCCAGAGAAACCACAGCCAAAGCTTGCCAAGCTGTTGAAGGTCGATCTGCGGCGCCACGCGCCAGGCCCAGCTGTGCGTCGGCCAGGCCAGCGCGGCGGCGAGAACGGTGGCCAATGCCAGCCAGGTCGCCAGGCCGCGGGCGCGGTCATCGGGGTCGCGCCAGGTCATGGCCAGCGCGCCCAGCCCGAGCACCAGCGCCATCGCAGGCGCGCCACTGGTGGAAAGACCAGGCAGGGCGAGGAGCACGCCCAGGCGAGGACCGAGGGAGCGGTGTGGCGCCGCCGCCAACGCCCATTGCAGGCAGGCAACGGCCGCGAGCTGGGCCAACTCGGGTGTGGTCTCGTGGCCCAGTTGCAGCAGCCCGAGGGTGGCGATCACCGCCAGCAGGGCGCCATCGGCCACCGCCCGCGAATAGCCCACCGCGTCGGCCTCACCGCCGAACGCAAAGGGTACCGGTTGCGCGGACTCCGCGCGGGCCAGATGGAACGCGGCGTACCAGACCGCCACCAGCGCCAGCACCAGCAGCAACGCGAAAGGCACGCGTGCAGCCAGTGCCGGGTCGAGCCAGGGCGAGCCCGCGGCGATGCTCGCCGCGCCCAACCAGTTCGGAAGCAAGGCGCCACCCGTTGCGACACCACCGAGCGAGGGCACGAGCCACGACGAACGACCCTCGGCGAGCGCCAGCATCTGCCCGAACGCGGCCAGATCGGCGCCGCGCCAGGGGTCGCGGCCAAACAGTCCCGGCAGCACGTAGGCGGCGCAAAACGCCAGCAGCGCCAGTCGTGGCAGCCGCTGGACGGCGTCCTGCGCCACCAGTGCGGGATTGGGTTTGATGCTCACCGGGTGATCATGCACGAGCAGGCGCAAAAAAGGGCAGCCGAAGCTGCCCTCGCGCAGTCGCCGACCTGTTCAGGCCGGCTTCTTGTTGATGCCCATGCTGGCGAACTTGGTGCGGAACTTCTCCACCCGTCCACCCAGGCTGTCCACGCTCTTCTGCGTGCCGGTGTAGAAGGGGTGGGTCTCGCTGGTCGTCTCGAGTTTGACCAGCGGCAGTTCGCGGCCGTCGTCCATCTTGACGGTCTCCTTGGTCTGCACCGTCGAACGGGTGACGAACTTGAAGCCGTTGGACAGGTCCACGAAGCACACTTCGCGGTAGCCGGGGTGGATGCCTTGTTTCATGGGATACCTCTCGCTGTGAAGGTCGGCAGCCACGCCGCACCCTGCGGGCGCACTTGCCAGTAGCGGAAAAACGCGAATTATAGACGTCACCCACCTCTTCGCATCATGTCGAAGAAGTCGAGGTTGTTCTTGCTGACCTTCATCTTCTCCAGCATGAATTCCATCGCCTCGATCTCGTCCATCGGGTACAGCAGCTTGCGCAAGATCCAGGTCTTCTGAAGGATCTCCGGCTTGAGCAGCAGTTCCTCGCGCCGGGTGCCGCTCTTGTTGATCAGGATCGACGGGTAGACACGCTTCTCGGCCATGCGGCGGTCGAGGTGGATCTCGCAGTTCCCGGTGCCCTTGAACTCCTCGTAGATCACTTCGTCCATCCGGCTGCCGGTGTCGATCAGCGCGGTGCCGATGATGGTCAGCGAGCCGCCTTCCTCGACGTTGCGCGCAGCGCCGAAGAAACGCTTCGGGCGTTGCAGCGCGTTGGCATCGACGCCGCCGGTGAGCACCTTGCCCGACGAAGGCAGCACGTTGTTGTAGGCCCGCGCCAGACGGGTGATCGAGTCGAGCAGGATCACCACGTCCTTCTTCAGCTCGACCAGTCGCTTGGCGCGCTCGATCACCATCTCGGCCACCTGCACGTGGCGTGCGGCGGGCTCGTCGAAGGTCGAGCTGATGACCTCGCCGCGCACCGTGCGCTGCATCTCGGTGACTTCCTCCGGCCGCTCGTCGACCAGCAGCACGATCAGGTGGATCTCGGGGTGATTGGCCACCAGCGCGTGGGCGATGTGCTGCATCATCACCGTCTTGCCGGTCTTGGGCTGCGCCACCAGCAGCGCGCGCTGGCCCTTGCCGATCGGTGCGACCAGGTCGATGATGCGGGCGGTGATGTTCTCGTCGGCCTTGATGTCACGCTCGAGCTTGAACGCCTCCTTCGGGAACAGCGGCGTCAGGTTCTCGAACATGATCTTGTGCTTGCTCTCCTCGGGCGTCAGGCCGTTCACGCGATCGACCTTGACCAGCGCGAAGTAACGCTCGCCGTCCTTGGGCACCCGCACCTCGCCCTCGACCATGTCGCCGGTGTGCAGGTTGAAGCGCCGGATCTGGCTCGGCGAAAGATAGATGTCGTCGGTCGATGCCATGTAGCTGGCCTCGATCGAGCGCAGGAAGCCGAAGCCGTCGGGAAGCACCTCGAGCACGCCGTCGCCGAACACCTGTTCGCCGCCCTTGGCGCGCTTCTTCATGATCGCGAACATCAGCTCCTGCTTGCGCAGGCGGGCGACGTTGTCGATCTCCAGGGCCTCGCCCATCGTGATCAGGGCGGAGACGTGGAGCGCCTTCAGTTCGGAGAGATGCATTTAAGGAGTCACCCTCGGGTGGAGGGCCGCAAGTGCCTTGCCAGGGACACACGGCCGAAGCTTGGCCACCTTGCGGCTGCAAGCGCTGCTACGAAGCCTCGCGTCCGGCGAGGTGACAGGAGTGCGCTGGGGTGGTGGCCGGAACCGCGCCATTCGTCGGGCAGGGCCCGGTGGCGCAGTGGCAGATTCTGGGGCTGCAGGATTCGGCTCGTGGCAGCGAAGCCCGCAGCGATGGCCGCGATTATAGATGCGGCTCGAGGAAGGCCGTCAACTGCGCCTTGGACAGCACACCCACCTTGGTGGCTGCCAGCTGCCCATCCTTGAAGAGCATGAGTGTCGGAATGCCGCGGATGCCGAACTTGGCGGGCACCTCGCGGTTCTCGTCGACGTTCATCTTCGCCACCTGCAGCCGGGCGCCAAGTTCCTTGGCCGTCTCGTCGAGGATCGGGGCAATCATCTTGCACGGACCGCACCATTCGGCCCAGTAATCCACCAGCACAGGCGTGGCGGACTTCAGGACGTCGGCATCGAAGCTGGCATCGGTGACGTGCTTGATCAGTTCACTGCTCATCATGGTTCCTTAGGAGTGCCCCCAAGGCCGGCGCCTGGCGCCGTCCGCCCCCGACAGGGGTTGAGTCCAGATGCGGCCGTGGGTCGCCGACTCAAGAGCAGGGGAATTCTGACACAAACGCCCATTTGTTCGGCGCAATGGCGTCGGCGCGGCTTCGGTCCAATCGGGGTAAGCGCAAGATCCTCGTCCATGGCCGCCGTCCCTCTGGTTTCCGCAGCACCGCCCGGCGCACCGGCAGAGCCGGCGCGCCACATCGGGCGCTTCCGGCTGCGTCGGCTGCTGGGCAAGAGCGGGCGCACCATGTCCTGGTGGGTGGACGGTCCGCGCCAGGGCCAGGAACTGATCCTGGCCCTGCCGCGCGAGCGGCCCGCCGATGCCGAGGCGGCCCGACGATGGCACCAGGCGGCACGCCGCGCCGCACGCATCGATCATCCCTCCCTGGCCCGGGTGGTCGAGGTCGGCGAGGTGGATCACTGGCCATTCATCGCCTTCGACCCCGGCCAGGCGACCGCGCTGTCGACAGCGCTGGCGCCCCAGGGACAACCGGCGCTCGAGATGGCGAACTGGGCCTGCCAGGTCCTCGAGGGGCTGGCCTTCGCGCACGAAGCGGGCATGGCGCATCACGACGTGCAGGCGCACATGGTGCTGCTGCCCGGCCAGGGTCCGGCCCGCCTGCTCGGGCTGGGCGTGGCGATGAATTCGCACCTGGGCATGAACCAGGACCTGCAGCTGCAGCGCCGAGCCGCCGAGCGCGACCTGCTGGCGTTGGGCTTGCTGATGCACCAGGCGCTGACCGGACACCCGGCGCTCGAGCAGACCGATGTCGGCGAGGCGGTCGCACGTCTGCCGCCGCAGGGACGCGAGATCATCCGCCTGCCCTGGACCGCCGCACACCCGATCCCCGAGGCCCTGAGGGCGATCGTCAACCGGGCCACCGACCGCCAGGAGCGGCAGCGCTATCGAAGCGCGCGCACCCTGCTCCGGGCTGTCGAGGGTTGGCGCAAGGCCGAAGGCGAACATGGCGCCGGGGCGCTGGCCCTGGTGCTCGATCGCCTGCGCAGCGGCGGCCTGCTGCCGGCCACGCCGGGTGCCGCCCAGCGTGCCGCACGGATGGCGCTGATGGACCGCGAGCGCAACGACGAACTGGCCGAAGTGGTGCTGCAGGACACCGCGCTGACCTTCGAGATGATTCGCCTCGTCAACAGTGCCCAGGTCCGCGGCGCGATGGCCGCCGGCAGTGGGCCCATCCTGACCATCCGGCGATCGATCGACATGCTCGGGCTCGAGGGTGTGCGGCGCGCGGCGCTGTCGCTGCGCGCATGGCCGGGCTCGATGTCCGACGACCAGGCCAGCGGCCTCGAGCACCTGATCGAGCGAACCCGCCGCGCCGGCCGCATCGCGCAGTGGCTAAGACCGGCCGGGTACGACAGCGAGCTGGTGTTCCTGTTGGCGATGCTGCAGAACCTCGGCCGCCTGGTGGCGCGCTACCACTTTCCCGACGAAGCCATGCAGATCGAACGCCTGATGAAGCCGACGCCTTCCCTTCAGGCGGGCGCGCCCGACGAGCCCGGCATGGGCGAAGCCGCGGCATCGTTCGCCGTGCTGGGTGTCGACCTGGCCGCGATCGGCCAGGCGATCGGCCACCACTGGGGATTGGACGAGCAGGTGCTGCGCATGGTCGAGCGCCAGCCGGCCGACGCGCCGGTGCGCTTCCACGGATCGGACGTCGAGCTTCTGCGCCTGACCGCGAGTTGCGCCAACGAGGTCGTCGATGCCGGCGCGATGCCGGTGCATCAACAGCTGCAGGCACTGCAGCGGGTGGCCCAGCGCTACTCGCGCGCGCTCGGCGTAACGCTGCACGACCTGCAGGCGGTGGCGCAGGGTACGCCGCCGGCACCGGCGCCACCGACGAATGCGTCGCCTACCCAGCACGGAGCGTTGACATGAGCCCCGCCCGGCCGCCCGTCGGTGCGAATTCCCTCCCGGCGGGACAGCCGTGAAGCGCCAAGGGAGTCCGGTGAGCGTGCTGACACCCAAGGAAAGCGTGCGGCGGGTCGGCCGGTTCGTCCTGCACGAGCAGCTCGGCCGCGGTGCGCAGGCCACGGTCTGGCGCGCACACGACGAACGACTCGACCGCGACGTGGCACTCAAGCTGCTCGACCCCCGCGCCGACACGGTGGCGGTGTCGCAATGGCTGCACGAGGCAAGGGCGGTGAGCCGCCTGGCGCATCCCAACATCGTGCCGGTATTCGAAGCCGCCGAGGATGGCGGCCAGGCCCACCTGGTGTTCGAACTGGTGCGTGGACCCACGCTGGCCGAAAGGCTGCGCAAGGACGGCGCGATGGCGCCGCAGGCCGCGGTCCAGCTGATGCTCGGCGTGCTCGATGCGCTCGTCGCGGCGCACGCCGAGGGCATCGTGCACCGCGACCTCAAGCCGTCGAACATCCTCATCGACGGCTCGGGCCGACCACGGGTGATGGACTTCGGCATCGCCGCCCGGGTGGCCGACAACAGCGACGGCCGCATCATCGGCACTCCCGGCTACATCTCGCCCGAGGCCGCCGCCGGCGCACCGCCCGCGGCGTCGATGGACCTGTTTTCCGCCGGCATGGTGCTGGCCGAGATGCTCACCGGGCGAGCGTTGCTGCGCGAGCGCGATCCGCTGGTCGCCGTGCGTCGCGTTCGCGACGAGGACTTCGCGCTTCCCGCCGAGACCGTCTGCGACGACCGCTTGCGATCGCTGGTCCGGCGCGTACTGGCCCGCGATCCGGCTTCGCGGTTCGGCAGCGCGCAGGCCTTCCGCGATGCGCTGGCCGCCACGCTCGCCACCGATGCGCCCGGCGGCGCCAGCGCCGAAGGCGCCAAGCCCACGCTCGAGTTCCTGCTCCGCCGCATGCGCCACAAGAGCGACTTCCCGGCCTTGTCGGACGCGGTCGTGCGCATCCAGCGCATCGTCGGCTCGGACACCGAGAGCCTGGGCAGCCTGGCCAACGAGATCCTCAAGGACGTGGCGCTGACCAACAAGCTGCTGCGCATGGTGAATACCGCGCATTACAGCCATGCAGGCGGCGGCACGATCAGCACGGTGTCGCGCGCAGTGGCACTGGTGGGCTTTGCCGGCATCCGCAACATGGCGTTGTCGCTGGTGCTGCTCGAGCACATGCAGGACAAGGCCCACGCCTCGCGGCTGAAGGAGGAGTTCGCCTGCTCGCTGATGGCCGGCCAGCTGGCCAGCGAGCTCACGCCCTGGGCGCGCGATGTCGAGGAAGCCTACCTCGCGGCGCTGTTCCAGAACCTGGGCCGCCTGTTGACCGAGTTCTACTTTCCGGAGGAAGCCAAGACCATCCGCGACCTGTTGGGCACTGCCTCCGAGGGGCCACCGTCGGCGCGGGCCGTCGAGTCGACCTCCGAGCGCGTGCTGGGCCTGGGCTTCGAGGCGCTGGGCATCGGTGTGGCCAAGTCCTGGGGACTGCCCGAGACCTTGCAGCGATCGATGCGACGGCCGCTGGGCGACCCGCCGTCGCGGCCGGCCGAGCGCGGCGTCGAAAGGCACCGCTGGCTGGCCGCGATGTCCAACGACATGGCGTTGGCGATGACCAGCCTGGAGCCCGATCAGGCGCGCCACAAGCTTGCCCAGCTGGCCGAACAGCATGCGAAGGTGCTGGACATACCTGGCTCGGCGGTGCGCGCGGCGGTGGAAACCTCGCGCCAGAAGCTGGCACAGCTGGTGCCGGCGATGGGGATGGCAGTGGCGCCCGACACGCCGACGCAGCGCATGCTGGCGGCGGCACCGGATGCGCCGACGGTGCCGGACAGGACGGCCGACCTGCTGTCGCCCCAGGCGCTGCAAGACACCGTGGTGATGCCGCGCGAGGCCGCCGGGCAGTCGACGGCGGCGCCAGCTGTCGAGGCGGCGCCGCCGGTGGCCGACATGCTGGCTGCGGGCATCCAGGACGTGACCGACACGCTGTCGGCGGACAGCTTCCACCTCAACGAAGTGCTGCGAATGATCCTGGAGACGATGTACCGGGCGCTCGGTTTCCGGCGCGTGGTGTTCTGCCTGCGCGACCCGCGGACCCAGCGCCTGGCCGGGCGCTTCGGGCTCGGCGACGACATCGACGCCGTCGCGCGCAGCTTCGACGTCGTGCTCAGCCTGGCGCCGGGCCAGGCGGCCGACCTCTTCTCTGCCGTGTGCTTGAAGGGAGCCGACACCCTGATCAGCGA
>Ga0209797_10001802_pt1 | contig 10791 bp, 10 predicted proteins | sample DOMMetBare3Fresh_2_FD_187472 | JGI IMG/M metagenome (GOLD analysis project Ga0209797, IMG submission 187472) | Wetland sediment microbial communities from St. Louis River estuary, USA, under dissolved organic matter induced mercury methylation -... | ecosystem: Environmental > Aquatic >...
CCGCTCGGTGAGGCGGACGCACCCGACGTCGAAGGAGCGAACCTCGTCCACTCGGTCGGTGCCGACCGTGCACTCGGTGGAACCGCCTCCGATGTCCACCACGAGGAACGGTCCGTCGCCGGCCGCGAGGTCGGCGGTGGCACCGGCAAAGGCGAGGTGGCCCTCCTCCTCACCGCTCAGCAGCTCGGGGCGGGCTCCGACCACGGCCTCGGCGGCGTCGCAGAAGTCATCGGCGTTGGCGGCGTCGCGGACCGCCGAGGTGGCGGCGATGCGCACGCCGCTGACGCCGTGCTCGTCCATGGCCGTCCGGTACTGGCGGAGCACGTCGATGGTGCGCTCGATGGCCGCCGGGTCCAGGCGGCCGGCGGCGTCGACCCCGCGACCGAGCCGGGTGATCACCATCCGCCGGTCGAGCGGGCGCCGGTCGTGCCCGGTCCCCTCGCTGATCAGCAGGCGGGTCGAGTTCGTCCCGCAGTCGACGGCGGCCAGCACGGACATCGCGCCGACGCTACCGACGTCCCCGCTCGATCTGCCCATCGGGACGCAGCGGTCCCCGGGGGCCGGGTCAGGTGACCTCGGGCAGGTGCGCCTCGACCCATCGGCCGACCGGGTCGTCGCCGCCCGCGAGGTGCCATGCGTAGTGAGCGTGGAGGCACTTGAGGCCGACTCGGGTGCCGCCGACGCCGCCGGTCGGACGATGGCCGACGTGGTCACCGGGGACGGCGGCGTCGCGCTCGGCCGCGTACCGGGCGTGGGCGGCCACCACCGCCTCCGGATCGACCTCGGCCTCCGCGCGGTCGACCCCACCGGCAGATTCGAGCCGCGACACCCAGGTGCGCTCGGGCTCGCCGACGAGCCAGTAGCGGGTGGGCATCGGGGTGCCGTCACGCAGGAGCGGCGCGTTGCGCAGCACGACCGGCGCCATTCCGAGCAGCCCCGCATAGGGAATGCCGGCCGCCGTCCAGACACGCCGGCCGCTCGGTGCCAACGCCGCTGTCGCCAGCACGCCCATCACGAGCAGCGTGCCTCCCGCGACCAGGCGAGCGCTGTGACTGCCGTCCGGAGTGGGTGCGGCCGCGCCCGCGAGCAGGACTGCAAGCAGGACGGCCGCGCTTGCGGTCAGGAGAACCGTGCGCCGCTCGCCGCCGGCGACCAGCGTGCACCACTCCCACAACACCGTCAGGGCGGCGATCGCCCAGAACGCGACAAAGATCCAGCCGCCGAGATAGGCTACGCCCACTGCCAGCGGGGCCAGCACCAGTCCCGAGAGGATGCGCAGCGTCAGTTCGCTACCGCCGGAGCTGGCGGCAGGCACTGGGCGCGCGGGATCCGCGTTGGCCATTCTCAGGAGCCGGTCTTCGCGATCAGGCCGCCAAATCGGCGCTCGCGACGCCGGAATTCTGCGATGGCGCTTTCGAGCGTTGCGCGGTCGAAATCCGGCCAGTAGGTCGGGACGAACACCAGCTCGCTGTAGGCTGCCTGCCAAAGCAGGAAATTCGACAGGCGCTGCTCGCCGCTGGTGCGAATGATCAGATCGGGATCGGGGAGGTCGGGCGCGTCAAGACAGCCCGAGATCCGCTCCACGGTGATCTCGCTCGCCAGCAGGCGGCCGGCCGCCACCTCGGCCGCGAGCCGTTGTGCCGCGCGCGCAATCTCCTGGCGTCCACCGTAGTTGAACGCCACGATCAGGGTGAGCTTATTGTTGTCCTTGGTGCGCTCCTCGGCCTCTTCGAGCATGCGGCGGATTTCCGGATCGAGGTCCTCGCGTTCGCCGATGACGCGGATGTGCACGCCGTTCTGGTGCAGGTCGATCAGGTCGTTCCGGATGAAACGGCGCAGCAGCCCCATCAGCTCGCGAATCTCGGTTGGCGGGCGCGACCAGTTCTCCGAGCTGAACGAGAAGATGGTCAGGATGCCGATGCCGAGATCCCCGGCCGCGCGTACGGTGCGGCGCAAAGCCTCGACTCCGCGCCTATGCCCCTCGCTGCGTGGCAGCCCACGCGCGGCCGCCCAGCGGCCATTGCCGTCCATGATGATGGCAACGTGACGCGGCACGGCAAAATCGCCGATTTGTACACTGGTCAACGCCTCGGCATTGGACATTCAATGGCACCTCACACCGTGAGGATCTCCTTCTCCTTCGCGGCCATCATCCGCTCGACCTCCGCGATCATCTCGTCGGTTGTCTTCTGGATCTGCTCGGACGAGCGCTTGCCCTCGTCCTCGCTGATCTTGTGATCCTTTTCCAGCTTCTTGAGCACATCCAAGCCATCACGCCGCACATGGCGAACCGCGACCTTAGCGGCTTCGGCATATTTGTGCGCGACTTTGACGAGCTCCCTGCGCCGCTCTTCGTTGAGCTCGGGAATCCGCAGCCGCAGCAACTGGCCTTCGGTCGACGGAGACAGCCCGAGATTGGAGGCCGAGATGGCCTTTTCCACGGCATGCACCATCGATTTGTCCCAGACCTGCACGGTCAGCAGGCGCGGCTCGGGGACGCTGACGGTCGCCAGCTGATTGAGGGGCATGTGACTGCCGTAGGCCTCGACCTGCACCGGATCGAGCAGGGTCGCGGACGCCCGGCCGGTGCGCAAGCCTCCCAGCTCCTGCTTCAAGACCTGCACGGCGCCCTGCATGCGTCGTTTGAGCTCATTCATGTCGTGCGTCGCGGCTGCCATGGCAATGCCCCTTGAAAGCCGTTTGGTGGAACGTTACGGGACGCCTTGTCCGACCGCTTCGTGCCCGAAGCAATCGGGGCGAGCCCTCTAGTGCCGCCGATTTGAAGTTCCTACACCAGATGCGGCAGACTCGGTTAGGAACTTCAAATCGAAAAGCGGCACTAGAATCATAGAGCTGCCAGTGCCCCTTTGTTTCCGAAGTTCGTGTCAGAGGGTGCTGCGACGTATCACGAACTTCGGAAACGGGGCACTACGAACTGACTATCGTCGAGCGCCCCTGCCCCTGCAGGACCGCCTCAATCGCTCCTTTGGCGTGGATCGAGAATACGATGATAGGCATATGATTTTCCTGGGCAAGCGCGAAGGCGGTGGCGTCCATGACTTTAAGCCCGCGCTCGAGCGCTTCCCGATGGGTCAAGCGAGCGTAACGCTCAGCCTTGTTGTCCTTCTTGGGATCGGCACTGTAAACCCCGTCCACGTCGGTTGCCTTCAGCACCGCGCCCGCGCCGATCTCGGCGGCGCGCAGAACCGCGGTCGTGTCGGTGGTGAAGAACGGATTGCCGGTGCCGGCCGCGAACAGGACCAGGCGCCCCTCCTCGAGATGGCGCAGGGCGCGCGGCCGTTCGTAGGTCTCGCAGACGCCCGGCATGACCAGCGCCGACATCGTGCGCGCCGGCGCGCCCGCCCGCTCGATCGCGGTTTCCAGCGCCAGCGCGTTCATGACCGTCGCCAGCATGCCCATGGTGTCGCCGGTCACCCGCGGAATGCCCTGCTCGGACACCTTGACGCCGCGGAAGATGTTGCCGCCGCCGACGACGACACCGATTGCGACCCCGAGCGCGCGTGCAGCGACCAGATCGGCGGCGATCCGCTCCAGGGTGGGCTGATGAATTCCGAACGAATCCGGCCCCATCAGGGCCTCGCCCGACACTTTGACGATCACGCGGCGGTAGATCGGACTAGTGCCCCGCTTCCGAAGTTCGTCATCCATCGCCGCAGCCTCTAACACGAACTTCGGAAGCAAAGGGGCACTAGCAACCTTATGATTTCTAGTGCCGCTTTTCGATTTGAAGTTCCTGACAGAGATTGCTGCACGCGGTGCAGGAACTTCAAATCGGCGGCACTGGCCATAAGGGGCTCGCTCGGTGATTGCCTTCCGGTCAGCCGCGCACCATGGCCGGAAGCGGAATAGTCAGCGCGGTGTGACCGCGGCCGCAACTTCGGCAGCGAAGTCCTTCTCCTCCCGCTCGATGCCCTCACCCAGGGCGTAGCGGACGAAGCCCGTCACCTTGATCGGGGCGCCGGCCTTGCCCTCGGCTTCCTTGACGGCCTGGGCTACGCTCTTGTCGGGCTCATGGATGTAGGGCTGATCGAGCAGACAGACTTCCTTGTAGAAGGTCTTGAGCCCTGATTCGACGATCTTGTCGACGACATTGGCGGGTTTCCCCTGCGCCTTGGCCTTGTCGGCCAGCACCTCTTTCTCGCGCCGGATCACCTCGGGGCTCAGGCCCGACGGGTCGACCGCCTGCGGGTTGGAGGCTGCCACGTGCATCGCGATCTTGCGGCCGATCTGGGCAAGCTCGTCGGCCTTGCCGGCCGACTCGAGCGCGACCAGCACGCCGATCTTGCCGAGCCCCTCGCCCACCGAATTGTGCATGTAGCTGGCGACCGCGCCCTGCTTGACCTCGATGGATGCCGCACGCCGCAGCGAGATGTTCTCGCCAATCTTGGCGATCGAATCCTGAATAGCGTCGGCGACCGGGATGTTGCCGATCTTGGCCTTGTTGAGCGTGTCGAGATCGGTGCCGGCGCTGAGCGCCACGTCGGCGATCATCTTGACCAGGCCCTGGAAGAACTCGTTGCGGGCGACGAAGTCGGTCTCGGAATTGATCTCCACCACCACGCCCTTGGTGGCGGTCACAGAGATTCCGATCAGGCCATCTGCCGCGATGCGGCCGGCCTTCTTGGCAGCCTTGGCGAGCCCTTTCTTGCGCAGGAGGTCGACCGCCGCCTCCATCTCGCCGCTGGTCTCTCCGAGCGCGGCCTTGCAATCCATCATGCCGGCGCCGGTGCGCTCGCGCAGCTCCTTGACCATCTGTGCGGTAATATTGGCCATCGAACGATATCCCTTTGGCGCCATGGCCGGGCTCGTCCCGGCCATTCACGTCCTGGTGCTGTAACAACTTGGTACTGTCGACGTGTGACGTTGTTGCTTGTGACGTTGATGCTTGTGACGTTGTGGATGCTTGTGACGTTGTGGATGCTTGTGACGTTGATGTCTGGCCGGTCGGCCAGGCAGGGCGGTCATTCCGCGGTCAGTTCCTTCGAGTGGGCAATCCAGCTTTCCATACGGCCGGGCAGCCCGATTTCCTCGCCGATCTTGTGAGCCGCATCAGGGCTGAGGCTCGCGATCTGCCAATAGTGGAAGATGCCAAGATCATTGAACTTCTTCTCGATCGTGGGCGAAACGTGCGCGAGCTTCTTGAGATCGTCGGCAACGCCGCGCGGTCCGGAGAGCACCTCGTAGCCGGGTCCCGCCGCCGGCGCCGGCAGCTCTTCCACGACCGGCTCGGCGGCCGCGCCGACGTCGATACCCATCTCGCCCTGCGCACGCGAGATGCCATCGATGGCGGCCCTGGCAATGAGGTCGCAATAGAGCGTGATGGCGCGACTGGCGTCGTCATTGCCGGGAACAATGAAGGTGATGCCGTCCGGGTTGCAGTTGGTGTCGACGACGGCCGCGACCGGGACGCCTAACCGGCGCGCCTCTTTGATCGCGATGTCTTCCTTGTTGGTGTCGATCACGAACAGGAGGTCGGGCAGCCCGCCCATGTCCTTGATGCCGCCGAGCGCGCGGTCGAGCTTGTCGCGCTCGCGCTGCAGATCGAGGCGTTCTTTCTTGGTGTAGCCGCCGGCCTCGTTGGAGGCGAGCATCTCGTCGAGCTTGCGCAGGCGCGAGATCGAGCCCGAGATGGTCTTCCAGTTGGTAAGCGTGCCGCCGAGCCAACGGGAATTCACGTAGTACTGCGCGCAGCGCTTGGCCGCATCCGCGACCGCGTCCTGCGCCTGGCGCTTGGTGCCGACGAACAGGATGCGCCCGCCCTTGGCGACGGTATCGCTCACCGCCTGCAGGGCCCGGTGCAGCAACGGCACCGACTGGGCGAGATCGATGATGTGGATGTTATTGCGGGTGCCGAAGATGTACTCGCCCATCTTCGGGTTCCAGCGGTGGGCCTGGTGGCCAAAGTGAACGCCAGCTTCCAAAAGCTGACGCATGCTGTAGTCAGGTAGCGCCATGGTCATTCTCCGGTTGTGCCGCCGCGGACCCGTGAGCTCCAACCTCCCTCCCTGTGTTAAAGAGGGCGCCGAGCCACCGGACGGCTTGTTTAGCCAAGGTCCGCGTGTGAGATGGCGCGGCTTATATAGGTGCGGGGCGGTAGACGCAAGCTTTTGGCCACGGGGCACTTTTGGCCGGGTCACTTTTGGCCAAGGGGCACTTTTGGCCAAGGGTCGGTGGCGCGGCCCGCCGGCCATCGCTAGAATGGTTGCCAAGACGCGGCAGCGCCCGACTGATTTTAGGGCTTCGGGCCACCGCTAGAATTCGCTTAGGGTAAACAGGGAGGAAATCATGCTGAGAACAGTCGGCGCACTGACCGCAATTGGGCTTGCCGCCATCGTCAGTCCGGCCACCGCGGCGGACGTGACGCCGGATCGATTGCTCAACGCACCAAACGAGCCGCAGAACTGGCTGATGGTTCACCGCGACTACGACAATTCCAGGCATTCGGGCCTGAAAGACATCAATCGCGACAACGCCAAGGATCTCAAGCTCAAGTTCATCATCTCGGTCGGCGGGATGGCGACCGGCGGAACGCTGCGCGGCAAGGAAGAAGCGACCCCGCTGGTGGACGACGGCTTCATGTACGTCAACGACACCTGGGGCCGGGTGATGAAATTCGACGTTCGCAGCGGGACGCAGGGCGTGCCGCTCTGGCGTCACGATCCCAAGATCAAGCAGTCTCGCACCCAACGCGGGATCGCGATGTATGGCAACAAGGTCTTCATCCCCACCAACGATATGCGGCTGATCGCGCTCAACCGCGATTCCGGCGAAGTGATCTGGGAGGTCAATGCCGCAGCGCCCACCGATCCCGCGACCGGCACGCCCTCAGCCAAGACCCAAGGGTTCACGGCCGCACCGCTGACGATCAAGACCCGCGGCGGCAAGGAGCTTGTCCTTCAGGGCGAAAGCACCGGCGGACAGCTCGGCACCCGCAGCTGGGTCGGCGCCTGGGACGTCAACACCGGCCAGCTCGCCTGGCGCACCTTCACCATCCCAGCCCCGGGCGAGCCCGGCTCCGAGACCTGGAAGGACAAGCACAACGCCTGGCGCGTGGGCGGCGGCGGCGTCTGGCAGACCGCCTCCTATGATCCCGCCACGAACCTGTTGTTCTACGGCACCGGCGACGCCTTCCCGAGCTTCGATCCTGAATTCCGTCCGGGCGACAACCTGTTCACGGCGAGCACTATCGCGCTCGACGCCGACACCGGCAAGATCGTCTGGTACTTCCAGGAGACGCCCAACGAGCACTGGGACTTCGATACGCCGAGCCCCAAGATGCTCTACGAGGTCTCGATCAACGGCGAGACGCGCAAGGTCGTCGCGAACTTCTCGCGCAACGGCTACTACTATACGCTCGATCGGAGCAACGGCCAGTTCCTGCGCGCCGACCAGTATCAGGAGAAGATCACCTGGACCAAGGGGATCGATCCGAAGACCGGCAAGCCGGTCGATTACGATCCGACCAAAGACGTCCAGACCTACGCCGGCATCGGCGTGCGGCGCGCCAAGCGCGGCGAAGAGGCCTGCCCGTGGTGGAACGGCGCGCCGACCTTCTTTCCGCCGACGTTGGACGCCAAGCGCGGCGTCGCCTATGTGGCGGGCGCCGAAGGCTGCATATCGGGCACCGGCAGCAGGACCCCGATGGACGAGAACAAGGACTATGTCGGCCTGCCCCCGTGCTGTACCGAGCAAGGCCGCGTCACCGCCCATGGCGCGCTGTGGGCGCTCGATCTGAAGACCGGCAAGGTCCTCGGCAAGGAGACGTTCCAGCCGCCGACCGAGTCGGGCATGCTGAGCACCGACGGCGACCTCCTGTTCACCGGTCACATGAACGGGAAGTTCTCGGCCTACGACGCCACCACGCTGAAGGAAGTGTGGAGTTTCAACGTCGGCACGCCGATCACGGCTCCGCCCATGACCTATAGCGTCGGCGGCAAGCAGTACGTCGCGGTCGTTGCCGGCGGCGGCGTCGGAGTCCGCGGTGGCGGCCTCTATCAGCCGTCCGCGTTCGTGGCCGTGTTCGGCAACTGATGCGCGCGATCGCATCCGCTCGCGCTCTGGCGCGAGCCCCTTCATCAACCGGACGCGGGCATGCCCGCGTCCGGTCCCTGCTATTTGCCACGGTAACCGCGCTGCTGCTCCCCGGCACCATGGCGGTGGCGCAGGCGCCCGCTCCGAAGATCTGGGACGTGACATTTGGCACGCCCGTTGCCGCGCTTCCGCTCGACCAGTTCGTCGACACGGCCTGTGGGACGAACGGCGGCCCGCCGGCGCGCGTGCTGAAGAGTTTTGCTGAATTTTCCCAGTGCGCGCGCGAGCGCACGACCGGGCTGCACGAGGTCTGGTTCCGCTATGACGACGAAATGGAATATGTGGCGCGCGCCCGCCGCTCCGACATCATGATCCGGCAATATCAGGCCAACTCGCTCGCCGGGCAGCCAATCATTACGTCGCTGTTGATCGACGAAGCCGGCCGGGTGCAGGGCTATCGGATCGTCAATGACCCGCGGGTCGAAGCCCGCACACGGCTCGCTGCTTTCGGCCTTGCCGATCTGTTCAAGGGCATCGCCGGCCTCGGTCTCAATTGCACCAACCTGCCGCTCGCCGAGGGCGAGCGGCCGATCGACGACTGGTACGCCAAGGAAGTGTGCGAGAAGAGCGCGGACGGCCGGGTGTTCCGGATCGAAGCGCGCCGCTATTACAAGGCCGGCCAATACGCCGTCGATCCGAATGAAAATCGCCTCACCGAAAACCTGTTCGAGAGCTCGGCTCGGATCGAGGTCTACAAGGCGACGGCGCCTTAAGTGAAGAGCGCGCGCGCTCGAGCATCAGCAAGCAGGCCCCGCAGATGAATCCAAAGATTGAGCTCCGCATACGCCACGCCATTGCGCTCATCGTTGCCGCCGTTCTTCACTCGGCATCGCCAGCCTTGGCGCAGGACGAGGCAAGCGTGAAGGCCGGGATGAACGCCTGGAAAAACGCCGGCTGTCCCGAATGCCATGGCGCATTTGCGGACGGCGAGCGTGAGCGCGACGAAGCGCCGGCGGGCGCCAACCTGCGGACCAGCCGGCTCGACAACGCGGCGATCACGGAAGTGATCCGCTGCGGCCGTCCCAGCACCGGCATGCCGCGTTTCGACGAAGGCGCCTACACGCAGCGCGGCTGCTACGGCCAGCCGACCGGGGCGGTGCCGGATGCGCTCTACCCGACGCCGCGCATGCTGAGCGTGCAGGAAATCGATGTGCTCGTCACCTATCTGCGGGCTCGCGTCATCGGAAAGCGCGCGGTCACGCCGCAAGAGTGCGCCTATTACTACGAAGACTTGGCCAGCACCTGGTGCGAGCCGGATAAGGACAAGTGAAAAGGTAAACGCCTCGTCACTGATGAATCGTGTTGTCCGGCATCATCGCTCCCTTGAATTTCGTATCCGTCTGTTTCGTGTTGCCGAGATTGGCTGATCGCAGCACCGTCTGGCTGAAGTCGGCGGAGCTCAAATCCGCGCCGCCGAGATCGGCGAGATAGAAAATCGATTGCCGCAGGATGGCGTTAGAGAGATTAGCGTCGCGGAGATTGGCCTGCGTGAATTCCGCCATCTCCGCGATCACCCCGCGCAGATCGCAGCGCAACAGTCTGCTCTGAAACATATTCGCATCGTTGAGCGTGGCGTTGACGAAGCTCGCCTCGTTGAGCAGCCCCGCGCTCAGATCGGCCTCGGTGAGGTTGGCGCGGTCGAGCTTGCCGCCGGTGAGGCGGATGTTGCCCATCATGGCCTCGGTGAGATCCGCGCCGGTGAAGTCGGCGCGGCCGGCCTCGGCCTCGAACAGCATGGCGCCTTTCATCTTGGCCCGGCTGAAATTGGCTTGCAGCAGGTCGGTCTTGTTGAGATTGGCGTCGGTCAGATTGGCGCCAGAGAGATTGGCGCCGCGCAGGATGCTGCGGTGAAACGTGGCGCCCGCAAGGTTGGCGCCGGAAAGGTCGGCGCCGGCAAGATTGCGCCGCTTGAGCTGGGCACCCGCGAGGTTGCAGCCGGGACAATCCTTGCTGCTGCCGGCGAGAAACGCCTCGGCGGTCTGAGCCCCTGCCCGGCCGTTCCAGCCGACCAGTCCGGCGACCAGTACTACAAACGCAACAACCATCGATGTGCGCATGATCTCACCCAAGTCCCTAGTTTGCCGTTGCGATCGCCTGCGCACGCGCGACCACGTCCGCGGGCGCTTGGTAGAGCCGCTCGACCATCGCCTGGACGTCGGCGCCGCCGACGAAATTGAGCTCCAGGCCAATTCGCTCGCCTTCCTCGATCAGCTGCGGGTCACGCATAGCGTCCGCAACCCCCTTGCGCAGCGCCTCGGCGATGCGCGGATCAAGCCCGGGCGGTGCGACCAAGGGCCGGCCCATCGACTGCCGCGAGAAGATCATGTCGAGCACCTGCCGGTCGCCCGGCTGCCGGACGAAATCGGTGACGATTGGAACGGCGGACAATTCCTTGTGCTTGTCGAGCGCGAGCTGCAGGATGATCTTGAGTTTGCCGCTATCGAGGTCGCTCTTGTTGCCGGAGCGCGCCACGCCCCAGGAATAACCCACGATACCATCGAGCTCGCCACGCTCGACCGCCAGCATGATCTCCTGCGTGCCCGGGTAGCCGGCGATCGCCTTGAGCTTGGTGCCGAGCAGCGCGTTGAGCGCGGCGGTGAAGGCATGCTGGTCGCCGCCGATGCCGGTCGAGCCGACCTGCAGCGGCGCGCCTGCGAGCACCTGTTGCAGCGTCGCGGC
>Ga0209797_10001803_pt1 | contig 10791 bp, 9 predicted proteins | sample DOMMetBare3Fresh_2_FD_187472 | JGI IMG/M metagenome (GOLD analysis project Ga0209797, IMG submission 187472) | Wetland sediment microbial communities from St. Louis River estuary, USA, under dissolved organic matter induced mercury methylation -... | ecosystem: Environmental > Aquatic >...
CGCCACCGCCGCCGGGGTCGAGCCGCTGAAGCTTTCACGCACCGAGTTCGTCGGCCCCGCGGTGGGGTCGGAACTGGCCAGCGACGGCGCCAAGGCACTGGCCTTCGTCGTGGTCGGCATCATGATCTACCTGGCGTTTCGCTTCGAGTGGAAGTTCTCGGTCGCCGCAATCATCGCCAACCTGCACGACGTGATCATCATCCTGGGCTTCTTCGCCTACTTCCAATGGGAGTTCTCGCTCGCCGTGCTTGCAGCGGTGCTGGCGATCCTGGGCTACTCGGTCAACGAGTCGGTGGTCATCTTCGACCGTATCCGGGAGGCCTTCCGGCGCTACCGCAAGCTGAGCACGCGCGAGGTGATCGACCATGCGATCACCAGCACCATCAGCCGCACGATCATCACCCACGGTTCGACGCAGATGATGGTGCTGGCGATGCTGGTCTTCGGCGGCCCGACGCTGCACTACTTCGCCGTGGCGCTGACCATCGGCATCCTGTTCGGCATCTACTCGTCGGTGTTCGTGGCCGCGGCGATCGCGATGTGGCTGGGCGTCAAGCGCGACGATCTGGTCAGGACCGGCGCCAAGGAGCAGGACCCCAACGATCCGAACGCAGGGGCTGTGGTATAGAGTAGCTATGTCATCGCCACCCGAGTAGCACCGGCCTCGTTCATGGCGCTTCACCCCGACTCCGGCCAACTTGCTCTGCAGGCGCGTCGCCTGTACACGGATGAGTTGATCAAGGGACTGCCGGACCTGGTGCGGCGGGTCTACGACTCGGCTCGGACGTCGCTCGAAAGGCCTGGCGATTACCAGTCCGTCCAGCGGCGCCGCGACCTCGCCCTGAGCCTGCAGAAGAATGCCCGCCAGTGGCTGTCCGGACTCAGCGATGGCCTGCGGCAGGTGCTCGCGCATGGCATGTCGGCCACCGTCACCGGGACCTCGTATGCCACCAGCGCGAAGGGCTTGTCGCTGGTCGACGACGACACCATCGATCGCGAGATCCTGACCTCGAGGCTGGCGCTGGCGATCATGGATCGCGCGTCCTGGGAGTTCTCCGACTTGCGCTCGCGGGTTGCGGTGCTCGAACGCCGGCAGGAGCTCGACACGCACGACATGCTGCGCGCCCATGTGCTGGCGCGCCTGGCGCTCGACGCCTGGCGCCTGGCCGGCCTGAGCAGTGACGGCTGGCGCGAGATCCAGGCCGCCCTGCACGACGAGTTCGCGCTGCTCGTCGAGGAGGCCTACCACGAAACCAACCGCTGGCTGGTCGAGCACCAGGTGCTGCCCGAGGTCGACCTGCGTCCGTTCATCCGCCGCAGTACCGGAGGCGTCAGCCCGACCGGTGCCGAGCCCTCGCCAGGCGGCACGCCGCAGGTCTTCTCGGTCGAGGCCCCGAGCCGCTCGGCCCTGGGGCGCTCGGGTGGCCGGATCGGTGGCGCCCAGATGTCCGGCGGGGCGGCCTGGGCACGCCAGCCCGGCCCGCACCAAGGCGTCGGCGACGAGACCCGGCTGATGACCCGCGCTGCGCCGCTGGCTCGCGGCAGCGATCACGCCGAAGCGGTGCTCGGCCGGTTGAACCGCCTGGTGGGACGCCAGTCACCGGGCTTTGCGGACAGCAACCGTGGCCCGCTGGTGGTGACGCCAAGGCTGGCCCGGGCGATCGAGAACGTCCAGCACAGCATGCAGCAAAGGCTGTCGCCGGCAGGCGCCGATGGTGCGGCAGTGGTGATCACCACGCCGATGCTGCTGGACGAGTTGCAGCAGCGCAAGCAGGCGCTCAAGCAGGCCGCCGAGACGCCCGCCGAACGGGCCACGATCGAGATCGTGGCGATGATGTTCCAGAGCATCCTTGCCGAGGAGCGCATCCCGGCGCAGGTGCGGGTGTGGTTCGCGCGCCTGCAGATGCCGGTGCTGCGGGTGGCTGTCACCGAGCCCGACTTCTTCGCCACCGTCGACCACCCGGCGCGCCGGCTGATCGATCGCATGGGCGCCTGCGTGATGGGCTTCGACGACTCCGCCCGCGCGGTCGGCGATGCGCTCGAAAAGGAGATCAAGCGCATCGTGCAGGTGGTCGAGGCCTATCCCGACACCGGTCGGCGCGTCTTCCAGACCGTGCTCACCGAGTTCGAGAAGTTCCTCGAGCACTTCTTCCGTACCGAGAACGCGGCCACCCGGCGCGGCGTGTCGCTGGCCCAGCAGGTCGAGCAGCGCGAGACCCTGGCCATCCAGTACACGATCGAGCTTCGCCGCATGCTCAGCGAAGTGCCGGTGCAGGAGGGCGTGCGCCAGTTCCTGTTCCACGTCTGGGCCGACGTCCTGGCCACCACTGCGGTGCGTTACGGCGCGACCAGCGACCAGACCAAGGCCATGAAGCGCGCCGCGGCGGACCTGATCTGGTCGGCCAGCGCCAAGGTCACCCGCGAGGAACGGGCCGAGGTCATCCGGCGTCTGCGCCCGCTGCTCAAGCAGCTGCGCGAAGGCATGGCCGCCGCCGGCATGGGCGAGGAGCGCCAGGAAGAGCATGTCCAGACCCTGAACAACTCGCTGGCCGCGGCGTTCACGGCCAAGGCCGCGATCATCCCGACCGACCGCCTGAGCGAGTTGATGGAGCGCCTGGAATCGCTCGAGGAACTGCTGCCCGACGCGAGCAACGTGGAGGTCGACGAGTCGGTGGTGCTCGATCTTTCGGGACACGAGAGCTCGGAGCTCGAGGTCGTCTCGGATGGCGGCTCGATGCCCTCGGCGGCGATGCTGTCCTGGGCGCGCGAGCTGATGGTCGGCAGCTGGTACATGCTGGAATACCGCGACCGCACCGAGCCCGTCCAGCTGGCCTGGCATGGGCTGCGCCGCCAGCTGTCGCTGTTCGTGTCGCCCAATGGACGCTGCGTGCTGTTCCAGCGCCAGCGGCTGGCGTCGTACCTGCAGGCCGGCCTTTTGTTGCCGGCCCAGGACGAGACGCTCACCGTGCGCGCCACTCGCAGCGCACTGGCCAAGCTCGACGCCGATCCCACGCGCCTGATGAACTGAAGCCCGCCGATGGCATGACCCCAGGCAGATGTGGCTCAACCACTCTGGAAGGCGGCAGCCATGGGACGCTCGCGCAGGCCGCCACGGCCGGCGGGTCAGTGGATCAGGCGTTCCTCGGGCGCAACGAACAGCTCGTCGAGAATCAGGGCATCGGGTTCCTCGCCCAGGCTCCAGAACACCATCAGCACGATGACCTTGAGGTCTTCCAGAGCCAACGGGTGGTCGTCGACCGCCACCGCGCGATCGATCACCATCTCGCGCATCGCCGGCGGCAGGACGCCGGCCGATTCGAGGAAGCTGATGAAGCCGATCGATTCCTCGCCCAGGCGTTCGCTCTCGCGCGCCGTGTAGATGCGCAGGCTGCGGTGGGCGGGGTGGGCACCGCAGGCCTGGGCCGTCTCGGCCAGGCCGTCGAGCCAGGTGAGGGCCTCCTGGATCTCGTCCGATTCGAAGCCCACCGCCGACAGCTTGCGCCGCAACTGGCCATGGTCCGGACAGGCGTCGGGCCGCCAGTAGTTCTCGTACAAGTAGACCAGCACCTCGAACATCGAACCACTATAACCCAGCGCCCGTCCGGCGGGCGACCAAGCCTGCGCAGGACTCCGGGGATGCCGCGAGGAAGAGCCGTCAGTGTGCGCAAACTAGCAAAACATTGCCTACGCTGACTCGATTCGCTGGAACAGGCCGCCCGGCAGGCGCGCCACCTGCCCGGCCAGTTCGAGCTCCAGCAGCCGGGCATTGATCTCCGGCGCCGGCCAGCCGCAGCGCGCCATCAGCGCGTCGAGCGTGCTCGGGTCGTGCCCCAGGGCACGCAGCACCGGGTCGGCACTTGTGGTCGCGTCCGCCAAGTCGTCGGCGACGCCGGCCCGCCCTTGCCCGGGATGTGGGTGATCCAGTTCCTCGAGCAGGTCATCCACCTTCTCGACCAGCTTGGCCCCTTGCTTGAGCAGCGAGTGGCAGCCGCGGGACTGCGGCGAATGAATGGAGCCCGGGATGGTGAAGACCTCGCGGCCCGCGTCGGCAGCGAGGCGGGCGGTGATCAGCGATCCGGATTGCACCGCCGCCTCGACCACCAGGGTGCCGCGCGTCAGGGTGGCGATGATGCGGTTGCGTTGCGGGAAGTTCTTCGCCCGCGGTGGCGTTCCCAGCGCGTACTCGCTGACCAGCAGCCCGCGCTCGGCGATCCGCTCGGCGAGCGAGCGGTGCTCCGCCGGATAGACCTGGTCGAGCCCGGTTCCGACCACCGCAATCGTCTGACCGCCGGCGTGCAGCGCGCCTTCGTGGGCCGCGGCGTCGATGCCGGTGGCCAGGCCGGAAACGATGACCCAGCCGCGCCCGGCCATTTCGCGCGCGAAGTCGTGCGCGTTCTGCCGGCCTTGCGGCGTGGCTTGGCGGCTGCCGACGATGGCCAGCGCGGGCCGCTGCAGCGCGGTTGCCGATCCCTCCAGGTACAGCAGCAAGGGCGGATCCGCGGTCTGCAGCAGCAGGTCGGGGTAGTCCTCCTCACCCAGTGCGAGGACGCGTCGGTTGCCCTTGGCGGCCAGCCACGCACGCGCCGCCTTGATGCGTGGCAGGGCTTCGGCGTCGGACGCCACGAACGCCTCCACCGCGGCCCGAGGCCCGAGCACGCTGCGCAAGGCGGACGCAGGCGCAGCCAGCACCGCCCGGGGAGAGCCGAACGCCGCCAGCAGCTTGCGGAGGCTGTCGCGCCCGAGGCCCGGACGGTGGGCCAGCGCGATCCAGGCGTCGAGTTCGTCGCTGCCGAGCAAATCCGGCTTTGCCGGGCTGCTCGGATCCCCGCGGGGGACGGCCGGCTCGGCTGGCCTGTGGGCGCTTTTCACTGCCGCTCGCCCGACGGGCCCGGCGTCCGTGCGTCGGCCAGGCTCAGGGCTGGGTGAATCGATCGCCGCGCCGGACCGGATCGGTCGATGCGAGGATCAACGCATACGACACGCGGTCGAAGACGCGGAAGACAAAGAGAGTGCCGATCCGCTCATCGGGCAGCTTGATCGGCGTCGGACGGACTTCGGTGCGGTCAATCGTCGCCGCTCCGTCGCGCCACAAGCCAAGCACGTGCCCCCGCTCGATGCCATCGCGCCCACCGCGGTTGATGGCAACGATCTGATTCTGCCCGGCGGTGAGCGCGTCGCCGTAGATCGAGACGATCTGGCCCTGCACCGGTGCTGCCGGCGCATGTGGAACATAGGCGTTGAAATCGCGCTGGGGCGTCGGCGACATCCGGTCCCCCACGCCCACCTCCTCGCGCACGCTGGTCAACACCACACTCGCGGGCACCGGGACGGCGGTCTTGCCGTCCGCGTCCACCCGGCTGCTTTCGGCACGCGTGAATTCGGCCGTGCCCAGGTAGCGCGCCTCGTAGCCCAGGATCTCGCCCGACGCGGGGTCGGTCAGAGGCTGGCTCTGCCGAAAGAGCTGGAACTCGCGGGCGCCCCTCAAGTCACCACGAACGTAGGCCGTTTCCGCGCGGGAGACCATCACCCGCCCCTCCTGGGTCGCGACCACGCGCGGCGCGGTGGCCAGTTCGTCGGAGTTGAGCACCACGGCCTCGTTCAGGAAGGGGCCGATCAGGTGCAGCGGGACCGGGGCGATGGCGCCGTTGTCCAGCAGCTGGCCGCGTACCCTGGGTGACAGGCGCACCGTGCCGCTGGGTTGCTCGCCGCTGCCGGCCAGGCGCAGGGTGGCCCTGCCGTCGATCTTGGTCAGCACCAGCACCTGGCCCGGGTAGATCAGGTGCGGATTGCGGATCTGCTGGAGGTTCATGCCCCACAGTTCGGGCCAGCGCCAAGGGCTCTTGAGAAACAGCTTGGAGATGTCCCACAGCGTGTCGCCGCGCTGCACGGTGTGCGAATCCGGGGCGTTCGCAGCCAGTTCGGACAAGGGCACGCCGGATTGGGCCACCTGCTGCGCCGTCGCCCGCTGTTCGGGATGGATGGTCAGGTCGGCGGCCTGCGCCACGCCGCCGATGCCGCCCAACGCAAGCAACGCGGCGACGGCACCCAGGCCCTGCCATCCCGACCGGGGTGGGGGCATGTGGAGCTGGCGTGAACTCATGTGATCGATCTCCAAGATGGCCCGGCGTACGCAAACAAACTGCGAGGCAAGCCACACCGCGCATCCCCGGATGATGCGCCGCAAATGTTCATGCGTCCTGGTAGATTCTGCCGATAAAGCCTTGATATCGCAATGAAAAGCCGGCCGATGGCCAAGCCCGCCACAGGCTTGCGATACTCCTGCCGTTGTTAAGTCTCAACATCTGTAGCCGGCTGTGTCGGCTCGGTGGGATCCCTGCCTGCCATGGCCCTGCTCTCCATCCTTCGTTACCCCGATCCACGCCTGCACACGGTGGCCAAGCCGGTGAAGGCGGTCGATGAGCGGATCCGGCGCCTGGTCGAAGACATGCTTCAGACCATGTACGAAGCCGAAGGTGTGGGCCTGGCGGCAACCCAGGTCGACGTGCACGAAGCGGTAGTGGTGATCGACACGTCGGAAACCAGGGACCGGCCGCTGGTGCTGATCAATCCGCAGATCGTCGCCCGCAGCGAGGAGATGCATGTCAGCGACGAAGGCTGCCTGTCGGTGCCGCTGATCTACGACCAGGTCGAACGCCACGCACGGGTGACGGTAAAGGCGCTGGGCCGCGACGGCCAGCCCTTCCAGTTCGAAGCCGAAGGTCTGGATTCGGTCTGCGTCCAGCACGAGCTCGATCACCTGCTGGGCAAGGTGTTCGTCGAATACCTCAGCCCGCTCAAGCGCAACCGCATCAAGACCAAGATGCTGAAGAAGGCGCGCGAGGAGCAGGTGCGTCCCCGATGAGGATCGCCTTCGCTGGCACGCCCGAGTTCGCCGCCGAAGCGCTGGCGGCGATCGTCGCCGCCGGGCACGCGGTGGTGCTGGTGCTCACGCAACCCGACCGTCCCGCCGGCCGCGGGCTCAGGCTCCAGGGGTCGGCCGTGAAGGCGCTGGCCCTGCGCCACGACCTGCCGGTGATCCAGCCCCGCAGCCTGAGGCTGGATGGCAAGTTCCCGGACGATGCCCGAGCCGCCCGCGCAGCGCTCGACACGGCGGCGCCCGAGCTGATGGTGGTCGCAGCCTACGGCCTGTTGCTCCCCGCCTGGGCGCTGTCGCTGCCCGCTCGCGGCTGCCTGAACATCCATGCCTCGCTGTTGCCGCGCTGGCGCGGAGCGGCGCCCATCCAGCGCGCGATCGAGGCTGGCGACACCGAAACCGGCATCACCCTCATGCAGATGGACGCCGGTCTCGACACCGGCGACATGTTGATGGTCGAGCGACTTGCCATCGACCCCGCCGACACCGCGGCCAGCCTGCACGACCGGCTGGCCGCGCTGGGTGCGCGCATGATCGTGCAGGCGCTCGCCGCGGGCGATCTGAAGCCCCGGCCGCAGCCGGCCGACGGAATCACGTACGCCCACAAGATCGGCAAGGCCGAGGCAGCCATCGACTGGGCACAGCCGGCGCTGTCCATCGAGCACCGGGTGCGTGCCTTCGATCCCTTTCCGGGCGCCAGCTTCCGCTGCGGCGTCGAGACCGTCAAGCTCTGGCGCGCCGTCGTGTGCGAGGGCTCTGCGGACGCAGCACCGGGCCGGGTGCTGCCGTCGCCCGCCGGCCAGCTGCGGGTGGCCTGCGGGCAGGGGGCGGTCGAACTGCAACTGCTGCAGCGCCCGGGCGGCCGGCGCATCGACGCCGCGGCCTTACTGCAGGCGCACCCGCTGCGCAGCGGCGACCGGCTGGGTTGAACTTCGACCGTCCAGCCACATCTGACGGCACTGCCGACCTGAAAGGACGTTCCGTGTTCAACATCATGAAGACCGCCATCCTGATGGCGGCGATCACCGCGCTGTTCATGCTGATGGGCCGCCTGCTCGGCGGGCAGTCCGGCATGATGATCGCGCTGCTGGTGGCGCTGGGCATGAACTTCTTCAGCTACTGGTTCAGCGACAAGATCGTGCTGAAGATGTACAAGGCGCAGGAGGTCGACGAGACCACTGCGCCCCACTTCGTGCGCATGGTCCGCGAACTGGCCGAGCGGGCAAAGATCCCGATGCCCAAGGTCTACCTGATCGACGAGGCAGCGCCCAATGCCTTCGCCACCGGCCGCAACCCGGACCATGCCGCGGTGGCGGCCACCACCGGCATCATGCGTGCGCTGAGCGAGCGCGAATTGCGGGGCGTGATGGCCCATGAACTGGCGCACGTCAGGCATCGCGACATCCTCATCAGCACGATCAGCGCCACCATGGCCGGAGCGATCGGCATGCTGGCCAACTTCGGCATGATGTTCGGCGGCCGCAGCGACGATGGCCGACCCGCCAATCCGATCGCCGGCATCCTGGTGGCCATCCTCGCCCCACTGGCAGCCAGCCTGATCCAGATGGCAATCAGCCGCGCCCGCGAGTTCGAGGCCGACCGAGGCGGCGCCGAGATCTCGGGCGACCCGCAGGCGCTGGCGTCGGCCCTGCAAAAGATCCATCGCATCTCCCAGGGCGTCCCGCTCGAGGCCGCCGAGCGGCACCCGGAGACGGCGCAGATGATGATCATGAATCCGCTGTCCGGCGGCGGCCTGCGCGGGCTGTTCTCCACCCACCCGTCGACCGAGGAGCGCGTCGAGCGCCTGCTGGCGCTGGCCGTCGGCCGCTGAGGGCTTTTGTCCCTCAAGACCGCCGGCGCGGCGCCGATAACGGGGCCATGCGCCGCTTTCCTGCCCACCTCTTGCTCGCCGGCGTGGCCGTGCTCGCCGCCGGCTGCGACCAGCTCGGCATCGAGTCGGCCGCCGACATCGCCGCCCGCAAGGAGGCCGACGGCAAGGCCATCGGCGGCGCCTGCCGCCATGCCGGTCGCGCGATCGAGGACTGCTACACCCTCAATCGCAAGGCCGACCGTGCCGCGGTCTATGCCGGATGGCGCGAGATGAACGAGTACATGCGCGAGAACAAGGTCGAGCCGGTGGCCCCGGTGTTTACCGCCGACCCGTCGGCCGTGCCCAGACCGGCCGAGCATGCACAGGCCGACGAGGGCCAGGCCAGGCCGGCTGACAAGCCCGCCGCCAAGGTCAAGAAGCACGCCTCCTGAGCGCCCCGAGGCCGCCGCCTGACAGCAGCCATCCCCTTCGGGGAGCCGGCAATCTGGCTGAAGATTGATGCGGCGCGGGGTCGGCGCCGAGGGGTCTGACACACTTCGCGGATCCGATCCCGCCCACACCAACTCCTTGCCATCCAATCCATGAAGATCCTTCGCCTCGTCGATCTCATCGCGCAGGGCCGCCTGGCCGGCAAGCGCGTGTTCATCCGCGCCGACCTCAACGTGCCCCAGGACGATTCGGGCCGCATCACCGAGGACACCCGCATCCGCAGCTCGGTGCCCTGCATCCGCATGGCACTCGACGCCGGCGCTGCGGTGATGGTCACCTCGCACCTGGGTCGCCCCACCGAGGGGCAGTTCCGGCCCGAGGACTCGCTGGCCCCGGTGGCCGCGCGATTGGGCGAGCTGCTCGGCCGCAATGTGCCGCTGAAGTCGAACTGGGTCGATGGCGTCGACGTCGCCCCCGGCCAGGTCGTGATGCTGGAGAACTGCCGGCTGAACAAGGGCGAGAAGAAGAACGACGAGGCGCTGGCGCGCAAGCTCGCGGCGCTGTGCGAGATCTTCGTCCATGACGCTTTCGGCACCGCGCACCGCGCCGAGGCCACCACCTACGGCATCGCCCAGTTCGCGCCCGTGGCCTGCGCCGGCCCCTTGCTGGCCGCCGAGATCGACGCGATCACCCAGGCGCTGGCCCATCCGAAACGCCCGCTGGTGGCGATCGTGGCGGGCTCGAAGGTCTCGACCAAGCTCAGCATCCTGCGCAGCCTGGCGGCCAGGGTCGACGGCCTGATCGTCGGCGGCGGCATCGCCAACACCTTCCTCCTCGCCAGCGGCCTGAAGATCGGCAAGAGCCTGGCCGAGCCCGACCTCGTCGGCGACGCCCGCGCGGTCATCGAGGCAATGAAGGCGCGGGGCGCCGAAGTGCCGATTCCGGTCGACGTGGTCACCGCCAAGACCTTCTCCGCCGACGCGCCGGCCACGGTGAAGGCCGCCGGCGAAGTCGCCGACGACGACCTGATCCTCGACATCGGGCCCAGGACCGCGCTCCAGCTGGCCGAGACGCTGAAGTCCGCCGGCACCATCGTCTGGAACGGGCCGGTGGGCGTGTTCGAGTTCGAAGCCTTCGCCCACGGCACCGAAACGATCGCGCGGGCCATCGCCGCAAGCGACGCCTTCAGCATCGCCGGCGGCGGCGACACCCTGGCGGCGATCGCCAAATACGGCATCGAGCGCGAGATCGGCTACATCTCCACCGGCGGCGGCGCCTTCCTCGAAGTGCTCGAGGGCAAGACCCTGCCGGCCTTCGAGATCCTGGAACGACGCGCGGCGGGCTGATCGGCCACAAGATTTGGCCTCAAAAACGGCGTAACCTCCTGCGGCCTATACAACCGCAGGAGCGATTTGCCGTGAGCCAGGAACTGTCCCCCGCCGAACAAGCCTTGCGCGAGGCCGCGCTCGAATACCACCGCACGCCCACGCCCGGCAAGATCTCGATCACGCCGACCAAGCCGCTGTCGAACCAGCGCGACCTGTCGCTGGCCTACTCGCCCGGCGTGGCCTACGCCTGCCTGGCGATCGAGGCCGATCCCAAGCTGGCCGCCGAATACACCTCGCGCGCCAACCTCGTCGGCGTGATCACCAACGGC
>Ga0209797_10001806_pt1 | contig 10783 bp, 11 predicted proteins | sample DOMMetBare3Fresh_2_FD_187472 | JGI IMG/M metagenome (GOLD analysis project Ga0209797, IMG submission 187472) | Wetland sediment microbial communities from St. Louis River estuary, USA, under dissolved organic matter induced mercury methylation -... | ecosystem: Environmental > Aquatic >...
GACCCAATTCGTTCACGACGGTGCGAAAATGTCGACGTCGATTCAGCTTCACGTGCACTCGAGATGGCTTCGACGAAGCGGACCGACCGACGGGCGGTATCGTCGCCTCAGTATTCGGCTTCAACATCCCGTACAGGGTCTGTTGAAAAGTCGACGTGGCCTCCGACCCTTCATGAGTCGGTCTACCAGGCGCGGCACCATGTGACACTTTTTCTGCCGCCTGAGAGGACCGTTGGACGTCTTGATCGGATGCGGCCATCACTTCCAGAACCGGCCGATTGAATGCCTGTACGACTCGCCCTCCCTCACGCACCTCTTTTGCAGACAAGATGATGGCATCCGGCCCTAGTTCTTCCTTGATCGCGCGCATGGCATCCTGCATGGTGAGCGCGTGAAATGTTTTGACCTTCATGGCCTACCTTATGATAGCTGCGCCAATTCGAAGTCGATGCGTACCGTATCTAACGACTGCAGGCGGACAAAAGAGTCCACTTCATTGAGTCCCATGACAGGAACGGCATGCAACTGACGATCGCTGTGCCGACGAAGATGGCGGCGAACAACCTGCGAACAGAGTACGATCGGCTGCTGTCCGCGAGCCGCAACCCGTTCGGCGGCCTGTTTGAGACCAGTTAACAGCTTGTGAGAGAGCGTGGGGTCAAGGTTCAACATGGCCCCAGGCGGCAGTGCCGCGGCTTGTTCGGCCAACGACCGGTCTAGTCGGGGATCCAAGGTAATGACCTGCAGACTACCGTCAGGTGCTAGATACTGTTTGGTGATTGTCCGAGCCAGCGCCTGCCGCGCATACTCTGTGAGAACTTCTGCATCCTTGGTGGTGGTGGCATGATCAGAAATTGCCTCGAGAATCGACCGTAGATCTCGAATCGGAATGCCCTCCTTGAGCAAGTTTCCGAGAACCCTGACGACTGTTCCGAGGGGCACTAGCGTGGGAATGAGCTCCTCCACCAGCTTCGGATGCGATTTTCCCACTTCATCCAAAAGAGTTTGCACCTCCTGCCGTCCCAACAGTTCAGAGCCATGGCGCTTGATCAACTCGGATAGATGTGTAGCGATTGCCGAACCCGCATCCACCACGGTATACCCCGCCATTTGAGCCTGCTCTCTGGCATCTTCAGGCACCCAGAGTGCAGGCAACCCAAATGCAGGCTCCTTGGTTGCGATGCCCTGCACCAAGCCTCGTTGACCAGTTCCTGGATCGATCGCTAACAGATGCCCAGGCACGACGTCAGCCTTGGCCACCTCCACTCCCTTCAACATGATGGCGTATTCGTTCGGACGCAGCTGGAGATTGTCACGTATATGAATGGGAGGGACGACAAAACCCATCGATTCCGCAAATTGCCGCCGGAGCGCTTTAATCCGATCGAGCAATGCGGTGCCTTGCGTGCCCTCGACAAGACCTATCAAGCCGTACCCCACCTGCACTTCCATAAGATCGAGCGGAATCACTCGGGTCTGACCTTCCTCGGTCTTGGGCATGCTGGGAGTAGGTGTGGGAACTGCTTGAACCTGCTCACGCTGATGGAGGTGATAGGCGACCCACGCAATGGCACTCCCTAATGCTAAGAAGGCCACATGCGGAAGCCCGGGTACCAATCCAAGCGCGAGAAGAATACCCGCAGCCATGCCCACGGGTTTCGGGGAGGTCAACAGTTGCCGAGTCATCTCCCCGCCCAAATCCGTGTCCGAGGCGGCGCGAGTCACGACGATACCGGCGGCAGTCGACACAATCAGGGCAGGGATCTGCGCTACCAATCCCTCACCAACCGTCAGCACGGTATAGGTTTGGGCCGCCAGCCCCGGACTCATGCCCTGTTGCAGAATCCCGATCGCCAATCCGCCGATGATGTTGACGAAGACGATAATGACGGCTGCAATGGCATCGCCTCGAACAAACTTGCTGGCTCCGTCCATCGATCCGTAAAAGTCCGCTTCTTCGGCAATTTCTCGTCGGCGGCGGCGTGCGTCTGCCTCATTGATCAAACCAGCATTCAGATCCGCATCAATACTCATCTGCTTTCCGGGCATGGCATCCAATGTGAACCGAGCGGCAACCTCGGCTACACGTCCGGCTCCCTTTGTCACCACGACGAAATTAATGATGACGAGAATCGAGAATACGACCAGACCGACCGTGTAATTACCCCCGACGATGAAGTTTCCAAACGCCCGAATCACCTCGCCGGCCGCTCCTGCCCCTTCGTTGCCGTGCAGCAATATGAGCCGCGTGGACGCAATGTTGAGGGACAGGCGGAACAATGTGATCACTAACAGAATCGATGGAAATACCGAGAACTCAATCGGGCGCCGCACTTGAAGTCCAACGAGCAAGATAATCACCGACAGGGTGATATCGAAACTCAACAACAGATCGAGCACAAAGCGCGGCAATGGCAACAGCATCACCATGAGAATAGCCACCACCCCGAGGGAAATAACGATGTCCGGATGCTTGATGAACTGAGTTTGTTCTACCGGTTCAATTGCCGTTGCCATAATCTCCTAGACCTGTGACGTTCTCATGGAGTCACACCTCTGGCGCGATACACAAACGCGAGAATCTCCGCAACCGCACGATACAGCTCGTTTGGAATCTCCTTGCCAATCTCGACGAGTTTAAAGAGTGTTCTGGCCACGAACTTCTGTTCGACAACCGGCACCCCGTGATGTCGAGCCAGCTCACGGATACGTTCAGCGATTAAGCCAGCTCCTTTGGCAACCACCACAGGAGCTCCCATCGTGGTGGTGTCATACTTCAGCGCGACAGCCAGATGTGTCGGATTGGTAACCACTACGTCCGCCGTTTTTACGGCGGCCATCATGCGTTTCTTGGTCAGCTCTCGTTGGAGGGTCCGCACGCGACCCTTGATGAGCGGATCGCCTTCTGCGGACTTGTGTTCCTCCTTGACCTCTTCCTTCGACATCCGCAGACTGCGTTCCCACTCATAGCGTTGGTAGAGATAGTCAAACCCGGCCAGGACCGCGATCGCCCCAGCGACGGCCAATCCGACCTTCAACGCGAGCCCTCCAGTAACACCCAGGGCGGTACCCATATCGAACCCGATTAACCCCGGAATCTGGAGTACGTCATACCGTGCAACCCACAGACCGACACTCGTCACAATCGCGATCTTGAGGAGCCCCTTCACGAGCTCGATCACAGATCGCAATGAGAACAATCGAGATAACCCTTTGATCAGACTGATGCGTTGGGCATCCAGTTGAATCGCATCGGCACGCCATAACAACCCGGATTGCAGCAACGACGCACCGCTCCCCATCACCAGAATGCCCAGCACCACCGGAAGACTCAGCATCACCACGGTGAGGCCAGCGTGGATGACAACCTCGTACACCTGCTCGATTGACATATCTTGGTAGAACGCCAAGGGAAACGAGAGCGTAAGCCCTTGACGAGTCATCTCCGTCATTTTCTGAAGACCAACCGGCAACATGGCCGCTAGCAGCCCGATGCCGCTCAAGAGGATGACTGCCGTCGACAGATCACGACTGATCGCGATCTGTCCTTTCTTGCGCGCGTCCTCTTTCCGTTTCGGCGTCGCGGGTTCTGTCTTATTACTTCGATCCTCAGCCATGTCCCAACGCCCTCAGGAGCTCATCGATCGTGAATTGCAGTCGCTCAATTTCTCGGACCAACAGTTCCGTCACAAACGGCGCGGACAGCGACATCACCGCCAACCCGCCGGCGATTGTGACAGGGAAGCTCAAAACAAATACGTTGATCTGACTGACCGCCCGTCCCAGCAACGCGAGAAGAAGATTGATCAGGAGGATGATGACGAGTACGGGCACTGCCAACTTCAATCCCACCACAAACATGTTCTGAGCAAGGCGGAGAATCGCCTCCCCCATGCCTCCCGTGAGAGACGCGCCAAATGCCGGAATGGATTCATAGCTCGAGATAATAGTCGCCACCAGCAAAAGATGTCCGTTCAGCGAGAGGAAGATGAGGGTCGCGAGAAGGGTGAAGTATTGGCCTATGATGGGAGTCTGGTCGGCTGTTGTGGGATCGAACAGTTGCACCACGCCGAATCCCATCTGCACGCCAATCACTTCTCCGGCCAATTCCAGCGCCCCGAAAAATAATCGCACGGCCAGTCCGATCGCCAAACCGATCGCCATTTCACTGATGAGTCCGGCGGCCAGGACAACAGGGTCATAGGGCACGGCTGGGAGTGGGACGATGGGAGCCAACAACACGCCCAACGCCAAGACGAGCGCCACTTTGACTTTCGCCGGAACGGCCCGCCCGCTCAACACCGGCAACGCAGCCAACAGCCCACCTATACGGGAAATAAGGACCAAGAATCCTTGGAATTCCGGAAGGAGAATCTGGATGGTCTGCGTCAGCGCCATGTCCCTCTTAAGTCTTCGTCGCGCATGCAACAGGAATAGCTACATGCGGGATGCTCACTATGACTGTTGTTCTCACCCGCCCAACCTCGGCGCGCTCGCTTCGCCGACTCATCGAGGCGAGCCGAAGGGCGCCATGCCCCAGGCGCGGCCGCAGCAAACGAGGGATCACAGCATACCGGCTGAGGCACGTTGAGGGCCGACGCGTTGTGAGAACACGGCTGGTGGCTATTGTCATCGTTCCACTAATGCACATAGTTGGGAATATTCATGAGAAGATTGGCCATATACGTGGTCATGGTGTTCAGCATCCAGGGGAGAAAGAGCAGCAACGCCACAAACAGGACCATCACTTTCGGAACAAACGTGAGCGTGGCTTCGTTCAGTTGCGTCATGGCCTGGAGTGCACTAATCGCCAGGCCGATGAACAAACTAAGCCCCAGAATCGGTGACGACACCAACAACGTCGTTTCCAACGCTTGCCTGGCCAGCTCCGTTACCATTTCTGGTGTCACGTGATCACCCCCATTCTCGACACTTGACCATCTGGTGTCGTCTATCTACAGACCGCTCAGCCCTACTGAAAACTTCTCACCATTGACCCCACGACCAGGTACCAACCATCGGCCAAGACGAACAAGATCAGCTTGAACGGCAGCGAGATCACGACAGGCGGAAGAAGCATCATGCCCATCGACATGAGAATACTAGCAACAACCATATCGACGATGAGAAAAGGGATATAGATTAAGAAGCCAATTTGAAACGCAATCCGTAGCTCGCTCAGAATGAAGGCCGGGATGATCGCCTGGGTTGGCACGTCCTCAACCCGATCTGGTTTTGGCACGTGACTCAGCTTGATGAAGAGTTCGAGATCCTTTTCCCTTACCTGACGCAGCATAAAGCCCCGCACCGGCTCGATGCCCTTCTTCCACGCATCTTCATAGGAGATCTGCTCAGCCATTAATGGTTGGAGCGCGTTGTTGTAGACGGCCTGCCCCACCGGAGCCATGATGAACATCGTCAGAAACAGCGCCAAGGACAGCAACACTTGATTTGGAGGAACCGACTGCGTTCCCAGCGCTTGACGGAGAAAGGCCAACACGATCACGATCCTGGTAAAAGACGTCACCATGATGAACAAGGCCGGTGCCAAGGAGAGCACCGTGAGCAGAATGAGAATCTGGATCACTACAGCGGTTTGTTTTGGGCCATCTGCGCCAAAGTCGATGCTCACCGATGGGCCAGCCGCGACCGCTTCTGAAAGCGGCATGACAAGCAGCATGATCCCTCCAAGGAGAGTCCCCCAGAATATCTGCGCGCGCGACTCGTGCTTATCGGCCATGAATTCCCTTGTTGTGATGCAACGCACCGAGCGGTAGACGCCGCACCCAGGACGCAAACTTGTCCTGAGAGACCGGCGCCGCCTCGGTGGAGGCGTTCTCGCTGGTGAGAGAGAGTAATTCCCTCAATTCGGCTGAATCGCTGATGCGTCCTAGCGGAACAAGATCGGTCGCGGTCGTCCCTACAATCACATATTCTCCCGCAACCGACACGAGGGCAATGGTCTTGCGCGGAGCGATATAGCTGCTGGCCAAGACTCGTACGAGCGGACGCCCGCCGGCAACTCCCAGTCGTTGCCCCATGACTCGCCGGACCGTCACCGCGACAACCCCCATCAGCACCAGCACGATAGCCAGGGCTGCGACGGTGCGAAACAGGCTTTCCCACAGATCAATCACAGCGTCTCCCTCGGATCAATCAGCGCAGGTGCTGCACGCGTTCCGCCGCGCTCACCACATCCGTCAAACGAATACCAAATTTCTCATTGACGACCACGACTTCACCGCGCGCCACCAGCTTGTTGTTCACCATCACTTCCATCGGCTCGCCCGCGAGTTTATCCAGCTCAATGACGGAGCCTTGAGCTAGTTGCAACAGATCCCGAATGGCCATCTTCGTGGATCCGACATACACGGTGACGCTCATGGGAATATCAAGAATAAAATCGATATTCTTGGAACTTCCGCCCGTGTCCGCGCTTTGGACAGACGGAAACGAAGCCGGCTGTGGGGATGGGCTCCCGGTGGTCTGCGAATCGAACTGAGTTGCGGATTCTGATTCAGCCATAGTTACTCTCTTGATGGTGTCATGACTAGTTCAATACTTTGGTCACGCGGCATGCGTGATTGCCCTTGTAAATGCCAGGACTACCCTGAAATTTGTGGTGCCCCTCGATATAGCAGTCGAGAGGATCTCCTGGATGCTGGTCAAGCAAGATCACGTCGCCTGGTGAAAAATTCATCACGTCTTTCACCGTGACCGTGGCAGTTCCCAGTCGTACTGCAATCGGAAGGGGACACTCGTGCAATCGCTCTTGGAATCGCTGACTCCACTCGCCGTTTTGATCGAGATGATCGGAGACGAGACCGGAATAGAGCTTCTCTTTGATCGGTTCAAGCATACTGTAGGGATAGACAATGTATAGTTCCCTGGCCGTTTCCCCCAAAATGACCTGTAACGTGACAACGACGACAATTTCAGATGCGGTCACCACCATCGCGAACTGAGGGTTACTCTCAGAACGCACATACTCCACCTTGATCGGCACGACGGCATGCCAGGCCTTTTCGAGATCGACAAGCGATTGAAGCAACAACTTCTTGATGATCCGCAGTTGGACGGGTGTGAATTCTCGCCCCTCGGGCTTCACGTGGGTCTGACCTTTCCCCCCAAAAAAATAGTCCACGATCAGGTACACAAGGAACGCGTCCATCACGAAGAGGGCGCTCCCTCGCAGTGGGGCCATATGAAAGACATTCAACGATGAGGGTATCGGAACCTTTTTCAGAAACTCCCCGAATTTGATCACCTGCGTCCCAACGATGGCAAAATCAATGGCCTCCCGAAACATGCTGGTCCAGACAACTGTTTGACGACGAATGAAGCGATCGTTGATCATCTCCAGGGTTGGCATCCGCCCACGGATGATTCGCTCCTGACTGAACAGATCGTACCCCTTGACACCCGTTGCTTCCTGGGCAGGTTCCTTCGGAGCCGTGTCCACCTCACCTGAAACGACGCCCTTTAACAGCGCATCGATTTCGTCCTGCGAAAGAATCTTTTCCATAGTGTCCGCTGTTACTGAACGACAAATTCTGTAAAATAGGCCGATCGGACTCCTGGCTTCTTCAGGAGCCCGTTGATGCGCTGAGTAATTTCATCACGTAGCTGGAATTTCCCCTGCGTCGTTCTGACCGCATTGACGTCCTTGCTGCTGAGCAAGACCAGGACCGCATCTCGTATCTGAGGAATCCGCGTGGACAGTTCAGTAGAGACCGCTTCGCTGTCCACATCGAGCTTGAGGGTCAGCTTCAAATACCGCACGTCCGGGGTGTCTGCGAGATTGACAATGAAGGGATCCAAATCGAACATGACGCCGGGCGAAGCGGCCTGACCATGTTTTCCACCAGCCTCGCTCTTAGACTCGACCTTTGCCTCGGCATCACCTTTATGATCCTCTGAATTTTCAGCCCCTTTACTGGCCCCCCCAAGGAATTTGACTGCCACGAATGCCCCACCGACCCCGAATACCAAGGCAATGACTGAGACAATAATGAGCAGTTTAATGGGGAACGCCGGAGCGGGGGCCGCTGCGGGAGCTTTTTCGTCAACTGCGGCTGCATCTGCCATAACTCCTCCTCGATTGACTCGTTGGCCCGGTGCGGAGACTGCAATGCATATGCCACTACACTTTGCAACTCATCGGCAGCAAGAATCATGAATCACCATATCTGGCGCATGTTCCCGTACGACATACACCACGCACGACAGGGCGCAGCAGCGCGCTGTCAAGCAACCTCTTGACACCGTCAAGAAGCTGACAGGGTGCAGGATCATGGCCAAGAATAGAGACTGACACCGGATGAGACGGCGGAGTGAAGGAGAGGAGGGCTGGGAGTGACGATCGCTCCCAGCCCCCTACCGCGAAAGAGCGGATCTACCGTTTCAGATTGACCAATTCCTGTAATATCTCGTCGGACGTGGTGATCACACGCGAGTTCGCCTGGAACCCTCGCTGCGCTGCGATCATATCGATAAAACTTTCCCCGAGGTCAACATTGGACAGCTCAAGCGTGTTGGCCAGGACTCGCCCGAGGCCTGCCGACGTGGCAGCTCCAACCAACGGTTGCCCTGACGTGCCCGACTCGGCAAAAGTATTCTTTCCAGTTCGCACGAGCCCCAACGGATCCGGAAAACGTGCCAACGCCAGCTGAGCCAAGGGACGAACCTGCCCATTGGAGAATCGGCCATTGACCATGCCGTTGGTCTCTACGCTGAATGTCTGGAGCGCTCCGGCACCAAACCCATTTTGGGCTTGCTGAACCAACCCAGAAGCCGCGCCGAATTGGGTGGTGAGGTTCAGTCCGGTCCCTCCATCAGTCGTCACACTTGTGCCAAAATTGAAGGTAACGGCCTGATCTGCAGTCGCGCCGACAAAATCGATTTGAGCTTGCCCAACCGTGCCCCCTGCGGTTCCACCGGCAGTGCCACTATCATAGCTCGTCACCACACTCTCGGTATCAAGTGCACCGGATGTCGTGAACGTCAGAGAACCGGACGCCAACCGCACAAGCCCCAGGGAGGCATTCACATTGGATGAATGGTAATTGCCCGTGACGATCTCATTCGTACTGCCTACGACGTTATAAGTCCAGGTATTCGCCGCTGTCTTCGTAAAATATGTGGTAAGGAGATGACTGTTGCCGACAGAATCATAGACGGTGAGCGAGGTTGAAAACCGTGCTGTCCCGGCCGGATCTGCGAGCGAGAAGGTACCGGTCGTTGATTGTGAATTTAGATTGGCACCGATATCGACGGTGCTGGTCGGGTTCGGCGGAGCAGTTGTGGTCGGAAGCGTGACTCCACTGATGCTGGCGGTAATGAGACCGCTGGTATTGACCTGATAGCCCTGGAGGAGAAATCCGCTAGGGTCGACGATGCGGTTCTGCGCATCCAGGTGAAACTGCCCCGCTCGAGAATAGAATGCCGCGCCAGCTGCATCGCGAAGGACGTAAAAGCCGTTGCCGTCGATCGCCAAATCGAGAGCATTGCTCGTCGTGCTGAGCGACCCCTGACTGAAGTTGCCCTGCACGCCGTTGAGTGCCACACCCAAACCTGTCTGGATCGCGCCACCCGCGCCTCCCAACGATGAGCTGATTAAATCGGCAAACACAGAGCGGCTCGATTTAAACCCGACTGTGCTGAGATTCGCAATGTTGTTCCCCACCACTGATAACGCGTTGCCGTTTGCGTTGAGCCCGCTGACGCCAGTAAAGAGTGACGACAGAATTCCCATCGGTACAACCCTCCTCTTTGTTATCGCAACTCAACGATTGTAGACGGATCAATAGCCAGATCACCGACGAGGAGTTTGGCCTTCCCCTCTTCCATTCGAACTCCTGACACAGTGAGAGCAACTCGGCCCTCCGCATCCACAGCCTTTCCTTCTGAGTCCTTTGCTGAAATGACATAGCGGTAGAGGCCAGGTTTCAACAGAGTTCCGTTGCTGTTCTTTCCATCCCACTCCGCAACATTGGCTCCTATTGGTCGGTCTTGATATTCCAAACTGCGCACAATTTGACCTTGTTGATCCTGAATGCTGATGACAACCTTCGTGGCGGCCTTGTCCAGGGTATAGCCGAAGGTCGCTGGCCCGTTCCCTAGCTGGACCAATTCGCGCCCTAACGTAACCGTGCGCCCTATCATGGGAAGCAGCGTGAACTGCAGCGAGGCAGTTTGTGCGTCGAGGCTCTGCTGAAGCAACTGTGCCTGCTTCGCGGTCTGCTCCAACTGACTGAATTGTGCGAGCTGTGAAACGAATTCAGCATTGTCTGTCGGTTTCAAGGGATCTTGGTTCTTCAGTTGTGTGATCAGCAATTTGAGAAAGTCATCCTGCCCCAACTGTCGAGGTCCGGTTTTGTTCTGTGTCTCTGGGGTTCCCGTCGAGCTGAGTGTCGATACATCGATCATTTCCAGTCTCTCCCTTCTGATCTACGCCACGACATTCAAGAGGCCATGGAGTGATGTACGTGGTTCATCCTGTCGGTCTGGGCTCTGCCCCCACTTCATTTCGTCCGACCTCTGATTCCAGGTGTGTCCATGTTCCTGAGAAGAGTCCTGCTGGAAAGAACGACCGGCACTCTGACGATCGATGTCCACACGGAATTGCCCCATATCCAAGCCGTTCGCCTGAAACGCTGCCTGAAGGCGATCTTGTCCGTTGACGAGAAATTGCCCCACCTCAAGTCTGTCGGCTGACAAATGGGTATGCACCATATCGTTCGTCATCGCCACGCGAATATTCACATGGCCCAGGTCGGGCTGT
>Ga0209797_10001808_pt1 | contig 10782 bp, 12 predicted proteins | sample DOMMetBare3Fresh_2_FD_187472 | JGI IMG/M metagenome (GOLD analysis project Ga0209797, IMG submission 187472) | Wetland sediment microbial communities from St. Louis River estuary, USA, under dissolved organic matter induced mercury methylation -... | ecosystem: Environmental > Aquatic >...
AAGATCGTGCTGCCGCAGGCGCTGCGCATGGTGGTGCCGGCGATCGTCAACACCTTCATCGGCGCCTTCAAGGACACCTCGCTGGTGACCATCGTCAGCCTGTACGACCTGACGGGCGCGGTGCAGCTGGCGCTGGGCGACGCCGACTGGCGCAAGTTCTTCCTCGAGGGCCAGCTCTTCGTGGCGGCGATCTACTTCGTCGCGTGCTTCGCGATGTCGCGCTACAGCCGCTGGGTCGAGGCTCACCTGAACGTCGGGACACGCCGCGAATGACCGATTCGAATTCACAGATCATCTCGTTCGAGAAGGTCAACAAGTGGTACGGCGAGTTCCACGTGCTGCGCGACATCGACCTCGCCGTCAAGCGTGGCGAGCGCATCGTGATCTGCGGCCCGTCGGGCTCGGGCAAGAGCACGCTGATCCGCTGCATCAACCGGCTCGAGGAGCACCAGGCGGGCAAGCTCGTGGTCGACGGCGTCGAACTGTCCGACGACGTGAAGGCGATCGAGTCGGTGCGGCGCCAGGTCGGCATGGTGTTTCAGCAGTTCAACCTGTTCCCGCACCTGACGGTGCTCGAGAACCTGACGCTCGCGCCGATGTGGGTCGGCCACCTGCCCAAGCGGGAGGCCGAGGAGCGCGCGATGACGCAGTTGAATCGCGTGCGCATCGCCGAGCAGGCGCACAAGTACCCGCTGCAACTCTCGGGCGGCCAGCAGCAGCGCGTGGCGATCGCGCGCGCTCTGTGCCTGACGCCCAAGATCATGCTGTTCGACGAGCCCACCTCGGCGCTCGACCCGGAGATGATCAACGAGGTGCTCGACGTGATGATCGAACTGGCGGGCCAGGGCATCACGATGCTGTGCGTCACCCACGAGATGGGTTTCGCGCGCCAGGTGGCCGACTGCGTGATCTTCATGGACCAGGGCCAGATCGTCGAGCGCAACACCGCGGCCGAGTTCTTCGCCCACCCGAAGAACGAGCGCACCAAAGACTTCCTGTCGAAGATCCTGGCGCATTGAGAACGTGACGGCACCCTACGCGGACCTGCACGCCGCCGGCAATGCGCTGGCGCGGCCATTCGAGCACAGCTACTGGCTGCTGCCGGGGCGCTTGCTGGCCGGTGCGCACCCCGGCTTGCGCGATCGACTGACCGCCTTGCGCAGCGTCGGCGTGACGCGCTTCATCGACCTCACCGGGGCCCGCGACGGCTTGCCGGCCTACGCGCCACCGTGGGCCCAGCGCGCCAACTTTCCGATCGAGGACTTCGGGGTGCCCTCGGCGACGGCGATGCGCGCGGCGCTCGACGCGATCGCCGCGGCGCTCGACGACGACCAGCGCGTCTACCTGCACTGCCGCGCGGGGATCGGCCGCACCGGCACGGTCGCTGCGTGCTGGCTCATCGAGCAGGGGCTCGGTGCCGACGACGCACTGGCGCTGCTGAGGCGCAAGTTCCAGGCCTCGGCGCAGAGCTACGGCGGCCAGATCAGCCCCGAGAACGACGACCAGCGCGCCTTCGTGCTGGCGTGGCGCGCGGCCGGCGCGCCGGCGCCTTGACGCTCAGCCGGCTGCCGTGCGGCAGGCCGCGCTGGATGCGCTCCAGTCGGTCAGCGGCCGCGCCACGTCGACACCGCGGCGCAGCGCGGTCATTTCAGCGGCGATGCTCATGGCGATCTCGGGTGGCGTCAGGCCACCGAGCCGCAGGCCCACCGGGCCGCGCAGGCGTGCCGACTCCTCGCGGCTGACCTCGAACTGCAGCAGTCGTTCGCGCCGCGCGTCGCTGTTGCGGCGCGAGCCGAGCGCGCCGACATAGAACGCCGGCGTGCGCAACGCTTCCATCAGCGCCAGGTCGTCGAGCTTGGGGTCGTGCGTGAGCGCAACGACGGCGCTGTTGGCGTCGAGGTTCATCGCCAGCACCAGGTCGTCGGGCATCGAGCGCGACAGCGTCACGCCTTCCATCGCCTGCCAGCCCTCGTGGTACTCGGGGCGCGGCTCGCAGACCGTCACGCGATAGTCCAGCATCACCGCCATCGCGGCCAGGTAGCGCGAGAGCTGGCCGCCACCGATGATCAGCAGGCGCAGCCGCGGGCCGTGCACCGTGACGAGCAGCGTGCCGTCGAACTGCAAGGCATCGCCCTCGAGGGCGTCGGCAAGCCCGACCAGACCGGTCGCCATGTCGAGCCGGCGCGCGACCCGGCGATGGGCCTCGATCGCCGCCAGCAATTCGCGCAGCTGCGACTGCGGCGACAGCGGCTCGAGCACCACCTGCACCGTGCCGCCGCAGGGCAGCCCGAAGCGCTGGGCTTCCTCGGCCGTGGCGCCATAGGTCGTGAGTTGCGGCCGCCTTGCGGCGAGCTCACCGCGGGCGACGCGCGCGATCAGGTCGTCCTCGATGCAGCCGCCCGACAGCGAGCCGGCGACCTGGCCGTCGTCGCGGATCACCATCAGCGAACCCGGCGGGCGCGGCGCCGAGCCCCAGGTGCGCACCACCGTGCCGAGCGTGACGCGGTGGCCGCGGCCCTGCCAATCGATCGCGCTGCGCAACACCTCGACGTCACTGCTGTTCATCGGAGGACCTCCTGGGTCGCCGCTCAGAGCGGCTTGAGCTTGCCGCGGAACGTCTCCCTCAGCGGCTTGCCCGGCAACGGCGGGAACTCGATCTTGTCTTCCGGCACGTCGGTGTCGGGCAGGTGGTCGAGCAGGTGGCGGATCAGCGCGAGCCGGCCGCGCCGCTGGTCGTTGAAGTCCACCAGCGCCCACGGTGCGGCCTTGGTGTGCGTGGCCTCGAGCATGGCCTCGCGCGCCTTCGTGTAGGCAGCATAGCGCTCGCGCGCCTTGAGGTCGATCGGCGAGAGCTTCCAGCGCTTCATCGGGTCGGCCAGGCGCTCGGCGAAACGCTCCTCCTGCTTCGCCTGGTCGACCGTGAGCCAGTACTTGAACAGCAGCACGCCATCGTCGACCAGCATGCGCTCGAACTGCGGTGCCTGCTTGAGGAACGCGGCGGTCTGCTCCGGCGTGCAAAAGCCCATCACCGGCTCGACGCCGGCGCGGTTGTACCAGCTGCGGTCGAACAGCACGATCTCGCCGGCGGCGGGCAGGTACGGTACGTAGCGCTGGAAGTACCACTGCGTGCGCTCGCGGTCGCTCGGCTTGGACAGCGCCACCACGTGGCACTGGCGCGGATTGAGCGTCTCGGCGATCGCGGCGATCACGCCGCCCTTGCCCGCGGTATCGCGCCCCTCGACCACCACCACCAGCCGCTGGCCGCTGGTCTGCAGCCAGCGCGCCATGCGGTTGAGCTCGAGCTGCAGCGGTTCGAGCCGCTCGACGTAGTCCTTTTTCGACAGGTCGTCGCCGTTGCTCGAGTCCTTTTTCTTCTTCTTGTCAGCCATCGGTCTTGCTCCTCGATCTGCGTTGGATAGCCTTCATCGCCTCGCGGCGCGTCAGGGGCGCGAGTTGCGAAGCGTACTCCCGGCAGAAGGCGCTCACCTCCTGCGGTGCTGCATACGAGCGCTCGCGCAGCGCCCAGCCGATGCCCTTGCGGATGAAGAACTCGCCGGCGAACCGGCTCGGGCCGATCGACGGCAGGATCGTGTCGTAGAGCAGTTCGGCATCGAACGCCGCGGGCGCCACATGGCGCTGGCACAGCATTGCCGCGCGCCGCAGCCACAGGTCGTCGCTGCGCGCCCAGCGCCGCAGCAGCGGCTTCATCTGCCGCGGGTGGCGTTCGAGCAGGCGCGCCAGGACGTTGCCGGAGAGGTCGTCGACGAAGTCCCACCAGGCGCCGCTGATGATCATCTCCTCGACCAGCGGCAGCAACTCGAGGTTGACCAGCTTCGGATGCACGCGCCCCAGGCGTGGCAGCTCGACCGCCGCGTAGCGCTCTTCGCGAAAGCGAGCTTCGCGCCACAACGTGCGCATCGTGCGCGCGAGCGCGGCCGTGTCCGTTGCCGGGTGTGCCTTCGCTGCCGCTGCCGTGAGACCGCGCCGCAGCGGTGCGGCGATGCCGTAGAACGGCAGTGCCGACTTCATGTAGGCGCGCATCGGCGCCGCTCGTGCAGGATCGGCGTGCGCAGCAAATGCAGCGCGCAGCGCCTCCATGAATGCAGCAGGCGGGGCGGGTTCTTTCATCACGAAGTGCTGGCGGAGCCGGTCGTTCGGTCTGGTTCATTCTGGCCGAACGGTGCGGTGCGCGTGGATGCGCTGCGCCAACTCAACGGCTCTGCTCGCCATGCAAATACGATCTACAGGCATGACGCGCGAAAAGGCCATCTTTGCGTTCGCGATCACCGTGGTTGCACTGTGGGTGGCCGCGTGGTCGATCCGTTCGCACTTCGATCACGACTTGGCGCTGGCCGCCGAGCGCAGCGTGCAGGGCAGCGTGATCGTCGACACACGCTGCGGCCCGATCGAAGTGCAGCAGGCGGGCGAGGGCATGCCGCTGCTGATGATCCACGGCAGTGGCGGCGGCCACGACCAGGGCATGGCCTGGGCACGACCGCTCGCGCAGCACGGTGTGCGCGTGATCGCGATGTCGCGCTTCGGCTACCTGCGCACGCCGCGCCCCGCCGATGCCTCGCCCGAGGCGCAGGCCGATGCGCATGTCTGCCTGCTCGACGCACTGGGCATCGCCAAGGCCGCCGTGATGGGCGTCTCGGCCGGTGGCCCGTCGGCAATGCAGACCGCGATCCGCCACCCGGACCGCGTCAGCGCGCTGGTACTCGTGGTGCCGATCACCTACAAGCCGGGCACCGTGGCGGACTCCGCTGCGCCGGTGTCGGACGACAAGGACGCGCTGCTGCTGCGCCTGCTCGGCTCGGACTTCCTGTTCTGGACCGGGCTGCGCGTGGCGCGCGACCCGCTGATCCGCCACGTGCTGGCCACACCGCCGGAGCAGGTGGCCGCAGCAAGTGAGCTCGAGCGCGCGCGCGTGAACGACATGGCCGAGCGCATCCTGCCGGTGTCGCGCCGCGCCGCCGGGCTGCGCGACGACACGCGGCTGGGCAAGCGGCTCGGCCCTTATGCGCTGGAGACCCTCCGCGTGCCGACGCTCGTGGTCAGCGCACGCGACGATGGCTTCGGCACCTACGCCGGCGCGCAATACACCGCCAGCCGCATCCCGGGGGCGAAGTTCATCGGCTTCGACGACGGCGGCCACCTGCTCGTCGGGCACGACGAGGCGGTACGCACAGAAATCCTGAAGCTGCTCGCCTCGACGACCGGGCCGTGACGACGGTCGACGGGGTGGCCAGCGGTCGGCCGCAAGCGCCGGTGGGGCACGAGGCTTTGCGACCGGGCGCCTGCCGATAATCGTGGCATGCCCGCTCCGGACCCCGACCTTTCGTTGCGCACGCGCCGGCTGCGGCTTCGCGCACTGCGCAGCGACGATGCACACGCACTGCTGACGATCTTCGCCGACCCGCGCGTGATGCGCTACTGGAGCACACGGCCCTGGGCCGCCATCGAGCAGGCGCACGAGTTCATCGAGCGCAGCACGGACGCGCTGCGCACCGGCGATGCGCTGCGGCTGGGCATCGAGCAGGCCGACGAGGCCAGGCTGATCGGCCAGTGCACCCTGTTCGGCCTGGCCAACGCCAGCCGGCGCGCCGAGGTGGGCTACGCACTGGCCGCCTCGGCCTGGGGCCAGGGCTACATGCACGAGGCCCTGACGGCGCTGCTCGACCATGGCTTCGATGCGCTCGGCCTGCACCGCGTCGAGGCCGACATCGACCCGCGCAATGCGGCGTCGGCGCGCAGCCTCGAACGGCTGGGGTTCACGCGCGAAGGCCTGCTGCGCGAACGCTGGATCGTCGACAGCGAGGTATCGGACAGCGCGTTCTACGGCCTGCTTGCGCGCGAGTGGCGCGCGCAAGGGAAACGCCAATGACTGCGCGACGTGCAATCCATCCATCCGCACGTCAACGAAGACAGACCTTTTCGCTATCGTTTCATCGACCGTGAAGCCAGCGCAACAACGGCCGCGAGCCTGGTATGAAGCGCGCCTGGCGCCACCACGCGCACGACCGCGCCTGGTGATCGACACCGACGCGGCCAACGAGATCGACGACCAGTTCGCGCTCGCCTGGGCGCTGCTGGCGCCCGAGCGGCTCGACCTGCAGGCGGTCTACGCGGCACCGTTTTCTTTCGAGCATCGGCTGCACGAGATGCAGCGTGCGCTCGCGGCGCGCGCCGCGCCCGAGCGCGCGTCGGCCTTCGACATCGCACTGCTCGAGCAGCATGCGGCACGGCTCGCGCGCTTCGAGCGGCTGGGCTGGAGCCTCGCGTCGATCCGTGACTGGCCGGTGTTCTGCACGCCCGGCCACGGGATGCAGCGCAGCTTCGACGAGATCGTGCGCGTGTTCGGCCTGCTGCGCCTGGACCCCAATGGGCACGTGTTCCGCGGCAGCGAGCACTACCTGCGCAGCGTGGACGAACCGCTGATGAGCGAGGCGGTGCACCATCTGATCGCGCTGGCGCGCGCGACCCCCGCCGACGGATCGCCGCTGTACGTGGTGGCGATCGGGTGCGTCACCAACATCGCCAGCGCGCTGCTGACCGCGCCCGACATCGCCGAGCACATCGTCGTCGTCTGGACCAGCGGCTACCCGTCGCACGCACCGCAGATCAACTTCTCTCTCAACCTCGAGCAGGACCTGATCGCTTCGCGCGTGCTGTTCGATTCGGGCGTACCGCTGGTGTACCTGCCGGGCTACCACGTGGGGGCGCAGCTGCGACTGACGTTGCCGGAGATGGAGCACCACGTGCGCGGGCAGGGGGCGATCGGCGATGATCTTCACCGCCTGTATACGCACAACCCGCTCGCCGACCTCGCGGGCTGGGACGCGAATGCACCCGGCGCCTCGTGGGTGATATGGGACGTGATCAACATCGCCTGGTTGCTCGATCCCGTCTGGGTGCCCAGCAGCCTGGTGAGCACGCCGGCGCTGGACGACGAGCGGCGCTGGGTGGCACGCCCCGATGCGCACCCGATGCGCGAAGCACATGCGGTGGCGCGCGACGCGATCTTCGGCGACTTCTTCGCCACGCTGCGGCGCGCGCCAGCCTAGACGAACGCCCGCTGCAGCACCTCGAGTTCATCGACCACACGCTCGATCGCCGGCAGCGCCAGGTAGCAGTCGACGCGCTCGCGCACATGCTCGACCAGGGCGTCGCTGCTGTGCTCGCGCGACCAGTCCTCGCCGTCGGCGCGCGCGCGCGCGGCACGCGGCGACAGCACGCGCCACTTGGCGCACCAGGTGATCGACCACAGCCACATCGCGGCGCGCAGCGGCACGAACCAGGGTCGCAGCGCGGGCCCGAGGTCGCAATGGCGCTGCCAGGTCTCGTAGGCCGCGATCACCTGCGCCGGCATCAGCTCGGCTCGCGTGTCGACGTCCCAGGTGGTCGAGGTGTAGAGCGTGGCATGGGCCAGGTCCAGCGGCGGGTAGCTGTAGCGCGCCTTCTCGACGTCCACCAGCATCGCCGTGCCGTCGTCGCGGACCAGGAAGTTGCCCGGGTGCCCGTCGAAGGCGATCAGGCGGCGCGGCGGACGCTCGGAGCGCGCGCACTGGCGCACGAGGCGCTCACGGATCCGCTCGACCTGCGCGCGCGCCTGCGCCGCCAGCGCCGCGGCGTCCAGGTGCGCGGCCTGCACGTCGATCTCGGCGCGAAGGGCGTCCAGCGGGTCGGCAGCGTCGATCAGGGGCGCACGCCCAGCCGCGGGCAGCGGCAACGAGTGGATCGCCGCCAGCGCCCGCATGATGGCGTCGAGGTCCTCGGGCAGACGCGCCGGACGGCCGCTCACCTCGTCGACCAGCAAGGCACCGCGCGGCAGCGCGTCGCTGACGGGCAGGCGACCGCGCAGCGCCGGCACATGGCCGCTGGGGGCCGCACGCTCGAAGCAGGCAGTCTCGTAGTCGAGCGCCTGGGCCGCCGGCAAGCCCATCTGGCTCTGCTTGGGCACGCGCGCCAGCCAGCCGCTGCCGGCCAGGCGCACATGGTGGTGGGCGAGGCCCTTGTCGCCGAGCAACTCCAGCGGTGCATCGGCCCACGGCGAGCGTGCGTCCGCCAGCGCCTGGCGCAGGCCTACGAGCAGCCGATCGTCGACGGTGCGCGGCATCAGGATGAGTCGGTTACGGGGGGACGGCACTTACGACCAGCCCGCAGGCAGGTGGATCAGATCGGCCGGCGCGTCGATGTCATGCACGGTGGGCAGCTCGACATGGCGCAGTCGTGCTGCGGCAAGGCGCTCGCGCGTGATCGCCATTACCCTGTCCGTGCTCCACGGCAGCGCGTCGAACAGGCTCGGCGCCGGGCCGGCGAGCCCGATCAGGGCATAGCCGCCGTCGGCGGCAGGCACGAAGACCGCGTCATGAGCCACCAGTGCCGCGTCGGCGGCGCGCAGCATGCCGGCGCTGAGCGACGGCACGTCGGTGCCGATCAGCACGACACGATCGAAGCCTTGGGCAAACGCACGCTCGAAGCAGCGCCACATGCGCACGCCCAGGTCGCCCTCGCCCTGCGCGACCAGCGTCACGCCGCCGCGCCGGGCCTGAGTGGCGAAGGCCGGATGCGTGGCGTCGGGCGCGCAGGCCAGCACGAGGGCGTCGAACTGTGCCGCGCGCGCCTGGGTCATCGCGTGGTCGAGCAATCGAGCCGCCAGCTGGGCCGCCCCTTCGGCGCCCAGGGCCGGGATCAACCGCGTCTTGGCCTGTCCCGCCTGGGGCGCCTTGGCCATCACGATCAGTTGCGAAGCGCGCGTCATCGGTACTGCGCGGCCAACCGGGTGGCGCTGACGCCCAGGCGATAGAGCAGGCGCAGGCGCCACATCAGCATGATCGTGCGCAACGCGCCGCGCTGGTCCCAGCGCCGGCCCGAGGTCACGACGCGCTGGTGCAGGCAGGCCGGTGCGCCCATGTCTCGCCGCAGGCGGCGACTGATCTCCACGTCCTCCATCAGCGGCTGATCGGGGAATCCGCCGACGGCCTCGAAGGCCTCGCGGCGCATGAAGATCGCCTGGTCGCCGGTGGCGATGCCGGAGATGCGCGAGCGCCAGTTCATCAGCATCGCGACGATCGGCAGCCAGCGCGAGCGGCCGTCGATCGTGACGTCGAAGCGGCCCCAGGCGTGGGATCCGAGCGCAGCGACCGCCTGTTCGACCGCCTGCGGCGGCAGCACCGTGTCGGCATGCAGGAAGAGCAGGGTCGGCGCCGTCGCGGCGCGCGCGCCCTCGTTCATCTGCCTGGCGCGGCCGCGCGGCGAGACGAGTAACCGGTCGACATGGCCGGCGCACTGCACCACCGTATCGTCACGGCTTCCGCCATCGGCCACGATCAGCTCCACCCCTTGCGCGCGCAGCGGTGCCAGTGCCGCGAGCGCACCGGCGATGCGCTCGGCTTCGTCGAGCACCGGCATCACGATGGCAAGGACAGGGTGCACCCTGCGATCCTCGCACGGGCACGCCAGCCCTTGCAGCGGCTACTTCTTGCGCAGCTTCTGGATCGCCGCCAGCTGCGCGGCCATCATCGCGAACTCGCTCGTCGCCGCGGCCAGGTCGATGTCGCTCTTGGCGTTGGCCATCGCCTGCTCGGCCAGCTTCTTGGCCTCGAGTGCCTTGGCCTCGTCGAGGTCGTGGCCGCGGATCGCGGTATCGGCCAGCACGGTGACCCGGTTCGGCTGCACCTCGAGAATGCCGCCCGCGACGAAGACGAACTCCTCTTCGCCGTTGTCGGCGCGCTCGATGCGCACCGCCCCGGGTTTGATGCGCGTGATCAACGGCGTGTGGCGCGGCAGGATGCCAAGCTCGCCCATCTCGCCGGGCAGGGCGACGAACTTGGCCTCGCCGCTGAAGATGCTCTCTTCGGCGGAAACGACGTCGACGTGGATGGTGGCCATAGCAAGTCCTTACTGGATTTTCTTGGCTTTTTCGATGGCCTGGTCGATCGTGCCGACCATGTAGAAGGCCTGCTCGGGCATGTGATCGCACTCGCCGTTGACGATCATCTTGAAGCCGCGGATGGTCTCCTTCAGCGGCACGTAGACGCCCGGCGAGCCGGTGAACACTTCGGCGACGTGGAAGGGCTGCGACAGGAAACGCTGGATCTTGCGCGCACGCGCCACCGCCAGCTTGTCCTCGGGGCTCAGTTCGTCCATGCCCAGGATCGCGATGATGTCGCGCAGTTCCTTGTAGCGCTGCAGCGTGGCCTGCACCGCGCGCGTCGTCGTGTAGTGCTCTTCGCCAACCACGTGCGGGTCGACCTGGCGGCTGTTGCTGTCCAGCGGATCGACCGCGGGGTAGATGCCGAGCGCCGCAATGTCGCGCGACAGCACGACGGTGGCGTCCAGGTGGGCGAAGGTGGTGGCCGGCGACGGGTCGGTCAGGTCGTCGGCGGGCACGTAGACGGCCTGGATCGAGGTGATCGAGCCGACCTTGGTCGAGGTGATGCGCTCCTGCAGGCGGCCCATCTCCTCGGCCAGCGTCGGCTGGTAGCCCACCGCCGACGGCATGCGGCCGAGCAGCGCAGACACTTCGGTGCCGGCCAGCGTGTAGCGGTAGATGTTGTCGACGAAGAAGAGCACGTCGCGGCCTTCGTCGCGGAAGCTCTCGGCGATCGTCAGGCCGGTCAGCGCCACGCGCAGGCGGTTGCCCGGCGGCTCGTTCATCTGGCCGTAGACCATCGAGACCTTGGACTGCGACAGGTCCTTGTCGACCACCACGCCCGACTCCATCATCTCGTGATAGAAATCGTTGCCCTCGCGCGTGCGCTCGCCCACGCCCGCGAACAC
>Ga0209797_10001809_pt1 | contig 10781 bp, 9 predicted proteins | sample DOMMetBare3Fresh_2_FD_187472 | JGI IMG/M metagenome (GOLD analysis project Ga0209797, IMG submission 187472) | Wetland sediment microbial communities from St. Louis River estuary, USA, under dissolved organic matter induced mercury methylation -... | ecosystem: Environmental > Aquatic >...
ACCCGGTGGGTCACCGCCCGCGAGCCCATGATGGCGAAGGCCAGGTGGATGACCACGTCGGCGTCACCGACGAGGGCAGCGACAGCGGTGGGGTCCAGCACGTCACCCTGTCGGTACTCGGTCTTCAGCCACCCGGAGTCCGCGGGGTCGAAGGGTCGTCGTGCCATACCGATGATCCGGCGGATCCTCGGCTCCCGCTCCAGGGCCGCGATCGTCGGCCGGCCGATCTCGCCGGTCGGCCCAGTGACGGCCACCCTGATCCCCACGTCCCCATCGTCGCGGAGGCAGTCAGGGTTGGTGAGGCGACCAAAGCCACAGATGCGGGGACGTTGGACTCAGGCGAGTCTTCGGCTCGCCCCGCCAGACTCCTTCTGTGGCCCCGAGAGGCTGAACCGGAGCGGCCAGCGGTTACTCGGAACGAACAGGGCTTCGTGCCGGTTCCGCTCGGTGACTCCGGGCCCGGAAAGCAGCCGATGGTGCTCCGAGGGGCATGTCGCCGTCATGCGTAGCGGTCGCGCCGCATGGTGAGCCGTGCTGTGTGACCTCACGTGCCCCTGCTGACGAGAGTTGTCGGTGCGATGTCAGCGCGCCGGGGCCACCTGTGTCCCGCTGGAGGCGGAGATGAAACATCCACGTACGTTCATGGGAATCGTCGTCGGCGCTTTGGCTGCGCTGGCGCTGGTCGTCCCTGGCACGCGGGCGACCGCGGAGGTCACCGAACTGGGCTGGCCGTACCCGCCGACCAACATCGATCCATACTCGCCACGCGTGGCGCCTGTCTGTGATCCGACCAACAAGCCCGGTCCGCTGCGCCTGCTCGACGTGCTGAGCTTCTGGTTCGGCAAGCCGGACCAGTTCAACTCGAACTGGCACATCGCCCGGCCCTGTTCGGTGAGCTCGACCAGTTACCACCGGGAGGGGCGAGCCCTGGACTTCTACGTCCAGGCGAGCACGCCCAAGGCCCAGTCGATCGTCGACTGGATGCTGGCGACCGACGAGTACGGCAACAAGCACTCGAAGGCCAGGCGTTGGGGCATCATCGAGATCATCTGGAAGGACTCGATCTGGTCCTCGGACCGGGCCGGCGAGGGCTTCCGTAGCTGCCCGAGTTGCGGGCCGCACTACGACCACATCCACTTCAGCTTCTCCACGCCCGGTGCGCTCAAGCAGACCTCGTGGCACACGACCCTGGATCTCGTCCGGACGGCGGTCTGCGCCGAGGGAACCGTGAAGGTGAAGTACTGGCAGTACCCGAGTGGGTACGGTCCGCTGAACCATGTCCGTTCGATCACCGGACCGCTCGGCACCTACACGACGCAGGCAGCTCTCGCGTCGTCGCCCTGGAGGGTCTGGACGGCACTCGGCCCGGCGACCCTCAGTGCGAACAGCCCGGTCAGCGCCCTCTATGGCGCTCGGGCGTTCCGCGGGCCCTGCAGCGTGACCCTGTAGTTCTGTCGCGGCCGACGGTGAAGTGAGGGGGTGGACCGGCCCCCCGGGGCCGGTCCACCCCCTCTGCGGTCAGTCTTCGACGACGAGGCTGATCAATGGGCAGTTGACGATCGCGCCGATCGCACCCCACCGGGCGCCACCGGGGCCGGTGACGACTCCGTTGGCTGCCAGCCGCTTGATGTAATCGAAGTCGTCCTGACGCAGGTCCGCGTGGGCAGCCTGGGCGGCCGGGCTCCACATGGTGGCGTGGACGTCCCACAGCGGGCTGTAGTCGCGGTCACCGGCCAGGGTCTGCACGACGTTGAGCGGGTCGCCCTCGCCCAGCAGCGCGGAGTTGAGCCCCTGCCGCTCCGGGTTGTCCACCCCGGTGCGCCCGTTGACGAAGGGTGCGATACCCGAGCGGGCCGAAGCACGAGCGTTGCTGCCCAGCCCAGGGGCCGAGTTGAGGGCAGGCGCGTAGGTCACGCCCTCGAGCGCGGCGATCGCGGGGTCGGAGGAGTCGAAGGAGACGTAGTAGACCGTGTCACCCGCATAGAAGCCTTCGGTCTCCTGGAACACGGCCCGGCCGGCGCCTCGACGCAGCAGCTTGTCGGCGACGCCAGACGCGTTCGTTACCTGCGGCGCGTTGATGATGGTGCCGCCGGGCAGCTGGACGAGCGGGCTGTAGCCGGCCTCGCCGACTGCCCCGGGTTCGGCAACCAGCGGGGGGAAGCCCGTGGGGCTGGGCACGACGGTGCGGACCGGGGAGAAGTCCACTGTGGCGGCCACGACTAGAACACCGTCGACGTAGTGACCCCTCTGGACCGCGTCGGTACCACGGGCGTTGGCCAGCTTCGGCGACCAGGTGACGTGACGCCGGGCCGCGTCGGCCTTGTCGCTGGACTCGGTGACGACGTAGCGGGTGATTCGGCCGTGGGTGGTCTTTACCCGCGCCTCGAACAGGGGCAGCGAGACGGTGTCTCGGGACGGGTTCTCCCGGGCCGACGCAAGCAGGACTTCTCGCTGTTCGGTGGGAGCTGCTGTCGCTGATGGCGCCGTACCGACGAGGGCGGCACCAGCCAAGGCGGCAACGGTGCCGACCAAGGCGCGTCGGGTTCGAGTGGACACGGGGGACTCCTGTCACGAGGAACGGTGGACTCCCATGACAGAACACCGAAGAGACAGGGGGCGGAAGGAGTCTGCGCCTTGCAGAGTCCTTACACCACAACGACTTCTGACGGTTCCCTTACGGTGGTTGGCCACCAAGCACGCCGGTCAGGTCGTTGATCGGCTTGCTCGAGGCAGCCAGCGAGGACGACGCAGGAAGGACTCCGCTTCGAGTGCAGCAGCTCCGATGCGAGGGAGGTCACGAGCGCGCTCGAAACACAGGAACCGCGGCTCCCAGGACGGGCGATACTTCGCATTGGCTCGATAGAGGGACTCGATCTGCCAGAACCTGCTGGCCAACAGCAGGATCCGGTGCCACAGGCGAAGAACAGGGCCTGCACCGAGCCGGCCACCCTTCTCGAAGACCGCACGGAAGACCGCGAAGTTCAAGGAGATCCGGGTCAGTCCCAGCTCAGCTGCACGCGCGAGGACGGAGGTGACCATCAGCTCGACGACCCCGTTCTCCGCCTCCGGCGAACGGCGCATCAAGTCCAGCGACCGGCCGCCCGGCCCCCAGGGCACCAAGGTGAGGATTCCTTGGATCTCCTCATCCTGGTCAATGCAGCGAACCACCAGAACATCGGGATCTCGGGGGTCGCCGAAGCGTCCGAGAGCCATCGAGAAGCCGCGTTCGACCGGACCGTCCCGCCAGTCGTCCGCCAGGTCAGCCAGCCCGGCCAGCTCGCCAGCGTCCATGTCGCCCTGCCGGTCGATGAGCACCCGAAACCCCCCGTGTTCGAGCCGCCCGACGGCCTGTCGGACCCCGCGCATCGCCCGCCCTTGCAGAGTGAACTCACCGACGTCGACCACGGCTTCGTCGCCGAGCTCCAGTTCGTCGAGCCCCGAGCGGTGGTAAGCCAGTGCTCCTCTCTCGCTGGCACCGAGAACGGCCGGCACCCAGGCGTAGGCGCGAGCCTGGTCCAACCACGCGGTGATGGCGCCCGGCCAGGCCTCGTCGTCCCCGAGGGGGTCGCCGCTGGCCAGGCTGACGCCGGAGACCACCCGGAAGGCGACAGCGGCTTTCCCCGTGGGGGAGAAGAGCACGGACTTGTCGTCGCGGAGCGAGAAGTAGGCGAGGGAGTCCTCGTGCCCGTGCTCGGCGATCAGGAGTCGAAGCCGTTCGGACTCCTCCGCGCTCCGCCGTCTGGGCCCGCCCGCCGGCCGAAGGGCTGCGCTGAGGGTGAGCCCGGCGACCGTGGCACCGAGCAGCAGCAGGGTGCTGTCGACCCGATCGGTAACCTCGGCCGACGCGAAGTGAACCGGCCCACTGACGCCGATCAGGCCCATCCACACCTGCTGGAGAACCGTCAGCGGGCCTGGCGAACCGGACGCCTGGTCGAGGGCGAGCAGCATGACGCCGGCCCCAGCCACGGTGGCAGTCATCAGGCCCACAACGAGCACCACGGCGATGTGTCGCGAGTTCCGAGGATCCGGAGCGCCGGTGAACGCCTGCCGGGTGGCCAGCAGCAGAACGAGCACGCCCGCGGCAAGTCCCGCCTCCTCGATGTCGAGGCCCTTGAGCACATGGAGCGCTGCGATCGCAGCCGTGACACCCACGGCCACTTGCCAGGCCCGTCTCTTCCGGCGACGAAGGCCGGCCGAGAGCCCGATGAGGAGAAGGCCCGCTGCCGCGGTTGCGCCGGCAGCGATCGCGGGAGCAACCGAGGGCACCACCTCGACGATCAGGCTCAGCCGGCGTCGGGCTGGCGGGTAGATCGCGCTGATCAAGCTGACCAACCCAAGGAGGGCGACGACGCGACCGGCCCAGAGCGCCCCCCACTCGGCACGGGACGACCAGACGCGGGCCAACCGCCCGTCGGCCTCGGATCGGCGCGATCGACTCGGCGGCGGGTCCTGGCTGTGCGGTCTCATCGGGGACCGGCTTCAGGGACGGCGTAGCGCAGGCGCAACGTCCCACCGGCCAGTTGATCGAGGGAGACAAGCTCAAGCCGAACCGGCCACTCCTCGGCGTCGAGCGGGGGGGCGTCGAACAGTGCCGGGGTTCCCCGGCCGCCGACCACGGCGGGAAACAGGTCGACGTCGATCTCGTCGACTAAACCCGCCCTCAGCATGGCTCCACCCAGCTGTCCGCCGCCCGTACACACCAACGTCCGTACGGCGAGCCGGGTGCCGAGCAGCGACATCGCGGCCGGCAGGTCGACCCGATCGGAGCCGACCACCAGATAGGGGATTCCGCGGTCGCGAAGCTGGCGCAGGTGATCCGGCGAGGCGGCACGGCTGGTCAGGACGAGGGCGTGCCACCCGGCCCAAGCCGGGTCCGACCATTCGGTGAACTGAAGATCGACTCGCCCCCTCCCGTCGACGACGGCGAACCACCGACGCCCTGGCGCACCGACCACGGCGTCCGGGAGGAAGTGCTCACCGACGATGCCCCCGCCGGTGACCGGCCCCGTGCGTGCGTCCGGCCGATCGTCACCTGGGAGGAACGACCCACTGCCTTCGAGCAGCACCTGAGGGTCGTGCACCCTTCGCACCCAGTCGTAGGGGTCACCCAGCCCGGCCGTCAGGGAGGTCCATCGTTCGTCGCCGGACAGCAGGCTCACTCCGGGGGCGACGGTCAGTCGCCCGTCAACCGAGGCCAGGTTGTACGAGACGATCCGGGGACGGGACACCGGCCTATTCTGTCGCGCCGGTCTGCCCGGGCAGTCGCAGCCGCTTGAGCAGAAGGGCGTTGACGGCGACCAGCAAGCTCGACCCCGACATCGACAGTGCGGCGATCTCGGGGCGCAGCTCCAGGCCCAGCGACGGCTCGAACACGCCAGCCGCGATGGGGAGCGCGAGGGCGTTGTACCCGATGGCCCACCCGAGGTTCTGGCGCATCTTGCGTCTGGTGCCGCGGCCGATCTGGAGGGCGACCGAGACGTCGAGCGGGTCCGAGCGCATGAGCACGACGTCGGCTGTGTCGATCGCGACGTCGGTTCCGGCGCCGATGGCGATGCCGAGATCCGCCCGGGCCAATGCGGGGGCGTCGTTGACACCGTCACCGACCATGGCCACGCGTTGCCCCGATTCCTGGAGCTCCGCGACGACAGCCGCCTTGTCGCCAGGGAGCACTTCGGCAAGAACTCTGTCGATACCCAGCTGGGCGCCGATCCGTTCAGCTGTGGCCCGGTTGTCCCCCGTGAGCATGACGACCGTGATCCCAGCCTCGTGCAACGCCGAGACTGCGGAAGCGGAGGTCGCACGAACCGCGTCGGCCAGTGCGATCGCACCGATCGCTCGTCCGTCGCGGGCGACCAGCACCACGCTGTGACCCCACGCCGTCCAGGCGTCGAGCCGCGACTGTACCCGACCCAGGTCGACCGACTCCTCGGCCATCAGCCGAGCGGTGCCGACCAGTACACGTCGCCCGGCGACGTCCGCGCTCGCACCCCGGCCCGGCAGGGACCGGAAACCGTCGGCCGAGACAGCTCGCGCGCCAGCTCGGGCGGCGTGGGTGACGATGGCCTCGGCCAGAGGGTGCTCGCTCTCCCGCTCGACGCTGGCGACCAGCGTCAGCATCTCGATCTCCTCAATGCCCTCCGCCACTACGTCGGTGACCTCGGGTCGACCCGTGGTCAGGGTGCCGGTCTTGTCCAACACGACGGTGTCGATGCCCGCGGAGGCCTCCAGCGCGGTTGCCGTCTTGAACAGCACCCCCCGGCGGGCGCCCAATCCGGTGCCCACCATCACTGCCGTCGGGGTGGCCAGGCCGAGCGCGTCGGGACAGGTGATCACCACGACCGTGATGGCGAACAGCAGGGACTCCTGCGTCGATCTGCCTGCAGCCAGCCAGGCCAGGAACGTGACCGTGCCGGCGACGAGGGCGACCAGGACGAGCCAGAACGCGGCGCGGTCGGCCAGCCGCTGCCCGGGGGCCCTGGAGTTCTGGGCCTGCTGCACCAAGGCCACGATCTGGGCGAGCGCCGTGTCAGCGCCGACCTTCGTCGCGCGGATCCTCAGCGTGCCGGTCGTGTTGACCGAAGCGCCGACGACCGCCGAGCCGGCACGCTTCGCCACGGGCAGGCTCTCACCGGTGACCATCGACTCGTCAACCTCCGAGTCACCCTGATCGACGAACCCGTCGACGGGGATCTTGGCCCCCGGTCGGATCAGCAGAAGGTCGCCCACCACGACCTCCGAGGTGTCGATCTCGACGGCTTCTCCGTCGCGCAGGACCAACGCCTGCGGCGGGGCCAGGTCGAGCAGGGTGCGGATCGCGTCGTTGGCTCCGCCGCGGGCCCGCATCTCGAACCAGTGCCCGAGCAGCACGAAGGCGGTGAGCACCGAGGCGGCCTCGTAGAACACCTCGCCGCCCCCGGTGAGGGTGACTCCAAGGCTGTAGCCCCAGCCGGCGCCCACTGCGACGGCGACCAGAACCATCATGTCGAGCGTTCGGGCCCGGACGGCCCGATAGGCGCCCACGAAGAACAGGGAGGCGGAGTAGAGAACTACCGGGAGGGAGAGCAGGAGCGAAAGGACGTCGTCGCGGAGGCCGAACGGCGCGGCCACCCCGAAGCCGAGGACGTCGCGTCCGATGGGCGAGAACAGCAGGATCGGTACGGAGGCGATCGCGGCGACCAGGAACCGGTTGCGCAGGTCCGTGACCATCGCGGTCATGGACATCGCTGCGTGATCTCCACCGACGCCCCCGCCGTGCTCGGCCGCCGTGCGGGCGACCGGGCGACCACGGTGGGGCTCGGTGAGCGGGTCGCAGACGTGCGACGGCACGGACTGCCCGGCGCAGTGGTAGCCGCAGTCGCGTACCCAAGCGGCGAGCTCGGCGACGGACGTCACCGTCGGGTCGTAGGAGATCGAGGCGGTCTGGGATACCACGTTGACCGCCACGGCGTGGACACCAGGTCGCCGCGCAAGCAGCTGCTCAGCGACTGCCCTCGAGGACGCCCATTGGACGCCGGACATCTCGAGAACCGTGGTCTCGTGAGGAGTGCTCATGTCCTGTCCTTCCTGGGACGCCCGAGCCCGACGGTGAGGTCCACCAGCCTTCGCAGGCAGTGGTCGAGCAGGGGCTGAGGGAAGTCCGGGGCCAGCCGGTAGTAGACGACGTGCCCGTCTTTGCGGGTGGCGACGAGGCCGGCGGTGCGCAGGAGTCGCACCGCGTAGGAGGTGGCGTCCTCGCCCACCCCGAGGGCGAGTGCGAGGTCGCCGACGCACAGCTCCGGCACCTGATCGAGGGCGTAGAGGAGGCGCAGTCTGGTCGGCTCGGACAGCAGGCTGAGGGTGCCGGCCAGGGTCGAGGCATCGTCCGGGTCGAGCCCTCTCGCGCGGGCGCGCGCGACCCGCTCGCCGTCGACGGGGTTCGGCTTCTTCTGGTCACGCGGGTTCACGCCCGCACAAACGTACGGATGTGCGGGCGTATTCTGTCAGCCGGGGATGCAGTGCTCTATCGGCGCCCACCTGCTCGGCCATGGCCAGCAGCTAGCTCATGGGGTGACGTAGTCCAGCCGGGTCATCATGCCGGCCTCCGCGTGGTAGGCGTTGTGGCAGTGCACCATCCAGCTCCCGGGGTTCACCGCGGCGAAGTCCACCGCAACGGAGCCCATGGCCGGCACCAGGACGGTGTCCTTGCGGGGGCCGTTCCCCCCAGCGCTGCCGAGCTGGAACGTGTGCCCGTGCAGGTGAACAGGATGCGCCATCATCGAGTGGTTGCGGATCCGCAGCCGGCCCGCCTGTCCCTGCCGGATCGTCAGCGGCTCGGTGCGGTCGTAGGTTCGACCGTTGATGGTCCACACGTAGGGGCCCATCGACCCTGCCAGCAGCAGATCCTGGACAGCGTCCGGGTCGCGAGTGGGTAGTGCGGTGCCCGGGCCGCCACGGAGGTCGGCGACGGTGAGCGGATACCGGTCCAGCTCCCCGGGCTGGTACGTCGCGGCAGGAACCGCACCGCCGCCCGTGCGGACCAGCGCGCGGGCCAGTCCCTGCTTGCCCACCGGTCGCGCGACCAACGGGAACACGCCGTCCCCGAGGGTGACCACGGCGTCGTACCGCTCGCCCATGCCGATCCGCAGCGCCGAGGTGGTCACCGGGCGGACCGGGTAGCCGTCGGTGTGGGTGACCCGCATCTCGTGCCCGCTCAGGGCCACGGTGAAGGCGGTGTCGGCGCCCGCGTTGATGATCCTCAGCCGGACCCGCCAGCCGGGCTTGCCACTGAAGGCCTCCGGGTCGCCGGGGCCACGGCCGTTCACCAGGTACAGGGGGTAGGTCACGTCCCCGCCGTCCATGCCCCCGTGCATCCCCATGCCCATCCCCTGGGCTCCGTTGGCCTTGAGGTCGGCGTAGATCGCCTCCGGGCTCGGGCCGACGCCGTCGGTCCAGTCGTCCAGGAGGATCACCCACTCGGCGTCGTAGTCACCGGGCTCGTCAGGGTCGTCGACGATGAAGGCTGCGTACAGGCCCCGATCCAGCTGCATCCCGTGGTGGGGGTGGAACCAATGGGTCCCCGCGTCGGGGACGACGAAGTCGAAGTCGAAAGAACCGCCCGCGCCGACCTCGGGGGTGGTGACCCCAGGTACGCCGTCCATGTCGTTGCGGATCGCGAGCCCGTGCCAGTGCACGCTGGTGGCCTCGGGCAGGTCGTTGCTGAAGGCCACCCGGACTCGGTCACCCACCGAGGCCCGCAGCGCAGTACCGGGCAGGGAGTCCCCGTACCCCCAGGTCGTGACGACTCGGCCGCCGAGGTCAGCCTCGATCCGGCGGGCTCGCAGCCGCAACGACCGGACCCGTGCGTTGGTTGCCCGAGCGGACTCAGCTGCGGCAACCGCGGCGGGGCCTACCAGCGATGGCCGGGAGCCTAGCCCGCAGGCCGAGAGCCCGACCGTCGCGCCCATGCCAAGCAGGCCGCCGATGACCTGCCGGCGAGACAGCTGTCGCGCTGGCATCCTGGGGTCGTCTCGCATGCCTCGATGGTCGGTGGCGCGTCCAGCACGTCCTGCGGACCTTCCATGAAGGTTCGATGAAGCCGCAGCCTTCATCGAACCTTCATGGCAATGCGCCGCTCAGCCATACCTCGCTGAGTCACCCTGAAGGCCTGAGAGACGACCAGGAGGCGCACCATGATGGGTTGGTACGACGAGACGTGGAGCTGGACGGGTGCCTTCTGGATGCTCCTGATGATGACCCTGTGGATCGGGCTCATCGCCTTAGGTGTCTGGACGGTGGCCCGGCTGAGTCGGAGCGGCGCCGCCCAGTCGTCCTCCGTTGAGAGCCCTCGGCAGATCCTCGACCGTCGATTCGCCAGCGGCGACATCGACGCGGAGCAGTACGCGCAGGCCCGCCACGTTCTGGAGGGCCGGACAGCGGACGCGTCCGGGCAGCTGCACTGAGCCGACTACCCTCGGTCGGGTCAGTGTCGGCTCCCTGGAGGGCACATGCCCGATCCGTTGCGGGTGCTCGTGGTCGACGACGAGCAAGCGCTGGCGGGAGTCGTTGCGAGCTACCTGGAGCGTGAGGGCTTCGAGGTCCTCCTCGCCGCGGACGGCCCCTCCGCCGTAGCCACAGCCAGGGAGCACCGCCCTGACCTCGTGGTGCTCGATGTCCTGCTCCCTGGGTTCGACGGGATCGAGGTCTGTCGACAGCTGCGGACGTTCACCGACGCCTACGTCATCATGCTCACCGCACGGGACGAGGAGGTCGACAAGGTCGTCGGCCTGTCGGTCGGTGCCGACGACTACCTGGTCAAGCCATTCTCCCCACGGGAGTTGATCGCGCGGGTTCGGGCCATGCTGCGCCGCCCGCGGAGCGTCTCCGAGGCGCCGGTCGACGATGATCGGAGCCCAGAGCCGCTGAGGATCGGCGCCCTCTTGGTGGACCCGGTCGCACGGGCGGTCACCGTCGACGGCCGCCCGGTAGACCTGACCCGCACCGAGTTCGACCTGCTCGCCGTCATGGCGGCCCGGCCACGCGCGGCGTTCACCCGGCGACAGCTCATCGACGCGGTCTGGGACATGTCATGGTTCGGCGACGAACACGTCGTCGACGTCCATGTCGGTCACCTGCGCCGCAAGCTGGGCGACCCAGCGGCCAACCCGACCATCATCCGCACGGTCCGCGGTGTCGGCTATGGGATGGGACCCGGCTGATGCGACGCCCCAAGGGCCTGGCCACGCGCCTGATGACTGCACAGGTCCTGGTCATCGCGATCGGTGCCCTCACCCTCGTGGTCGCTG
>Ga0209797_10001810_pt1 | contig 10780 bp, 7 predicted proteins | sample DOMMetBare3Fresh_2_FD_187472 | JGI IMG/M metagenome (GOLD analysis project Ga0209797, IMG submission 187472) | Wetland sediment microbial communities from St. Louis River estuary, USA, under dissolved organic matter induced mercury methylation -... | ecosystem: Environmental > Aquatic >...
CAGGTGCTGAAAAAATTCGGATTCACCAATGTGCATGTTGTAGAAGAGCAAAGCAATATCAGCGGCGATTTTCCAACGGTTGTTTATCCAAATCCGGAAGAAAGCGAAGCCATGAGTATCGGATTAAAAAAGGCAAAAGAACTGGATGCTGATATTTTGCTTGGAACTGATCCGGACAGTGACCGTGTAGGTATTGCTGTAAAAGATCCTAAAGGAAACTGGGTATTGGTAAATGGCAATCAAACTGCAGTACTTGCTTTTAATTATATGATTGAAGCAAGAAAAACAAAAGGTCTGGCCAGACCCAATGATATGGTTGTAAAAACTATTGTGACTACTGAGTTGATTGATGAAATTTCCCGTCAAAATAAAATTACATGTTATAATGTGCTGACCGGTTTTAAATGGATAGCTGAACTGATAAAAGAAAAAGAAGGGAAAGAAAATTATGTAATCGGAGGTGAAGAAAGCTATGGCCTGATGATTGGGGATAAAATCCGCGATAAAGATGCTATAAGCGCTGTAGCTTTATTATGTGAGATGGCGGCATATGAAAAAGAAAAAGGAAGAAGTCTCTTTGAAAAACTGATTGATTTATATGTTCAATATGGATATTATAAAGAACATTTAATATCAATTACAAAAAAAGGAATGGATGGACAGCAGCAGATAGCAGATATGATGTCGGGCTACAGGAATAACCCACCTGCAACGATTGCCGGGTCTGAAGTAGTGCAATTATTAGATTATGAACTAAGAAAAGGGAAAAACCCTGTAACAGGTGAGGAGTGGGAAATAAAACTGCCAAAGTCCAATGTACTTCAGTTTGTATTAGCTGACGGAAGTAAAATAAGTGCAAGGCCAAGTGGTACAGAACCGAAAATAAAATTTTATTTCAGTGTAAATGAAAAATTGAAAACTGCATCTGATTTTGTGAGAGCGACAAATTCTTTAACAAAAAAAATTGAAACCATTATTACAGATATGAAACTTAAATAGTTCTTTATGCACGATCGAACCAGATTAATAATAGTCACCCTGATTGTCGCCTGTTTTATTTTTCTCAATCAGCGTTTATTTAAATATGGAAAAGATTCTGTTGTTATCATTTCTATTGTTCTGGCCCTGGTAGTTTACTCTACGCTGGTTTTATTTTTCAGGAGAAAACATAAGAGTTAAATAAATGCAGGTCACTTACCTTCTTAAACCCACTCATTCCATTGCTGCTTTGCGCATGATGATGGGAGTAATTTTTATTCTTCATAGTGGTGTAAGAATTTACAATAATTCACTGCCGGGATTTGGCGGCTATCTTGAAGGCAAAGGCCTGCCGTTTGGTTTTTATTTGGCATGTGCAGTTACATTATTTGAACTGGTAGGTGGTGTATTTATGTTTTTTCGTCGCTATGTAAAAATATTTTGCTTGGGTGAAATTTTCATTTTAATAACTGGCATTTTTACCGTTCATTGGCAAGGCGGTTGGTTTGCAGATAGTATGACTTTAGGTGGAATGGAATCCAGCATTGTACTGATTACAGTTCTTCTTGCTGTTTTTTTTGCAGAAAAAAAAGCAAAAAGAAATATCAAACCAGGTTGATAAAACTTACTTCATCTTTTCTGGTAAAGCAAATGCCACATAAGCATCACCGGATTTAGTACCCAATTTTCCTCCGCCACATGCAATTACTATATATTGTTTCCGATGCCAACTATAAACAGAAGGAGTGGCAAAACCCGGGTAAGGCAAATCTGTTTCCCATAAAAGTTTTCCTGTTGTTTTATTAAACGCCCTGAACTTTCCATCTTTGGATGCAGCGATAAATAATAATCCACCGGCAGTTACCACAGAGCCGCCATAGTTTTCAGTACCTGTTGGGGGTATTCCCTTCTTTGTTAATTCAGGATATTCTCCAAGTGTATTTTTCCAGATATGTTCACCGGTATTCAGATTAATAGCTGTAAGTGTTCCCCAGGGTGGCTTTATAGCAGGGTATCCTTCAGGGCTCAGAAATTTATAATACCCGGTCATTCTATATGGAAGATTTCTATAAGCATCATAGGTTTGAGGCGGACGGATAAAAACTTTTTCTTCTTCTTTCTTCAATTCAAGAACATAAGAAATGACTGCATCTTTTTCTTCATTGGTAATATAGTTTACTGAAGGCATCATCCTTCTTCCTGCAGATAACAAGTCTTTTACCTGGACTGCTGTATATTTTGATTTCACATTTATCAGTGTTGGAAAATTGCCTGTTCCTTTTCTGTCAGTACCATGACACGAAGCACAAATTTTTTCATACAATCTTATGCCTGCCTGTCCGTAATTTTCTTTTTTAAAAGGTTCCGGTTTTGTGTCATTCATTGTAAGCAGCCAACCCATTTCATTTGCGTTTACATAAAGCAAACCTGTTTGCGGATCAAAGGCAGGGCCGCCCCATTCTGCTCCTCCATCAAAACCAGGAAACTCAACAGCAGTTTGTTTGCCGGGAGGAATAAACATTTTTCCATAACGGTAACCCATCATGTCTTTTTTCAATCTGGCAACGGATGAATCTGGCAAATATGGATTTATATCATCAACAGATATAGTTTGCCGTACAAATGGTTTAATAAAAGTTGGCAAGGGCTGTGTCGGCCACAGTTTTTCATTTACTAATTCAGATACCGTATCTACTGCTACTTCATTGATTGGATAAACCGGTTTTCCCGATTCTCTTTCAAACAGCCATACCATGCCATGCTTTGTTGTTTGTGCTACGGCATCAATTTCTTTTCCATTTTTTTTTATTGTAACTAATACAGGTGCTGTTGGTATATCCCAATCCCAGAGATCATGATGTATGAATTGAAAATGCCATTTTCTTTTTCCTGTTTCCGCATCCAATGCAAGTAAACAATTGGCAAATAAATTTTGTCCTCTTCTTTTGCCACCATAAAAATCAAAGGATGCAGAACCGGTTGGTGCAAAAAGAATACCTCTTTTTTCATCCAGTGTAAGGCCACTCCAGCTATTGGCGCCACCAATATATTTATAAGCTTCAGGGTCTTCCCATGTTTCATATCCATACTCACCGGGTTGCGGAATGGTATGAAAAATCCATTTCATTTTTCCTGTTCTTACATCAAATGCTCGTATATGGCCGGGCGCAGCAGCTGGGCCTTCATCAACCCGTGAACCCAATATATAAAGATCTTTATAGATGATACCCGGCGAAGTAGCTGTTATAAAAAGATCCTGCACTTCACGTCCGAGGTTATTATGAAGATCAACAATGCCACTATCACCAAAACTTATAATCAATTTCCCGGTTTTTGCATCAATGCAATGCAAATAAGAACTGGCAACAAAAAAAATTCTTCTGTCTTCTTTTTGATTCGTCCAATATGTAACACCCCGGTTGTTATTTAAATTAAAATGATAAGATTCCCTGTTGCGTAAAATAGAATCCGGGTTGAACTCCCATATTTTTTTTCCAGTGCCTGCATGTAAAGCAAATAGTCTTAATGTGGGAGAAGAAACATACATCACCGAATCAATTATGACAGGATTACACTGAATTTGTGAACTCTTCGCTGTATCTGCATCGCCAGTATTAAATATCCAGGCATGTTGTAACAGGTTTACATTAGTTGTATCAATTTCAGTTAAGGAAGAATAATGTATTCCTTCTTTGGTTCCGCCATAGTTTTCCCATTTACCATGACTATTTGTTTCAGAATTGCAGGCATTAAGAAAAAAGATCAGCGTAAGATAAAAGAATAGCTTCATTTCAGGATTTATTTTGATCTCAATATACGATTTCAGGTTTGTGAAAATAAACTGAAATCATTTACGGTTAATTATCTTGCATCCAACTTATGAGACCAATTGAAGATACTTACAGGCATAAAGGCTTACGCAAAAAATTAGTTGAGGGCATCCGCAGCAAAGGAATTGCAGATGAAAAATTATTAACTGCCATCGGGAATATTCCACGCCATTATTTTCTTGATTCTGCTTTTGATGAATTGGCTTACGAAGACAGGGCATTTCCTATTGGCGAGGGTCAAACTATTTCACAACCCTACACCGTAGCTTACCAGACACAGTTACTGGAAGTAAAACCCTTTGAAAAAATTTTAGAAGTAGGAACCGGCAGTGCCTACCAGGCTTGTGTACTAGCAGTACTGGGTGTCCAGGTATTTACAATTGAAAGACAAAAAAAGCTTTTTGATGCAAACAAGAATTTTGCATATTTAAAAAAATACCACAACATTAAATTTTTTTATGGCGATGGATATGAAGGATTGCCAACTTTTGCACCATTTGATAAAGTAATCATTACTGCGGCTGCGCCAGATATACCACAAAAACTTATTGAACAACTAAAGTCCGGTGGCATGATGGTAATACCGGTTGGCGGGGGAGATGTGCAACAAATGAAACGAATTACAAAACTGGAAAGCGGTGCAATAAAAGAAGAAGTGTTTGATCATTTTTCTTTTGTACCGATGGTGGAAGGAAAGAAGTGAAGCCCACCCATCCCGATAGCTATCGGGACCCGAAGGGAGGGCTTACCAACACACAGGCCCGATAATTGTAAGTGTAGTTAATACGATAACAATTATAATAGTTTTGAAATAAATGTTCTTAACCCAGGTGGAATAATTTTACAAAAAAAAACTATCCTTTATGATAAATTGTAAAAAGGAAAATAAGAAACATTATCACCTACCTGTTCAAATCTACTTTTCCTTGTTTTAATTACATTTTTGGTGCTACCAAATCAAACAGCTCTTTATCCAATTGTGGTTTTACGGTACACTTATTATTAAAATGCATTGTAGATGTATTGGTTGAATTATAAATCGGCCAGGCGGGCAATCCTTTATGATTGGGATTACCGTTCCTTGCAAAATTGATCCATGCAGAACTTATCTTATCAGCAAGTGCATAAGCTTCTTTTGTTCCGCCACTCATTTCTTCGCATCTGTTAATATTATTAAAAACAAATGCAAGCTCCATACAATGAACTGCTTTATACTTTCCATCCATCACGGGGGATTGCCAGTCGAACAGATACATATAAACAGGTGCTCCTCCGCTTAAAGATGATTTTTGATTTGCCTGTGCAACTGCACCGGGACGGAATGTTATATCCACATCTATCAGATCAGAAGGTTTGGTATCATCAGGATAAGCTTTCTTTACTGCAGCTATATATGCATCTGTTTTATCGCCTTGTTGTTTTTTAATATTCTCCATGATCTTATCAAGCGGTGTATTGGTCAATGCGCTGTTCATAAAAGGAGTAAATTCATTTTTAGTAGTACCAATTAATAAAGGAACATTTTTTGACAACTCAAATGCTTCGTTTGAGAAAAGCTGGTAAGGAAGATCTTCACCATCTATGCCCGGTCCCCAACTCAATCCAAATGGAGGTAATGGTTTGCCTGCAGCTTTCATCTGGTCTGCAATTACTTTCAATGCTTTTTTACCTGCATCGTTTAATTGTGCGAAAGGTATTTTCTGCAGATCATCTGCCTGGTTAGGTTGCAGGTTGAGTGCTTTCAGTACTTCGGATGTGATAGCCTGCGTGGTTTGTTTGTCAAGCATTGTTGTTTTGAAAGCTCCACTTTCATTGATAGCTTTATGAAACAAACCTTTTGCAGATGGCATGGCCATCAGCGTATTCACTTTTGCGCCGCCGCCTGATTGACCAAAGATGGTAACATTGCCGGGATCGCCACCGAAGTTTGAAATATTATTTCTTACCCATTCCAGCGCAGCTTTTATATCCAGTATGCTAAGATTTGCTGAATGTTTATACTTTTCACCATAAGCTGACATATCTAAATAACCAAGGATATTCAAACGATGATTGATCGATACAACAACAACATCCCCTTTTTTTGCAAGGTTCTCACCATCATAGGATGGAAGTTCTTGTGAAGAACCGGCGGTAAATCCACCGCCGTGAATCCAGAACATAACGGGTCTTTTCTTTCCATCGTTGATGCCGGGTGTCCATACATTTATCCGCATGCAATCTTCACTGGTATATCCCCAATCGTGATGAAATACAAATTCACTTTCATCCTGTACAGAGGTGGTAGCATCCATCAATGGCGCAACCGGGCCATAGGTCATTGAACTGCGAACGCCCTGCCAGGGTTTTGGTTTCTGTGGGGCTTCAAAACGTTTTGCTTCAGCATAAGGAATGCCTTTATATGTGTAAACAGCATTGTGAATATATCCACGTACTTTACCAGCATCCGTATTGGTAACAGCAATATTTTCTCCTGTGCTTAGTTGAGCATGTGATGTAATAAAAATACCAATGATTATTAAAATACTAATAGATAGTTTTTTCATACTTTAATTTTTTAGTGTAGCTCTTAAAGGTAAACTTTGAAATTGAATTAAGGCCATTGCTGCGATAGAAAAATTATTGCTCTGATAATTTTGCTTTAATCATTTCGATAAAATCCGGGGTTACATTAATGTCAATAAAATTAATGGAATTGTATGCTTCAGGCACAGCCTTGAAGGAAAAAGCAATTGCCTGGATTGATAATAATTTTTCCACCCATCGTTTCATTGCACAATCCAGTTCATTCCTGCAATGATTTTTAACATAATAGTCTTCAGAAATTATTGGGATAAAACATTTAGTATCTACAATGGCCCACATATATTTTGCAGTAAAAGCTTCTCCAAAACCAATACTTTTTTTATCAAAAAAAATATTGAGTTTATCGCCATTGGGTTTTCTAAAGTCAGCTAAAGGTTCATAAACATTTTTATAAACCCATTCGCCATGGTTGCGTGAATAACTGATAAATACATCGTATTTCTGAGATCCTTCAGCCACACCGGTTACGAGAAATTTATGAGCAAAACTCCAGCATAAAATTAAAGCAACTACCATGGCAACTAGTGTATGCCCAACAGGAATAACATAATTAAAAGCGAGGATTAACCTTCCATAAATAATTAAAAGCCCTATGCTGATTAAAAAAGTTATAATGGCAAGCAAGGTGTGTTTTGTTTGCAGCCGTTTTATATATTTAAATATCAGGGCAAAAACAAATACGGTCAAAAGCGAAAAAAACAGGATTTGACCAATAATTAAAGAAAGGTTTTCTATTGGCAATTTCAACCGGCTGTTGTTATCAAGCAGATCACTCAATGCCCAGGCTACTATGTAGGGTCCGGGTATCTTCTCTTTCTCTACCTGAACCAGATCATTGGCTATATCTCCAACAACAAGAATGTTTTTGTTGATATCTATGGTTTCATCATTTCCTTCTATCGGTTGGAATGTACCAACTGTATTATTGCTGTCCGGAATGAAAGTAAAGGTCTTTCGTTTCATTTCGGATAAACTGCCAATGGGCACTATAGAACCAATCCGTTTTGAACTTTGCTGGATAGTTTTTGAATCACCTAAATCCATTGCTATTCTACGGGCAATGGATTCTATTAGAACTGTATCAAACATGTCTGAATACAGTCGGATATCAGTTTCATAATTGATAATATCTTTATCTGGATAAAAAAATGTATGATACCTTCCGCTTCCGGTTTTTTTCCCTCCCGGGCCGGCTAAATAATCATTGTACAATTCGTAAGCATGCTCTTCCTCCACCTCATCAAAGTTCAATTTATTCAGCCGGATACTCTCATGCTTAACATTGATATTATAAGGCGCATAAACTGGTATTTTTAAATCTTTTAATTGTTTTAATGCAGCTTTAAGGTTTTCCAGTTCCACTGTATCTTTACTGAACCAAATATCCAGCAACACCCCCTTTGGCCCTTTTTTTTCTTTGCTTTCATTGGCAATTGTATTTAGTAGTTTGATAGTATGCTGCCTGAATAGCCGGAAAGATTCACCTTCACTGCCGACATCAGGATGTTCAAGGTGAACCGGAACTATTTCTTTGTTTAAAAAATCTTTTCCTCTGGCAATTTTATTGGCTTTATTTACAAGTTTCCTGTCGAGCCATTTCCAATCTATGAATCCAATAATAAGGGTAACCACAATAAAAAATGTGGCCAGGTAAATTCCGAGTCGTTTTAAAGTATGCATATTCGATTTTCACTTATTCGCAGCCTTCATCTGCCATTTCATAAAATTCATTACTAGTTTTTTCATCACCCAAAATATCATATGCCCAGCCTAAATACTCACAAATTTCAGACAGTTCATCACAAATCAATTCGATTTCCTCATCATCGTCTTCATCTAAAAATTCAATATCCTCTTGAATAAATTCAAGATTTTCATTCAGAATGTTTATGCAATCTTCAACTATTTTGCTTCCCCGGTCTGTATTATTGGTTTCGATAAGTGCTTCAGCCAGCGATAATCTTGCTTCAATTGTTGAATAATCATCATAGCCATAAATATTATTATAGATATCTGACGCCTCATTATAATATTTAATCGCCAATCCTGGTTGTTCATTTTCCATATACAAATCACCCAGGCACATCAGGTCATCCGCCCTGTCTTCCGGGTAATTATTGCTTTTTAGTTCATTGATAATTGCATTAATGGCCTGCTGGTAACTTTGATATTCCACAGCTTCATCACTGGAATAGAACACAGCATCACCGGCTGATTGAACACGGGAAACAGATTTTGTGGTTTCACTGCCTTTCCGGTTATTATTTACTGCCTGGCCATTTACACTTACAGGAATTTCATCTGTAATAAGTATGCTGCCCTGTGTTGTAATAATAGATGCTTTTTCTTTATCGGACTCTGATAAGTCAGTAAATGTAAATTCTGTTCCCTTGCTGGCAGCTGTGACCCCATTATTTGTTGTCCTGTAATTATAACCCAGCATTGATGTAACTGAATTTTTTATTTCAGCTCCTTTGCCATTTACTTTATGATTTTCTCCCTGGTTCGTAAATTCAATTTCATACTCAATGGCTTTGCCTTGAGTAGATCTTATAGTTTGCCTTCCTCCCGGGGATTCAAGCATCACAGTTGTATTTGGAGGAATTATCAATTTTGTACCGGAAGAAAGTTGCTCATTTACGGTAAGTACATTCCGGTTGCCACCCTTCACGGGAACAATAACGGTTACATTAGCGTTTCCGACCCTTTGGCCATTATTTCCTAAAGAAATTACTTTACTGGTTTTGTTTTGTGCAAAGACAGGATTAACTGTAAATGCGAAAAAGATAAAAATAAATGCCTGGAAACAAACTTCAGGAATTCTGAATATTTTTTTCTGTTTCATATATATTTCTTTTGTTGGTTTAATAAACTTGATTCTGGTTGAGTAAGTTTTCAAATGATAACAAGATAAAGAAATATTAAATATTACCCGTTACAGGTATTTAAAATCCTGACTTTTTCATTTTATAGTTCCAGTGTATCAACAAAAATGAATTTGAACTATTATATAAATTACTTAACTGCTGACTTTGCAGCTGATACGGGTATTTGTTTGTTCTTATACCATTTCATAAAAGCATATATAAGTGAAAGAATAAGCAATGTTATGCTGATGCCTGTCATTTCCATTTTTGTTAAATTGGAAAGTATCCAGATAATAATTGCAGTGGCTAATAGCGGGACAAATAAGCCACCCGGAATTTTAAATGTTTTTTCTGCAAACCCAGTTTTTTTATACCGAAGCCTGATGGTTGCAAGCACCACACCCAGGTATATTAATAGGGTGGAAGCACTGGACAAAATAATCAATTGCTTAAATCCGCCAAACACCGCAAATAAATAACCCAGAGCTGCATAAAAAATAATTGAAGAATAAGGCGTGAAATATTTAATATGCACCTTTCCTAAAAACGCAGGTAAAATACCATCTCTTGCTCCGGCAAAGAGTACCCTGGGAATAGCTAATATTTCTCCGCTGAGATTTCCTAACATTGAAACAGCAATACCAATTGTCATCAACGTAATTCCAATATAGCCGAATAATCTTTTAGAAATTTCTGTAAGCGGTGCATCTTTAAATGAAAGCAATTGGTCACCTAATATTCCCTGCGAAATAAGTTGTATGGAAATATACAGCAACAATACAAAACTAAGCCCTGATAGAATTCCTAAGGGTACTACCCGTGAAGGGTTTTTAAATTCTCCACTGTTAGCAACAGCGCCTTCAATACCAATAAATGCATAAAATAAAATCAGTGTAGCAGTGCCAATGTCATTTATTGTAAATGTATTTTTCCACTGAAGATTTGCTTCAGCTATATGGCTTATACCAAAAATAACAAGCAGTAAAAGTGGAACCAGTTTGGCTAAAGTTGTAAAAATCATAAACCGTACGCCATTTTTTGTGCCACGGATATTAATAAAAGCCAATCCACCAAACAGGAGTAAAAAGAATAAGGGGCGAAATGCTGTTGAATCTACAATTGGGAAAAACAAACCTAATATTTTTGACAATCCATTGGCTACAGCAGCATCAGATAAAACACAGGCGCCAAACCAGAATATATTGTTTGCCAAAAAACCGGCATACGGGCCAAATGCTGTTTCAATATAGGTGTATGTGCCACCGCTACCGGTAACCTTACTACCGACTTCTGCAAAACATAAGGCAATTAAAAAAATCAGCACACCGCAAATAAAGAAACAGATGATGGCAGCAGCGCCTAAATGTTCAGCTACTAATGCTGGTAATGTAAATATTCCCGTGCCAATAGTTATATTCACTACAGCACAAGCCAAGCCAAATACACCAATAGTACGTTTCAGGTCTGCTCCGGTTTTTAACTTACTCATGTATAGTATGATGATTATTTAATTAAAGC
>Ga0209797_10001811_pt1 | contig 10772 bp, 4 predicted proteins | sample DOMMetBare3Fresh_2_FD_187472 | JGI IMG/M metagenome (GOLD analysis project Ga0209797, IMG submission 187472) | Wetland sediment microbial communities from St. Louis River estuary, USA, under dissolved organic matter induced mercury methylation -... | ecosystem: Environmental > Aquatic >...
CCGGGGAAGCGCTCGAGCATCGAAAAGAAGAACCCGTGCACATCGCCGCGTGCGGCGGCGGCGACGCTCCGCGGCACGACGAGCGCCACGTTGGCGATGTCGGTCGCGATGCGGTTGAGCCCGACGTAGCCCTGGTCGCCGACGTGCATTTCGGTGATGCCCTGGAGAGCGCTGACCCCGGCGACGTGGGCGACGAAGGCGACCCGCGCGGGAACGCCATGCCGACGCCGGCCCACCCGCCTGGCGACGACCGACCGCAAACCATCGGCGCCGACAACCAGGCGCGCCCGGATGCTCTCGCGCAGGCCCGAAGCATTGCGGACGACCACGCCTGCGACGCCGCCGGCGTCGTAGAGCAGCTCCTCCACCGCTGTCCGCTCGCGCACCTCGGCGCCGGCGGCGCGGGCGCCATCCACCAGCCGCTGGTCGAGGATGCGCCGCGCGACCGCGAGGCCGGTGGTGCGGAACGGCTTGACCTCCGTCCGGCTGAAGCGACCGACCAGCGACGAGCCGCGTGGCGCGATCACCCGCGTGCCCTCGATGGACTGCGCCCCGGCCCGCTCGAGGTCCGCCACGACGCCGAGGCGATCGAGCAGGCGGACCGCTTCCGGGCTCATGTACTCGGAGCAGGGCTTCTCCCGGGGGAACGCGGCGCGATCCACCGCCAGCACCCGGTGTCCCAGGCGGGCGAGGTGGGTCGCGGTCGCGCTGCCGGCGGGGCCGGCGCCGGCAATGAGCACATCGATCTGCATCGGTGGAAGGTGCGGGATTCGGGGCCGGAAGGCTACTAGTCGGAGGATCGTCAACCACCCCACAGGCGCCAGCCGACGTAGCCGGCGACAGCGGCGAAGGTCGTCGCGGCGGCATTCACGCCATCATTGGTGAGCCACGGGAGACCGCCGGTCGTGAGGCTCCGTTCGCCACAACGATGCTTCCGCCGTTCGGTGGCCCGGTCGCAGCGGGGGCAGTGGAACCGGCCCTGCAGCGCGGCGCCGAGCAGGGAGTCGACGAACATTCCGAGGACACCGACCAGCAGCGCCACGCGGAAGAGCGGCGCGCCATCCGAGATCAGCGCCCCTGCGCCGGCCACCACGGTGGCGCCGAGCACCGCGCCGAAGGTGCCGGCCGCGGTGACTCCTCCACTAGTGCCGGCGGCGACTGCCTGGAAGGTCAGGATGCTGCGGGGTGGCGTCCTGCTCCAGCCCCCGACCGAGGTGGCCCAGGTGTCTGCGGCGGCTGCCGCGAGACTCGCGGTGACAACCCAGAGCCCCGCTCCCGGAATCAGCGCGCCGAGGGCGGCGGCAGCGCCGTTGGCGAGCACCTGCCACGCATCCCGGGTACTTCCCTTGGCATCGAGGGCGGCGCTTCGATCAGGCGCGATCCGCGAGATGAGGCTCGAACCCACGAAGAATGTGCCCAGCGCGAGCATTCCGGGGACTCCGGTGCCGAACAGAATCGCGGTGCCGAGGCCAACGGCCGCGACGGTGCCCGCTCCCGAAAGCGAGCGCGTCCACCACCCCGCGAGGGCGATGGCAAGCGAGATGGGAAGGGCCAATGTCAGCGGCAAGTAGCGTCAGGGGTGGGAGGTCACTCTATATTGTACCTCCGTGACGGTCCCCACCATCATTCCCATGAGCCTCCTCGAGGCCCTCCGCAATCTCGATACGCCCGTCGAAGACGGGCTCGAGGAGCTTGCCGGCGAGATCGTTTCCAAGCGACTCGGCCTGTCCTCGACGGTCGCTGCCCAGATCGCGCGGTATCAGGATGCGGTCCGCCGGGGCGAAGCGGTCTCGTTCGACGAGGCCATCTCGGTGTTCCGGCTCGCGGGTCGGCGTCCCGATGCCCAGCTGGTCTTCGCCGACGCGGGACGGCGCGCCGCCCGCTATGCCGCGCGCACCGCGCCGGTCGTGGCGCGGGCCGCAGTGCGGATCTCGCCGGGAGGCTTCGGGCGCACCCTCGGGGCCGGCGCCGCGAGTCGTGCCGCGAAGCGCTTTCTCGGCGTCGAGTTGACGGTGGGCGGGTCGGGTGCCGAGGCGGAAATCACCAAGCCGCTGTCGATCCTGGCGCTCCCGGATGGGGCCGCCTGCACTTTCTATGGTTCTGCCCTGGCTGAGTTGCTCCGGGTGCTCACCGGATTCGAAGGGGCCATGGTTCATGAACACTGCCGCGGACGGGGGGATGCTTCCTGCCGCTGGCGGGCCACCGCCGTCGGAGGATACGACTGATGCTGCTCGCTCACTTGGATCTCGACCGGGTCCGCGCGACACTCGCCGAGCAGGGCCTCGACGGCTGGTTGCTGTTTGACTTCCGGGGCATCAATCCGATTCTGTCGCGGGTGCTGGGCGAGATCGGCTTCTCGAGCCGCCGCCTCTTCATTTTGCTCCCGCGACAGGGGGAGCCGATCGCGCTGGTGCACAAGATCGAACTCGGCGCCTTCAGCGGGAACAGCTTCCCGGGACGGGTGATCAGTTACGCCCGGTGGGAGGAGCTGCACGCGGGGCTCACCCAACTGGTGGCCGGCAAGACGCTCGCAATGGAAATCTCCCCCGACGACGCCGTACCGTATCTCGACCGGGTGCCGCTCGGCGTGGTCGAACTGGTCCGCCGGCTGGGCGGCACGGTGCATACCTCGGCGAGCCTGGTGACCCGCTTCGCCTCGGCATGGAGTGCGGAGGAACTGGAGGGGCATCTGTATGCGGCCGAGGCGCTCGCGGAGATCGCGCAGGTGGCGCTGCGGTGGGCGGTGACCCGCGGGGACACCGGTCTCACCGAAAGTGCGCTGCAGCGCCGGGTGATCGATGCGATCCACGCCAAGGGGCTCGAGTTCGATCATCCGCCGATCGTGGGTTTCGGGCCCAACGCCGCGAATCCGCACTACGAGCCGGTGCCGGGCGACGACCTCACGCTGGAGCACGACCAGGTCGTCCTGCTGGACCTGTGGGGTGGACGGAGACTGGGAACGGTCTTCGCGGACCAGACCTGGATGGGGTTCTCCGGGAAGGCGGTGCCGGCAAAGGTGCAGGAGGTGTGGTGCACCGTCCGCGACGCGCGGGACGCGGCGATCGCCGTGGTGATGCGCAAGGCGGGGAAGGAACCGCTGTACGGCTTCGAGGGCGACGATGCCGCTCGCGGGGTGATTCGTCAGGCAGGGTACGGCGACTACTTCGTGCACCGGACGGGGCACTCGATCGACCGCGACCTGCACGGTTCCGGCCCGCACCTCGACAACTATGAGACCCACGACGACCGGGAGATCCAGCCCGGCGCCGGGTTCTCCATCGAACCGGGGATCTACCTGCCCGGCGAGTTCGGGGTGCGCAGCGAAATCAACATGGTCTGGGCGCCCGGCGGGCCGCTGGTGACACCGAAGGTGCCGCAGGTCGAGTTGATTCTGCCGTAGCTCGCCGGTTCAGCGCGGACGGGGTGTGGTCACGGGATTCTTGGGGCTTCGCGCTCGGTTTTCCACTTTTGGTTCGATTTGCCGCTGGCTGGGCCCGGAAGCTGGACCCGGGTGTTTCACCAATGTTCAATCGTTTCAAGCAGTTACGGCGTGATACGTGTTTGAAACTCGCCATGGCGTGGTTCCTTGACACGTGATTTTGGTCACTCCATATTCTACGCTCCCGACCGGGCCGCGGTCGGCAGCAAGTCCGTCGCACACCCGTCTTTACCCGCAGGCATTCCATCAGGTAGGTCAGGCGCATCTCTCCCCGCTATGGGTCGAGGACGGCGTTACGCCCGTCAGCGCCTTTTCAGTTCCGTGTTGTTGGCAGCTCTGTATCACGCCATCGGAGGACGTCTCCATGAAAGAAAGCGGTGTTGGCGCCTTCGCTCGCGCAGCGCGGTGGTTTGCGCTCGCAGCAGTCGCGCTGCTCGTGGGAGCGGGCACGCTCCACGCTCAGTCGACTGGTAAGCTCGAAGGCCGAGTTCGGGACCAGGCCGGTGCGCCGATCCCCGGTGCACAGGTGCGGATCGAAGGGACGGCCTTCGGCGCCGTTGCTGACGGCCGTGGCTACTACTTCATCAACAACGTTCCATCGGGCTCGGTGGACCTGCTGGCCCAGTTCGTGGGCTACAAGCCGGTGCGGCTGACTGCGCTGAAGATCACGGCCGGTCAGACGATCACCCAGGACTTCGCCCTCGAGCAGCAGGCCGTGGACATCGGCGTCATCGAGGTCATCGGCGCGACGAACGCGCTGGTCCCCCGCGACGCAGTGACCACGAAGCAGAACATCAGCGGCGAATACACCGAGAAGCTGCCGGTCGACCGTATCGGCAACGTCATCGCGCTGGTCCCGGGCGTGGTCACCCAGAATAACGGGGCGATCAGCATCCGCGGCGGCCGTACCGACGAAGCCTCGGTGTATGTCGACGGCGTTCCGGTGAGCCCGGGCGGCCGCGGCGGCCAGTTCGTCGGCACCACCGGCGGCACGGTCGACGTCTCGACCAAGTCGTTCGAAGACGCCTCGGTGACCACGGGCGGCAGCTCGGCCGAGTTCGGCAACGCCCAGTCGGGCGTCATCGCGATTCAGACCAAGAGCGGCGGCTCCAAGTGGGGCGGCAGCTTGGGGTATGAGAACGATGAGATCGGCGGCAAGAACCACAGCCTCGGCCGCAATGCGGTGGGCGCCTCCTTCGGCGGCCCGCTGGCGCACAACCTGACCTTCTACTTCTCCGGCGACCTTGAAGGCCAGAAGTCGGCGGGGACGGGCCTCAACGGGCAGGACCAGCCGATCTTCGTGTCGGCCGGTGTCGACACCACGGTCTCGGTGATCAGCGGCGCCGCGCCGCGGGACACCACCCAGGTCGACGTCCTCAAGTTCGCCATGTTCACCGGCGACTGCGACGCGTTCAAGCGCAGCACGAACTCCGACATCGCCAACAACTACGGGCTGAGCTGCCAGGGGGCTCGCATCCCCGCCAGCGCCAACTCGAGTTACCGGGTTCAAACCAAGGTGCAGTACACCTTCGGCACCGGCAGCCGCATCGCCTTGAGCGCGGTCCGCAGCCAGGTCAACACCCGGTTCTTCAACTACAGCCGCATGTACAACCCCCAGATGCTCGAGGGTGGTTACTCCGGCAACAACGTCGTCACGCTGAACTGGACCCAGAACCTGTCCAAGTCGGCCGACCGCGCGCTGGCGCTCGAAATGTACGCGTCGTACCAGTGGGATCGCGCGATCACGGGCCCGCTCACCCGCAGCGGTGAACAGAGCACCCGCGATCCGTTCGGCGGCTTCATCGTCAAGCCGCTCGATTTCCTGTTCGACTTCAGCAACTTCCCGATCAGCGACATCGCGAGCCGCTTCCGGCTCAATTCGGGCGCGCTCTCTCCGTACGACATCAAGAACACCACCCAGTATCAGCCGGTCGACGAGTACCGCAACAACGCCTACGGCGCTGCAGGCGCGCTCACGGTCTTCTGGGACCGCGGTGGCAACGGCGGCAGCCGGCTCAACCTGCTCAAGGAAGACCGGGCCGTCGGCAAGGCGAACCTCGACTGGCAGGTCGATCGCTACAACCGTGTCAAGCTGGGCGGCGAGTACACCAAGTACTTCATGAACTCGTACTCGTCCGGCCTCACCAGCCAGGCGTTCGCCGACGGCTACCATGAGAAGCCGATCCGCTGGAACGGCTTCATCGAAGACCGTCTCGACCTCGGCGATGTGGTGCTGGTGGGTGGACTGCGCTACGACTGGTACAAGAGCGGCGCCTCGCGGCCGTACTACACGGACTCGCTCGGCAACCGCACCTGGTTCCCCCGCATCTCCACGATGCCCGGGTTCGTCGCGAGCGATCCGACTGCTGGCTTCGTGGCCGACAAGAGCCACAACTACCTGAGCCCGCACATTCAGGTGGCCTTCCCGGTGACCGAGCGGACCAACTTCCGCCTCTCCTACGCCCATCAGGTGCAGGCGCCGGACTTCCAGCTGATCCTCGGTGGCATCAACACCGACCTCAGCACCACGAATACCAACCACGTGTATGGCAGCGACCTCGACTTCGGCCGCACCATCACGTTCGAATTCGGTATCCGGCACTCCTTCAACGACGACATGGTGCTCGACATCTCGGCGTACAACAAGGACAAGCTGTCCGACGCCGCCGGCCGTCTCGTCTCGTTCTACGATCCGCTCAAGCGCCAGAATGCCGACATCCGGGTGATCACCAACGCCGACTTCGGCAACTCGCGCGGCGTGGACATCCGGTTCGACCGGCGCATCGGCGAACTGTTCAACGGCAGCCTCGCGTACACTTTCGAGCAGGCGAAGAACACCGGTTCCGATCCGTTCACGTATATCAACTTCGGTTCGCGAATCCTGAATGCCATCGGTGGCGGTAACCAGCCGCCGCCGCAGGCGATCCTGACCACGAACCAGAACCGGCCGCACAATCTGGCCGGCCAGTTCGCGGTGGCGTTCCCGAACAACTGGAAGCAGGGCTCCGCGGCGGGCTCGATTCTCGAGAACGTCGGCATCTACGCCACCTTCCGGTTTGCGAGTGGGACCGCCTTCACCCGCTGCCCGGTGAACGTGCCGGAAGACGACAACGTCTTCGCCGGCGGAGTCTGCGGCAAGCGCATCGAGGGCGACTATAACGGCGCCCGCCTGCCGGCCTTCAAGCTGTTCGACCTCCGTCTGACCAAGGGCTTCGCGGTCGGCGGGCTCGACTTCACGGCCTACGCCGAGGCGCGGAACCTGTTCAACTTCAAGAACATCAACACCGTCTTCACGCAGACCAACGACATCAGGAACAACTCGGAGCGCGACAAGATCCGTGATTCCGAGCTGCAGTCGTGGGCGGCGGAAGGGAAGCGAAACGGCGTGCTGGCCGCCGACAGCTCCATCACCCTCACCTTCGGCGGTGCGAGCACCGGCGGATGTGGCAGCTGGGTGACGGACGCGGGCACCTCCGCCGCTCCGAACTGCATCTACATGATCCGGGCCGAGCAGCGCTACGGCAACGGCGACGGCGTCTTCACGCAGGCGGAGCAGATCCGTGCGTCTGACGCGCTCTATTACGTCTTCCGTGGCGTGAACAGCTTCACCGGGGCGCCCCGGCGCATCCGGCTCGGCTTCGAAATCAACTTCTGAGTCCTCGCGGTGGCCTGGTCCGGGTAGCACCCCGGGCCAGGTTCCCCGCATATCTACAGAGCGAGGGGAGAATGCACTCACGATTCCGTATGAAAGGCGTTCTGCTGGCGGCGCTCGTGGCAGTTCTCGCGAGCGTGGCCGTGCCGAACGTCGCATCGGCCGAGCCGCAGCCCGGGGTCACCAAGAAGGGCTTCCGGCTCTTCGCCCGGGCGCTGGGCGCCATGACCATCAACCGGGTCTATTGCGGCCTGTCGTCTGACGGCCAGATCTGCGTCGACTCGACCAACTCGTCGACCATCGGCGGCGGCTTCTGGCCCAAGGGCACGCCGGACCAGTACGTCTTCAACTCAGGTCTCCAGGTGGCCGGCATCATCGGCCCCGACGGCGGCCCGTGGGCAGGTGACACGACCGGCGGCTTCTTCTTCGACCCGAAGGGCACCACCCAGCACGGTCAGGAAGTCGTCCCGATCTCCAACGCCGCCAACCCGCTCGACCTGGCCTCCTGGCCGGCGGCGGGCTGCGTACCCCGCGGCGACTCGAGCGCGTCGCTGTTCAACCCGCTGCTCCAGTCGGATGCCACCACCGGCCCGACCGGCGACGGCACGGGGATCCCGTTCTGCCGCAAGTCAGCCTCACAGGGGGATATCTGGTTCGTCTCATGGGAGGGCAACTCCACCCTGAAGGCGGGCCGTAAGCACCCGCTCGGCGTCGCGGTGGAAACCCGCGGCATGGGCTGGAACTTCCCGTCCGGCAACGAAGACATCCTCTACTTCATCTACACCTTCTACAACATCACCACCCCGAACGTCGCGGACTACACTGCGAAGGGCATCCGCCCGGCGCTGGCCTCGATCCTGGCGGCTCAGGGTTCCGCCTTCCAGTCGGGTGCGGCGGCGCAGGGCGTCACGGTTCCGGCTGGCGGATACACGATCACCAACCTGTTCGCGGCGTTCGGCGCGGACATGGACGTGGCCGAGGCGGGGTCGAACTACTCGTCGGTGAACCTGCCGTTCGCCCTCGGATACGTCTACGACCACATCTTCAGCGGCAAGGCCGAGCTGCCCGAGTGGCAGTTCGACCCGTCGGTCTTCGGCGCGCCCTTCTTCCCGGGCGCGGGCTTCGTCGGCGTGAAGTACCTCAAGAGCCCGACGGGCGCCGGCGCCATTCAGCTCTTCTCGAACACCATCAACGGCCAGCCGTTCGCGGGTGCCGTCAACGACCCGCGCGACGTGTCGCAGCTCTACCGCTACCTGTCGGGCACGCTGAGCCCGTCTGCCGGCGACCAGGCCTGCAACACCGGCAACCCGGCCCTGACCCGGATCTGCTTCGTCAACAACACCTCGCCGCAGGACATGCGGTTCTTCCAGTCCTCCACGCCGCTGACGCTGGCGCCGGGCGAGGGCGGGTCGATCGTGGTGGCCTACATCTTCGCCGGCCCGGTGAAGACAGGCGCCTGCCCCGGTACCTCCTGCGACGTCAAGCCGGGCACTGCGACGGTGACCGACAACGCCGCGGCGCTCGCGAGCACCGGTGCCAACACCATCGACACTGTCACCGGCTTCCGCGGCTACACCGACATCAATGCTGACGGCATCGCCACCCAGGACGAGTTCTCGGTGGTGCCTGGCTCGCTGCTCGGCAAGTCGCTGGTGGCCCAGGCGGTGTTCGACGGCAAGTTCCTGCTGCCGTTCGCGCCGGCCCCGCCGGAGTTCTTCCTGATTCCCGGCGACGACCAGGTCACCGTGCTCTGGAAGCCGACCACCTCGGAAATCAGCGGCGATCCGTTCTTCGCGCTGGCCAGCCAGGCGCAGGATGCGCTGGGGGCGGCCAACGCGCTGTACGATCCCAACTACCGTCAGAACGACGTCGAGGGCTACCGGATCTATCGTGGCCGGGTGGATGCCCCGAACGAACTGACGCTGCTGGCGCAGTACGACTACAGCGGCACCTCGATCGTGGACTTCACCGGTGTCGTCAATCCGGTGCAGGACTGCGCTCCGGAACTCGCCATCATGTCCGGCTGTGTGGTCCCGTTCGCGCCGAACAACAAGAACGGCGTGCAGCTGACGGTGAGCACCTCCTACCCGCTGGTGGGTGATGTGATCCAGCTCAGCGTGACCGGCCCCGCCAAGGGCCGCCTCGCGCTGGCCAACGGCCTCGCGATCATCACCAAGGCCGACACCGCCGTCTCCGGCAATGCCACCTCGGGCGGGTGCGGGCCGAAGTCGGCCTGCCCGCAGCTCGACGATACCGGCGTACCATTCGTCTTCGTCGACCGGACGCCGCGCAACAACTTCCGCTACTTCTACTCGGTGACGGCGTTCGACGTGAACTCCATCGAGTCGGGCCCGACCAGCCTCGAGTCACCGCGGAACACCAAGTCGGTGACCCCGGTTCGGCCGGCGACCAACTACACCTCCTCCGGCACGCTGTCGGTGCACGTGGTCGGCCGCGGCGTGGCGATGGACACCATCATCACCTCAGATCCGACGATCGATGCGGCGACCGGCAAGCTGAGCGGTCCGCAGCGTCCGGCCGACGGTCTGGTTGCGGCCTTCGTGGGCCAGCTCCCGACCAAGGTGCTGAACGGCCTGGGCGCCTTCGAGGTGACCCTCGACAGCATCGATGGCGGCGAGGCCGATGAATCCGGCTGCTGCGGCGGTGTCACAGCGGGCACCATCTCGACGTACTACTTCACGGCCCAGTCCGGCGCGGTGGTCACCAAGCTGCAGGTGCCGATCGCGGTGAACGGGAACGATGTCAGCAGCGCGGGCGGCGGCGCCTTCTTCGACGCCACCGCGGTGGACGACTCGCTGGCGGGCCTCTACGGCGGGAACAACAGCTTCCTGCTCAAGGGCACGGCGGCGGACACGATCCCGAGCATCTACTTCGCCGGCTCCCAGCTCCTGGGCTGCCGGATCAAGGGAACGAACATCCCGGCGGGCACCAACGACTGCATTTACAACGGCCCCCGGTGGTTCGACGGGCCGAATGCGCCGACCTCGAGTCCGCTGCCTTCGGCGCGTATCCTCGCCGAGACCAAGACGGACCCGAACGGCGGCAACTGCAAGCACAACGGCGGCAACAGCCCGGTCTGCACCGCGGTGGACTTCAACAACGCCGGCGGGCTGACCGGGGTGAGCACGGTATTCGTGCCGATGAGCTATGGCCAGCTCATCCGCCGGTGGCGTAACATGGAGTCCAGCATGGGCCCGGTGTTCCGCGCCGCCGACATGAACGTGTACTGGGGCGCCGCGGGCCGGATCGACTCGGTCATCGACATCACCCACAACGTGCCGATCGCCGACGCCTTCATCCGTGACACCACGGCTGGTACACCGGTCATTGGGGTCCGTCCGCTGGGCGCCAACTGGGGTGTGGTCAACACCGCCGCTACGAACTTCCCAAGCAGCTCGAGGGATAGCGTGCCGGGCGTGTTGACCGCAGCGGACCTGCCGTGCTTCGAGCCGTTCCGCTCCCTGCACGCCAGCCCGCAGGTCGCCAACGGCGACGGCTTCCCCTGCGCGGTCACCGGCGCCACGCCGTACGCACCGGGCCAGCCGTTCACCCCGGACACGGTGGTCATCTCGGGACCGGTGGCCTTTTTCAAGGACACCAGGGCGAACGCGGTTGCCGCGGCCAAGGCGGCGACGGGCTCAGGGTTCGGTCTGTACATCG
>Ga0209797_10001812_pt1 | contig 10767 bp, 7 predicted proteins | sample DOMMetBare3Fresh_2_FD_187472 | JGI IMG/M metagenome (GOLD analysis project Ga0209797, IMG submission 187472) | Wetland sediment microbial communities from St. Louis River estuary, USA, under dissolved organic matter induced mercury methylation -... | ecosystem: Environmental > Aquatic >...
GGTAGTAACGACGGATCTTCCCAAAGGCGACGAAGAAGCGGTTGATCGCGAGCGCGGTCGCGAGGAACGGCACGCCAAGCCCAAGCGAGTACGCCAACAAGAGCCGCACCCCGTCGCCGACCGTTTCCTGTGCGGCCGCGATGGCAAGGATCCCGGCGAGGATCGGTCCGATGCAGGGGGTCCAGCCAAACGCGAATGCGATACCGACGAGGATGGCGCCGAAAAACCCCGCGGGCCGGCGGGTGGTCTGCACGCGTGCATCCTGGTAGAGCCATTCGATCCGGAATACGCCCATCGTGTGCAGTCCAAACACGACGATGATTGCGCCGGCGATGCGGCCAAGGATGGTCAGCCTCGACATCAGGAACTGCCCAATCAGGCTGGCAGATGCACCGAGTGACACGAAGACGATGGAGAAGCCGAGAATGAACGCCAACGAGGCGACGACCACGCGGCGGCGGGCGTCGGCCGATGGCACCGCTGTGTCGGTTGCGGTGCCTGCGCGGAGGTCGTCCAGCGACAGGCCTGAGACGTAGGACAGATAGCCGGGAATCAGCGGAAGGACGCAGGGCGAAATGAACGAAAGGAGACCCGCCCCGAACGCCGCGAGGAGCGTGACGTTCTCTTCCATCTATCCGACCGGCTTCAGTGGGATATACGCAATCTGCGCCGGGACGCCTTCCATCTGCACCGAGTGACCTTTGACCGGTGGAAGGTCCTGATACAGGAAGTCCCACTTCCACCGTTCCGACGGATTCGAGGCCTGGAGCCAGGTCCGCGCGGGCATTGGTCGCGTAAAGACGAGATCGCCGGCCTGCGCATACGGCGTGTTCGGCATGGCCGCCGCAATCGCCCGGCGCACGTCGTCGGCGCTCTCGAAAGTCATCGACAGTCCGAGCGATCGGCCGAGGTTCACGAGAATCCGCCAGTCGTCCAGCGCGTCGCCGGGCGGCGCGACGGCGAGGGACGCCGACTGTAGTCGTCCCTGGTCGTTGGTGTAGGTCGCGTCCTTTTCCACGAACGCCGCGCCCGGAAGCACGATGTCGGCCGCGCCGGCGAGCGCGTTCATCAAGACACCTTGCACGATCAGGAGTGGCAGCGTTCCGGCCTGCCGCGCCGCGACGAGCCAGGACACGTCGCCGAGAGAGCCATCGGGGCCCGGGTCAATGACGTAGACGGCCTTCACGTGGCCGCTCTCGACCGCCGCTCGGAGTCGAGACAGATCCGGCGCACCCTCGTTGCCGGCACCGACCGGGAATCCGAGATCGCGAGCCCCGTTGACGTTGGGCGCGTTGGTCCTCGACACCTTGAGCTTCGCGCCCTCGGGCTGCGGCTTGTCGCTCGTCGTCCACGAGAGGGTCACCGCCGCCATCGCCTCGTCACCGAGCACGCCCTCGAGGAGCTGTTTCAGAACGAACAACTCCTCGACCGACGCGTGGGCGGACACGAGGAACTGGACCGCTGCGGTACCGACCTCGCCGGCAGCCTGCAACCGATCGCGGAGCCGCGGCTGCAGGTCCGACCAGCTACGAGCCTCGAGCGCCGTGCCGGTGCGGAGCATCGGCCGGCTGAGACGAGCCTCGCTCTCCACCCAGTGATAGTCGAAGCGGCCGATGTCGCACATCCAGTAGCCGTTCACATCGGGATTGTGGCGGGGCGTCATACGAATCAGTCGCGAACCCTTCGCCCACTCGGGTTTCCCCTTGAGCCATGCGCTCGTATTGCAACCCTTCGAGCACATCGTGCACACGGTGTCGACCACGGCCGGGTTGTCCCAGGGGCGGCTCTTGAAGCGATAGTCGCGAGTGAGAATGGCGCCCACCGGACACACGTCCATCAGGTTCCCGGACAGGAGCGAGTGCACGCCCTGTTCCTGAAACGTGGCGATCTCGCTGCCGTGACCACGATCGATGATCCCGATCTGCGCATCGCCGTCGATCTCTTTCATGAAGCGAACACACCGCGTGCAGAGGATGCAGCGGTTGCGGTTCAGCATCAGCGTTGGCCCGAAATCGACGTCTGCTCTCGCCCCCTCACCGTCGAACACGCGTCGCGGAAAGTCCATTCGGCTCTCGGCCGGGCCAAAGGCGTAGGAAAAGTCCTGCAGCGGACACTCGCCCCCTTTGTCGCAGACGGGACAGTCAAGCGGGTGATTGGCGAGCAGGAACTCGAAGACGCCGGCGCGTGCCTCGACCACATCCGGGGCTTGCGTCTGCACCACCATGCCGTCGGTGCAGACGGTCGAACACGACGTCTGCAGCTTCGGCATCTTCTCGATTTTCACGATGCACACGCGGCAGGAGCCGTCGATGCTGATGCCGGGGTGGTAGCAGTAGTAGGGGACCGAGATGCCGGCGTCGATCGCCGCCTGCAGTACGGTCCGTCCCTTGGGAACCGTGATCGGACGGCCGTCAATGGTCAGCGTGACCGTTTCCATAACCCGCCGATCATATCAACTTTGCTGCGCATTCCGGGGTGAGATCCCCCCGAGCTGCGTCACACGAGCCAGAGGCGAATGAGGGCGTACGCGATCATGCCGACCGCGATTCCACCGAGCACGCTGTGACGCCAGAGCAGGAGTGCGGTGGCGACGAGCGCGGCCAGCCAACGCGGATTGCCGAGCGAGAGGTCCAGGGCCCCCTCCGGGCTGACGATCCCGGGGACCACCAGAGCCGTCAGCGCGCACGCGGGCGCGAAGCGCAGGGCCGCGTCGACGCGCCGCGACAAGGTCAGGCGTTCGCCGACGAGCAGGAACCCCGCTCTGGTCACGAACGTCGCCACCACCAGACAGGCGATCGCCGCCAAGACATAGCCCGTCGTCGGTGTCACGACCGCCGCTCCCCATCGGTCGACTCGACCAGACCGTCGACGATCATCGCCGCGGTGATGCCCAGGACCACACCGCTCAGCAGTCCGAGCTTGTAGGGCCAGTGCTGACCGGCCAGAGCCATGAGCCCAGCGACCAACGCACCTGTCGCGCCAGGTCGGGTCGCGCACGACGGCACCGCCAACGCCAGGAGCGCCAGCGTGCCGGCGAATTCCAATCCCCACTGCGCAGGAATAAAGGCTCCCGCAACGATCCCGACGATGGACGCCACCTGCCATACGAGCCAGTTGAGGAGCGCCAAGCCGAAGAGCCAGGCGTCGCGGTGCGGGAACGCCCCTTCGCGTGCCACCCGGTTCATGAAGAGGACGAACGAGAAGTCGCCGCTGATGTATCCGAGTGCCGAGAGTCGGCGTGGGCTGTACTCCAGGAGCCACCGGCGCAGGGCCGCCGCGTAGATGACGAACCGCATATTGGTCGCCAGGGCCGTGACGGCGATGATCCAGATCGGCGCCGAGGTGGCGATGAGCGGCAGCGACGCCAGCTGGGCCGAACCGGCGTACGCCACCAGCGTCATGAGCAGGGCCATGGGCACGCTCAGGCCACCCTTGACCATGGCGACCCCCGTCACGAGGCCCCACGCGAAGATGCCAGGGAAGGCCGGGAGCATGTCGCGCACGCCGCTCCGGAACTCGGCGCGCCAGTCAGGGTCGAGCCACGGCCGGCGCATGGCTAGTGCCTACCGAGCATCGAAGCGCGCAACCGCGGCGGAGTCACGATTCACCTGCAGGCGCCGAATGGGCCCGGTCGTCGGCATGGACCACTCGGTGACCCGCTCGGTGATCGGGACGATCACGTCGAGCGTCCGGCCATTCGCATACGTCACCGTCACGGTCACAGGGACATCGAAAAGCTGCTCCGTCGTCTGCTCGAACCGGATGGCCACCGAATCGGCAGCGATCGTCCGCAAGTAATGGATCTGCGGTACCTCGGCACCGGCGATCCATCGTTCGAAGAAGCGACCAAGCGATCGGCCGGATTCGGCTTCGAAGGCGCTGCGCAAGACCTCGGTACTGGCCTTCTGAAACTTCTGCTCGGCATAGAACCGTCGCAGCGAGGCAAAGAAGACATCGTCACCAACCAGCTGACGCAACATGTGCAGCACGGCGGCGCCCTTGTTGTACACGACGGCACGGAAGACGCGCGGTTGGGCCTTGATGTGGCCGAGTCGATATCCAAGGCTCACCGGGCCCTCGTCCGACTCTCTGACCGCCCACCGACTGAACTGGCGGAGCATGTCGCGAAAGACCCGCTCGCCGTGCGCTTGCCGTGCGTAGAGTGCCGCGAAGTACTGGGCAAAGCCTTCGCTGAGCCACTGTTCGTGGTAGTTGCGCCAACCCACCGCCTGTCCCCACCACTGGTGCGCCAGCTCGTGCGCGAGGAAGAACTCCGGGAATCCGTCGAAGGCCGCCGGGTCGTCCCGCCAGGTCACCGGTGACCCAGGGAGGGGACCGTTGAGCACGGCGAAGAACCCTGGACTGTGTCCGCCCGGCAGATCGTGATCGACGAGCGCAACAGACGCCGAGGCGTACGGTGCGTCTCCGAGGAGGCTGGCGTAGTACCGCATGATGGCTTGAAAGTCACCCAACAACGCGCGACCGACACCCTGTTGCCGCGGGTTGGCCTCGACGGTGAGACGCATGGGCCGGAGACCGTTAGCCTGGTCGCGGTCGGCGACCTCGATGGTCGATTCGGCGACGCGGATGAAGCGACTGACGATGACCGCGAAGTAGCGAAGCGGCTCGCGCGCGGTGAAGACGAACGCCTTGCCGTCGGTCAGTGTCAGGAGATCGCGCAGCGTCACCTCGTCGCCCGATCTGAGGTCGCCGCTGGCGACGCACCGATAGCCGTCGGGCACCGTGATCCGCAGCCTGGCCGTCGCGTAGTCGGTGACGGGATTCTGCGGATACCAGTACGAACGGTTGCTCAGGAGCAGCTTGGGCTCGGCGACGATTGCCGGCTCTCCCCCGCTGATGTCACCAGCCTGAACCCCCTCGTCTTCGACGTCCTGCGGTTCCACCTGGCCTCGGTATGTCACCACGAGCGAGACGTCGGCGCCCTGATCGAGCGGCTCGGGCAGATTTACGATCACGCTGTTCTGACCACGAACCCGCAAGTGGAGCAGGCGACCGAGAGTGGGGCTGACCACCGAGCTGACGGTCAGCGCGTCGGCAAGCCGGAGGGTCAGCGAGGACAGCAAGGGCGTGCGCACGCGCAGCCGGATGCGAGCCCGTCCTTCGATGAAGGAGCGCTGCGGGGAGATCGTGGCTTCGATGTCGTTGTCGATCACGTCGTAATCGCGGAAGTCGTCCTCGTTGTACGACGCGCCTCGTGCGGCAATGCGTTCCGGCGACGGGTAGAGCGCAACGGTCCGCTGGCGTTCGCGATCGAAGAGCGTGACGTCTTCAACCTGGGCCAGAGAGCGCGAGTATGTGAGCACCCCGTGACGCCGGGTTTGCACTTCGGCGAGGAAATCACCAGGCTGCGGCAGAAGGTGCCAGGTCTCGGCGCTCAGGTCACTGAGGTCGAGGCTGAACGACTTGGGGCTGTCACGCGCGAAGATGTCTTGCGCCCGGCGCAGCTGTCGCGCGTCCACTGGCGCGGGCGTCAGACGATCGACGCTGACGCGCTGTTCGTATTGCGACGGGTGCATGCGGACGAACGCCGAGCTGAATTCGGCGTCGAGTATGTTCGACCCGGTGAAGATCCTGACTTGTCCCTGTTCGGTCGGGGACTCGGGCGCGAATCGCATCGACCCTCGCCCGAAGAGCAGCAGCCCGGTGACGCCGGCGTCGCTGTCCACCTGGTAGACGAAGCCCTCGTCGAGCGTGATGAGCAAGTCCGTGGCGCTGATGGTCAGCCGACGCGCCGCGAAGCGCACGTCCGGATTCACGCGCAAACGGTACAGGCCTTCGACCGTCGTCAAACCCTGGGCGCCCGTGATGCGCCACGCGTCGCGATCTGCCCCGACCGGTCGCCGTACGTCGACGAGCGACGTGACGATCCGCGCGCGCCTCGCGGTCTCCGTGAACATCTCCACGACCAGCCGGTAGGCCGTGCCCGGCGCGGCATTGTCGAGCGGGGACCGATCGCGCTCGCTCACCACGGCGCGCACGATGCCCGGCTGCACGAGCTCGGTTGCAAACTGCCGAACTTGTTCGGGAGGGGCCTGTGTGTCGATGAGAGCCGCGAAGTCGTCCGGGGTGCCCGTCGTCAGCGCCTTCTGCACGTGCGCCAGCAGCTGATCGATCCCGTCCCTTTCAGGGGTGGTTTGTGCGGTGGCGTCGATCGGTGCGGCGATCGTCAGCGCACAGAGCAGGACGAGGCAGGCGCGCATGTGAACCCACCCGATGCTATCCCAACGCCGCCGTTTTGGATGGCGCCGGTGTCAACCATGTGACGTCAGCCGGGCAGGCGGAACAGGACGTCGCCCCCATCGCGGAAGACCTCCACAGCACCCGCGTCGCGGAGCACCGCGGACGTCGCCTCGCCTTCGCCAGCCAGGTAGGCTCCCTCGTGCACGATGGCGTGGGTTGCGCCGCTGGCGCCAAGCGCAGCCAATGAGACCTCCGGATGTCGCGGGATCTCCGAAAGGGCCGTGATCAACCGACCGTAGTACGGGGGAAAAAAGCCGCTGTACCCATTGATGAGCGGGCGCCAGTGCACGGTCGAGTAGTAGACCGCGCGCACGTCGTAGTCGGGCGGCCCCAGTGGTAGTTCTACCAGGACCGTGACCTCGGGGCGTCGCGCCACTTCCCTGTAGACGGCCGGGGCCTGCGAGGCCGGATACACGCGCGCTTCGGGCGTCGCGACGTCGCGAAGGGGAGCCACCCCGTTCAAGCCGAACGGCAGCGACGTCGCTTCGAACAGGAACAATACGCAGACGAGCCCGAGAACCGCGACGCCGCCCCGGCGACGGGCAACCGCCTCGGCGCCGTATCCGGCGAGAACCGAGAGCATCAGCACACCCACCATGGCGAGGCGCGCGGGCACGCGCAGGCCATCGAACGCGGGGACATGGTTGTACAGGAAGAGATAGGGGGATGCGATCTCGACGGGCCGGCCGAACGCTTCAGGGGCAGGCCCAAGCGAGAGCCAGACTGACGCCGCCAGCCCGAACACGAAAAATCCCCGCGTTCGCATGAAGGACTGCACGCGTGATCGGGCGGCGGGCGAGACGACGAGGAGGAGCGCGATCGCAAGGGCACCGCGCAGCAGCATCTGATTGACGTTGCTGATGCGCAGCACGAACCAGCCCGCGTCCACGACGACGCGTCTTTGTGTGACGGCGAGCGCGGCGGCCAGAAGGTGGGCACCGCCGGCAATTGCCAGAAACCAGGCGAGCCACCGCCGAGCCCCGCGATCGGAAGGCAGTCGCTCCGACGGCCACGCCGCCGCCAAACCGATGACGGCAAGGATGACGGGCAGAAGACCAGGGAAGAGATCGCCTTCGGGTTTCGGGAAGAGTCGAAGCGTCTGGCCCCAGACCCGCTGGCCAACGAAGGCGGTCACGTAGGAGTAGACGTCGGCCGCGTACATCGTCACTTCGGCTATCGGCCGCGATGCCGGGAACTGTTCTCTCAAGGCCGCGTAGGGCAGAAGAAACGGGACGACGACGGCCGCGACAGCGCCGCCGAGAATCGTGAGATCGCGCCAGACGCGCCAATCACGCCAGAGGCTGCGGCTCCAGAGCTCCCAGAGGGCAAAGCCGGCGGCCATCGGACCGAAGAACAACAGGTAGTAGCCCGAGGAGAGGCTTTGGAGCGCGAGGCAGACGCCAGCGCCGATGAGCGGCACCCAGCGTCGACTGACGAAGTACCGCCGCAGTCCGAAGAGTACGAACGGCATCCACTGCGAGGACAGCACGTGGAGGTGCCCCGACTGCGGGACGCGATACGGCGCAAACCCGTACATGAGTCCAGCCACGAACCCCGCGACGGTGCTTCCCGTCAGCTCACGCACGAGGAGGTACATGCCGAGACCGGAGAGCGCCCAGGTCGCCAGGAAGACGACGTTGTAGGAAAGGATGATGTTCCCGGTGATCGCGTACACCGGGAGCGCTTGCACGGCCTGCGCGATCAGGTGCTCGGAGTATGCGAGCGTCAGCGGCACCGGGTGGAAGATGTTGGCGTCGAAGAAGCCCGAGATTTGACTGAGGTCACCACCGAGGATGCCCAGGAGCCGCGTGCAATCCCAGGCAAGGATCCACATCACCAACAACGGATCGCCAAGGTCCCAGGGAACATCCCTGGCGAGGCCGCGCGCCAGCGGCCACGTCGTCGCGATTGCCAGCAGCAAGTACACGACGAAGGCTGCTGCGGCCCGGCGCATCAGTCCTGGAGGCGACGACGAGTCGAGCTGCGACCGTTCTGGATGCGCGCAGCCACGATCTCAGCCAGCGTGGGCCAGGTAGTCACGCGTGAACGCGCCGATGTCGGCATAGATCGTGGCGAGCTCGGCGGGGTCGGCGAGGAACACGATCCGGAAGGATCCCAGCGCCGGCGACATGCCGAAACCGGATCCGTACACGCAGAGAATGCCTGTCGCCCTGAGGAGGGCGAGAACGAAGTCCTCGTCGGTCCGCCCAGGCGGGAGCGACACGAACGGCATTGCGTAGAAGGCCGCGCGCGGCGCGATGCAGCGCATGCCGGGAATCGCGTTCAACGAGTCTGTCGTCAGACGGGCACGTTCGGCCAACGCCTTCCGGAACGTAACCTGGTGGGATCGGTCGCCGGTGATGGCTGGTGCCACCGCGTACTGCATGGGTCCTGGGCTGCACAGCCGCCCGTCGGCAAGCTTCTTCGCGGCCGCGAGCACCCCGTCGAGGCGCGGGGTCTGGCCGACCACCATCCACCCGGTGCGCCAACCCGGCGCGAGGTAGGCCTTGGACAGGCTCGAGAACGAAATGATCGGCGCGTTGGGTTCGAGCGTGGCCAGGAGCGGCACCGGGCCTTCGAAACCGAGTTCACCGTACACCTCGTCGGCGAGGATCGTGAGATTGAATTCCTCGGCGAAATCGATGAGCGCCCGACGGACAGACGAAGGATAGACCGCGCCGGTCGGGTTGTTCGGGTCGATGACCACGAGCGCTCTGGTTCGGGGTGAAACGAGGGAGCGTAAGTGTTCAAGGTCCGGGAGCCAGTGGTTGGCCGGGTCCGTCCGGTAGTACACCGGCTGGGCGTTGATCGTCGCCAGGAGCGCTGTGTACAGCGGGTATGTCGGTGTCGGGACCAGGACTTCGTCCCCCTCGTCCACCAATGAATTGAGGGCAAGGTCGATCCCCTCTCCGGTCCCAGTGGTGATGATGACGCGGTCGGGTGTCACCGGCACGCCACGCGCGACGTAGTCGTCGGCCACGGCCTGACGAGCCTCGAGAATGCCGGCTGACGGCAGGTAGCCGTTGTGCCCGTCTCTCATTGCCCGGGCAGCCGCTTCCACCAAGTGCGCCGGGGGCTGATATCCAAAGGCTACTGGGTCGCCGATATTCAGGTATCGGACCCGCATGCCGACGGCCTCGACGGCACGCGCCTCCGAGACGATATTACGAATGGCGTATGAGAACCGGCCTACCCGTTTTGCGACCCGAATGGGACCAGCCAACTTCGACGTGGGCATTTTTCGCTCCATCTTACACGTCACCTCTTCGTGCCACCCTCCGTCGGGCGCACGACGGGGGAGAGTCCTGAACGGGCGAAAAAATTACACAGTCTAGGAATCACCGGGGTGCTAGACGTGGCGCCAAAGCACCTAAATCATTGTATGTTAAAGATCTACAGTCATGGCAGGGGTTTTGAACTGATCAGAAGCGTGATTCGTCGTTCAGCCACTCCCCTCGTGCTGGCGATGGTGACCTTGTGGGCCCCTTTCGGTGATGTGTGGGCTCAGGAGCGCCAGGCCCAGGAGGGGCCGTCCGTCACGTTCAAGTCTGGCGTAGAGGTCGTCACCGTGACCGCCGCCGTCAGGGATCGGCGTGGCCGGGTGGTTCGTGACCTGAACAAGGCGGACTTCAGCGTTCTTGACACCGGGACGGTTCGAGAGATCCGGGACTTTCACGCTGGCGACGCGCCGATCAGCTTGGCCATCCTGCTCGATATCAGCGGCAGCATGGCCGTCGGCGGCAACATGGACCGCGCCCGCGATGCCGTCGCCCTGGCCGTGGGCATGCTCAATGGCGCGCAAGACGAGGCGGCGCTCTTCACCTTCGACGCGAAGCTCCAGGAGGTGGTGCCGTTTACGACTGACGTCGATCGGATCCGCCGGGTCAGTCTCGAAGGGCGCCCGTGGGGGATCACATCGCTCTACGATGCGGTCGCGACCACGGCTGAGACGGTCGCCACGCGAGCCAACCGGCACCGGGCCATCCTCGTTGTGACCGATGGCATCGATACCGGTAGCCGACTCGGCGCGCCCGAGGTATCTGGCATCGCCAGCTCCATCGATGTGCCAGTGTACCTGTTGACTGTCGTCACGCCCCTGGACCATCCTGGAGGTGAGCACTCGGTGTTGTCGGCCGATGGCGCGACTTCCGACGTGGCGACGCTCGCCGATCTCGCCCGGTGGACGGGCGGCGACATGCGAGTGGCAAGCGTGCCCGCACACACACACGCAGCGATTCGCGATCTGTTCGAGGAGTTGCGCTATCAGTACCTGATCACTTTCGAACCGGACGCCCGGCCGGGGTGGCATCCGCTCGAGATTCGCACACGGCACAAGGATTTACTCGTACACGCGCGAGGCGGTTACGTGTCGGGCCCCGCGCGGGTGGAAGACTAGGAACGAATGTCTATCGGCAACTTTGGAGGAGAGAGCGTCATGAGTAAGAAACTATTTGCGGCATCGATGATCGCGTTGACCATGGCGGTCGCCCCTGCATGCGCCACCAA
>Ga0209797_10001814_pt1 | contig 10767 bp, 6 predicted proteins | sample DOMMetBare3Fresh_2_FD_187472 | JGI IMG/M metagenome (GOLD analysis project Ga0209797, IMG submission 187472) | Wetland sediment microbial communities from St. Louis River estuary, USA, under dissolved organic matter induced mercury methylation -... | ecosystem: Environmental > Aquatic >...
GGGGCCGGAGGCGACGTCGGGGCGGCGGCCGGGGCAGCCGCCTCGCCAGGCGCGGCCGCGGCGGCGGGGGACGGAGTCGTCGCTTCCGGGGCCGGGGCCAGCTCGACCTTCACCGGCGGGATGACCGGCGGCAGGGCCGCGGGCTCGACGGGGCGGGCCGCAGCGGCGGCGGCAGGGTCGCCGGGCGGCAACAGTCCGGCGTCGTATCGGGCCCTCGCATCGGGGTCGAGGAGGACCGAGCGGGCCTCCTCGACGCGCCGGAGGAAAGCCGCCGCCTCATCGGGCGCGACCAGCGTGTACACGGCGAGCGAGCTCGGGGCGTAGATGGCCTGGGCTCGCTCGTAGGCCTGGGCGATCTCGCCGGGCGAGGCGTCCGCCTTGACCTCCAGGATCTCGTAGAGGGACTGTTCGGCGATGGCCTTCACTTCGCCCTCTCGCCCTTGGCGGCGGCGAGGTCGAGGGCGAGCAACCCGTCCACGACGCGCCCGATGGCGCGCGCCGCGCGCGAGCCCGGCGACTCCAGGAGGAGCGGACGCCGCGCCCGGACGGTGCGCCACATGGCGTCGTCGTAGTCGATGGCCCCGAGGTAGTCCATCTCCAGCCCGAAGTACTTCCTCCAGGCGGTGACCACCGCGCCGCCGATCTCCACGTCCTGGACGGTGCGCGCCTGGTTGACGACCAGGCGGGGGCGGAAGTTGCGCAGCTGGCGGGTGAGCGTCTGGCCCGCCTCGGGATCTCGCTCCGCGATGGCCGCGACCAGCTCCACCGGGCTCTTGAACGTGGCCGTGGCGAGCATCGAGCGCAGCAGCGGATCGTAGCCGAACACCGACGCCACGTTGCGCATGCGCCGCCAGAAGGCGGCCTTGACGAACCGGTAGGCGTTCTCCACCGCCGTCGGCTCGGGCACGAGGACGAGCAGCCCGTGGTCCGAGACGAGGAAGAAGTCGAGGACGTTGAGGTGCGTGCCCGCGCCGAGGTCGAGGATGGCGTAATCCACGTCCATGGCCTGGACGTGGCGCAGGAGCCGCATCTTCTGGGCGTAGCGCGGGTTCGCCGCGTCGAGGTGGTCCATGGCGCCGGAGATGAGGCCGAGGCCGGGGATGCCCGTCGGCGTGACCACGTCCTCGATCTGCTCGGTGCGCCTCTCGATGAAGTCGGACAGGGTCCTCTTCGGCAGATCGATCCCGAGGCAGGTGTGCAGGTTGGCCCCGCCGAGGTCGGCGTCCACCAGCACGACGCGCCGTCCCCGCCGCGCCAGCTCGATGCCGAGGTTGGCGGAGATGAGGCTCTTGCCGATGCCGCCCTTTCCCCCCCCCACCGAGATGACGCGGCGGGTCCGCGCGCCCCGGCGCGGCGCGGAGGGACGCGCCCGCTTCTCCCGGGAGGGCGGCGGGCTGACGAGCTTGAGGGTCGGGCCTTCGGCCATCGCCTCGATCCTACGGCAAGAGCCCGCCTACTCCAAAAGCTCTGCGTTCCAGTAGGCGGCGTCGGCCATCGACAGGAACGGCTGCCACTCCCGGTAGAAGGCCCGCCGGGTGGCGCTGCGGAACATGGGAGTCCAGCGGGGCCTCGCCGGCGACCGGAGCAGCCTCATCCCCGCCTCGTCCGGCGTCCGCCCGCCCTTCCTGAGGTTGCAGGGGACGCAGGAGCACACCACGTTCTCCCAGCTGGTCGAGCCACCGCGCGAGCGCGGCACCACGTGGTCGAGGTTCAGCTCGGCCCGGGAGCGGCGGCGGCCGCAGTACTGGCAGGTGGACTCGTCGCGGGCGTAGATGTTGAACCGCGAGAAGCGGACCCGCGTCTTGGGCATGTGCTCGTACGCGAGGAGCACGATGACCCTCGGCACCCGGATGCGCCGGCTCACGGTGTGGATGGCGTCGTGGTGCGCCGCCGCCGCCAGCGCGCTCCAGCTGTCGAAGTCGAAGAGCTGGAACTGCTCGTCGATGGCCTTCGCCGCCCCCTGGTAGAGCAGGCCGAAGGCGCGCCGGACCGAGGTGACGTGGACGGGACGGTAGACTCGGTTGAGGACGAGGACGCCGGTGTCTAGCATACGACCTTCGAAGACTATCACGCGTCCGGGATCCGCGCACGGCGCCGCGGGGCGCGCCCCCGCCCGCGGCCGGTAACCGGAGCTCAGCGCGGCGGAGGAAGCGCCTGGCCCATGCGCAGCGCGTCCTCGGCAGGCGCGCCGTACAGGAGCCGGTAGGCCGCGTAGGACCGCAGGACGCGCTTCACGTAGCCGCGCGTCTCCTGGAGCGGGATCTCCTCGACGAACTCGTCGAGGGCGAGCGCCGAACGCGCCCGCCACCAGGCCCGGACGGGCGTCTCGCCGGCGTTGTAGGCGGCGACGGCTAGCGGCGCCGAGCCCCCGAAGCGCCGCAGGAGGTCGCCGAGGTGCACCGCGCCGAGCCGGATGTTGAGCGCGGGGTTGGTGAGGTCGGCCTGCGTGGGCCGGCCGATCCGGACGCGCCGCGCCGCGTCCTGGGCGGTGGGCAGCATGAGCTGGGTGAGCCCCACCGCGCCCGCTGCCGAGACCACGAGGGGATCGAGCGCGCTCTCCTCCCGCATGATGGCCTGGAGGAGCTCCACCGGCACTCCCGCCGCCGGCGCCCACCGCTGCACCTCGGCGCGCCACGCCGGAGGATAGGCCACCCTCCAGAGGCGCAGGTTCGACGGCGAGGGCGCCTGCCGCAGGGCGACCCGCCCCTGGGTGCGGAGCAGGTTGTGGGCGCCGCGGTGGTCCCCCGCCGTCTCCAGGAGAACGGCGAGGAGCAGGAGGGGCTCGGCGCCGGCCTCCCCGTTCGAGAGAGCGGCGCGCCGGCGGTCCACCGCGCCGAGCTCGTCCGCCGCGGCGCGGAAGAGCCCCATGCGAAGGAGCTGGAGCCCGGCGCGGAAGTGCGGGTCGTCGGCGAGCGGCCCCGGCGCGAAGCGGAAGCCCTCCTGCTCCGCTACGGCAGCGGGGGGCGGGTCGGCGGGGTCCGGCGCGCCTTGCGTCTCGGCGAGACGGCTCCGGGAGAGGAGCCCGTAGTAGTCCGCGGGGTGGCGCGAGGCGAGGCCGGCCCAGGCCGCGCGGGCCTCCTCCGCGTCGCCCGGCCAGCCGCGCGCCTCGAGGAGCCGGGCGCGCCAGTAAGCGCCGCGGGCGTGCTCGTAGGGGTCGATCTCCTGGTACTCGGAGGCAATGCGCTCGAAGGCGTCGATGGCGGCGTCCAGATCGCCGGCGCGCTTCGAGAGCCAGGCGAGGCGGAACAGGGCCTCCGGGCGGTAGTCGCCCTTCGGGTAGCGCGTCACCAGATCGGAGAGGGTCCGCCGCGCCTCCTCCACCTTGCCCTCCTTGGCGAGGAGATCGGCGGCGAAGAAGAGCGCGTCGTCCGCGTAGGCGTGCTCGGGGAACTCGCGCGCGAGGCGCAGGTACCAGGAGACGCCGTCGGGTGGCGTGGCGTTGGCCGAGGCCCCGGCGAGCACGTACAGGGCCCGCGACCGCAGCGCCGGGTCGGTGCAGCGCTCGACGACCGGCTTCAAGGCCTGGATGGCCCGCGCGTAGTCCCGCTCCTTGCGGTAGGCCCGGCCGCGGACGTACGCGGCGCGGCAGCCCATCGGCTCGCGCGCCGACGGCGCCGGGAGGCTCCCGGCGACGCGCGCCACCTCCTGAAGCGCGGCGCCGTTCCGGTTCGCCTCCAGGAGGGCCTCCGCCCGGGAGAGCGCGTCCTCCGGGCCGGGCGGCGCGCCCGCCGCGCCGGGGAGGGACCGCAGGCGCGAGAGGCACTCCCGGGACTCGGGGGCGAGAGGGTGTCGGGCCCAGCAGGCGAGGAACGCCTTGCGCGCCTCCCCCGCGGCGGCACGCCCCTCCCCCGAGGCCCGGATCTGCCCGGCGAGGAGGAGCGCGGTGGCCGCGGTGTCCGGGCGCGAGAGGTCCGGCGGGGCGGCACCGGCGAGGAGCGGCGCCACCGCGGCCTCCGCCGCGGGCGCTTCGCCCAGGGCGTGGAGCGCCCGGGCCCGGCCGAGCCGCGCCTCCGCCCAGAGGAACGAGCCCTCCGGCACGCGCGCGTAGGCCTCCGCCGCCTCGCGGCGCCGGCCGGCCTCGTCGAGGGCCTGGCCGGTCCAGTAGTGGACGCGGTCGGCGATGGCGGGCAACGCCTCGCCGAGACCGGCAAGGGCCTGGGCCGCCTCCTCGCCCCGGTGGGACCAGATGAGCGCCACCGAGCGCAGGTAGCGGGCCTCGGGCTCGGGGCTCGCCGCGAAGGCGCGGGCCGCCTCCTCCCAGCGCTCTGCCTCGAACGCCTGCCTGGCGGCGGCGAGCGGCCCGTCGCCCCAGAGCGGGCGGACGTCCGCGTCCGTGACGGCGTCGGGGCCGGCGGCGAGGACGAGGAGGGCGAGGGGGACGGCCAGCATGCTTCGCTCCCGAGAGTGCGGCGGGCACGCCTCCCCGGTCAAGTTCCGGGCAGGCTCCGGCACCCTCGCAAGCGCCGAAACGCGCCGCGCATTTCGCGGCCCGGGGCGCGCGCCGGCGGCCGTCCTGGCTTAGGATGGGAGCAGGTGGACATCCGCATCCAGGCCGCGCTTCTCGCAGCCATCGTCACCCTGGCGCTCGCCGGGGCGGCCCTGCTGCGCGCGAACCGCCCCCGGGTGTTCACGCTCTTCGCCCTGCTCTCGCTCGACCTGTTCCTCTACTCGGCGGCCGAGTTCATCCACCGCTGGCCGCCCGCGGACGTCCTGCGCACGCTGTCGGAGCGCGTGGCGGTCGCGGCCGGGGCCCTCCTCCCCGCCGCGGCCCTCGCCTTCTTCCTCGAGTTCCTCGGCGTCGCCCGCCGGCCGGCGCGCCGCGCGCGCAACGCCATGCTGGCCGGGTCCCTTTCCGGCATCGTGGTGGCGGTCTCGCCGCTCGTCCACTCCAGGGTCGCGAAGGTCCTCGTCACCGTCTACGTGGTGGGCGGCCTCGCCGCGGTGCTCTCGGTGCTGTGGGGCAAGCTGCTCGCCGCCCCGACCCGAGTCGAGCGCGCCCGACTGCGCTACCTCGTCATCGGAGCGGTGGTGGCGGTGATCCTGGCCGCCCTCGACCTCCTGCCCCGCTTCGGCCTCCCCTACTCCTTCGAGGGGCTGGGCTTCATCTCCCTCACCCTCTTCCTCTTCTTCCTCTCGCAGACCCTGCAGCGCCACCGGCTCCTCGACCTGCACGAGTTCCTCGGCAAGATCGTGGTGGTCACGGCGCTCGGCCTCGTGCTCGTCGCCATCTACGGCGGGCTGGTCTCCTGGGTGGGCGACCGCCCCGAGCTGTTCTACTTCAACACCCTCGTCGCCTCGCTCGTCATCCTGTCCCTCTTCGATCCCATCCGGGAGAAGGTGGAGGAATGGGTGGTGGCGACGCTGTTCCGCGAGCGCTACGAGCTGGTGCGCCAGCTCGAGATCCTCCGCGACCGGATCGCCAACGTCATCGACCCGAGCCGGCTCGCCACGGTCCTGCTCGACGGCCTCGCCGAGACGCGGCGCGTGACGCACGCCTCCCTCTGGCTCGTGGCCGACGACCGGCCCGGCTACCGGCTGCTCGACTGCCGCGGGCCGCCGCCCGCTTCCTTCCTCGAGCCGGCGACGGCGCGCGACCTCCTGGGCGCGGCGGGGGGCGGCCAGAAGGCGATCCTGCTCGAGAACATCGACCGGCGGCTCGCCGAGCTCCGCGCGCTGCTCCCGCCGGGCCCGGCGGAGGAGCCGCGCACGGCCGGCGCCTCGGCGGCCGCCGCCGAGGAGCTGCAGCGACTCACGGACGCGCGGGCCGCCATGGCCACCATGAAGGCCGGGATCTGCATGCCGCTCGCGGCTGCGGACCGGGTGGTCGGCTTCCTCGCCTGCTGGGACGAGCGCGTGTCCGAGGCGTTCGCCTCCGACGAGATCGCCGCCCTCATCGAGGTGGCCGATCGCTGCGCGCTCGTCATCGAGAACTCCAAGCTCTACCAGCAGATGAAGGAGCGCGACCGCCTCGCCGCCCTGGGCGAGATGGCGGCCGGCCTGGCGCACGAGATCCGCAACCCCCTCGCCGCCATCAAGGGGGCCACCCAGTACCTCGACCCGGCGAAGCTCCCCCCGGAGGACAAGGAGTTCCTCGAGATCATCATCGAGGAGGTGAACCGGCTGAACGGCGTGGTCAACCAGTTCCTCGACTACTCGCGCCCGCTCAAGAGCACCATGACCGCCGGGGACGTGAACGAGATCCTGCAGCGCACGCTGAAGCTGCTCTCGGGGGACGTGCCCCAGTCGGTGGACGTCCGGCTCGAGGTCGCGGAGGACCTTCCCCGCGTGAGCTGCGACGCGGAGCAGCTGAGGCAGGTGTTCCTGAACCTGGCGCTGAACGCCATCCAGGCCATGCCCCAGGGCGGGAAGCTGACCGTCTCCACCCGGCGCGCGCGCGACGAGCTCGCCCTGTGGCGGGAGGCCCCCACGCGGAGCGACACGGTCGAGGTGTGCTTCCTCGACACCGGGCCCGGCGTCCCCGAGGAGGCCCGGGAGAGCATCTTCGTGCCCTTCTACACCACCAAGGAGAAGGGCACCGGGCTCGGGCTCGCCATCTGCCAGCGCATCGTGAAGGCCCACCAGGGCACCGTCGCCGTCAAGGCGGCGCCCGGCGGTGGCGCGGAGTTCGTCGTCTCGCTGCCGGGCCTGCGGGAGGCGCGTCCTCAGGATCTCGATGACTCCGGTGTCCAGCCGGCCCCGGGCGCGGCCGCCGCGCGCCAGCGCCGCCGCAGGCGCCGGAGGGCTTGAAATGGAGCCCGCTCCGCGGGCGGCCCCGTCGCTGCGGGGTCTCCTCGCCTTGGCGTGGCCCATCGTCGTCTCCCGATCGTCCCAGGTGGTGGTCGGCATCTGCGACGCGGCCATGGTGGCGCACCTCGGCGAGGGGGCTCTCGCGGCCACCACCGGCGGCGCCATGAACACCTTCGCCCTCTTCATCCTGCCCATGGGCGTGGTGTTCATCGTCTCCTCCTTCTCCTCCCAGCTCTTCGGCCGTGGCGACCCGGCCGGAGCGCGCCGTTACGCCTTCTACGGGCTCGCCATCGCCGCCGCCACCCAGGTCGTGGGGGTCGCCGGCGCGCCTCTGGCCGGCGCGGCGCTGGCCCGGCTGGACTACGCCCCCGAGGTGCGCGCCGCCATGGCCGACTACCTCGCCGTCCGGCTCTGGTCGGGCGGCGCCGCGGTCGGTCTCGAGGCGTTGGGCAACTACTACGGCGGGCTCGGCAACACCCGGCTCCCCATGCGGGCCGGCGTCGCCGCCATGGTCGTGAACGTCCTCGGCAACTGGATCCTCATCGACGGCCACTGGGGCGCGCCCGCCATGGGCGTGCGGGGCGCGGCGCTCGCGAGCGCGCTCTCGACCGGCGCCGCCTTCGCCGGGCTCCTCGCGGTGTTCCTCTCGGACGGCCGGCGCGCCGGCGCCGTCGTTCCGCGCCTCTCCGGTCGCGAGCTCGTACGGATGCTGCGCTTCGGCGTCCCCTCCGGCCTGAACTGGTTCTTCGAGTTCCTGGCCTACGCCTTCTTCGTGAACGTGGTCGTGGCCGGGCTCGGCACGACGCCGGTCGCGGCGCTGCTCACGGTGGTCCAGCTGAACTCGGCGTCCTTCATGCCCGCCTTCGGGCTCGCCAGCGCGGGCGCCATCCTGGTCGGGCAGGCCATCGGCGCCGGCGCGCGGGACGAAGTGCCCCGGATCGTCCGGCTCACCTTCACGGCCACGGCGACCTGGCAGGGGGCGGTGGGAATCGCCTACGTCCTCGTCCCGGACCACCTCTTCGGCCCGTTCGCCCCGGACCCCTTGGCCGGCGCTGCCCTGCTCGAGACGGGCCGCCGCATGCTCGTGCTCTCGGCGGCCTGGCAGCTCTTCGACGCGGCGGCCGCCACGCTCGCCGAGGCCCTGCGCGCCGCGGGGGACACCACCTTCACGATGTGGGCGCGGGTCGCCCTGGCGTGGCTCTTCTTCGCGCCCGGGAGCTGGATCGCGGTGCACCGGCTCGGCGGCGGCGAGATGGTCGCGGTGGCCTGGCTCGCCGCCTACCTGGGCCTCCTCGCCCTCGTCCTGTGGCTGCGCTTCCGCGGCGGCGCCTGGCGGCGGCTCGAGCTCGTCCCCGCGCCCCTGGGCTGAACGAGGCCGCGTGCCACGGCGCCCCGAACCGTGCTAACACGCTGCCGTGGCGCACGTCCTCATCGTAGACGACGAGCTCAACATCCGCCGGGTCCTCGCCGCGATGCTGAAGCGGGAGGGGTACGAGGTGACGACCGCCGCGGATGGGGAGCAGGCGCTCTCCGTGCTGCAGCGCACCCCCGTCCACGTGGTGGTGACGGATCTGGTGATGCCGCGCATGGGCGGGCTCGACCTCTTGAAGCGCGTCGCCGCCGACTACCCCGACGTGCCGGTGATCGTCATCACCGCGCACGGGTCGGTGGACACGGCGGTGGCGGCCCTCAAGTCCGGGGCCTTCGACTACATCACCAAGCCCTTCGAGCAGGACGAGCTCAAGAAGGTCATCGCCAAGGCGGCGCGGGCGCACGACCTCGAGCGACAGAACGTCCACGGCGTGGCCGACGGCGAGAAGCCGCCGTTCGTCGGCCAGTCGCAGGCCATGCGTCAGATCCACGAGATCATCGCCAAGGTCGCCGACTCCCCCTCGACCGTGCTCATCACCGGCGAGAGCGGGACGGGCAAGGAGCTCGTGGCCCAGGCGCTGCACGTCGGCTCGAGCCGGCGCGACAAGCCACTCATCAAGGTGAACTGCGCCGCCATCCCCAAGGACCTCGTGGAGTCGGAGCTCTTCGGCTACGAGAAGGGCGCCTTCACCGGCGCGGTGGGCTCGAAGCCCGGCCGCTTCGAGCTCGCCGACGGCGGGACCCTGTTCCTCGACGAGATCGGCGAGGTGCCGGTCGAGATGCAGGTCAAGCTCCTGCGGGCCCTCCAGGAGTCGGAGTTCGAGCGTGTGGGCGGCATCAGGACCATCCGCGTGGACGTGCGGCTCATCGCCGCCACCAACCGGGACCTCAAGGCCCTCATCGCCGACGGGAAGTTCCGCGAGGACCTGTACTACCGGCTGGCGGTGGTGCCCTTCTGGCTGCCCCCGCTGCGGGACCGCAAGGAGGACATCCCGCTCCTGGTGCAGCACTTCATCGAGAAGTACGACAAGCGGCTCGGCAAGAAGGTCGAGCGTATGGAGGACGCGGCGCTGCACGTTCTCCTCGGCTACTCCTGGCCGGGCAACATCCGCGAGCTCGAGAACCTCATGGAGCGCTCGGTCCTGTTCGCCGACGGCAGCGTCATCCTGGCCTCGTCGCTCCCCGACTCGCTGCGCGAGAGGGCGCCCGGGACGCCGGTTCCCATCGCCGCGCTGGGGCCGCTCGGGGCCATCGCCGCGCCGAGCGGCGCCTCCATGAAGGAGATCGTCCGGCAGGCCCAGGCCGAGCTCGAGCGCGATCTCATCGGCCGCGCCCTGGAGGAGACGGGGGGCAACGTCACCCGCGCCGCCAAGCGCCTCCAGATCAGCCGCAAGTCGCTCCAGATCAAGATGAAGGAGCTGGGGCTGCGGGGGACCGAGGAGTAGGAGGTCGCACCTCCACGCACTCGGGATTCCGCGCGTTTACTTGACCCATCCGGGGGCCGCTGCTAGCGTCGGACGCACGTCGGCGGCCGCGTCCTCGCGGCCGCGCTCGCACTCCGGAGGACTGCATGGGGCGGTACCCGAGCCTGCGCATTCTCGCCGCCGTGGCCGTCCTGGCGCCTGCCTCCGGCGCCCTCGCCGCGGAGGTCACCCGCGTCGTCTCCAGCGCCGACGTCGACAAGCCCTTCGGGCTCGACTTCACCGTCCGCTACGACCGGATCCAGCACACGGCCAAGATCCTCCAGGAGGGGATGAGCACGGCCGGCTACGTCCAGGACCTCTCCGAGCTCAAGTACTCGCGGACGGCCAACGTCGTCGTCCCGCGCCTCGCCATCGGCCTCTACCGGGATCTGGAGCTGCACGTGGAGGCGCCGTACGTCATCTCCGAAGACGTGAGGTGGACCTACGCCGCCGGCGTCACCGCGGCGAACTCGACCATCGACAACGGCGGGATCGACGCGAACGGCGCGGCCTGCGCCACGCTTCCCTGCCCCATCTTCCCGGTGGGCGCCGGCACGACCGTCTTCCACGGCCGGGCGCTCGGCGACTTCAAGGCCGGCGTGGCCTGGGGCGTCTTCTCGGAGAAGCGGGACGACACCAAGCCCACCTGGGTGGTGGGCCTCGACGTGACCCTGCCCACCGCCGCCGTCTACGACCCGTCCACGTCCCTGCTGCTGCACACGGACAAGAACAATCCGGCGCCGCTGGGGCGCAAGATCTGGCAGTACGACGTCTTCACCGCGCTCTCGAGGCAGTACGGGCCGGTGGACCCCTACGTCAAGTTCCACGCGAGCTTTCCCGTGCTCTCGGGCACGACCTATTCCAACTGCAACAACCCCAGCCGGTTGACGACCGATGGCGCGGCGAACTGCCAGGACCCCTTCTGGAAGGGGCGCTCGCTCGCCCAGCCGCCGACCATCTACGGCATGAAGTTCGGGACGGAGCTCGTCGCCTACGAGAGCAAGCCCGACGGCCAGCGCGTCGCCTTCGACCTGCGCGTCGGCGCCGACTGGACCTCGGCGAGCCGCTGGTACAACGAGCTCACCGACGCCACCGGCAAGCTCATGTGGAGCGAGCGGTACGTGACGCTCGACGCCCTCTTCGGCTTCTACCTCCGGACCTCGAGCCTGCTCCTGCTCCAGGCGGT
>Ga0209797_10001815_pt1 | contig 10760 bp, 5 predicted proteins | sample DOMMetBare3Fresh_2_FD_187472 | JGI IMG/M metagenome (GOLD analysis project Ga0209797, IMG submission 187472) | Wetland sediment microbial communities from St. Louis River estuary, USA, under dissolved organic matter induced mercury methylation -... | ecosystem: Environmental > Aquatic >...
TCGAGCATAGGGGCGACACAAAAGCGATTTGAGGATTTATAGGTGTTCAATGGGGTTTAAAGGCAGTTAAAAAGGCTTGTTTTTATCTATTAGTCCGCATAGCTTTTTATGCAGACTGAGATCGGGCGCACATATGAAAATATATTAAAGCCGACGGAACTACTATATATAAAGCAGAGATTGCCGTCAAAAAGGAAGTAATTTAACAGCACACACCTAATTATAAACATTTCTGACGATTTGAATAATGAGAGGGGCAAAGTAGCTGCGGAATCTGAAACGAATTAAATCGATATTTTTCGTAATGCTTAACGCTTTATCTTGCTATTTATGAAGGTCGAAAAAAGAACGTAAGGTCTAATATTGCCTATCCGGAAACGCAAAAGATAAAAACCGGGATCATTTGGCTGAGTGTTATCTTAACCTCAATTCACCACCGCCCTTGCGCGAAGTTTGCGTCTCTGTTGAACGCTCAAAAATCAATGATATACGCTATGTTCGTTAATTTAAAGATGTTGAGTTATTTGTTACGGCGCTGTTTTTTTATCGCTGAATGCGTGGCTATGATTCCATATACCGGATTCGCCTGATTCTTCAGCGAATGTAAATAGTTGGATGTAGTAGCCAGTTCTTTTCGCTGCTCGGGGCGAGATGATCGTGTCATAGATTCGGTTGCTGGGAAAAGATGTGACATGAGACGATATTCATGCTTGGCATGCCATAATAGTGCTTCTAAGCTATCAGTTAACTTGCGTCTTGATGTTGAGATTGTCGAATTTTTCAAGGGAGAAGGGCAGGGACATATTTCAAGGATAGAGCCATCTGTAGACGCGCTCAGCACCACGCTAACTAATCGGTTCAATTCACGAAATGGGACAATTCAGCTTAATAGCTCAAATGAATTCAGGCAACGGTTTTATCGTTGCCCGGCATTTCGGTATTCGTTGATAGAACAGTAGCGGGTAAATCGGTAGCCGTTTTCATATTCAAGCATCGAAACGCCGGGCATATACAGAATACCTGGCTAAAGAACTTCGGTTTTCGCTGTTTCTACTCTGTATTAAGGCTACTTGCTTTTATGTTCAATCCGTTTCAGCATTTCAAACAGATCACTGTCGGTCGACAAGACGATCGTAGCGTCATTGTTGATAACCTTGCGATAGGTTTCCATGCTCTTCATGAATTTGAAAAATTCCGTTGCCTCCGGCCTTTGCGTGTAAGCTTTAGCGTAAATCTCTGTAGCTTTGGCATCGGCTTCGCCCCGAATTGTCTGCACCTGCTTATAGGCTGTCGATTCTATCTCGTTGATATCGCGCTCCTTCTTGCCGGAGATACGCGCGGCTTCGCCTTCACCTTCTGAACGAAAACGTTGGGCAATCTGTAGCCGCTCGCTGATCATGCGCTGATAGATGCGTTCCAGCACCTCCTGATTGTAATTAATACGTTTAAAGCGAACATCGAGAAGCTCGATGCCGAATTCGGCCAGCTTTGGCGCTGCGGCGTCGAAGACACCTTTCTCGATTATCGATCGTCCAAAACGAATCGGACGCAATACTCCTAGCGTACCTTCACCCACTAAAGGGCCGGTCAGGCTCTCGTCTTGCAACGGTGTCCGCTCTTTATCAGTGCGGACTACCTCAATCAGTTCGTGCCTGGCAATAGCAGTACGCGTCTCACTGCCCAAAATATCCTCCAATCTGGACTGTGCGCTACGTTCATCCCTGAGCCGGAGGTAATAACGCATGGGATCGGTAATACGCCAACGCGCAAAGGTATCGACCTGTATATAGGTTTTATCCTTGGTGGACATTTCGACCATCGGACCGTCCCAAGCCAAATAGCGCTTATCGAAGCGGTTGACTTCCTGGATTACAGGCATTTTAAAATTTAGCCCGGGGCTGGTAATAGGCTCGCCTACCGGCCTTCCGAACTGGGTAATGATGACCTGCTCGGTCTGGTTGACGGTATAGGCCGATAGATAAATCAGAAAAGCCAAAGCAGCGGTTGACCGAAAGACTATTTTTGAGGTTTTCATTGGGGTGCCCCCGTCGCCGGCATTGATGGGAATGGGAGCATGGGCAATATCTGCTGTACCTTATCGTCGACAATAATCTGCTGCCTTGCCTGAGGCAGGACTTGTCCCAGCGTTTCCAGATAGATGCGGGTGCGGGTCACGTCAGGCGCCTTGACATATTGTTCAAGCACGTTAGTAAACGCCGCAGCATCCCCTTCCGACTCGTTAATCCGCTTAAAGCGATAGCCTTCTGCGGCGCGCACTTGCTGGTCAGCAGTGCCCCGTGCACGAGGCACCGCCTTGTTGTACTCGCCGTTGGCGAGATTAATAAAATTTTCCCGATCTTGTTGCGCTCGATTCACCTCGTTAAAGGAGGGTTGCACAGGAACCGGCGGATTGACGTTTTTCAACTGAACCTGGTTGATGGAAACACCAAGATGATAGCGTTTTGCCAGTTCGCGCATCCGGTTCAGAACTGTATCCTCGATTTCTTGCCGCCCGATGGTGATGATCTCGTCGACCGTCCTGTCTCCAACCACCTCCCTCATGGTGGCCTCGGAAAGATCCCGCAAGGTCTGACCCGGCTCGCGGACGGCGAAGAGATAATGCTCAGGGTCGGTGATACGATATTGCACGATCCATTCGACCAGGGCAGAATTCAGATCGCCCGTGACCATAGATTTTTCCTTAGGCGGCTCCCACCCCGCTTGGTCCGGATTAGTTGAGCCAGGAGTAGAAAAGCCGAATTCGAGCTTTTGTTGGCGTTGGGTCGGTACGGCAATAATGCTGTCGATTCCGAATGGCAATTTGGCATGAAGACCGGGAGGAACTTTATTAATGTATTCTCCAAATCGAAGGACAATACCTTCCGATTCAGCCGGAATCGTGAAAAAAGACGACCACACCCCGATCAAAACTAATATAGAAAGCAAAGAAAATGGCGACGTAAAAGGCAATGAATCTCTAAGACGCTCCCACCAAGGTTTCTGATAATCCATGTATATTCCCCCATTATTAAGATCAGTGACTAGTGTTAAAAATTCCTTTGCAGCTCTGGGTGTTCAACGTTATAGAATGGGAATTAAACGCCGGTTTCCAATCCATCCGGGATAAACATTACACCTTACCGATTCCGGCAAGCAAGGACTTTTATTAACAAGCCTTGGCAACAAATAGATATGTCCGGTTTTGTAGAGCATTTATATGCATGAGGCATAATTGACCTTCAGGTTATTTTTGCCCTTTAGAATTGAGATGAAAGGTGAATGCCCATGTTGATTTTTACCTTGATGGCTTTAGCGACACCATTCATCAATTAATGCTGCGACTAAAGTGGTCCAGGTCTGATGTGAAGCGCCTAGACCTTGCCCTGTTTCAGCATGAAAATATTCATGGAACAATAAATGGTCTTGCCAGTGCGGATTATGTTGAAAGAGAAGTTCATCCCCATAAATAGGCCTGCGGTGGTTGGCATCCGGTAAAAACAAGCGAATCATTCGTTGTGCGAGTTCTTCAGCCAAGGCACCCAAGCTCATCCGAACAGGCGTTGGGTTATCGTCTAAACGTACTTCAATTTGATAATCGCTTCCAAGCGCTTTATCCAGTTTACGTAATGCCTCAATCATCAGAAAACCGGTTGGAAACCAGATCGGGCCGCGCCAATTGGAGTTTCCCCCTTTTAACTTGGATTCAGCTTCTGCGGGTTCGTAACGGACCTCACCAATACCGCACTGAAAGGGTTGTTGGGCATGGATTTTGGATAGACTGCGGATGCCAAATTGTGCGAGAAATTCGTTTTGGTCGAAAACACGGGCAAGAATCCGCTTTATTTGACTTTGGTTGGGGATGCTTAAAACATAGGTCGTTTGGCCGTCTTGGCAGGTGGTATGATGACTAAATTGGGCAAAATGACTGCGATTTTCTAAAAACCAATTTAGATTCGCCCTAAAATAGGGAAAGGGTTGAATCCAGCCGGCTTCCAGGCGTTCGACTGCAAACAAAGGAATTAAGCCAACTAATGATCTGACTCGGAATTTATCGAAACTATCGTCAGCATGGCGCAACACATCATAAAAAAAACCGTCTGCCTCATCCCAGAGCAGGTAATCGCGTCCGCCCATGTGCTTCATCGCAGCGCCTATATAAACATAGTGCTCCAGAAACTTGGTTGCCAAACCTTCGTAAGTTTTATTTTCGCCGGCTAATTCCAAAGCGATGCGCATCATGTTTAAACAAAACATCGCCATCCAGCCGGTCGCATCGGATTGTTCCAATACGTCACCTGCCGGTAACGGTTTACTACGATCGATAACTGCAATATTATCAAGTCCTAAAAAACCACCTTCAAAAACATTATTGCCATGATTGTCTACCTTATTAATCCACCAGGCAAAATTGATTAATAACTTGTGAAAGCAACGTTCCAGAAATGCCCGGTCGGTTTTATTATGTCGGCGCTTTTCCATATTGTAAACTCGCCATACCGCCCAGGCATGCACAGGCGGATTTAAATCCGAGAAATCCCATTCATAGGCGGGAATCTGACCGTTAGGGTGCTGGAATTGTTCGAACAACATTAACCACAACTGTTCTTTGGCAAAAGCAGGGTCAATCAACGCCATGGGAATACAGGTAAACGCTAAATCCCAGGCAGCAAACCAGGGATATTCCCATTTATCCGGCATCAACAGTATGCGCATGGAATTAAGATGTAGCCAGTGACGATTCCGAATCCCGATCCGGGAAGCGGGCGGGGGGGCGTTTGGAAAATCCCCCTTTAGCCACTTGCGGACATCGAATAGATAAATCTGTTTGCTCCACAGTAAATTTGCGAAGGCTTGTCGTTGGACTTTGCACAGTTCTGAACTGGCCTTGGGTGGATGAATCGTTGCATAAAAGGCATCCGCTTCAGCTTTACGCTGGCTAAAAATCGGGGAAATATTTGCGAAAGGTCGTTCGGTTGCTTCGGGCGTTAAACGCAACGTTAACTGTACGGACTCGCCAGCAGGAATATTGAACAGGTAATGGAGGCCAGCTTTAGTGCCTGATTGGCTGGGATTGATGCAAGCTTCCCCCTGTATAAGGTAGCGATGAAACGCATCTTTTGTATATTGCGGACTATCCGTTGCGGCTACACCATAGACGCGTTGCTTATTCGTCTCGTTATCGGTAAATAATGGCGCACATTCGCCATCGGCATAAAGATAATAGCTTGGTATATGATACAGAAATGGAATACCCGGTAGTGGTCCGCGTTCTGATCCGTCGGCGAATATGCAGGTAGCCTTGGAGGATTTACCTTCACTAACTAATTTAATAATGGGTTGAGCGCCGCGCGGTTCGCTCCACGCCCAAGTATTACGGTACCAGAGTTGAGGTATAATATGCAACGGCGCCGCTTCAGGTCCCCGGTTAAAAGCGGTAATACGGATACATAGATCATCGGGGGAGGCTTTGGCGTATTCTACTTCGATATCAAAATATCGCTCGTCCTTAAAAATGCCGGTATCTATAAGCTCATATTCAGGACCTTTGCCAGCGCGGCGCTGATTTTCGTCAATGAGCTCCTGGTAAGGAAAGGCACTTTGAGGATACTTATAGAGATAACGCATATAGCTATGCGTCGGGGTATTATCCAGATAAAAATAATATTCTTTAACATCCTCGCCGTGATTCCCTTCCCAGGCATCGAGACCAAATGCACGCTCTTTCAGGATCGGATCATGACTATTCCAGAGCCCCAAGGCAAAGACCAACAACTGATAGCGATCACAAATACCCGCTAAACCGTCTTCGCCCCAGCGGTAAGCTTTACTGCGCGCGAGGTCATGCGGCAAATAACGCCAGGCATCGCCGTTAGGGCTGTAATCCTCACGAACCGTTCCCCAAGACCGCTCACTCACATAAGGCCCCCATCGCCACCAAGGCGGAAGGTCCCCAGTATTCTCATTTATTCGTAGATGCTCTTTAGTAGTCATGGCAAGATTCTCATTAAAATACGTTATATTTTCAAGCCAATGCTTAAAATACAGCAAATGAGTCAGCTCTTAGTCAACTATAGTACAGACTACAATTCTCAAACTTACCGGCGGCTATAGTAGATAGCCTAAACTCGTCATAACTAGTCGCCGGGCATTGTGTCACGTTGGTATGGTTGTCTCATAATCCGACAAAGGCGGACAAGTACAAACCACATGACGGTCTCCATAAACATTATCAATACGCCCAACAGGCGGCCAATATTTGTCATCATGCTGATTATTGTCAGGAAAAAACGCTTGTTGCTTTGTGTAAGGCAGCGTCCATTCTTCCAGCAATAACCGGTGGGTATGCGGCGCGTTATGTAACACGTTGTTTTCGGCATCCGCACCGCCGCTTTCAATGACTTTAATTTCCTCGCGTATCGCGCACAACGCATCGCAAAAACGATCAATTTCGGCTTTATCCTCGCTTTCCGTGGGCTCGATCATCAAGGTGTCGGCAACAGGAAACGACACGGTAGGTGCATGAAAACCATAATCAACCAAGCGTTTGGCTATATCCTCAACGGTTATGCCGCAGGATTTTTTAAACGCATGGCAATCGATAATACATTCATGGGCAACCCAGCCGTTTTTGCCTGTGTATAGAATGGGGTAATATGGCGCCAAGCGTTTGGCAATATAATTGGCATTCATAATGGCAGTCAATGTGGCACGTTTTAAACCGGCTGCACCCATCATGGCGATATAAGCCCAGGAAATGGTATAGATGCTTGCAGATCCCCAGGGCGCGGCTGATACTGTGCCTATCGTGCCATGCACGCCTTTGGCTGGATTAACGCCATCAACAACGGGATGATCGGGCAGAAAGGGGGCAAGATGTGCGCCCACACCTATCGGGCCAACGCCTGGACCACCGCCCCCATGCGGAATACAGAAGGTTTTATGCATATTAAGGTGAGAGACATCGACGCCAATTTTTCCCGGACGGCTTAAGCCCACCAGCGCATTAAAATTGGCGCCATCCATATAAACCTGCCCGCCATGCTGATGGATCAGATCACAAATATCTCTGAAAGATTCTTCATAAACGCCGTGCGTGGACGGATAGGTAATCATTAATGCCGCCAGTGACTGCTGAAATTCAGCGACTTTCGACCGCAAATCATCCAGACTGACATTGCCGTTTTCATCGCAGGCGACAACCACAACTTTAAGGCCTGCCATTGTTGCACTCGCCGGATTGGTGCCATGCGCGGAAGCGGGTATCAGGCAGATATTACGCTGTGACTGGCCGTTAACTTCATGATATTTGCGGATGACCAGCAAGCCGGTATATTCTCCCTGGGAACCGGCGTTGGGTTGCAGCGAGAAGGCGTCAAAGCCGGTCAGGTCGCACAACATGTCCTCCAGTTCAGCAAACATTTGCTGATAGCCATGGGTCTGGTACAGCGGCGCGAAGGGGTGCAGACCGTTAAATTCATGATAGGAAATGGTTTGCATTTCCGTTGCCGCATTAAGCTTCATCGTGCATGAGCCTAACGGTATCATGGAGCGATCCAGGGCAATATCGCGCCTGGCAAGCCGACGCATATAGCGCATCATTTCGGTTTCCGAATGATAACGCTCAAAGACCGGATGTTGCAGTATTTTATCAGAACGCAATAACGGCTCCGGGATACATTCAGTCAGGCTTGCATCGAGTATATTGATGTCCGGAAGGTCTGCGGTAGCGGATGCAAAAATCTGCCATACATCCCGTAAATTTTTTCGTGTTGTGGTTTCATCCAGCGAGATGCCTATGTGGTCTGCATCAATGATGCGCAAATTGATATTGGCTTCATCCGCGTGAGCGGCGAATCGTTTTGCCCGGTTCGGAACATGAATCACTAAGGTATCGAAATAACATTCATTGAGGACTTCATGACCTAACTGCTTTATTCCCGCTGCCAGAATTTGCGCATAGCGATGCACGCGACCGGCAATCAGGCGCAAGCCATCCGCACCGTGATAAACTGCATAAAATCCGGCGATAACGGCAAGCAGAACCTGCGATGTGCAAATATTGCTGGTCGCTTTATCCCGGCGGATATGCTGTTCACGGGTTTGCAACGCCATCCGTAAAGCGACTTGTCCCTGACTGTCTTTGGAGACACCGATGATGCGGCCGGGAACAGAGCGTTTGTATTCATCCTTAGTGGCAAAAAAAGCCGCATGAGGGCCGCCATAGCCCATAGGCACACCAAAGCGCTGAGCGCTGCCCACGACAATATCAACACCGAAGGCAGCAGGCGGCTTTAATAGCACCAGACTCAATAAGTCCGCAGCTACAGTGATTAGCGCGGATTTCTGATGAGCGTTTGCGGTGATTTGGCTCAGGTCTTTTATTTCACCTTTGGAGCCAGGGTATTGCACAATCAGGGCAAAAAAATCGTATTGCTCCAGGTCATGAAAAGGATCGCTAACGATGACCTCATATCCTAATGAATGGGCGCGGGTTTTGATAACCGCAATGGTTTGCGGGTGGCAATCCTGATCAACAAAAACAGTGTTGGCAGAGCTTTTGGACAAACGCCGCGACATGGTCATGGCCTCTGCTGCCGCCGTCGCTTCATCAAGCAATGAGGCATTGGCCAGCTCCATGCCGGTTAAATCGATAATCACTTGCTGATAATTTAACAAAGCTTCCAGCCGGCCCTGACTCACTTCTGCCTGGTAGGGCGTATAGGCCGTATACCAGCCGGGATTTTCCAGGACATTGCGCTTGATCACCGCAGGCATGATCGTGTCGTAATAGCCCATGCCTATCATTGAAGTAAACACTTTGTTACGGTTGCGCATTTTGCGCAGATGCGTAATAACGGCCCGTTCGCTGATGGTTTCAGTCAGTTTTAAGGGTTCATGATTAAGAATATTGGCAGGAATTGCTTGCTCTATGATGTCTTCGAGTTCATTTAATCCCAAGTCCGCAAGCATTTCCCTGGTTTGCTGCTGATTAGGGCCGATGTGACGGTTAATAAAATTACCGCGCATTTCCAGTTGATTCAATTTAGGGCGAGAGGTAGGCATGATGTTTATCTGTGGTAGCGATGTGGAATAAAGGGTAATCCGGTTACGGTAACTGCAATGTTTCGATCTCGGACAATGGCATATAAAGTACTCCCCACGCTGGCCGAATGTCGGTCTAGCAACGCCATAGCAATGGGTTTGCCCAAACTGGGGGAAAAACTGCCACTGGTAACGAGACCTACGGCCTTATCTTCGCAGTCGGTAACAACACAGCCATCCCGCACCGGTATTTTGCTCTCGACGACTAGACCCGCACGGATTTTTTCGCTCCCATGCTTTAACTGATTCAGGATTTTGTCCGCTCCTGGAAACATCCCCTGAGCGTAGTCGAAAGGTTTTTTCAGTATCCATTGCAGCCCTGCTTCCACCGGCGTGATGGCTTCATTAAGTTCATGCCCATAAAGGCACAAACCGGCTTCCAGACGCAGAGTATCTCTCGCCCCCAGACCGACAGGGTCAACGCCATTTTCAGCGAGCAACAGGCAGGCAAGGTGTTCTGCATATTGATTGGCTACGGAGATTTCAAAACCATCTTCACCCGTGTATCCGCAACGACTGATAGTGCAGGGTATACCATCGATTTCAGTCTCACAAGTCTGCATAAATGATAAATTAGCGGCCTGAGAAGAGAACTTACCGATAACTATTGCTGCTGCAGGGCCCTGGATTGCGAATAAGGCGTGATCAGGCAATTCTTTAAATTCACACCGCCCGGATATATGGTGTTTTAAATACGTAAAATCCTTGTCTTTGCAGGCGGCATTAACAACGATCATCAGGCCTGATCCGATGCGGCTTATGATGATGTCATCAATAATGCCGCCATCGCTATTGGTTAATACCGTATATTTCTGTTCGCCGGGTTTAAGACCGCTGATGGCGCTGGGTGTTAGCCGCTCAAGTTCACTGGCAGCATTATCGCCCAGAATAAGGCATTGCCCCATGTGGGAAATATCGAAAAACCCCACGTGACTGCGGCAGTGCAGATGTTCATGAATAATGCCTTTGCCATATTGCACCGGCATTTCATAACCGGCAAAAGGCACCATTTTGGCACCCAATTTAAGATGAAGATGATAAAGCGGTGTCTGTTTTAACATGACTGTATTGATTTCTGCGAGTGGGCAAGGCTGTAGTGTAACGCTGAAAAAATGTTAATCCAAGCTGGTTGGATTAGACGCCTTGACTTCAACTAGTTGAATAAAAGAAACTGGATAATATAAACGGTTGAAAAAATTGAAAAAGTTAATCAGATTACCAATAAATTCAATGATAAATGGTGACAAAGCCTTAAATATGAATGATCATGATCTTCATGGGCCTAACATAATCAAGTGAGGTCTATTCTTTTACTTCAAAACCCACCATTGAAGATTGAAAAGTTTATATCAAATCTTTCAGCTATAACCAAAGCCAAATGGGTTTAAAACATATTCAGAATTACTTTCGGCTGCTTTTGGCCGTTGGCTGCCGATAGCAGTAGTCAGTAAATGACCCATTGAGATCTGTCAAAGTTGTTTTTAAAACAAGATAACGACTAAATGACAAATGAACAGCCGATTAAAACATTAGACAGTCCGTATCCTTTTGTCTAATGTTGAATTTTAGTCTTGTAATCGGTAGACAGCTTTCGACCCATTAAAAGTAGATCGGATCGAAAGCGCGCGTTCATCGTCAAATTTAACAGACACGTTTAC
>Ga0209797_10001817_pt1 | contig 10758 bp, 9 predicted proteins | sample DOMMetBare3Fresh_2_FD_187472 | JGI IMG/M metagenome (GOLD analysis project Ga0209797, IMG submission 187472) | Wetland sediment microbial communities from St. Louis River estuary, USA, under dissolved organic matter induced mercury methylation -... | ecosystem: Environmental > Aquatic >...
GAAGACGCGGCACACCTCCGGCACCATCTTGACGGTGTTGAGCACGTTCACCGGATAGAAGCCGTCGCCCAGAAAGATGATGAAGCAATGCCCGGCCGCAATGCTCTTTGCGTTCTTTTGCGCGAGCTCGACCATCGCCGGGTCGGTGCCCGACCATCGCACCAGGCATTTGCCCGAGGCTTCGCAGAAGGCCAAGCCGAACTTGATGCCCGGAACGCACGCCACCAGCGCTTCGTGGAGGTCCTCGACGGACTTGATGAAGTGCGTCTGCCCAAGGATGAAGTTGATCGCTTCAGGCTTGTCGATCGCTACCGTGACGAGTTGCATCTCGAACCCCCTCCTCGCAGGACCAGAATAATCGCCGTCGCGCCGGCTTAGCGGAGACGTCCTTCGGGGCGTGCGCCGGCTGACGCGGAGCTTGCACCCGACGCTGCGCCGGCAAGTGGCTAGCGCTCCGCGTACCGCTTCGCCGCCGCGAGGTCTCTGCGCAGCTCCTCCGCCGTGCGCCGCGGACCGTAGCCCGGCGTGTCGCGCTGGATGCGCCAGCCTTCCTCGAGCGGGCCCGCGTCCACCGCGTCGAAGCCGAACTGATCGAGAAGCCGAGTCACGGTCGCCTTCGCCTGAGCATCGTCGCCGGCGATGACGAGCGCGCGACGATTCTTGGTCCCGGCAGGCTGTCCATGAGTGGTCAGCTCGGCGGCGTAGATGTGGTTGAAGGCCTTGACGACCTTGGAGGCCGGCAAGTGCGCTTGCAGCAGCTCCGCGGTCGTCGTCGATTCGTCGTCGAGCTCGGGGATGTGGCCGTCCCGTTGAGGGTAGTAGTTGTTCGTGTCGATCACGATCTTGCCGGCGAGCGGCTCGACCGGAACCTGGCGGTAGTTCCTCAAGGGTACGGTCACGACGACGATGTCGCCGAGCTGGGCCGCCTCCAGCGCAGTGGCCGCCCTGGCCTTGGGCCCCAGCTCCTTGGCGAGCGCGGATAGCGTTTCCGGCCCGCGTGAATTGCTGATCACCACCTTGTACCCGCTCCGGATGGCGAGCCGTGCGATCTGGCTACCAATCTGCCCCGCACCGATGAGCCCGATGGTCGTCATGGTTGGGCGGTAACTAACGGCGGCAACGCGCCCGTCGACGTACCTTGCGTGACCTTCTCCTGGTTTCCAACTGGAGCTGGGGTAACGGCCTTGCGCCCCGCGCCTGTACCGCGGAGCGTCCTCACAGGTGGTAAGGGGAGCGCACGCCGAGCTTGCCCGCCCCCTCGATCGCGCCGACAATCCCGCTCGGCCGCTACGCGACGGCACGTCCGTTCGGGACGGCGCCGGCCCGCGTTTCGGATGGACGGCACGCCACCGACGCGCGCCAGGAGGAGATCATGGCAGACGCAACCGCCGGCTACCCCGCGACGCTCGAGATCGACTACCCGGATCGCGAGCTGGACCGGCTCACGACGCTCGTCCGGGTGATCACGGTCATCCCCATCGCCATCGTCCTCGGCCTGGTGATGGGCCCGTCGCCGGAGGCGAACTCGGGGACCGGCTCGCACTACCACGTGCTCGCGGCGGGCGGCTTCGTCTCGGCGGCCACGGCACTCATGCTGGTGTTCCGCCAGAAGTACCCGCGCTGGTGGTTCGACTGGAACCTCGCGCTCGCGAGGTTCGCCACGCGCGTCGGGGCGTACCTGGCGCTTCTGCGCGACGAGTACCCCTCGACCGACGAGGAGCAGGCCGTCCACCTCCAGATCCCGTATCCCGACGCGGCGCGCGACCTGAACCGCTGGCTCCCGCTCGTGAAATGGCTGCTCGCGATCCCGCACTACGTCGCGCTGGCGTTCGTCGGGGTCGCGGCGATCGTCTGCGTCGTCGTGGCCTGGTTCGCGATCCTCTTCACCGGCCGGTATCCGCGCGCGCTGTTCGCGTTCGTCGTCGGCACGTTCCGATGGTCGATGCGGGTCGCGGCGTACGCGTTCCTGCTCACGACCGATCGCTACCCGCCGTTCTCGCTCTCCGCCTGAGCCGAGGCGCGGGACCGCCACGACCTCACCGCGCCGTAGCGATGGACGCCGGCGACGTTCTCGCTCGCGCCAGTGTATCATCGCGCCATGAGGCGGACGGCGTTCGCGCTCGCGCTCGCGTTCGCGGCGGCTTCCGCGGCCGCCCGAACCGATCTCGCTCCGGCGACGCCGCCGCGCATCCCCGAAGGGATCGCCAGCGCGCCCGGGGAGCTGGGGATCTTCCGCGCCAGGGACACGGGCGTCGTCGCGGTGGATCTGTTGACTGGCGAGGTCCGGTGGACGTCGGCGGAGGGAGAGTGGCCGCTGTACGCGGACCTGAGCACCGTCGCGGTCGCGGCAATCGAACCGAGGAACACCGGCGCGCTCCGCGTCCGGTTTCTGCGCATCGCCGACGGACATCGCGTGTTGGAGTCACACCCCGTCACGCTCTCCAAGGGGCTCGCGATTCCCGACCCGAGGAAGCTCCCCGACCGGACGACGCCGAGCTTCACCGTCAGCGGATGGGTGCTCCCGTTCACGGGGGGGTCGAACGAGCGAGACGGCCGTCTGCGCGTGCGCTGGGAGTGGTCCTTCACACCAGCGTACGGATACCGTCGGCCATCGCCGGAAGAGACCCGGCGCGCTTCGGGCGTCGTCCTCATCGACCCCACCAGCGGGCAGGTCACGCCCGGGAACGACGAGGAGCGGGAAGCGATCCCGAGGGCGGAGCTCCCCCCGACGTTCAAGCCGGATCCACGGCTACTGTACTGGGCGTTTTCCGACCATGGCGCCTCATGGTCGAGCGCGCCCACGCCGTTCTGGATCGCGGGTGGCGTGCAGGGCGCCTTCGCCTGCGAGCCGCGCCGCGAGCGGCGTCTCACGCTCGTTCGATGGCGGGCCCTCGAGCCTCTCCCGCCATTGCAGATCGGGCAGTGCCCGGACTACGCGCCAGTGATCGCGATGGGCGGCCGATTCGTCGCGCTGAGAGAGCAGAAGGATCGCCAGGAGCGCGTGCTGCTCCACGACCTCGCGCAGGGAGGGACCGCTCCCATCGCCGAGATGCCCCCCTTCTGGCGGCACTGCCGGCCGCCGTTCGCGATCCTCGACGACCGCCTGCTGTGCGTTCACGAAGCCGCGGGCGAACCGGTCGAGGGCGGTACGGCATTCGCCCGCGAAATCGTAGCCCTTCGCACGCGTACGGGCGAACGGTCCTGGTCAGCCGCCATCGCGCCACGGTTGCTCCCCGCGCCGGTGCCCGGCGGAGGGCGCTGAGGCGCGCCGGAAGGCGCCGTCGCGGGTCGGTTACCCGCAGAGTGAGAACGCGAGCGGGCTGATATGGTCGTTGCGTCATGCCCGATGAGCGCATCCCTGACGGCTATGTCCACGGCTACTCGGAGCGCGAGCACGCGCGCCTCCTCGACCAGGCGACGACGCTCACCGAGCTCCTGCACCACGACACCCGCTATCCGCCGGGCGCGAGCGTCCTCGAGGCGGGCTGCGGCGTCGGCGCCCAGACCGTCACGCTCGCGCGCAACAGCCCGGGGGCGCGCTTCACCAGCATCGACGTATCGCCGCAGTCGCTCGAGGCCGCGCGGGCCCGGGCGCGCGCGGCGTCGCTCGAGAACGTCACGTTCCAGGGGGCGGACATCTTCGAGCTGCCGTTCCCTGAGGAGAGCTTCGACCACGTCTTCGTCTGCTTCGTGCTCGAGCACCTGGCCCGGCCGCGCGAGGCGCTCGCGAGCCTGCGCTCGCGCCTGAAGCCCGGTGGCACGCTCACGGTCATCGAGGGCGACCACGGCTCGACCTTCTTCCACCCCGACGACCCGGACGCGCGCCGGGCGATCGACTGCCTCGTCACGCTCCAGGCGCGCGCGGGCGGCAACGCGCTCATAGGCCGGCAGCTCTTCCCGTTGCTCGCGCAGGCGGGGCTGCGAGAAGTGCGGGTGTCGCCGCGGATGGTTTACGTCGACTCGAGCCGCCCGGAGTGGGTCGAGGGATTCACGCGGAACACGTTCACCGCGATGGTGGAGGGCGTGCGCCAGCAGGCCCTGGCCGCCGGGCTCGTCGACGCGGCGGCGTGGGCGCGCGGCGTCGCGGGGCTGCGGCGCGCGGCCGAGCCGGACGGCGTGTTCTGCTACACGTTCTTCAAGGGCGTCGGCGTGAGGTGACGCGACGGCCCGGTCCCCGGCCAACGGCTCGATGCCGTCGAGGTTGACGGCGATGCTCGGTCAGGCACGATGGGGCCGCCGGCCGGACGGACGACTACCCGGCAAGGACGGGAGGACCAGGTGACTCGAGACAAGAAGCAGCTCCGGAATCACGCTGAGCTCATCGGAGCCGGGAGCGCGATCCTCGGAATCGAGCTCGGCTCGACCCGCATCAAGGCCTCCCTCATCGCTCCGGACAGCACGCCGCTGGCGTCGGGATCCCACGGATGGGAGAACCAGCTCAAGGATGGGATCTGGACCTACGACCTCGACGAGGTGTGGAAGGGCGTCGCCGGTTGCTACACGTCGCTCGCCGCGGACGTGCGCGCGAAGTATTCGACGGAGCTGAAGCGCTTCGCCGCGATGGGAGTGAGCGGCATGATGCACGGGTACATCGCCCTGGACCGGGACGGGAAGCTGCTCGTTCCCTTCAGGACCTGGCGAAACAACATCACCGGCAAGGCCTGCGCCGAGCTGACCCGGCTCTTCGACTTCGCCATCCCGCAGCGGTGGAGCATCGCCCACCTGTACCAGTCGATCCTCGACGGCCAGGGCCACGTGCCGCGGATCGCGTACCTGGCCACCCTCGCCGGCTACGTGCACTGGAGGCTCACGGGCGAGAAGGTCATGGGCATCGGGGAGGCTTCGGGCATGTTCCCCGTCGACCCCGACACCCTCGACTGGGACTCCGCGATGGTCGCGAAGTTCGATTCCCTCGTCGCGCAACGCGGCTTCGGCTGGAAGCTCCGGGACATCCTCCCGAAGGTCCTTCCCGCCGGCCGTCCGGCGGGCAAGCTGACGGCCGAGGGCGCGAAGCTGCTGGATCATTCGGGCAGTCTTGCGAGCGGCATCCCCTTCTGCCCTCCCGAGGGAGATGCGGGCACGGGAATGGTCGCCACCAACGCCGTGCGGCCCCGGTCGGGAAACGTCTCCGCGGGAACGTCGGTCTTCGCGATGATCGTGCTGGAGAAGAAGCTCAAGAAGGTCCACGTGGAGATCGACATCGTGACCACGCCCGACGGGAAGCCCGTCGGGATGGCCCATTCGAACAACGGGTCCTCCGACTTCGACGCCTGGATCGGCCTCTTCGGACAGGCGGCGAAGGCCCTGGGAGCGGAGACGCGCCTCGAGGACCTGTATGCCAAGCTCATGCCGCTCGCGCTCAGGGGCGACGCGGACGCGGGTGGTCTCCTGGCCATCAACTACGTTTCCGGCGAGCACGTCACCGGGTTCACCGAAGGCCGTCCGCTGTTCGCGCGCAAGCCGGAGAGCGCGTTCACCATCGAGAACTTCATGAGGGCCCTGCTCTTCTCGTCCCTCTGCGCGATGCGGACCGGGATGGACGTCCTCACCGAGGAGGAAGGCGTCGTCATCGAGGAGATCCGCGGCCATGGCGGGTTCTTCAAGGGCGGGGACACGGGCCAGCGGATCATGGCCGCCGCCTTGAACACGGCCGTCAGCCTCCCGGCGACCGCCGGCGAGGGCGGTGCCTGGGGGATGGCTCTCCTGGCCGCCTACATGACCCGGGCGAACGCCGCACAATCGCTGCCCGACTTCCTCGACGAGCGGATCGCCGCGAGCATCGGGAAGCCCGTCCGGGCGGATCCGAAGGACGTGGCAGGCTTCCGCGAGTTCTTCGCGCGACACCGGAGGGGACTGGCGGTGGAGGTCGCGGCCGTCAAGGCCCTGACCTGAGGCAGCGCCGGAATCCCGCAGGGCGAGGGCCCATGGATGCCATGCTGAACACCGCGGTCGAGGCCGCGCGTAGGGCTGGCAGGATCATCCGGGAGGCGTCCCGGGGTCTGAGCGGCCTCGAGGTGCGGAGCAAGCTCCACAACGACTTCGTCTCGGAGGCGGACACGTCGGCCGAGGCGGTGATCGTCCAGGCCCTCCGGGAGGCCTACCCGGGCCACGAGGTCCTGGCGGAGGAGGGTGGGCTGTCCGGGCCCGGCGGCCCCGGCCGCGAGTACCAGTGGATCGTCGACCCGCTCGATGGGACGACCAACTTCCTGCACGGGCTGCCGCAGTTCGCGGTCTCGATCGCGCTTCTCCACCGCCGGGTGCCGACGCAGGCCGTCGTCTACGACCCGCTGAAGGAGGAGCTCTTCACGGCGACGCGCGGCGCCGGGGCCTGGTTGAACGGCGCACCCATCTCGGTGAGCGCGGAACGCAGGCTCGACGAGTGCGTCATCGGCACCGGCATCCCCTTCCGGAACGAGGCGAGCCTCGACAGGTACGTGGCCATGCTGCGCGACCTCAGCCACAAGACCGCGGGCATCCGGCGCTTCGGTGCGGCGGCCCTCGACCTCGCGTACGTGGCCTGCGGACGCTTCGACGGATTCTGGGAGCTCGACATCCGCCCCTGGGACATGGCCGCCGGGGCCCTGCTCGTCACCGAGGCCGGCGGCCTGGTCGCGGACATCGACGGCCGGCCCGACTACCTGGACCGGGGCAGCATCATCGCGGGTCCCGCCGGCGTGTTCTCGTACCTCGTCGAGCTGAGCCGGGCGTCGAGCGTCCGCTAGATCGCCGCGGTGTTCGCGGCCTCGGTGGGTCTTTCGTCGTGGTTCCACAACTGCGACCAACGGGCCGACTGCCGGGAGCATCGGCGGATCGTGAACTGGCGAGCCACGGGCCCGGGCTTCCTCCGGTACCTACCGCACGGACTGAGGGCCCTCCCGGGCCACCAGCGCATCGAGGATCGCGGTAGCTCCGATCCTGGCCAGGTCGGCGTCCTCTCCCTGGTCCAAGCCGCTGACCGCCACGGCCCCCACGACCTGCCCACCGTGCGTGACCGGGACGCCTCCGTCCCAGCCCGTGTACCGGATGTCGGAGTTCAGCATCTGCCATCCGTTCTGCTTGAAGAGACGGCCGACCTCGCCAGTCGTGGCACGCTCTCGCGCGGCCGTCCAGACCTTGCTCGTGGCGACACCGACCGACGGGTGCGGAGCGCCATCCATCCGCAGGAGCGAGATCAGCTCGCCGCGTGAATCGGACACCGCGATGACGGCCACCTTTCCGCGGCGCACCAGCTCCGCACGGATCGCGGCGATCGCGCGGCCCGCCTCGTCCTCTCCCAGCTCGAGAAAGCTCTTCATTTGGCCTCTCCATATCGCCCGATGGTGATCGGTGTGGCCCGCGGGGCGCCGCGGCCATACGCGTTCATGCCGTGAGCGCCGGGGCTCGCCTGCCGGGTGCGCTGCTGCGCTGGGCCGTCGCCAGCAGGGCCAGCATCAGGAGCGCGCAGGCGGCGACCTGCACGACGCTGGCGAGCGGACTGACCCGCTCGAGCAGGATGCCCTGGAGCGGCGGCAGGAGCATGCCCCCGATGCTGCTCATCGAGACGACCACGCTCACGGCCCGGCTCGCGGAGGAGCGGAAGAGCTCGGTCGTGAAGACGACCACGGTCGGGAAGATCGGCCCGAAGCTCACGCCCAGCAACAGGGTGCCGGCGATGGTGAGGGCGGCGTTCCCGCCGCCGGCGAGCAGCACCAGGCCGCCGAGGAGGCTGCCGCCCAGGCTGACGGCCGACAGGGCGCGCGAGCTGATGCGCGCACCCAGCGCCGCTCCGAGGAGGCGGCCGGCGGTGAGGGCCAGCCAGTATCCGGAGACCACGAGGGCGGCCAGGTGCGGGGTCAGGGCCGTGGTGCGTTCCAGGTAGACGGAGGTCCAGCCTCCCACCCCCATCTCGGCGCCGACGTAGACGAACAGGAGGACCGCGAGCGACCACAGCGCCGGGCTCCGGTAGATGGTGGCGTGACCGGGCTCTCCCGCCGCCGGCTGGGCGGGCCTGGCTCGCATGACGTGGCGGGCCGCGAGCACGGACGTGGCGGCGCCGAGCGCGACCCCGACCCACAGCGCCGGCATCGGGCTTCCCCAACGCTGCAGGGCCCAGGCCGCCACGAGTGGCGAGCCGACGGCTCCGGCTCCGAAGGCGAAGTGCAGGATGTTGACGGCCGAGACGACATGGCGCGCGTCGAAGACGAGCGCGACGAGGACGTTGCTGCTGATGTCCAGCGCCCCCTGCCCGGTTCCCGCGAGGAAGGCGCCGGCCAGGACGAGGGGCAGCGTGGGGCCGACCGCGATGCCCGCCATGCCGAGGGTCAGCAAGACGGTGCCGGCGACCAGCATGTTGCGCAGGCCGACCCGCTCGTTGAGCCAGCCGCCCGCGAGCTGCGTTCCGAACGCGCCCAGGAACAGCGCCGAGAAGATCGACCCCACCGCCTCGACGTGGACGCCGCTCCGGGCGGCGAGCGCCGGCAACAGGGGTCCCAGGGCTCCGGAGAGGACGCCGACGACGAACAATGCCGCACAGGAGACGAGGAGCGTGGATCGGGGCGTTCGCATGGGAGCCGGGAGCGCCCTACGGGCTCATCTCGTAGGCGTCCCTCAGCGCGAGGACGTTCCTCCAGACCCGCTCGTACCGGGCGAGGCCGGACGCGGGCTTTCGGATCATCTTCAGCGCATACGCCATCTGGGCGGGCGTCGAGGCCGGCTTCTCGTGGAGGTCGAGCGCGTGGCGGGAGAAGTCGCGGACGAGGACGTCGAAGATCTGGTCGACGCAGTCCCCGTCGGCGTCGCCGGGCTGGAGCCGCGCGCCCTCGAGGACCAGCTGGGCGTAGACCACCAGCGTGAACAGCTCGCCGACGGCGAGCAGGAAGTCGACGTCCTTCGCCTGCTCCTCGGTCGGGGTGGCGCGGGCGAGCATGTCCTTGAAGATCGCGAGCTGCTCCCGGAAGACGGCGACGTTCGGCTGGTCCCAGGCGGCGAAGACCGGGGCGGGATCCTGGAAGCGGATTCTCGAGAGCCCGCTCGCGGGCCCCTGGTCCCAGAGGAACGCGTCGTCCGCGGGATCGTCCCGGCGCGGCACGTCGGGGAAGGTCCCCGGCGCGAAGAAGTAGTTCTTCATGAACTTCACGATGAGCGCGATGTTGACGTGGACCGTGCCCTCGAGCTTCGGCAGCGCCCGGATGTCGCGGGTCGCCATCTCGAAGTAGGTGTCCTTCTCGAAGCCCTTGGCGGCGATGACGTCCCAGAGGAGGTCGATCACCTTCTCCCCCTCGGTGGTCACCTTCATCTTCACGGTGGGGTTGAAGAGGAGGTAGCGCCGGTCCTCGCGCGAGGCCGACCGGAAGTAGTCGGACGCGCGCAGCGCGAAGAGCTTCATGGCGACCAGGCGCGCGTACGCGTCGGTGAGCATCCGCCGCACGTGCGGGAAGTCGGTGACCGCCATGCCGTAGAGCCGCCGGCTGGCGGCGTGCCGCATCGCCTCGTAGAGCGCGTGGGTGGCGATGCCGATGGAGGCCCAGCCGAGGTTGTACTTGCCGACGTTGACGGTGTTGAGCGCCGCGTCCCAGGCCGCCTGGCCGCGGAGCAGCACGTCCTCCTCGCCGACCGGGTAGTCCCGCAGCACGAACTCCGACACGTAGGACTGGCTCGCCACCACGTTCTTCACGAGCTGGTACGCGGGGCGCCTCGGATCCACGGCGAAGAAGGCGTACTCCCCGGAGCCGGCGATCTTCCCGAAGACCGACAGGAGCGCCGCCTCGTTGCCGTTGCCGATGTAGTACTTGTCGCCGCGCGCGAGGTACCCGCCGCCGCGGGCCGGCACGAGCTCCATGTCCGTCGAGTAGATGTCGGCCCCGTGCTCCTTCTCCGACAGCCCGAAGCCGAAGATCCCGCCTCCGTCGAGGAGCTGCGCGGTCCTGCGCTTCAGGGCCTCGTTGCCGCTCATCCAGATGGGCCCGAGCCCCAGGATCGAGACCTGCCAGGTGTACCAGTAAGGGAGTCCGTAGAACCCGAGCACCTCGTTGAGCTCGCAGTTCCGCCAGGTGTCCCAGCGGGTCCTCCCGGAGCCGAGGGCCGCGGGCGTCAGGAAGGTCGCGAACAGCTTCTCCCGCTTCTGGAAGTCGAGGAAGTCGGCGTACCAGACGCGGTCGATGTCGTCCTTGCGGAGCCGCGCCTTCCCCTTCTGCTCGAAGAAGTCGATCGTCTTCTGGACGAGCGCGTCCGAGCGCTCGTCGCGGTACCGGGGTGCGCGCCTCTTCGGGTTCAGCAGGATCATGACCGGGCTCCCTCCGTGCCTCGTCACGAAACCACGTCTCGTCCCCGCGCGAAACCCTCGGCTCAGAACATCGGCGTCGGGACGCGGCCCCACCCCGTGCCGGGGCCTAGATCCCTCACCTTCAGGAGCGCGAGGGTGTGCACGTCGAGGTCGACGAAGAACTGCGGCACGCGGGCCCGGGCGATCGCGAACAGCGACGAGGGGTCGCCCGCGTCCTCGCCGCCCGCGACGCGCAGGAAGATGATCCGGCGGACGCTGGGAGACTCGGTCGCCGCCACCCCATCGGACCCGTGGTGCATCATCGTGTGCCCGCCCTCCAGGTGCCTGAACGGGTGGAAGATCCAGTCCGCGATCATCGACAGGGGTTGGTGGTGCTCGTAGAGGCGGTAGGCGGGCTCGGTGTCCGCGATCATCCCCTGCATGATGTAGTGGACGGGAACGATGTACCCGAGAATTGCGCCGGTGCCCCCGGCGAGGCGGGACTCGACTTCGGGCAT
>Ga0209797_10001819_pt1 | contig 10753 bp, 11 predicted proteins | sample DOMMetBare3Fresh_2_FD_187472 | JGI IMG/M metagenome (GOLD analysis project Ga0209797, IMG submission 187472) | Wetland sediment microbial communities from St. Louis River estuary, USA, under dissolved organic matter induced mercury methylation -... | ecosystem: Environmental > Aquatic >...
CCGGGTCGATGGCGGCGGCCACCTGGACCAGCCCCGGGTCGACGGTCGCCGGGGGCAGCGCCCGGGCGGCGGCGGCCGACGAGGCCAGGTCGGCCAGCAGCGGCTCCACCTGGTCGAGCGAGGCCGCCGTGACGGTCAGGTGGATCGTCCGGGGCAGGTCCCCGTAGGCGAGCTGCGGCTGCAGGTACCAGCCCCTCTCGGTCATCTCGTCGCAGACCACGAGGGCGTCCACACCAGGCTCGCCCACCAGGGCCACCAGCGAGGTGTCCGGCGGCACCAGGACCCGCAGTCCGGCGATCGACCCGACCCCGGCGACGATCTGCTCGGTCGCCGCCCGGGTGCGCCGGGCGAGCTCGAGGTAGCCCTCGTCGCCCACCGCGTGCAGCACGGCCCACGCTGCGGCCAGAGGCCCCGCCGACTTGGTCGACTGCATGGTCGAGTTCACCACCGGGTAGCCGGGCCAGGCGGAGAACGCGTAGTAGGAGTGCCGGCGCAGCGCCGCGTCGCGGAACAGCAGCACCGAGGTGCCCTTGGTGGCGTAGGCGTACTTGTGCAGGTCGACCGACATCGAGGTGACCCCCGCCACGTCCAGCCCGGCCGCCGGGACCTGGTACCCGAGCCGCCGCAGGTAGGGCAGCAGCATGCCGCCGATGCAGGCGTCGACGTGGCACGGCACCTCGGCGGCCGCGCACCGTGCGGCGACCTCCGCGACGGGGTCGACCACCCCGTGGGCGTAGGACGGTGCGCTGACCACGACCAGGGCGGTGGTCGGCCCGAGGACGGCGGACACGTCCTCCGGCCGGACCCGGAAGGTGACCGGGTCGACGGGGATCGGGACCACGTCGAGGCCGAAGTAGTGGGCCCCCTTGTGGAAGGCGGCGTGCGCGGTGACCGGCAGCACGATGGTCGGGGTTCCGTTCCCCCCGGCCGCCCGCCAGCGGTCCCGCGCGGCCTTGACGGCGAGCAGGCACGACTCGGTGCCGCCGCTGGTGACCGTGCCGACGGATGCCCCGTCACCCCCGAGCAGCCCCGCGACCGCGGCGACCACGTCGTTCTCGAGCTGGGCGATCGAGGGGAAGACCGTCGGGTCGAGGCCGTTCGCCGACTGGTACAGCCGGTGCGCGGCGGCAGCCAGGTCGTCCAGTCCCGGTCGGCCGGAGTCGTAGACGTAGGCGTAGGTGCGCCCGCCGTGGGTCGGCACGTCGTCGGCCCGCAGCTGGTCCAGCCGCCGCAGGATCTCCTCGGGGGGCAGGCCGCGCTCGGGCAGGCTCACACTCGACCTCCGCTCTCGACGATCCGGCCGTCGACGGCGTGCACGGCCTCCGCCACCCGCCCGGCGGACAGGTCGTAGCGCCGCACCAGGGGGAGGCTCAGCACCACCAGGACGGCCGGCAGCACGCTGAAAGCGAGCAGCACCCCGGTGATCGCCGAGCCCGGCTGGGTGACCCGCTCGTCCGCCGACGACGAGACGAAGCCGGTCACGGCGAGCAGGCCGAGCACGAGGGCCGGCCCGAGCGCGAACCCGGTCGTCTCCCCCGCCGTCCACAGCCCGGTGAACGCACCGGCGCGCCGCTTGCCCGACTCAGCGGCGTCGGTCGCCACCGTGTCGGGCAGCATCGAGAGCGGGAACATCTGCATGCCCGCGTACCCGACGCCGCACACCGCGACCACGAGGGCGACCGCCGCGACCGGCAGCGAGCGCGAGAACGCCAGCCCGATCGTGCCGGCCAGGAAGATGAGCGAGGAGGCGGTGAACCCTGCGCGCTTGCCGGCCCGGTGCCCGACGGCGGCCCAGAGCGGCATGACCAGCACGGCCGGGCCGACCAGGCACCCGAACAGGATCGAGATCAGCTTCTCGTCGTCGAGGATGTACGTGGCGTAGTACTGGGCGGCCGCGAGCATCGACCCGGTGGCCAGGGCCTGCAGGAAGAACGCGCCCAGCAGGACGACGAACGGGCGGTTGCGGCGTGCGACGGCGATCTGCACCCGCAGCGACGGCTCGGACTCGGTCGGGTGCTGGATCCGGGTGTGCCGCATCCCCCACCAGCAGCCGATCATCCCGACGCCGATGGCGGCCCCGACGGCGACACCCATCACCAGGTAGCCGCCACGTAGACCTCCGGCCGCGTCCTTGACCGCCGGAGCGCCCGCCCCGAAGAGCAGGATGCCGCCGCCCAGGAACGCGACCCGCCACGACATCATCGTCGTGCGCTCGTCGTAGTCGTCGGTGACCTCGGCGGGCAGCGCGATGTACGGCACCTGGAACACCGCGAACGCCGTGGCCGCGAGCAGGAAGAACACGAACACCCAGGCTGCGGCTGCGCTCGGTCCCAGACGGGCGGGAGCCCCGAACATCAGCGCGAACAGCACCGGCAGCGTGGCCCCCCCAGCCAGCAGGTACGGACGGCGGGAACCTCGCCGGTCGACCGAGCGATCGGACCGGTTGCCGACGACGGGCAGGATCAGCACGTCCCACGCCTTGGGCAGCACGACGACCAGCGCGGCCACCGCGGCGGCGACGCCCAGCGTGTTGGTCAGGTAGTACGCGAGCAGCAGGCCGGGAACCGTGGCGAAGCCGGCGGTGCCGACCGACCCCAGGGCGTAGCTGAGATAGGTGCCGCGTCCCAGCCCAGCCCGGCCCACGACCGGGACGCTACTCCGCGGTCGCGGCTGCGGGAGGTCGGACGGCGAGGATCCGAGACAGCAGGCCGTTGACGAACGCGGGCGACTCGTCCGTGGACAGCTGCTTGGCCAGCTCGACGGCCTCGTCGATGACGACGGCGTCGGGCACCTCGTCGCGGAACAGCAGCTCGTAGACGGCCACCCGCAGGATCGCGCGGTCGACCGCGGGCATCCGGTCCAGCGGCCACGACCCGCCGTAGGTCGTCAGCAGGTCGTCGATCCGCGGCCGGTTGCCATCGACGCCCTCGGCCAGGGTCTGGGCGTACTCCGGCAACGGCGGGTCGCCCAGCATCCGGTGCTGGGCGAGCACCTCGGGCACCGGCACGGCACGCTGCTCGGCCTCGAACACCACATCGAGAGCCCGCTTGCGCGCCTTCCTCCGGGCGGACACGGTCCGGCCGCACTCAGCCGGAGATGCGGCCGAGGTACGACCCGTCCCGCGTGTCGACCTTCACCCGCTCACCTGTGGTGATGAACAGCGGGACCTGGATCTCGTACCCGGTGTCGATCGTCGCGGGCTTGGTGCCACCCGTCGACCGGTCGCCCTGCAGACCCGGCTCGGTGTAGGTGATCGTCATCTCGACCGAGGTGGGGAGCTCGACGTAGAGCGGCAGGCCCTCGTGCAGCGCGACGACGGCGTCCTGGTTCTCGAGGAGGAAGTGGGCCGAGTCCCCCACCGTCTCGACCGGGACGTGGATCTGCTCGAAGGTCTCGCTGTCCATGAAGACGTAGTCGCTGCCCTCCTTGTAGAGGTACTGCATCGACCGCTTGTCCACGGTGGCGGTGTCGACCTTGACGCCGGCGTTGAACGTCTTGTCGACGACCTTGCCCGACAGCACGTGCTTGAGCTTGGTCCGCACGAACGCTGGGCCCTTGCCGGGCTTGACGTGCTGGAACTCCACGACCGACCACAGCTGGCCGTCGAGGTTGAGCACGATGCCGTTCTTCAGGTCGTTCGTCGTCGCCACCGGGTCGTCTCCTGCAGTCCTCGTGGGTCGGCGGGCGGCTGCGCGCCTGGGCGGTCAGCCCAGGGCGAGCAGGTCCTTGGTCGTCGTGGTGAGCAGCTCGGGCGCGCCGTCGCGTACCACGAGGGTGTCCTCGATGCGGACTCCGCCGCGGCCGGGGAGGTACACCCCGGGCTCCACCGTGACCGGCGTCCCAGCCTCGAGGATACCGGTGGAGGTGTGGCCCAGGAGCGGAGCCTCGTGGATCTCCAGGCCGACCCCGTGGCCCAGCCCGTGGGAGAACGCCTCGCCGAAACCCGCCGCGTCGATGACCGCGCGGGCCGCGGCGTCGACGTCGCGCACGTCGGCTCCGGCGGTCAACGCCTCGCGACCGCTGCGCTGGGCGGCCCGCACCAGGACGTACAGGTCCTCCTGCCACGCCTCCACGTGCTTGCCGATGACGACGGTGCGGGTCATGTCGGCGTGGTAGCCCCCGAGCCGAGCACCGAAGTCCAGCTTGAGGAGGTCACCCGACTCCACCGGCCGGGCCGTGGGCGTGTGGTGCGGCACGGCGCTGTTCGGCCCGCCGGCGACGATCGAGGGGAAGGCCACGGCCTCGGCCCCCTGGTCGAGCATCAGCCCTTCCAGCCGCCGCGCGATCTCCCGCTCGGTCTGCCCGGGGCGCAGCGTGGGCAGCAGATCGGCGAACGCCCGGTCGCTGATGGCGCAGGCCTCGCGCAGCAGGGCCAGCTCGGTGTCGTCCTTGACCCGGCGGAGCGCTTCGACCGCGTGGCCGAGAGGGACCAGCTCGGCCCCGTCGCACGCTTCGACCAGCTCGGCGTGCCGCTCGACCGAGACGTCGTGGGCCTCGAAGGCCACCTGCCGGGCCCCGCCCGACCTCGCCCGCGCGAGCAGCACGTCGGCGCAGCGCCGGTCGATGAGCCGCTCGAGGTCGGGCACCTCGTCCGCGGACTGCCCGATGTAGCGCCCGTCCGTCGCCAGCACCGCGTCCGAACCGGTGACGAGCAGGGCGGCGTTGCTCCCGGTGAACCCGGTCAGGTACCGGACGTTGACCAGGTTCGTCACCAGCGCGGCGTCCGCACCGACCTGGCTGACCGCCGTCCGGAGCCTCTCCCGTCTCGTGGCATGGGTCTCGGACACGGGCCGAGCCTACGCGGGGGCTAGCGGCCAGCGGTCACCCGAGCCGAGCCGCGACCGCTTGCAGGGCGAGGTCGTAGGACTGCAGGCCGAAGCCGGCGACCGTCCCGGTGGCGACCCCGGCGACCACCGACCGGTGCCGGAAGCGCTCGCGTGCGGCTGGATTGGTCAGGTGCACCTCGACCAGCGGAGCCGTGAGCTGGGCGCACGCGTCCCGCAGCGCGTACGAGTAGTGCGTGAACGCCGCGGGGTTGAGCACCACGGGCGTGCCGGCGTCGGCGGCCTCGTGCAGCCAGTGCACCAGCTGCGCCTCGTCATCGGTCTGCCGCACCTCGACCTGCAGCCCGAGCCGCTCGCCGACCTCCTGGCAGCGCGCCACCAGGTCGTCGAAGGTCTCGCTGCCGTAGACCTCGGGCTCACGGCTGCCCAGCCGGGACAGGTTCGGGCCGTTCAGCACCAGGACACGGGTCACCCCGCCACCTCCTCGTAGGCCGCGACCAGCAGCGTGGGGTCCGGCCCCTCGAGCAGCACGGGCCGGCCGACCGCCTCCAGCACGACGAACCGCAGCCGGTCGCCGCGGGCCTTCTTGTCGACCCGCATGGCGTCCAGCAGCTGCGGCCAGCGGTCACGCCGGTAGGTCGTCGGCAGCCCCAGCGAGCCGAGGACCGAGCGGTGCCGCGCCACCGCGGGCTCGTCGAGCCGGCCGGCCAGCCGGCCCAGCTCGGCGGCGTAGACCATGCCGACCGCGACCGCCGCACCGTGCCGCCACCGGTAGGACTCGACCTGCTCGATCGCGTGCCCGAAGGTGTGTCCGTAGTTGAGGATCTCGCGGCGGCCGCTCTCCCGCAGGTCGCCCGTGACCACCTCGGCCTTGACCCGGATCGACCGCTCGACGAGCTCCCGGGTGTGCGGACCCTCGGGCGTGGTGGCCCCGTCGGGGTCGGCCTCGACCAGCGCGAGGATCGCGGGGTCGGCGATGAACCCGGCCTTGACCACCTCGGCCAGGCCGCTGACGTAGTCGTGGCGCGGCAGCGTGGCCAGCGTGGCCAGGTCGCAGAGCACGCCGGCGGGCGGGTGGAAGGCCCCGACCAGGTTCTTGCCCTCGGCCGTGTCGATCCCGGTCTTCCCGCCGACTGCGGCGTCGACCATGGCCAACAGCGTGGTCGGCACGTGGACGATCGGCACCCCTCTGAGCCAGGTGGCGGCGACGAACCCGGCGAGGTCGGTGGTGGCGCCGCCGCCGACGGCCACGACGACGTCGGTGCGGGTGAAGCCGGCCTGCCCGAGCACCGACCAGAGGAAGCCGGCGACCTGGAGGGTCTTGGCCTCCTCGCCGTCGGGGACCTCGGCGAGCACCGCGCGGTAGCCCTGCGCCTCGAGGTCGGCTCGGATCGCCTCGCCGGTCGCCCGCAGGGCACGCGGGTGGACGACGGCGACCCGGGTCGCCGCCGCGCCGACCAGACCAGGCAGCTCACCGAGCAGTCCGGTGCCGACGACGACGTCATAGGCCGGCCCGCCGGCGGGACCCCCACCGACCGTGATCCGGGTGATCGGGCCGCTCACGCGCCGACCTCCGCGAGCCGCGTGAGCACGGCGTCGGCGACCTCGTCCGGCGTACGGCCGTCGGTGTCGACCCGGACGGTGGCCACGGACTCGTACAGCGGTCGGCGGGCCTCCATCAGCCGCAGCCACTGGGTCCGGGGGTTCCCGAGGAGCAGCGGGCGGTCGCGGTTGAGGCCCACGCGTCTCGCGGCATCGGCGATGCCGAGGTCGAGGAAGACGACCACCCGCCCGGCGAGCAGCTCGCGGGTGGCCTGGTCGAGGACCGCTCCCCCGCCCAGGGCCAGCACCCCCGTGTGCTCGGCGAGCGCGGCCGCTACTGCCTCGCGCTCCAGGGTGCGGAACGCCGGCTCGCCCTGCTCGACGAACAGGTCCGCGATGCTCGTGCCGGCCACCGACTCGACGTCGGCGTCGGTGTCCCGGAACGTCGAGCCGAGCCGGGCGGCGAGCAGCGCGCCGACGGTCGACTTCCCCGACCCTGGTGGCCCGACCAGCACGAGCGCCGGCGGCATCAGCGGATCACGAGGGCGTCGAGGTATCCCCTGGCGTTCCGGGCGGTCTCGGCCACCGAGTCGCCGCCGAACTTCTCCAGCGCGGCGTCCGCGAGCACCAGCGCCACCATGGCCTCCGCCACCACGCCGGCCGCGGGGACGGCGCAGACGTCGGAGCGCTGGTTGATGGCCTTCGCGGACTCCCCGGTGCGGACGTCGACGGTGGCCAGCGCGCGGGGGACCGTCGAGATCGGCTTCATCGCGGCGCGCACGCGCAGCACCTCGCCGGTGCTCATCCCGCCCTCGGTCCCGCCCGACCGGCCGCTCCGGCGACGCACGCCGTCGGCCGACGGGTCGATCTCGTCCTGCGCCTGCGAGCCGCGGACGGCGGCGATCGCGAACCCGTCGCCCACCTCGACGCCCTTGATGGCCTGGATCCCCATCAGCGCGCCGGCCAGTCGGGAGTCCAGCCGCCGGTCCCAGTGCACGTGGCTGCCGAGGCCGGGCGGCAGCCCGTGGACGACCACCTCGACGACGCCGCCGAGCGTGTCACCGTCGCGGTGTGCGGCCTCGATCTCCTCAGTCATCCGGGCACTCGCCGAGGGGTCCGCGCAGCGCACCGGGTCGAGGTCGATCGCGTCCAGCGAACCCCGAGCCGGGACCAGCCCGTCGTCGGTCCTGGCCGCGCCGATCGCGACCACGTGGCTCAGCACCTCGACGTCCAGCGCCTGCCGCAGGAACGCCCGCGCCACCGCACCGAGCGCCACCCTGGCCGCGGTCTCCCGGGCACTGGCCCGCTCGAGGACCGGGCGGGCGTCGTCGAAGCCGTACTTCTGCATCCCCGCCAGGTCGGCATGGCCCGGGCGCGGGCGGGTCAGCGGGGCGTTGCGCGCCAGGCCCGCGAGCACGTCCGGGTCGACCGGGTCCGCGGCCATGACCTGCTCCCACTTCGGCCACTCGGAGTTCCCGACCCGGACGGCGACTGGCGAGCCGAGAGTGCGGCCGTGCCGGACGCCGCCGACCAGGTCGACCTGGTCCTGCTCGAAGCTCATCCGCGCCCCGCGCCCGACCCCGAGGCGGCGGCGGGCGAGGTCCCTGCCGACGTCGGCCGTGGTGACCTCGACACCGGCGGGCAGGCCCTCCAGGATCGCGACCAGCGCAGGGCCGTGCGACTCCCCCGCAGTCAGCCAGCGCAGCATGGCCCGATCCTCCCACGACGCCGACCGGCCGTCCCCGAGGCGGGTGGCGGCCGGCCGGTCGGTCTGGGTCTACCGGGTGAGCGTTGCGGTGTCCTTCTCGCAGAGGGCCACCGTCTGGTCACCGAACAGGAAGCCGGCGCAGCGACCGTCGAAGATGCCGTAGGTCTTGAAGTAGGTGGCGAACGCGGTGCCCACCTTGACGCCGTTGTACACCTTCCCGTCGACCGAGACGGTCAGCGAGCTGCTGTCATCCAGCACGTCGAGGAGCGAGACCACGACCTTCGTGCCGCCGGTCGTCGTGGTGGTCCCGGTACCGAACGGGTCGGTGGAGCCGCTCGTCGTGCCCGTGCTGGACTCCGGCTGCGGGACCTCCACAGCAGCCTCGAACGGGTCCCGACCCACCCGCGCCGTGCTCGTGGGCGGGATCGAGGGCTTGACCGCGGGAGCCGACGGCTTGGCCGAGGGCTGGGTCGAGGCACCCGCCGGGGAGCTGGCCCGGGGACGCGGCGCGGCTGTCTCCTCGGGGTCGCCACCGGCGAAGAGCAGGAAGTAGGCGGCCAGGCCGAGGGCCAGAGCGCCGGCCACGCCGAGGAGCGCGAACAGCTTGCCGCGGCCGGACGTCGTCGCCTCGTCGGCTTCCGCGGGCGGCTCGGTCACGGCCGTCGCGGTGGCGCCGCCGAAGGGTGAGAGCTGGTCGGACATCGGTCGTCTCCTACTTCGCTGGGGTGGCGGCAACGGGTGCCGCGGCGGAGACCGGGATGTAGAACACCCGGGCGGACACCGAGGCCTCGAGCTCGCCGGTCGGCGACGTCGTGGTGGTCGTGGTGGTTCCGGCCGCGCCGGAGGAGCCGTCGTCACCGAGCTTGATGGTGAAGCCGGTGACCAGGGTGGAGCGCGTCAGGTCCTCGATCCGGTTGAGGAACTGCTCGATGTCGAAGTAGCTGCCGGTCACCTTGATGGTGAACGGGATCATCTGCAGCGGCTCGGCCGTCACGGCGGCCGGCGTCGACGCGGTCGCGCCGGTGGCCGGTGTCGTGCCGCTCGCCGGCGCCGTGGCAGCGGCTCCGGTCTTCGCGGTCGCTCCCCCGGCAGCGGCCGCGGCCAGACCGGGGTGCGGCTCCGGGACCGCCGGCGTCAGCGACACGATCTCGACGCCGGTCTTGGTCGCGATGCCATCCAGCGCCCGGACCATGGACGGGAGTCCGGGGTTGTTGGGCAGGTGCTGGCGGATCTCGGCCAGTCGAGCCTCCTGGGCCGGCAGGTCCTTGGCCTGCTCCTTCAGCGCCGCGATCTTGTCCCGCAGGACGCCGTTGGCGTCCAGCTGCTGCACGTTCTGGGCCTTCAGCTCAGCGGCCTCGCTGCGCTTGGGAGAGATCAGCAGGAACCAGCCGGCGGCGAGCACGAGGACGACCGCGAAGGCCGTGCCGAGGCTCCACTTACGCATCCGGGTCATCGTCACTTCCCTGCCTTCTGGCTGTACCGGTTGCTCAGCACCTGGTCGGTGAGCGACACATCGGAGTCGAACGTGTAGACGCCAAGCCCCGTGTACTCGTCGGAGAGCTCAGCCTTGGTGAAGTACGGGTCGGTGTATCCCTCGTTCTTCGCGAGCGCGTCGAGCCAGGCCGCGATCCCGGTCTCGCCGTCCGACAGCCCCTGGAAGCTGATCTTGGACACCGACGGGGTGCCCCAGCTGCCGACGAGCGGGCTCGCTGCGTCCGCGTCCACCTGCTGGTTGACCGTGATCTCGGTCAGCCACACGCTGGACGGGATCGTCAGGGCGAGGTCGTTGAGGATGTAGGAGTAGCGGATCTCCTGGTCCATCGCGAGGCTGAGACTGGCCTCGGCGGCCGCCACGCGGGCGTAGGCCACCGGGACCTCCGCGTACTTCGTGACCTCGGCGTTGAGTCGGGTCTGCTCGGCGCGCGAGGCGGACAGGTCGTCCTGGGCCTGGCTCACCTGGCCGCTGGCGGTCCAGTACAGGCCCCCGACGACGAGTCCGGCACCGAGGACGGCCAGGCCGAGCAGGGCGCGGACGGAGCGGAAGCGGGCTTCCTCCTCGATTTCGGGAGGCAACAGGTTCACCCGTGGGAACGTGACGGTACGGGTGGCCAGGGTGGTGGTCATGAGGCGATCCCCAGGGCGAGGCCGACGGGAACGACGGCGAGTGGCTCGACGAACTGGATCTGGTCGGGAGTGAGGCCGGTCCGCCCGAGCGTGAGTCCGCTGAAGGCGCTGCCGGCGTACACGGGAAGGCGGGTCGCCTGGGAGAGGCGGTCACCGAGACCGGCGAGCCGGCTGCCGCCGCCGGTGAGCAGCACCCGGCCGATCGGCACCGAACCGGTGGAGGCGGTGTAGTAGTCGAGTGACCCCCGAACCTCGCTGACGAACGTGGCGAGGGCCGACTCGAGGACCCGGGCAGCGGTCTGCGACTCGGCGGAGCCGTCGCGGCCGGCGTTCTGCTTCATGGCCTCGGCCTGCTCCAGGGGGACGCCCAGGCGCTCCGCGACCACGTCGGTGAGGTCCTGCCCGCCCATCAGCAGGATCCGGATGAAGCGAGGCACGCCGCCTTGGTGGACGACGATGTTGGTGACGCGGGCGCCGACGTCCACGAGCGCCTCGACGCCGTCGTCCATCCCGAGGTGGTCGTTGTTGCCCAGCGAGCGCAGCACCGCGAACGAGGACAGGTCGACGACGGTCGGGGTGAGCCCCGCCTTGCGGA
>Ga0209797_10001820_pt1 | contig 10750 bp, 10 predicted proteins | sample DOMMetBare3Fresh_2_FD_187472 | JGI IMG/M metagenome (GOLD analysis project Ga0209797, IMG submission 187472) | Wetland sediment microbial communities from St. Louis River estuary, USA, under dissolved organic matter induced mercury methylation -... | ecosystem: Environmental > Aquatic >...
GAACGGCCCGTGGCCAGGACGACGTGGTGCCCGCGGTCGACGACCCCCCGGATGGCGGCGTGCACCCGCGGCGAGAGCCGCTCGTCCCAATCGACGATCGTGCCGTCGATGTCGAGAGCGATCAGCATCAGGGGCGCGTGCCCGGCGGGGTGAGCAGGTCGAGACCACCCAGGTAGGGCTGCAGCGCCTTCGGCACGGCGACCGAGCCGTCGGGGAGCTGATGGTTCTCGAGGATCGCGACGATCCAGCGGGTGGTGGCCAGGGTGCCGTTGAGGGTGGCCACGGGACGGGTCGCGCCGTCCGCGTGCGGATTGCGCTCGCGGATGTCGAGCCGGCGGGCCTGGTACGTGGTGCAGTTCGAGGTCGAGGTCACCTCGCGGTACCGCCTCTGGGTCGGCACCCAGGCCTCGCAGTCGTACTTGCGCGCGGCGCTCGAGCCCAGGTCGCCGGCCGCCACGTCGATCACCCGGTAGGGCAGCTCGACCTTGGCCAGCATCTCCTCCTCCCAAGCGAGCAGGCGCAGGTGCTCGTCTCGGGCGTCCTCCACTCGGCAGTAGCTGAACATCTCGACCTTGTGGAACTGGTGCACCCGGATGATCCCCCGGGTGTCCTTGCCGTAGGAGCCGGCCTCGCGGCGATAGCAGGCCGACCAGCCGGCGTACCGGCGGGGGCCGGCGGTCAGGTCGATGATCTCGCCGGCGTGGTAGCCGGCCAGCGGCACCTCGCTGGTACCCACCAGGTACAGGTCGTCGGCCTCGAGCCGGTAGATCTCGTCACTGTGGGCGCCGAGGAAACCGGTGCCGCGCATGACGTCCGGCTTGACCAGGGTGGGTGTGATCACCGGCGTGAACCCGGCGGCGACCGCCTGGTCGACGGCGAGCATGAGCAGGGCCAGCTCGAGTCGGGCACCGACCCCCGTGAGGTAGTAGAAGCGGGCGCCCGAGACCTTCGCGCCCCGCTCAGTGTCGATCGCCCCGAGCAGCTCGCCCAGCTCCAGGTGGTCGCGCGGGGCGAACCCTTCGGCGGCGAAGTCGCGCGGCGTCCCGACCTCGCGCAGGACGACGTAGTCGTCCTCGCCGCCCACCGGCGCGCCGGGTTCGACCACGTTGTCGATCTGCTCGGCCAGGGTCTCCAACTCGGCGCCGGCCGCCTCCGCGTCCGCCTTCAGGGCCTTGACCCGCTCGGCCAGCTCGCGGGTCCGGGTGAGCAGGTGGTGCTTCTCCTCCCCCGATGCCCTCGCGACCTGCTTGCCCAGGGCGTTCTGCTCCGCTCGGGCCCGCTCGTAGTCGGCGAGGCCGGCGCGGCGGCGTTCGTCCGCGCCGAGCAGGGCGTCGACGAGGTCGACGTCGGCGCCGCGCGCACGCTGACTGGCTCGGACGAGGTCGGGGTCTTCGCGAAGCTGCCGCAGGTCGATCACCCCCCAACGGTAGCCATCCGCGCCTACACAGCCAGTCATTTCCTCGCCGGGTTCCGCCTGGCTCTCCGCGGGCCGTGGACCGGGACGTCCGAGTCGGCGACCCGCAGGCGGTCGCCGGCGGGAGCGATAGCGTCGGTCCATGGTGAGTGGGGACCTGCAGCTGGTGAGCGGGGACCTGCAGCGGGTCGTCGTCCTGCTCGCCATCGCGGGGGCGCTGCTCGCCGGGCTGATCGCCCTGGTGGCCGCCACGCGGCGGGTGCGCCGCCGTGATCGGGTGCAGGTCCGCGATGCCGCGTCGGTCAGTGAGCCCACCCGTCGGCCGCACGTGGCCGCGGTGGTGAACCCGACCAAGATCAAGGATCTCGACTGGGAGATGACCTGGCTCGCCCGCCGTTGCGCCGCACACGACCTGGCCCCGCCGACCTGGGCCCAGACCACGATCGCGGACCCGGGCCACGGGGCGACCCGGGAGGTGTTGACCGGTGGCCCGGACGCGGTGCTGGCCTACGGCGGCGACGGCACGGTCCGAGCGGTGGCGGCCGAGTTGGCCGGGACGTCGACCGCCCTCGGCATTCTGCCCGCCGGCACGGGCAACCTGCTCGCCCGCAACCTTGCCCTGCCGCTCGCCGACCTCGACGCCGCTCTCGACATCGCCCTGGACGCCCACGAACGCCGGGTGGACGTCGGCCGGGTCGAGATCGACGTGTCCGGGGAGGACCACGAGCCGATCCGGGACACCTTCTGCGTGATGGCCGGGATCGGTTTCGACGCCGAGGTGATGGCCACCGTCGACCAGACCATGAAGCGACGGATGGGCTGGTGGGCCTACATCGTCACCGGGGCCGGCAAGCTGACCGGCGACCGGATCCGGGTGGGGCTGCGTCTGGACGACCACGACGTCATCCATCGTTGGGTACGCAGCGTGCTGGTCGGCAACTGCGGCGAGCTCGTCGGCGGGCTACCCCTGATGCCGGAGGCCGAGATGGACGACGGCTGGCTCGACATCGCCGTGGTCGCGCCGCGCGGCGTCGTCGGCTGGGGCGCGGTGGTGGCCACGGTGCTCACCCGCAGTCGGCGTGGTCATCCGGTGGTGCAGCACTTCCGGTGCCGCAGTGCCGAGATCCGGGCGGAGCAGCCGCTGCACGTCCAGCTCGATGGGGATGTCGCCGGCACCGCCCGGGTGCTCCGGGTGCGCTGCGACCAGCACGCGTTGCGCGTGCGCTGCCGCTGAGCAGCGACCGCCATTGCAGGCACAATCCCGGTCATGTCGGGCATGACCGATCGGCCTGACCCGGGCATGCATGTCCTGTCATCGAAGAATTGACTGGTCAGTCACAGATTCTGTGACTATGCTGCCCGTGTGCGTTGATCGACCCCACCGCCCTGGCCGCGGTGCGGTCGGACGGCGCGTCAAGCGGCGGGGGGCTCAGGAACCGTACGGGCCATCGGTTCCTGACCCCCCGCCGCAACTGACGGGGCGAAAGACGTACTGAGTGAGCGCTCAGTTGCTCTTTCTGTTCAACGGCAGCATGTGATCACGCTGGCGCCGGTCGTGCTGGCACCAGCAACGGTCAGCACGGCGCCGGAGACCGCGAGCGAACCGGCGGTGAGGAGGGCAACGAGGGAGCGACGCGTACGGGACATGACACAACTCCTTGTGTTGTGAGGATCTGTCACGGGCTTGATGACTGGCAGTCAAGGAGCATCGTGACAGAAATACCCGTTTGCCGCACATGTCATGTCGGTTCGTGTTGGTGCACTGACGGTGGGTGATATTCATGCGCGCTGACCAGGCCGAGTTGAACGCTGCCCGGGACTTTGGCAGTCGCCTGGCGCAACGTCGGCGCGCTGCGAAACTGAGTCAGTCGGAGCTCGCCGGGGACGATCTGTCGCCGAGCTACATCTCCTTGCTCGAGTCGGGCAAGCGCCAGCCGAGCAGCGAGGTGGTTTCGCTGCTCGCCGCCCGCCTGTCCTGCTCTCCGTCGATGCTGCTGACCGGCGACGCATCCGAGCGGGAGCGCCGGATCGAGCTGGAGATCAACTACGCTCGGCTGGCACTCACGCACGGAGAGGCCGCCGACGCCCGGACCCAGCTCACGGGCCTGCTCGCCGAGGGCGGGCTGGACAGCTTCCACGAAGACGAGGCCACCCTGCTGCTGGCCAGCGCCCACGAGAATCTGGGTGAGTTCCCGGCGGCGATCGACCTTCTCCTGCCGTTGTTCGAGCGCAGCCGCAAGGGTGGCACCCATCTGCCCGTCAGCTCGGTCGGGGTCGTGCTCTGTGGCTGCTACAGCGACAGCGGCGACTATCAGCGCGCTGTGATCGTCGGCCAAGAGGCCCTCGACGCTGCCATCGACCAGGGACTGAGCGGAAGCGAGGACTACTACCGACTGGCCGCCACCGTGCTCTGGGCCTACTGCGAGACCGGTGATCTCTCCCACGGCATGGCGTGGGCGCGCACGCTGATCGCCCAGGCCGAAGCTCACGGCACCCCGTCAGGACAGGCCGCGATCTACTGGAACGCCGCGGTGGTGGCGCACAGCGTCGGGAACGTGGGTGAGGCCATCCACCTGTCGATGCGAGCCCTGGCCAAGATGAGCGAGGGCCACAACACCCGTGACCTCGCCCGCCTGAGGGTCGCGGTGGCGCAACTCCTGCTCAGCGCGGACCCTCCGCGCACCGACGAGGCATGGGCATCCCTGGAGATCGCTCATGACCCGCTGCTCGATCTCGGCAGCCAGGTCGACAAGGCGCACTGGGAGCGCACGGCTGGGTTGACTCGGCTCCTGCAGGGCGACCTCGACCAAGCGCGTGCCTTCCTCGACGCCGCGCTTCGTCGCGCCGACGCCTGCGAACCGGAGGACAACGCCGAGTCGTGGCTCATTCTCGGAGACCTGGAATCGGTGCGCGGGAACCTGATGGTCTGTCGGGAGCACTACGGAAGGGCCATCGACGTCCTGTCCACCGCGGCTCCGCGTCGGGCGACGGCACGCTTGTGGCGGGATGTCGGCGACCGGCTGCGCGAGGTCGGCGACGTGCAGACCGCCCTGACGGCTTTCCAGCGCGCCCTCGATCTGCTGAAGATCACCGACCGGAACGCCCCCGTCCGCGCCGCCATGCACCAGGCCAGGGAACTGCACCTCACGGACCGTCTGACCATGAGGTGACACTGCCGCCTGTGAGATCACCGGGAGGCAGCTAGTGCGACGGCCATGATCGTTTGCCGGTGATTTCGCGACACGCCGTGACCGGTGCGTGCTTTCCGTGACGATGCGGGGCAATGTTGACCGTATCGGGGGGAAGGTCTCCACTGCCGGGGGCTGAGTGCGGGTCGAGGCGAGTGCTATGGCCAGGCCGGTACGGGTTCGCCAGTTGAGTCAGAGCGAGGACGCGGTCCTGCTGCGGATCGTGCGCGGGGACGAGGGGCGTCAGGAGAGCATCCGGGTGCGGCGCGCGGTGATGGTCCGCGCCTCGGCGCACGGGGCCAAACCGCCGGTGATCGCCCGGCTGTTGGACGCGGCCCCGGACACCGTGCGGGATGTGATCCATGCGTTCAACGCCAACGGTTTGGTGGCGTTGGACCCGCAGTGGGCCGGCGGGCGGCCGCGACGGATCACCGCGGCGGACGAGGAGTTCATCGTGGCCACGGCGACCACCCGGCCGCGGGCGGTGGGGCGGCCGTTCACGCACTGGAGCCTGCGCAAGCTGGTCGACTACCTGGCCGACAACCCCGTCCGCCGGGTCGATGTCGGTCGGGAACGGGTGCGGCAGATCCTGCACACCCATGAGATCTCCTTTCCAGCGGACCCGGACCTGGAAGGAGTCCACCGACCCGGACGCCGAGGCCAAGCTGGACCGGATCGAGCAGGTGCTCGGCAGGTGGCCTGAGCGCTGCTTCGCCTTCGACCAGTTCGGGCCGTTGTCGATCCGCCCCTGTCACGGGACCTGCTGGGCCCGGCGCCGACATCCGGACCGGATCCGCGCCACCTACCACCGCACCCACGGGATCCGGTACTTCCACGGCTGCTACGACATCTCCCGGGACCGGTTGTGGGGCATCACCCGGGCGCACAAGGGTGGCGCGAACACCCTGGCCGCGTTGGTCTCGATCCGCGACGCCCGCCCCGACCACCGCAAGATCTACGTCATCCTGGACAACCTGTCCGCGAACAAGACCCCCGCGATCCGCGCCTGGGCCGCCGCGAACCGGGTCGAGTTGTGCTTCACCCCGACGTACGCCTCATGGGCCGACCCGATCTCCGTTAACCGGCCCTCGGCGGGATGACTCGCCGGGTCGCTTGTGGGTCCCACGTCTGGGGATCGGCGGCGGCCAGACTCGGCTGGTTGTCCCTGGAGGGACCGTGGAACTGCATGTCATGTCGACCGGCGATGGTCACCGCCTGGCGGGGGGCGGCCCGGACGCCGCGCTCGTCAACGAGTTCTTGTTACATCTGGGGTCGCGGGCGTTCTCCCCGGCGACCGTGCGGGCGTATGCCTTCGATCTGTTGAACTTCCTGCGCTTCCTGGCTGGGCGACGGGCAGGACTGCTGGACGTGGTGGCCACTGACCTGTTCGACTACCTGGCCTGGCAGCAGCGTCCTGCGACCACGACGGGCCGGACGGTGGTGCGTCTGTCGGAGCGCCGCGGCGCCGCGGCTTCGACGATGAATCGGCGGATCGCCGCTGCACGGGGCCTGTTCGAGTACACCGTGATGGTCGGTGCTCGACAGAACAACCCGGTGCCGGCCGCTCGGCGTTCCAGTGGGCTGCGGGCCAAGCCGACCGGTCTGCTCGCCCATGTCGGGTCGGGCCGCTCGCGCGGAGGTGGACGGCTGGTCCGTCAGCCGCGGCGGCTGCCGGAGTCACTCGCATCGGACGACGTGGCTGCGTTCATCAGCGATCTGCGGACCTCCCGCGATCGGGCGATCACCCTGCTGATGCTTCTGGGCGGGTTGAGAGCCGCAGAGGTGCGGTCGCTTCGTCTGGCCGATGTCGACATGGGTATGCGCCGGGTCCGGGTGACCGGTAAAGGCGGGAAGGAACGCGTCGTCCCGGTCGACGGGGTGTTCTTCGGTGAGCTGGCCGTCTATCTGAGGGAGGAACGACCGCCCGGGTGCGTGAGCGGCGAGTGTTTCGTCGTGCTGCGCGGCCCGAGCGCCGGGCGGCCCCTCACCGAGGCCGGGCTGCGTCGGGTCTTCCGCACGCATCGAGCTTCCTCCGGGGCGGTCCGGGTGCGGCCGCACCGACTACGGCACACCTACGGCACCGAACTCGAAGTGGGCGGAGTTGCATCGGATGCAACGTCGCCGAGCATTCGGCGGATCGCGTAGTCGTTGGCGTTGAAGGGATTGACGTTCTGGGGTTGGGCCTTGCCGGTCCCAGGTTGGTGGCGACACGCGTTGTGAGCTGCGGCGTTCGCGGGCTGTTGCGTGCGGTGCCACGATGTGTCATCTGGTGATGTTGCATCGTATGCCGCCGTGTGGCGTCTGATGCCTCACGGAGCGGCGGGAGGGCCGGGCAAGGGGTGGAGGGGTCGGGCCGGACGGGCTCGACCGCGCTGATGCTGGCGGGCGGGGCGACGCCGCTGCGGGTCGAGCAGGGGTTGTTCGAGGAGATGCTCGCCGGTTGGGACCGCCAGCAGCGGTCCCGCCGCCTGTCGGAGGGCATCATCCGGGGCCGGGCGCAGGTGGTGCGCCGGTTCGCGGCGCACACCGGGTCGTGGCCGTGGGCGTGGACGCCGGGGATGTTCGAGGCCTGGGTCGCTGAGGGTGGGTGGGCGTACTCGACGGTGCGGGGCTATCAGGGTGCGGTGGCCGCCTTCCTGGACTATGCCTGCGATCCGCGCTACGGGTGGGTCGAGGCGTGCCGGGCCCGGGTGGGTGCGGTCCCGGTGCAGGTGTGTCATCGGGACAACATGGCGGTGCACGCCGCCGACTACGAGGGCCGCCCGGACCGGCGGCCGTTGTCCCGCAACGAGTTGCAGGCCTTCTTCGATGCGGCCGACGAGCGGGTGGAGCGGCTGGCCGGTGGTGGCCGCAAGGGGTGGTTGTCGGCGTTCCGTGACTCGGCGCTGTTCAAGGTGATCTACGGGTGGGGGCTGCGCCGGCGGGAGGCGGCGATGTTGGAGGTGGAGGACTTCACCGCCAATCCGGCCGCTCCGGAGTTGGGCCGGTTCGGGGTGGTCGCGGTGCGCTACGGCAAGGCGATGCGTGGGTCGCCGCCACGGCGGCGGTGCGTCGCGACGGTGATGCCGTGGGCGGTCGAGGCGCTCGAGCAGTATCTGAGCGAGGTCCGGCCCCGCTACCCGGTGGCAGCCTCGTGCCCGGCGGTGTGGTTGACCGAACGGGGCCAGCGGATCTCGCCGCGGTCGGTGGACGAACGGTTCGCCACGGTCCGGGCCGCGGCCGGGCTGCCGGCGGTGCTGTCGGTGCACTGCCTGCGGCACTCCTACGTCTCGCATCTGATCGAGGACGGGGTCGACCCGTTGTTCGTGCAGCAGCAGGTCGGCCATTCCTGGGCCTCGACCACCGCGGTCTACACCTCGGTCGGGACCGATGCGAAGAACCGGATGCTGCGCGCGGCGCTGGCCCTGGCGTTCGACAACCTGTCCGCGGTGTCGTCGTCCCGCCTGCCGGAGTGCGCTGGTGAGGAGGACGAACGGTGAGACGGGTCGGCTACCACTGGCATCTGCGGCGGATGATGGCCGAGCGGAACATGTTCGCCACCACCGACCTGCGACCGCTGCTGGCCGACCGCGGTGTGGTGCTGTCCCGCGAGCAGGTCTACCGGCTGGTCACCGGGACCCCGCAACGGCTGAGCCTGACCACGCTGGCGGCCTTGTGCGACATCTTGGCCTGCGCCCCGAGCGACCTGGTCGAGCCCTACCGCACCACGAACGCGACGACGTCACGGCACGACCGCCGCACCGTGAGCGGGTCGCCAGAGGGGCCGGCAGAGGGGCCGTCGCACGGATCGTCACCGCCGCCGCGTCCGTTGCGGGCGCGGATCATCAGGGACACCCCATGACCGGCAACGGGAGCGGCAACGGGACCGACAACCGGCAGCGGGTGATAGCCGCGGTGGCGCAGGTGGAACGGTCGCTGTCGGTCGAGGCGGTCGCCGCCGCCGTCGATGTGGTGGCCGATCACTTCGCTCGGCGGCGGAGCCTGGCCGCTGCGTTGGACGCTCACCCCGACGCCCTGACGGTTGGGGCGCCACCGATCGTCGGGCGGCTGGTGGAGGAGCTGATCGCCCGCGGCTCGAGCGTCCTGCAGACGCCGACGTGCGCCGGTTGCGGCGTGGTCGGCCGGCCACTGACCCGCACCGACGCCGGGGCCATGTGTGAGCCGTGCGCGCACCGCCACAACACCAAGGTGTGCAGCCGCTGCGGGATCGACAAGCCCGTCGCGGGCAAGACCGGTGACGGGCAACCGATCTGCGAACGCTGCCGCCGGCACACCCGAGGCCATCGCCGGTGCGGGATCTGCGGGGAGACCACCACGATCGTCGTGCGGGCCCACGACGGTGCCCCCGACATCTGCGCGAACTGCTACCGCCGCCCGGAGGCGACCTGCAGCCGCTGCCGACGCCATCGTCGGTGCTCGTTCGCCGACACCGACACCCCGATCTGCCCAACCTGCACACCACGGGCGACCGCCGCCTGCGCGCACTGCGGGCAGTCCCGGCCACCGACCGCCCGCTGGCCGGAGGGACCGGTCTGCGACCCCTGCTACAACGCTGCCCTGAAACGTCGGGGACCGTGCGCCGGCTGCGGCACCGTCCGGCGGCTGATCGCCCCACCCGGCCCAACCGCCAGGCTCTGCGCTGACTGCGCCGACATCCCGGACCCGATGGCCGGGCACGTCTGCGGCGACTGCGGCCGGGAGGACAAGCTCTACGAACCCGCCCGCTGCGCCTCCTGCGTCCTGCGCCGACGGGCCACCCTCGCCCTGGCCGGCCCCTCCGGCCAGATGCCGGCCGCCTACCTGCCGGTGCTCGAAGCGATCGTGACCGCCCGCAACCCACGGACCGCGCTGAACTGGCTGCGCAACGGGGCCGGCGCCGCCGTCCTGGCCGAGATCGTCACCGGCCGCCTCGAGATCAGCCACGACGCCCTGGACGCCCACCCCAACCGCGGCGGCGCCGACTACCTGCGGCACGTCCTGGTCGCCGGCGCAGTCCTGCCCGACCGGGACGAGAACCTGGCCCGCGTCCAGCACTGGACCAGCAGCCTGCTGGCCGACATCGCCGACCCCGCCGACCGGCGCCTGGTCCAGGCCTACGCCACCTGGCGAGTCCTGCACCAGCTCCGGCAACGGGCCGCCGCGCGGCCCCGGCCCCGCACACCCACCCGCAACGCCCACGTCCGCATCACCGCCGCCGCCGACTTCCTGGCCTGGCTGCGCGCCCGCGACATCACGCTGGCCCAGGCAGGCCAAGGCGACGTCGACCTCTGGCTCACCACCACCGGCCCGGCCGCACCCGACGTGCGTGACTTCCTCACCTGGGCCGCCGACCACCACCACGCCCGACGCCTCAGCGTGCCGGCGCCACGTTCCCATGACGGACCCGCCACCGACCCCGACCAACGCTGGGCGCTGCTCGCCCGACTGCTGCACGACGACACTCTCGACCTCACCGACCGCGTCGCCGGCGCCCTCCTGCTCTGCTACGGCCAGCAGCTGTCCCGGATCACCACGATGACCCGAGACCAGATCACCCACCGCGGCGACGCAACCGTCATCCTGCGCTTCGGCCGCGGCGAGATCACCGTGCCCGAACCCCTCGCCGGACTGCTGCTCGAACTCCTCACCCGCGGCCGCCCCTACGTCGGTGTCGGCAGCCCGCCCGCCACTACCTGGCTGTTCCCGGGGATGCAGCCCGGGCGCCCGCTGACCGCGGCCCAGCTCGGGAACCGCCTGCGCCGACTCGGGATCTACGCCATAGCCGCACGGCGCGCCACCCTGACCCAGCTCGCCGCCACCCTGCCCGCAGCCGTGCTGTCCGACCTGCTCCAGATCGCCCCGACCACCGCTGTCCACTGGGTCAACCAGGCCGGTGGGGACTGGAACCGCTACGCCGCCGAACTCGCCCGAGACCGCATCCACCAACCCTGACGAATACCTGTCCCCGAGCACGACGCCGACGACGAACTCGACGTGTCTGGAACATCGCTCACTACCAGTTTCAACGGCGGAATCGGGCTGCCGGCCCTGATGGCGCTGATGGGACACGTGACACCGGAAATGACGCTGCGGTACGCCAAGCTCGCTTCCCCGACCATCCGGGACGCCTACCGCAGCGCGACGACAAGATCCGTACCGGCCCCATGGC
>Ga0209797_10001821_pt1 | contig 10749 bp, 11 predicted proteins | sample DOMMetBare3Fresh_2_FD_187472 | JGI IMG/M metagenome (GOLD analysis project Ga0209797, IMG submission 187472) | Wetland sediment microbial communities from St. Louis River estuary, USA, under dissolved organic matter induced mercury methylation -... | ecosystem: Environmental > Aquatic >...
ACGACGCGCTTCCCCCAAGTCGAGCTTGCGGCAAGTGCCATCATAACGCGGGTTTTCCTTACGAGAGAGTTGTTCCTGCCGTACCTCCGCCAATCGCTCAGCCGTGCAGAAGCACGGAAATGCTGCATCCTTTTCAACAAGCTCCCAGGCATATTTGCCGTAGATCTCACGACGTTCGGTTTGACGATAGGGACCGTACTTCCCACCTTGAACGGGACCTTCATCCGGTTGGATTCCCAGCCATTCCAAACTGCGAATGATCTCCTCTTCTGCTCCGGGCACGTAACGTTTCTGGTCCGTATCTTCTATGCGAAGGACGAACTGACCACCCACCTTGCGGGTAAACAGATAGTTATAGAGAGCCGTGCGTGCGCTTCCAAGATGGAATCGTCCGGTTGGCGAGGGCGCCATACGAGTACGTGCGGGTTTTATGGTCAAGTATTTTCTCCCAATTATCTGGTGGTCGAGTAGTTTCAAACGGAGTGAGGAACGTATCGAGACCACTTATTGATTCAAATTTTATATTTACAGCATACTCGATGGTCTCGATACCTACACTTGCGCCAGGTGCAAGTGTACGCCCCGATAAACACGGGGCTACTCGACCATCAGTAATCACGAAATTAGAATTCCAATTGCCGGTGCCGCATGGCGACACTTTGTACCAAGCCAATACCAAGCATCAGAGCAGTGAGACCGCTGCCACCATAACTAATAAAAGGCAGAGGCAAACCCGATACAGGCACGATATTCAAATTCACGCCGACATTGACCATCCCTTGAAAAAAAATCAACGTGGCAACCCCGTACGCGATCGACATGCCCGCCACGTCACGCGCTTTTTGTGCTGCGCGCAGACAGCGCCAAACGATAAATACGATAATCACTATTACCAAAGATGCGCCAACAAAGCCAAATTCCTCTGAGATCGCTGAAAAAATAAAGTCGGTATGGCGAACCTTGAGAAAGCGCATCTGGGTCTGTGTTCCGTGACCATAACCCTTACCAAAAAGTCCGCCTGAGCCGATGGCGATCTTTGCCTGGTCGATATTGTAGGTCTCGCCGAAGGTTTCCTCCTGATCAGGCAGGATGAAATTTTGTATACGCTGCTGTTGATATTCTTGTAAAAATGGAACAGGGATTCCAAGGAAGGTCAAGCCGAAGACAGTGGCAAGCACCAGCGTGCCAATTCCACCAACAATGAGAACATGCTTGACCTGTACGCCATTGAACCAAAGCATGGAGGCGAGGATGACACTTAATACCACAACATTACTCAGATTGGGCTGAAGCAGGATCATGATGATAATTCCTGAAGCCCAAAGTACAGCGCCGACTACCCACCGCGCATCGCGCGGGCGATTTTGCGTGGAACTGAAATAACGTGCTAATACGAGAATGGCGATGATTTTTGCAAATTCGGTCGGCTGCAGGAACAACACACCCACTTGAAACCAGCGTTGCGCACCAAAGGCAGTCTGACCGAAACCGGTGAGGGTTACGAGAAAGATCAGGATAACGATATAGATCGGACGGTAGAGTGCCATCCAATACCGATAATCAATGGCGGCAACAACAAAGATAAGGACGATCCCCGCGATGGCAAAGTAGATCTGGCGTTCGAAGAGCGGCAACAGGCCTTCATTCCCTGCAATAGCAGAACGGATCATGGTGGTTCCGAACGCAGTTGCCAGCACCACTGCGCCTAACAACAGAAAATCGAAATACCGCCATGAAATGTCACGTAACATGCTTATGCTTGCTAATCTGCCCATCGACTTCGTGGCGACATACGCCACTCCGCTCCGGGCGAGAATTATTCTTTTTTATTTTATCTTCCGGGTTCGGCGGCGGGCGGCTTTGAGCGGTATATCCGCGATCAAGCGTTGGGAACGTCCATCATGCTCCACATCGATCTGCACACCTTGCGCGTCAATCGCGACGTGGCGGCTGATCGTTGCGATCAGATCATCGCGAAGCGAATCAAGTTCAGCAGGTGTCAGATCCGTGCGGTCATGGATAAGGACGAGTTGCAGGCGCTCTTTGGCGCTATCCGCGCTTTTTGTCTTTCCGAAGAGTCGGTCAAAGAAGTTCATTTCACTTCCTCCCCGCCAGTCGTTGAATCCGTTCCCATAAACTGCCTGTGCTCTCCAGATCAAGGAACGGCACTGTCTCACCTTTTAAACGTTTGGCAATGTTTCGGAAAGCCTGTCCGGCTTTACTTTTAGGGTCGGATGCAACTGGCGCGCCACGATTGGAACTGATGATGACATTTTCATCTTCGGGCACAATGCCGATCAACTCGATAGCCAATAGGTCGAGCACATCGTCAGCAGAAAGCATGTCGTTTTTCTTTACAAGAATTGGATTCAGGCGGTTGATGATCAGTGCGCCTGGACCTTTATCTTCAGCTTCCAAAATGCCGATCACGCGGTCGGCATCACGCACCGCACTGATCTCGGGATTGGTCACCACGATAACACGGTCGGCGGCGGCGATGGCATTTCTAAATCCGCGCTCGATTCCAGCAGGCGAATCGATCAGCACAAAATCGAAATCAGGGCGCAGATCTTTGATCAGACGGTTCATATCACTGGGCGAAACCGCATTTTTATCGCGGGTTTGGGCGGCAGGGATGAGGTATAGATTTGGCAGCTTCTTGTCGCGGATCATTGCCTGCTTCAAGCGGCAACGACCTTCGATCACATCCACGATATCGTAGACAATACGATTTTCCAAACCGAGGATCACATCGAGGTTACGCAGACCGATATCACCATCGATACAAACGACTTTCGAGCCCGCAGCCGCGAGTGCAACGGCAAGATTCGCGGTAGCGGTGGTCTTGCCTACTCCACCTTTTCCTGATGTGATAGTGATAACTTGTGCGGGCATGTGTTTATCCTGTACTCAGATTAACCGGGTGACCAGAACTCGGCTTGTAATTTTCCATCTTTGTTGATACGGGCAATTTCGGGCTTTGGGTTTTCCTGAGGTTTCAAAACTGCTGAAACTTCTCCGGCGATACGCAATTGGGTGGGCGAGAGATCCAGCGCACATATGACTGCATTTTTATTCCCTTTTGAACCTGCATGCACCATGCCGCGCAGGCGTCCCCAAATGATGACGTTGCCTTCTGCAACGATCTCAGCACCGGGGTTGATATCGCCCAACACAACTACATTTCCGGAAAATTCAATACGCGTTCCAGAACGTAGTGTTTTATCAAGAAATAATGCGCCATCTTCACCCGATCCTGCTGCTGAAAATTGACGCGCTTCCTCGGGACGGGGTTTTGATATTCTGGTGGCAAGCCCCAGTAATTGAGCAGTTTTTTCGGTGGTGGGTGATTCACTGATGACCGCCCACAGAAATATGCCGCGTTCGGAGAGCTGGTCACGCAAATCCACCAGATCATTGACATGCAAAACCTGACTTGCCACATCCAAAGCCAGACGGGCACCTTTGAAAAAAGCAATTTGCGAATCCACCTGGGCAAGAAAAATAGTCCGCTGTTCTTCCCAGGGCGCGTCGTCCAGTGAGACGAGCAGTCCGTCACGCAAGCCTTTGATTTGAATGGATGAATTGGTCTCAGTCATGAAATTAGCCAAGTGTCAGCAAATTATAGCATGAGTGCCCAGCGGTTTTTATCAACCGCCACCCTGTGGTGGGGGACCAATGGCTTTGAGTTCAAAGTAGGCTTGCATGATACGGGCGACGATTGGTGCAGCAACTTGACCGCCCTCGCCCCCGTTATATGCAAAAGCAATAATGATGATTTCCGGGTCGTCAAAGGGCGCATATGCCATGGTCCATGCATGCGTGGGCCATAATCCATAGTCACACCGGTTGGCTTTGCGAGCAACGTCATCACAATATTCAGCCGTGCCGGTTTTCCCCGCAACAGCGATCGGGAGAGGATAATCCTGAGTGAATACCTTATGTAAAGTTCCAAGTGGATCTTCGGTCACAGCCAGGCGTGTTCCGGTTCGCACAGCTTCGATCGATTCAGGTCGAATCACCTTGAACTGATTGGTGGCATCACAATAACCAACTTCGCAATTATAGATTTCAATCTTTGGATCAACCGTAACATCCCATTTCATATTCGATGTAAAGGGTGATATCTGATAACTACCCTCAGGGAGCTTATCAAGAAAAACATCAGGATTGGTCGTCTTTACCCAAACATCCCTCGTTCTTCCATTTTTATCTACAGCCTGACGAGGTTCATATACTTCAAAACCGACCGGATCAAACCAGGCTTCAATTACACCGCCTTCACTATCCTTCACCTCACGAACGATGGTTGGCTGCATAAGCTTGCCGTGGTTTGCGATCGTGGCACCCGACATCAAAACCTGAAGTGGCGTGGTCGTCACATAACCCTGGCCTACGCTGGCGATATAAGTATCACCGGTTGACCAGTTTTCGCCTGTATTGATACGCTTCCATTGCGGAGTTGGGACCAGTCCGTTTTCTTCACCGGGCAGTTGAATGCCAGAACGTTTCCCATATCCCAAAGCCTGCGCATATTGACTGAGGCGGAAAATCCCGAGCCCTTCCTCGATTTCGCTTTCAAAGCCGCCGCCTAATTTATAAAAACACACGTTACTAGAGTAGGCAATACAGCGAAAGAAATCCAGAGCGCCAAAACCAGCTTCATTGATCACACCACCACGATCATAGATCCAATCCACGAATGGCCGTACATTCCTGCCTTCGATACATGGATCATTTGGCGAAAACCTTTCGCACAGCTCCAATTTGCCTGGAGTTTTTATGATCTGATCCGGAGTAACAACCCCTTCATTATAAGCTCCAGTGGCTGTAGCCAGCTTGAACACCGAACCTGGAGGGAACTCTCCAGAGATCGCGTTATTCACCAGGGGTGTTCGCGGGTCTTGACTCAATTGTTGATAATAATAACCGGGGATAAAACGCGCCATGCGATTGTTCTCGAAGGTTGGATACGAAACCATGGCAAGGATCTCGCCCGTCTTGGGGTCCATGGCGATCACGACGCCACTGGAAATACGAATATAGTTATAGAAATCATTGTTCCAGAAATCGATCTCATCAGCCAAAACGGCTTCGGCAGCTTTCTGAAGGCGGGTGTCGATCGTAAGAACAACATTGTTCCCAGCCTCGGTTTCTTTGGGCGGTTCCAGGTTTCGAAGCACTTGTCCCGCCACATCAACCTGCACAACACGTAAACCATTTGTACCGAGCAAAACATCATCCATGGAGGCTTCGAGTCCAGCATAGCCGATCTTATCGCGGTTGGTGACAAAGCCGCGCTCTTCATAACTATTCGCCACTGTATCATAGATTGGCCCCAAAAAGCCGATGACATTTGCAGTTAAAGAGCCTGTCGGATAATCCCGAATCGGTTCGATCTCAACCGCGACACCGGGCCAATCCACTGATTTTTCGCGGATCACTCGGGCAAGTTCTTCGCTAATATTGCATTTGACACGAACCGGTGTATAGGGCGCGATCGAGTCGCCCAACTCCACGATCTGCGCAATGCCGGGACCTGGGATACAGGCGCTGAAAAGCTTCGCAAATTCCACATCGCCTTCGTTCACAGGCACATCGATCAACGTAGACAATTCACGATATATGTTTTGAATATCGGCATCGTCATCGGGTAAAGCGGCCGGGGTGATCACCACATTATAGGAAGCGATATTCCGCGCAAGGATATATCCATATCGGTCATAGATAATACCTCGGGAGGCGGGGTCACTGATCTCAAAAGTGTAATTATCAATTGCCTGTCCGAGCCATGTCTCTCTCTCAAGAACTTGTAGAGAATATAATCGATAAACCAGCGCTACCAATACGAAAACAATTAAGCCGTAGACCACCAGCACGCGCCATAACGGGATCTCTAACTTATTAATGGACTGAGAACTCATTCAACCTCCGGAGCAGGGTACACCCAACGTGCCAGGTCGCGCATCACTGCAAACACAGGGACCGCGAGCAGCATATTCAGCAGAATGCCCGGCAATGTTACCAAGCCAAAAACATCCACGACTGGCAGGGTTATTCCTGAAAACCTTAATACCGCTAATGAAAAAAAACTTAAACCGAGTGTGCCAAGAAAAGTGATACTAAACATGGCAAGCAGCGGTGCCTGCCAAATACGTCGTTGAAGAACCTGGGCCAGTGCGATCACGAAAAGATAGCTCAACACTGGCACAAACCAGGCAAGCCCGGATACAAAACCAACCAGAACACCCGCAGCGATCGCCCAATGCCAGGCGGTTTCCACTTCTTCCTGCATCGCCCAGGCAGCCAGCATCACCAATGGCAGGTCCGCAATACCCGAAAGCAAGGTCACGCGACTAACGATCGCGGATTGCAGGGTAACAGCCAATAATATGACAGGGACTGCGATTAAATTGCGCATTCGATTTATGGGATGGGAATTAGCGGGGAGAAATCCACAGGCTTGAAATTGACGATCACAAGCACGATTTGTAGCTGATTAAAATCCACGACTGGCTGTACAGCCGCTTGTTGAAAGAGATCAATATCACTGGTGCGGATATTGACAACCTGCCCGACGATCAGATCCGGCGGATACCCACCGCCCAACCCTGATGTTAATACAAGATCACCGCGCTCCAGGTCAACATCCTGCGGGATTAAATCCAACGTCACATCACCAGTGACAGAACCGACCAGAGACGCATCAACTTCTGCGTTCTGGAGGCGGACGTTGACATTCGAAGCAGGATCAGTGATCAGTTGGATACGAGCCGCATCCGCAATGACCGCATCCACGCGTCCTACCAAGCCTTGATTTGTCACCACAGGCATGCCGCGCTGAATCCCGTCATTGGAACCGCGGTTGATGATCACATACTGTAAGAACGGGCTGGGATCACGTCCGATCACGGCTGCAGCCCGATAGGTATTCTCAGGGCTTCCAGTTTGAAAGTCAACGAGTGCCGCCAGGATTTCTGTTTCGCCCACTTCTTGTTGCAGCTGAATCACCTGCGCTTGTAACTCAGACACTTCGGCTTCCAACTCAGTATTGCGTTGACGTAACGATGCCATGTCACGAGGCGCGGTTAAGAATTCCTGCAATGCCACAAATCGCGACGAGAACCATGATTGCACAGTAACCAAAGAGGTTGTGAAAACATTAGAGCCGCTGCTAAAGTAGCCCCCCAGCGCAAGCGCCATGATCCCCCCTACAATCAAAAAGATGATCGTTGTTTGAAGCGTGCGTGAAAATAAATTTCTCATGGGAAAGCGCAATTAGCGTTGCCGAAAGGCAACAACACATCAAACGCTATGGCGCGTACTGCCGCGTTCCAAGCCGACCAAATAACGGCTTAATACATCAAAGTCTTCAAAAACCATGCCAGCGCCACGCGCTACACAAGTAAGCGGATCCTCTGCCACCCATACCCGCAACCTTAATTCGTCAGTCAATCGATCAGCAAGCCCTTGCAATAAACCACCGCCGCCTGCAAGACAAATACCCACATCCATCAGGTCCGAAACTATTTCAGGCGGAACCTCGTCCAACGCATCGCGGATCGTATCCACGATCACTTGCACAGAACCAGATAAAGCCTCGCGCATTTCAACAGAAGAGATTTCAATGCTCTCTGGCAAGCCCGTGACTAGATTACGTCCGCGCACTTCCACAGTTTTTTCAGGTTGCAGTGGATACGCAGACCCGATCTTCCACTTAATTTGTTCGGCAATGCCTTCACCAACCAATAAGTTATATTTGTTCCTCAGATATTGGACAATATCCTGATCCATTTCATCCCCTGCCACACGCAAAGAGCGCGAAGCCACCACACCGCTCATCGACAAGACCGCAACTTCGGTAGTACCGCCACCAATATCTACAACCATACTGCCTTTGATCTCAGCGACTGGAAGCCCCGCGCCTAACGCAGCCGCAATTGGCTCTTCGATCAAATAAGCGACGCGTGCCCCTGAAGCCATCACAGCATCATAGACTGCGCGCTTCTCAACCTCCGTCACGCCGGTAGGAATACCCACTACCACACGTGGACGCGGCAAAGGCACAACACTTTGCTCATGTACCCGACCGATAAAATATTCCAACATGACCTGTGTAATATCAAACTCTGCGATCACACCATCGCGCAATGGACGAATGACTGCCACATTGCTGGGCGTACGCCCGACCATCTCCTTGGCTTCCAGACCAATGGCTAACGGTTGTCGCAATCGCTTATCGATGGTCACCCAGGATGGTTCATTAATAACGATCCCCTTGCCGCGCACATTTACTAGCGTATTCGCGGTCCCCAGGTCAATAGCAATATCTAGCGAAAAAAGGCCCAAAAGCCAATTAATCGGATTAAACGCCAAAGCAGGCTCCTCAATGAGGTCAATATTCAGTAATCTACTTGCTTGGATATTATACCTAACAATTCGTATCCCCGTGGATTGTTGCGGTGTTAAAATGTGCAGAAATACAGTTGTTATTCTCAAATAATGGAGGAACCATGGCAAAAGTTGCGTTAGTGACCGACAGCACGTCTTACATTCCGAAAGAAATCAGAGAAAAATATCCGATCACAGTCGTTCCACAGGTGGTGATTTGGGAGGGTGTGTCATATGAAGATGATGTGACCATGACCACCGATCAATTTTATACGCGCTTGCGAACTGCCAAAGTGATGCCAACCACCTCTCAGGCATCAGTTGTCAATATGCATAATGCCTTCAGTTCACTTCTTGAGCAAGGCTATGAAGTATTAGGCATGTTTGTGTCATCGAAACTCTCAGGCACATATCAATCCGCTGTGCTGGCTCGGGATGAACTGACCAGTGGCAAGGATAAAATTGAAATCATCGATACTGAAACAGTAGCCATGGCATTGGGATTTGAGGTTTTAACTGCCGCGCGCGCCGCTCAAGACGGCGCATCCATGGCTGATTGCAAGGCACTTGCCAATAAGGCGCATGAGCATACCGGTGTGTACCTCACTGTAGAGACCCTTGAATTTCTGCACCGGCAGGGACGCATCGGCGGGGCACAACGCTTCCTTGGCACAGCTCTTAATCTCAAACCGATCCTCGCAGTCGAAGGCGGACGAATAGAACCAGTGGAACGCGTCCGTACGCGCAGCAAGGCGCTTGACCGAGTGGTTGAGATTGTTGTAGAAAAATGTTCAGGCAAAACCTCGATTCGTATTGCCACTTTGCACGCTGATTCTCCGCATGACGCAAAGCTCATACTGGAAAAGATCACCCCTATTCTCAACCCGATCGAATCTATCTTTGCCGCTGTAAGTCCAGCCGTCGGAGCGAACGCTGGACCAGGCACAGTGGGTCTCGCGTTTATGGCGGGCATGTAAATTTTCATTCGCAGATCAAGTCATCCGCTTCAACACGCTGAAGCGGATGACTTTTTGTTTGCGGGTTATAATTCAAGTATGAAACATCCAGATCCTCTGGTGATCGGAATTGCAGGCGGCTCAGGCTCGGGCAAGACCACCGTCGCGCAGGAAATCCTGCAACGCGTGGGACGCAACCGCATCGCCTTCCTTCAACATGATTCATATTACAAAGACCTTAGCGGACTCCCACCCGCCCAACACGCAGAGATCAACTTCGACCATCCCAACTCGCTCGAAACAGAATTGCTGACTCAACATATCGCCTCATTACGCGACGGGCGGTCTGTTGAGGTCCCGATCTACGATTTCGCCACTGACAGCCGCACCAACCAAACATTTACTGTTCACCCACACAGAGTGATCATTGTGGAAGGCATACTTATTTTCACTGAAGCCACCTTGCGCAACATGTTCGATGTGAAGATCTTCGTGGATACAGATTCTGATTTGCGCTTTATTCGACGCCTGGAACGTGATATCACCGAGCGCGGCAGGTCCGCGGAATTGGTCATCAAACAATATTTACTTACAGTGCGCCCGATGCATTTGGAATTCGTTGAACCATCCAAACGTTACGCCGATGTCATCATCCCCGAAGGTGGATTTAATCGAGCCGCAATGGATATGGTTGTCGCGCGTGTTGAAGCGTTACTGACGTAGATTCTTGCCGTCTTTCATCTTTCTTTTATTACAAATGGAAAAAGGCAAGACGAAATAAACATAACAAAAACCTATCAATTTACAAGGAGAATTTAAATGGCAAAACAATGGTCCACCCCACCCGCAATGCAGATCGATCCAAAGAAAAAATACAAAGCCCGCATGGAAACAGATAAAGGCACCATGGTCATCGAGCTTTTTGCAGATAAGACGCCGAAGACAGTCAACAGCTTCGTTTTTCTCTCACGCGAAGGCTTCTATGATGGCGTTATCTTTCACCGTGTGATCGCCAATTTCATGGTGCAAGGCGGCGACCCCACCGGCACCGGCATGGGCGGACCTGGTTATAAATTTGGCGATGAATTTCATCCCAGCTTGAAGCACGACAAGCAGGGCATCCTATCCATGGCGAACGCAGGACCGGGCACAAACGGCTCGCAGTTCTTCATAACGCACGGAGCCACTCCACACTTGAACAACAAGCACACCGTCTTTGGACAGGTTGTCGAGGGCCTGGATGTTCTCATGTCCATTCCGCCGCGTGATCCGAGCAACGTTAATGCCCCGGCAGTAAAGATTAAACGTGTCACCATCGAAGAAAGCGAATAAACAGAAGTTTACAAGGAAAACAAAGAGCGCACAGAGAGAGACAAGAAAGTCTCCTGTGCGCTCTTCTGGC
>Ga0209797_10001823_pt1 | contig 10742 bp, 9 predicted proteins | sample DOMMetBare3Fresh_2_FD_187472 | JGI IMG/M metagenome (GOLD analysis project Ga0209797, IMG submission 187472) | Wetland sediment microbial communities from St. Louis River estuary, USA, under dissolved organic matter induced mercury methylation -... | ecosystem: Environmental > Aquatic >...
GTCGCGGGTCTCGCGGCGGTAGACGCCGATCTCGCTGGAGCCCCAGCCGCAGCCGATCCGCGCGGGCTGCAGCCGCGCGTCGGCCTCGACCGCCGCCTCGACGAGGCGCGTCCGCAGAAGGCCCAGGTACTCGTCCTTGAAGTCGTTCTCGTACCACGCGGGGTAGTACCCGGGGAGGGCCGGGGCGCTGTGGTCGTGGCTCTCGTTCAGCAGCACGTGGGCGCGCGGCACCCCGAGCGCCTCCGCGACCGCGCTGCGGAGCCCGTCAGCGAGCGGCGTGTCGACCGTGCAGAGGTCGACGGCGAGGATCACCACGCGGCGGTCCGCTGCGCCGAGCACGAGGGCCGTGGCGGTGAGGTCGCTCTCGATCGCCTGGATCGGATCGCCGAAGAGCCGGCCGCCGATCTTGCCGATTCCGAGCGGGGGATTGATCGTGCGCCTCGCGGCGCCTGCATGGAGGGGCTCGTCCATAGCCGAAAGCGCGGGAGGGGCGCCGCGCGAGCGACGCCCCTCCGTATCTCAGGGCCGACTGCCGCCGGCTACGAGCTGAGCCACGCCGTGCGGAGGCCTGGGTTGAAGTCGGTGAACGACACGTACATGTTCTGCACGCGCTTGTTGAACACCTGGTACTTCCGGATCCCGACGAGCGGCATCTGGATCGGGTTGTTCCACAGCTCCACCTGCGCCGCCTTGTACATCGGCAGCCGCTTCTTCTCGTCGAGCTGGATGCGGCCGTTCCCAATGTACTTCCACGCCTTCAGGTTGCGATACGCCGGCGTCTGGGCCTTGAACGTCGCGGAGGCGGGATGGAACTCCTGCACGAATCCGTCGACGTCACCGCGCATGCCGCGGCCGTTGAGGAACCAGTCGTAGCTGCCGGCGTTGTAGATAGCGGCGAACGTGCCGATCTCCGTCGACTTGATGTTCAGGTCGATGTTGATCTGCTTCATATGCTGGACGAGCAGGGCCGCCACCGAAGGGTAGTCCTGCAGGCCGACGATCGTCATGGTGACCGAGAAGCCCTTCGACATGCCGGCGTCGGCCATCAGCTTCTTCGCCGCCGGCAGGTCGAACTTCGCCCACTTCGTCCTGAGCTCGGCCTCGCTCAGCGGCCAGGGGCCGTACCCGGGCGGGACATAGGAGGTGTAGGCGGCCTCGCCGCTGTAGACCGTGTCGATGATCTGCTTGCGGTTGATTGCGAAGTTGACCGCCTGGCGCACCCGCTGGTCGGCCCACGGCTCGTTCCTGCCGGGCTTGAGCGTCATCTGCAGCTCCCGGAAGGCGGCGTTGCCGTTGCTCAGCACCTGCAGGCTGCTCTCGTTCTTGAGCGACCGCGCCACGTCGACCGAGAGCGTCGCTCCGTCGATCGCGCCGGCGCGCAGGGCGGCCACGCGGGCCTGCTCGTCGGTCATGATCTTCAGGGTGATCGCGTCCATGTAGGGCTGGCCGGGCTTCCAGAAGCTCGGGTTGGCCACGTACTCGACGCGGTCGAGCGGGTTGAAGCCGACCATCTTGTAGGGGCCGGTGCCGATCGCGTTGCGGCTGACGTTGATCTGGTCGTAGAGCCCCTCGGGGACGATCGGGCCGTAGCGCTGCCAGGCGAAGAAGCCGAGCACCCGCGCGTCCGGGGCGCTCATGTTGAGCCGGACGACGTACTTGGAGACGGCGGTGGCGTCGATGATCGTCGCTGGCACGTTGGCCGCGACGGTGGCGCTGCCCGGCGGCGGCGGGTTCTTCATCAACTTGACGGAGTAGACGACGTCGTCAGCCGTCAGCTCCTTGCCGTTGTGGAACTTCACGCCCTTGCGCAGGTTGAACGTGACGGATTTCTTGTCGGCCTTCCACGACGTCGCGAGCGCGGGCTTGATGTTGAGGTCCTTGTCGAACTCGGCGAGGGAGTCGTATGCGTGCTCCTTGCCCCACATCGCGGCGCCGGGCGCCATGCCGAACGGTGCCACGGCGACTGGGTCGGACTCCATGCCGAAGATCAGGCGCCCGCCCCGGCGGATCTTCGGCGTCGCGAACGTGGCTTTCCGCGCAGCTTTCGCTCCGCCGGCGAGCGAGCCGGCAGCGACGGCGCCGGCGCCTATCACGCCTGCCTTGGCAAGCAGGTCGCGGCGGCTGAGCTCGCCCCCTGACGTACCGGGCGTGTGTTCCTCTGACATGAACGACCCTCCTCCTCGTTTGGGATCTACGCGAAGCACTCGTTCGGGCTCGATCCGGCGCTGGGTGCCATACCTGGGGTGGTGTCTTGTACTGCGACGGGCTCGAGGCCCGAAAGTTTGGCTGCCGCTCGACCGGCACGCATCGACACGCTCCGGCCCGCTTTGACGCGCGCCTGCTGAGAGGGGCGGGCAATGGATGGAATCGGTTCAGGAATCGATTGTAGGATCGACGATGCCGTATGCGATGTCAAGCGGCGGAGCCGTCCGGAGAGCCGCGAGTCGCCGGACAGCCCGCAGTCACAGCTGCCGGATCAGCGTGAGTGAGGCCTCGAGGGCACGCCGCTCGGAGCCGGGGTGCAGGGCGACCGGATGGGGATGCACCTGGAAGATGAGATCCGGCACCCCGTAGGAGGATCCCGGGTCCCAGCCCCCGGGCGGGTGGTCTTCTGCCCGCGGCAGGTACCCGATCGTGCCGTTCGTGTAGCCGAGCGCGAACGTGTCGGGAAGGGGCGAGCGGTCCCGGAGCTCGACCCCGGTCTCGAAGAACAGCTCGGCGTTCATCCCTGCGATCACGATGTCGTTGACCCGGATCGCCTGCAGGTGGAGGTCGCAGGTCGGGCGCGGGTGGGCGGCCGCCTCCACCAGGAGACGGGCCCAGTCCTCGTACTTCTCGGCCACGCGGATCTCCCACTCCTGCGCGTCTTCCCCGCGTCGCTCGTGGAGCGTCCGCTGCCACCGCTCCAGGATCGCGCTCGCCTGCTCGGGACGCGGCAGCTCCACGTAGTCGAGCTCGACAGTCGTCTCGGCTGCCGCGAGGTGCGTGCACCCTGCGCCGTCGACCTGCTCCCAGGGGGTGACGAGGATGTTCGGCACGTTGCCGAGCTGCCTGCGCTCGCCGGCGCGCGTGCTCGTGCGGATCCCTGCGGCGACCTTCACGACCTCGCCTCCGAGCTCCAGGCCGACCCGGTTCTTCGTGTCGCGGCAGTCGATCTCGAGCCCCATCCCCGCCCGGGGGTTGACGTTGCCGCCTCCGCCCTGGAGGAAGAGCGCGAGCCCGCCGAGGCTGCGCTCGACGACCTCGCGCGCCGCTCCCGGGTAGTCCGACGATACGACGGCCGAGCGCGGGCCCATCGTGACGGGGTGGCACGAGTAGCGGAAGACGATGGCGATCGGGTTGCCGTCGAGGTCGTCGACGCGGATCACGCCGACGGACGAGTCGATCGGGTGCTCGGGCACCTCGCCGAGGACGTCGTGGCCGTCCCGCACCTCGCGGCGGTAGACGCCGATCGCGCTCTCCCCCCAGCCGCAGCCGAGCCGGGCCGGCTGCAGCCGCGCGTCCGCCTCGACGGCTGCCTCCACGAGCGAGCGGGCGAGAGAGCGCCGGTAGTGCTCCTTCAGGGCCATCTGCTCGTCCGAGTCGGGCATGTAGTCGGGGAGGGCGACGCCGGCGTGGGTGTGGCTCGTGTTGAGGAGGACGTGGGCGACCGGGATCCCGAGCGCCTCTGCGATCTCCACCCGCAGCTCCTGCGCCGGACGCTGGTCACGCAGCGACAGGTCGATGCCCACGAGCGACAGGTCGATGCCGATCACCACGACCCTGGTGCTCTCGTCACCGAGGACGAGAGCGGTCGCGGCGAGGTCGCTCTCGATCGCCTGGACGGGGTTGCCGAAGAGCCGGAAGCCGGTCTGTCGCGTGCCGAGCGGGGGGTTGATGGTTCGCCGTGCGGCGCCGGCGTACAGCGTCCTCGTCCCGGCGCTCATCAGTAGGCGGTCGCGGTCAGGTCGACCATCGTGCCCGTGACGAGCCCGCCGAGCCCGCTCGCGGTGAGCAGGGTGTACCGCGCGACGTCCTCGGGCGGCGCCGGCCGGCCGAGGACATTCATGGCCTTGACCTGGTTCCTGTGCTCCTGCGGGAGGGAGCGCTGCATCTCGGAGTCGAGCGAGGGGGGCGACAGCGCAAAGACGCGGATGCCGAAGGGCCCGTACTCGCGGGCGACCGCCTTGGTCAGGACGATCAAGCCGGCCTTGCTCATGCCGTAGGCGCTCACGGTCGCGATCCCGCCGGAGACTCCTGCGGTCGAGACGACGTTGACGATTGCCGGAGACGTGCCCTGGCGGAGGTACCCGAAGCTCTCCTGCATGATCAGTGCGGGCGCGCGCAGGTTGACCTCCCAGGCGGCCTGCAGCTCGTCCAGCTCGAGCTGCCTGAACTCCTTCCGCACGAGCGTGGCCGCGTTGTTGACCACGATGTCCAGGCCGCCCAGCCGGCGCGCCGCCTCGTGGACGAGCCCGCGGCACTCCGCGGGATCGCGGAGGTCGGCCGCGAGCCGAACCGCAGCTGACGGGAGATCTGCCGTGTCGATCGTCGGACGGCGTCCGGCGGCCACCACCGCCGCTCCCCGCCGATCTGCCTCGGCGACGAGCGCGCGTCCCAGCACTCCGGCGGCGCCCGTGACGAGGACGCGAAGCCCGGACAGCCAACGGTCGGGCTCGGGATCACGACCTGTGCCTTCGCGCATCTCGGCTCCTTCCTGCATCTCGGCTCCTTCTTCTCGTGCGGCGTCTCGTACCGTTGCACCGGAAACCCCGGGCGCGCGAAGCGCGCCCCTTCAGGATCACGGTGGCCAGCTGCCCACCGTGCAACCAGCATCGAGCGCGGCGTCTCACAACGTGCGATCCTGGTCGAACGGTGTAAGACGCCGCGCTAGCGGGCAAGCCAGCCTCCGTCCACGGGTAGCACGATGCCGTGCACGTAGTCGGAAGCGGGAGACGCGAGGAAGACGGCCGCGCCGGCGAGATCGTCGGGCGTGCCCCAGCGCCCGGCAGGCAGGCGCGCGAGCACGGCGTGGCTGCGTGCCGCGTCGTCCCGCCAGATGTGGCGGTTGAGTGTCGTCTTGATGTAGCCGGGCGCGATCGCGTTGACGTTGACGCCGTGTGGCGCCCATTCGTTCGCGAGCGCCTTCGTGAGCTGCGCGACGCCGCCCTTCGAGGCGGCGTATGCGGCGGCGCCGAAGCCGCCCTGGAAGCTCAGCATCGAGGCGACCGTGATGATCTTGCCGCTGCCGCGCGGCACCATGTGCCTGGCGGCGAGCCGGCAGAGCTCGAAGACGGACGTCAGGTTCGTCTCGACCGTGTCGTCCCAGTCGTCGAGCCCGAGCTCAAGTGCCGGGCCGGCGTGGAGCGCGCCGTGGCACGTGACGAGCACGTCGAGACCGCCGAGAGCGTCGACCGACTCGTCGAAGCCACGCCGGAGCTCTGCCCGGTCAGAGAGGTCGGCGCGGATCGCGATCCCGCCGACGCTTGCGGCTGCTTCCTCTGCCGCCGCGGATCGCCCGAGCACGGCGACGGTTGCCCCCGCGCCGGCCAGTGCGGCGACGATTCCCCGTCCGAGACCCCCGCCGCCGCCGGTGACGAGGGCCCGCCTGCCCGAGAGCTGGAAGAGGTCGCCTGCGCTCATCCCGACCGAAGGTAGTCGACGTAGCCGCTGACGAGCAGGAGCTCGTCCGCATCCGGGGCTAGCTGGCCGAGCTCGATGCAGGCAAGCGCGTCGGGACAAGCTCGCAGCACATCGTCGATCGGGATCACGCCCGTGCCCGGCGGGACAGACACAGGCCCTGCCGCCGCGTCGTCCCACGTGCCGGCGCAGTCCTTCACGTGCACGATCTCGATCGCGGGGGCGAGTCGTTGGGCGGCGGCGGCCACGTCGTCACCGACGCGCAGCGCGTTGGCGGTGTCGAAACAGACGCGGAGCTCGTCGCCGACCTGCTGGAGGAGCTGCTCGAGCTGCTCTGCGGTGAGGTCGCCGTGGTTCTCGAGCGCGAGCCGCACCCCGTGATCGCGGGCGGCGGCGCATGCTTCCTGCAGCAGGCCGAGGGCAGGCCCGGGCGGGCGGCCGCGATGGGCTGGGCCGCCGGCCACGACGCGCATGACCGGAAGCCCCAGTGCCGCCGCGTGGGGCAGCCACGCGAGCAGACCGTCGAGGGCGCCGGGCCGGTCGCCGAACGCGAGGCCGTCGGGCGCGCCCCACGCAAGTCCGAGTGTGACGCCGCCGGCCCCGGCAAGGAGCTCCTCCGGCGCGAAGCGGTCGGGCTCTCCGAGGAAGCATGTCTGCAGGAGCACGAAGTCGAGCCCGAGCCGGCGAGCCTCGTCGACGACGTCGACGGAGCCGCGTGCGAAGACGTGGGGAGGGGGTGTCTCGCCGGCCCGCACCTCGCCGAGGAGCCGGTGGTAGGCGTAGCTGTCCACACCGACGAGGCCCGGCCTCACGCCACCGCTCGGTCTCGCCGCTCGAGCAGCAGCTGCGCCGCTGCGCCGCGCGTCCGCGGAGGCTCCTCGTCTCCACCCCAGGCCTGCCACTCCTCCATGGAGAGCGGGGCGTCGGGGAGGAGCTCGAGGCTGTCCGGCGCGATCGGACGGCCGGCGACGGCGAGCGTCTGGACCGCTGCGAACGACGGATGGTCGAGGGGCACGTCGACGACCCATGCGAGCGGCACCCCTTCTTCGAGCAGGCTCCGCTGAAAGCGCTCCGTCTCGGCCCGATTGCGCCAGATCCGCTCCGGGGACAGGCGCTTCTCGAGCGACCAGGCGGCGAGCGCGCCGGCGGCCTCGCCGATGTTCCACTCCACCGGGTGCAGCCGGTAGCACCCGTTCGTGATGTGGGTCGTGCCGATGTTCTTCGCCGCGGCTGCGAGGTTCACGAGCCCGGCGGGCAGGAGGGCGCCGAGCGGGATCTGGAACGGGCGGGTGCGCGTGCTGACACCGACGTCCTCCGGCCCGGACCGGTGGATGTCGATCGGGTACCAGCCGATCCCGACCGAGTCGTCGAAGGGCGCCGCCCGCGGGCCGGCGACGAGCTCCGCCGACACGTCCTGCTCGACGACCGTGCGGAGGGCATCGATCCGCCTCGCCTCTCTGATGTACGGGTGCTTCGAGAGGCCGTCCACCGTGCCCATCACATCGGGCCGCAGCCGGAGCTCGGGGGCGCCGAGCCGTTCTGCCTCCGCCGGCGCGGCCGTCTGCAGCCAGTACAGGAAGCCGAGGCTGACGCGCTTCGCGTCCTGCAGCGCGGCCGCGGCCTGCTGCGCGGGGACGTCCAGGATCGTCTCGTCGCGGTAGTCGTTCCCCGGCCAGTTGAACATCGTGATGTCGCGCGGCGAGACGCGGGGGAGCGCCGTGGCGTCGATCAGCCTGCGGTAGGTCCAGAGCGGGCCCTTCGTGCCCGGCATCTCCTCGAAGAGCCGGTAGTCGAGCCAGCCGCTCTCCTCGCCGTAGATCTCGCCGCCGTGCACCTCGATCGTGAGGCTGTACGGCTGGCTGTCGCGGTAGTGCTCGAACCTCTCGGGTCGTGCGATCGGGTGCACGCTGCCTGCCGGCATCCGCTCGAGGGCAAAGGTGTAGGTGAAGCTCTGGACGCACCGTGGCTTCGCCTCCTCCGGCTGGGCGTGCGGCTCGCCCGTCTGCGAGATGGTCTCTGCTCCTACCCGGTAACCGGCCCCCGCGAGCGGCAGGAGGTCGCCGAGCTCGGTCGCGTCGATCACGAACTCCGGCCGGATGCGCAGGAGCTCCGCTTTGTCCAGGTGCATGACGGTGACAGCCTCGACGCGGTCGCCGGCCGTCAGCACCGCGACCGGCTTGGTGCGCAGGTGGATCTGCAGCTGCCCCGACTCGACGCGCGGGGCGAGTAGCCGGCCGATCGCGGAGACCGCGGTTGCAGGCTCGAACGCGAGGTGGGTCACCCAGCACGATCCGGGGTTGCCGCCGCACGCCGGGTCGAGGCCGAGCTCCTCGTAGTGGCGTCGGATCGCGCGCCGCAAGGCGTTGTAGCTCGCGGTTCCGCCGAAGCGCTCGATCAGGTCGTGCTCGTCGAGCGCGGAGACGCCCTGCGCGGTCAGCTGGCCACCGAGCCAGTCGGTCTCCTCGGTGAGGCACACCCGCCGCCCGCGGCGGGCTGCCGCAAGCGCGGCCGCGACGCCGCCCGTGCCTCCGCCCACGACCAGCACCTCGCACTCGAGCTCGCGCGGCCGCCCGGTGTCCGGCACCCGTACGACCGCGACACGCGGGTCGCCGGCGACCGGAACGCGGGCGACATCGACGGTCTCAGCGAGGCGACGCTCGGCGGGGGAATGCCTCATGGCCGTTTCTTCATGACGCCGGGAGCGCCGAGGTGAGGAAGCGAACCGCGTTGCGGTGGAGCACGCCGGCGCGGCGCTCCTCGTCCCAGCCGCGCCGGGCCATCGCCTCTGCCAGGCGCGGGAAGTCCTCAGGCCCTCGCAGCCCGTCGATCGCCGACTCGAGCGTGACGCCCTCGGGCATGCCGGTGTCCTTCAGCAGCCGTGGCAGAGCGCCTGCGTGGAAGAGCTGGTACACGAAGTCGGCCCCGAGCGCGACGGCGCCCTCGCCCATCACCTCGATCGCGTGCTCGATGTGGTCGACGACCCGCGCGAGCGACCAGTCGCGCGGGTCGATCATGTGCGGGAGCGCGATGATCCCGACGATCCCGCCGGCAGCCGCGACCGTCCGCAGATGCTCGTCCGAGACGTTGTGGCCGCCGCTCTGCACCGCGCTACAGCCGGCGTGGCTCACGAGCACCGACGCTCGGCCCTCGACCCGCGCGAGTATCTCCGCGAACGACTGCTCCGAGGTGTGCGCCAGGTCGAGGATCATCCCGCACGCGACGAGCCTGTCGACGAGCGCCTCACCGAGCGCGGTCAGGCCACCCCCGCGTGGCTCGGCGTTACCGCCTGCGTACAGGTTCGCCCGTGGCCGCGTCAGGGTGACCATCCGCACCCCGAGCTGCCAGAGGAGGTCGACGAGATCGAGGTCGTAGCCGATCGGCTCGGCGCCTTCGAGCGTGAGGAACAACCCCACCCGGTCGCCGTCGGCAAGCTGCTCGAGGTCGGCCCGGCACTGCACGATCAGCACGTCCTCCGGGTTCTCGCGGATCGCTCGGTGAAACGCGCTGACCTGCCGGAGCGCGATCCGCAGGCCCGCTTCGCCGGATTCCTCGGCAGGCACGTAGATCGGGCACCCCTGCAGGCGTACGCCGCCGCTTCGTAGCTTGGCCAGCCACCGCGAGGCGAACGGGGTCGGCTCGTCGCCCGCGATCAGGAGCTCCTGGAGGAGGTCGAGGTGGAGATCCGCCACCGTCTCCATTCAGGAGCTTCTGTAGGCGGGCTCGGGCGGCGTGTCGCCGCGCGTCCAGACGTAGACCGTGTCCTCTAGCGCCTCCACTGCGCTGTGCTCCTCGTGGCGGGGAAAACGACCGATGTCGCCGGCCCGGTACTCGCTGTCGGCCCCGGCGTTGCGCAGGACGCCCCACCCCTGCGTCTCGGGGAGGACGACGTCCTCGGCCGTGATCTTGATCCCCATCTCCGTGTCTCCCTTCTCCCGGTGTCAGCGTCGGCTCAGTGGCCCCCGGCTCACGCGCAGAACGGTGCGTCCGCGTGCCAGCGCGTGAAGGCCGGGATCTCGCCGCGGCTGAGCGCGCTGCGGGCCTCGTACCACATCTCCGCCCACACGGCCGGGTCGCGCAGCACCTGCTCGGGGTGCGCGCTGCTTCGGGCGAGGAAGCTCGGGAAGTGGGGCCGTCCGCTCGGCTGGCCGGCCGGCTGGTAGCGGAGATCCATGCTGATGCGGACACGGTCGGCGCTCGTGTTGTCGAGGGACCCGTGGATCAGGTTCTGGCCGAAGAAGAGGACGCTGCCGGCGCGCATGGGTAGCGCCACCGCCCCGTCGAGTGCGAGCAGGTGCTCGGGAATGCCGGTTTGGGGCTCGCCGGGGCAGTGGTCGACCAGGTGCTGGCGATGGCTGCCGGGGACGACCTGCATGCAGCCGTTCTCCTCATCGGCGTCGGTCACCGCGACCCAGCAGGAGAGGATCGTCGAGCTGTCCGCCTCCGGGAGCAGCACACCCAGGTCCTGGTGCCACGGGACCCTGGCGGCGAGGTAGCTCCGGGCGCGCTCGGGACCGAGCAGGCTTCCCGGCGGCTTCATCCGCACGTGCTGGACGGGGTTGGAGACGAGCTCAGAGCCGAGGAAGCGCTCGACCGCGTCGAGTAGGGCCTCATGGGTGAGGAGCCCGAAGACGGCGGGGCCGACGTGCAGCGGCGTGTCCTCGCCGATGTCCTTCTGCGGCAGGCTGATGTCGAAAGGCTGGTGGAAGCTCCTGCCCGTCTCCGCGCACAGGGCGAGCAGCCGTTGCGCGAAGGGCAGCCCCTCGTGGGTCGAGCGGAGCGCTCCGTCGGCGCGCAGCCCCGCGGCGATGCCGTCGAGGATCTCGTCCCATTCGGCGTAGATCGCGGCGAAGTCGCGCTCGGGATCGAAGACGCCCTCGACGACGACATAGCCTTCCTCGGCGAGCTCCGTCCGCGGATCCGAGGCTGTGAGCGTCATCCAGTCTCCCTCTCTGTCGCCCTGCCTGGCATCGGTTCCAGCGATTCTACTCGGTCGTGGAGCACTGTGGTAGGTTGCCTGGAATCGACCCTGGAATGGGTTCTGGTTCAACGACCGTGGCCGGACGGTGACCCCTTGAGCGCGACGAGCCTGACCATGAGCGAGGCGATCAACCAGGCCCTGCGGG
>Ga0209797_10001825_pt1 | contig 10736 bp, 7 predicted proteins | sample DOMMetBare3Fresh_2_FD_187472 | JGI IMG/M metagenome (GOLD analysis project Ga0209797, IMG submission 187472) | Wetland sediment microbial communities from St. Louis River estuary, USA, under dissolved organic matter induced mercury methylation -... | ecosystem: Environmental > Aquatic >...
TGCGCCCATATCACAATAAAAACGGGAAGGCCGTATGTTTGCGCGGCTAATCCGCCCTACAAGCTATGCCTTCTGAAACAAAGCCATCGACTCCACATGTCCCGTTTGCGGAAACATATCCATCACCCCGGCTTTAACCAATTTGTAGCCAAGTTCATTAACCAGAATACCGGCGTCGCGGGCGAGAGTCGATGGATTGCAGGACACATAAACAATTTGCTCTGGCTGCCATTTTTTAAAATGTTGCAAAACTTCGGATGCGCCCGCTCTGGAAGGATCGAGCATGATTTTATTGTATTTCCGGTTAGCCCAGGGTTGATCGCTAATATCCTTGCTTAAATCGGCTGTATAAAACTCTACGTTGCTGATGCCATTGTAACGGGCATTTTCCTTGGCATGATTCACTAATGGCTGATCGCCTTCTATACCTATTACACGTCCAGCAAATTTTGCCATCGGCAAGGTAAAGTTACCCAAGCCGCAAAACAAATCCAGCACGGTATCGTTAAGATTAAGATTGAATGTCTCCAGAACCCGTTTGATCATTTGCCGGTTAATGTCGTAATTTACCTGGGTAAACATGGCGGGTTTAAATTTGAATTCCAGGCCCAGATCGGGAAGGCTATATGTGGGTATCACTTCCGGTTCGCCGTCCAGAGGAGCTATCGTATCGGGTCCTTTGGATTGCAGGCACAGGCTCATGTTGTGTTCATGACCAAAAGCACGCATCCGTTCCTGATCGCGAGCTGTCGGCGGTTCCAATACGCGGATAGACAGCACGCACTGGTCATCGCCGATAGCCACTTCTATCTGTGGAATTTTATCGCGGATGGTCAAACCGGCAATCATTTCCCCTAATGCCATGAGCTTAGTGCCGACTATCGGGTGCATAACAATACAGCTGTCAATTTCGGCTAAATAAGGATGCCGCCTTTCTCTAAAACCGACCAGCACCCGGTTTTTTTTAGCTACATATTTAACGCCCATGCGCGCTTTGCGGCGATAACCCCAATGTGGGCCTTCCAGAGGTTGCCAAAGTTCAGGCATGTCAACTTTGCCTATGCGTTTAAATTGCTCGGCAAGTAAATCCTGCTTGATGCTGATTTGCGCAGACGCTTCGACATGCTGAAAACTGCAACCGCCGCACACGCCATAATGAGGACATAAGGCATCAACTCTATCGGCAGCACGGCTTAACAGATTCACGACTTTACCTTCCGCGTAATCCTTACGGCTTTCGGTATAGATAAATTCAACATCTTCGCCCGGCAAAGCCTCATCAATAAATATAACTTTGCCATCGACATGCGCGACACCACGGCCGTCATGGGCAAGAGACTCTATGGTGACTTTAACCGGTGTTTCCGGTAACGGCTTCTTTGCTCTTCTTCTGTTTGCCATGTTTATTTTTGTTTCCAGCTTCCTGAGGATTGATACCACCAGCCTTTTTGAGCATTACTCACCCAGCGAGCGGCAAAGGTTGACTTGATTTGTGCCGCCCATTCAGGATGGCCGTTTGCATTGGCAATAGCCTGATAGAGATTTTGACGGTCTGCATTTTCCGCAGCGACCAGTTTATTCACCTGGTTTCTGTCTTTAAGCGGCACACTGGCGGCGTCTCTGACGGCTAAAAAACCGTCCGCCTGAATGCCGATAAATCCTGCGGAGTAAAAGCCTTGCAAGATTGCAAAGCGGCTTTCCATGGTCGCCCGCAACTGCCTGATTTCGGGGCTATCAATCGCTAAATCAGCTTCGCCTGCCTGTGCGGGCGGAATGACAACATTGATGGCATTGTCAATTAAGTGAAAAGCTGTCATCTGCCAATCCATTAAACTTGCCTTGGGTTTGGGAATTGATTTTTCCGGCGTAATGCTTTGTATATCCTTGATAATTTCATCCGCCGCCTTTTCAGCGGCAGCGGCAGGAAAGTAAATGTTAATGGTGACACATGCGGTTAACAATAACGCGCCTAATACCGATATTTTTCTCATAACTCTCTCCAATAACTTATCTCATTAATAAAAATTTTCTGCCGAATGGCGGATAGCTCCTTCTCTCTTCGAGAGACGGTTGGGTTGGGTTGAGGGGCAATGTAAATGGTTGGTTTTCATCTCCTCACCCTAGCCCTCTCGGCAACTGCTCTTGCATTGCCTAAGGCGGCTACAATTGGTGCTTTACCTCCTGCATCCATGCAGTCGTCGAGCAGGAGAGGGGGGCAATGTCATTTTGTAATGTGTGTATTTAATATAAAAAAATCCGTGTAGATACCCTAAGCGCCAAGGGGAGAGGGAACCAGTCCCTTATTGGCTGAAAATTGTTTCTAACGAGTCCTACTTAATAATCACTTCATCTGATTTCGAAATACGGCTCAACCGTTCCATCAATACATTCCAGTCAACCCGGGGATTATAGCCGATTACATCAATCCGTGGCAGACCGCCGCCGGTAATAATGGCATAACCTTGAGCAGTAGCTTCTACACCCATCAACTGACAAACGCCATCATGCAGGTAACAACCCAGGCCAATTTTGTCGTAGCCAAAAGTTTCAAAGAAACTTAAAAAACTTCTCGACAGTATATCCGACGCGCCTCCGCCGCCAATGCTAGCGATATTTTTTACGGCTTTTTGGCTGATTCTGTGGCGGGAATCATCGTCATCCGGCGTTCCAAACCACGCGTAAAAAGTGACCGGATGCCAGTTTTCCAAAGTCAACTGTCTCACAAATCCTGATAACCTGCCGGTAATGCCACCAAATTCAAACTTGCTTGTCAACTGATCCAGATCCAGATTGTTGATTTCCAGTTCACTGGAAAACTTCGGGTTGTCAGTAAACAAACCCGATGATGCAAGTTTGGTGATTTTAATGTCACCATCAAAAACCTTGATGAATAATTCCCCTCCCAGACTCAGCGTTTTATTGCTGTACTCAACTTTAGGAATATTTCCGCTGATAGTGCCCGATAACGGTGTCCACTTTAGCGCTTTCGACCACTGTTCCAATGATACGTTGATTAAGCTGCCGGCAAAGTAAATTTCAGGCTCTTGCTGTTTTTGTGCTTGCCAACCCAATTGATTGATAGCGATTACACCACCCAAAAATGGCAGACTGGTTTTTTCAAGCACTTTAAAGCTGTTTGCCCGGCTTAGGAATGAAAGCCTGGAAGCCCCTATGGGCAAGGAATAGGCCTGTATTTGCTGCCATCCGAATGTTGAAGGTTGATTAAAAGTCTGTTTATTTGACCAGTTAATTGTGCCAGCGCCACCCTCAACTTTGATGCGCGCCTTTGTGTCATCAACAGCAAACTTTTTAACAGTTGCTGTCAATGCAGTTAATGAGTTCTGTTCAATGGAAAAATCAGCGTTTACATTACCCGCGAATGTAATGCCCTCTAATGCAGTCTGTTCAAAAAAGGGCTTTAAATAGGCCGCTGTTAGCTTTTGCATATCATCACTACGTAACGACAACTCAGCCTTCTCAAGTTTTACTTTTTTGTCATAGTGAACAATCGCGCTGCCGCTTAATGCCAAAGCCGCGCCCTGTTTATAACTTGCCGATGTTATTTCAGCCTGTCCATTCTTATCATTCCAGTTGCCTTGCGCAGCGAAAGTTATGGGTTGACCCCCAGCTTCCAGATAAAGCGGTTCGACATATAACGCGCCACCATACACTCGTGACTGACTTTGCCATTGCCACAAACTCTCAGTGTTTTGTGCTTCCAGCCTGGATTCCAGTGTTACTTTTTCAGTAGCAAAACGCCCATCTTTAGTTTGTACAGTCAGGCCATTCAGATCGGTGGTCAAGGTAAAATTATTTATTAGCGCGAGACTGCCCCTAGCATTTAATGTTACTGTGATATTTCCGTCTTTTAGTTCAAATAGTGCCGGTTTTGGTAACAGCTTTTGAATTGCTGCGGCTTTTACTGCCTTGGCATAAATTTGAATCTGCCAATGGTCTCCCCGTTCTTCAGCAGCTATGGATACTAACCCATCCGCCAGTTGCAAATCAGTTAATTTTAACGTGCTATGTTTTTCGCTGATATGAAAAGAAAAATTGGTAGCTGGTGATTGCCATCGCTTTGAACTTATCTTCGCTCGCCCTTGCATACACAACAATTCCTTGTTTTGCCATGTGAAAGAAGAGCAGTGGATATTGATCATTCTCAGATCGTCGAAAGGCTTGGGAAGACTTAATTTATCGATAGTTAAAGTCAGTTTTTGCGGGTTATTGAGCAGATCGGTTAAGGCGATTTGAACGCCCTGCAATTCCCAGCCGTTGGATTCAATAGTCCCCATATTAAGAGATAAGGCATCCAGCGCTATTGCGGTGGAGCTTATGAAAACAAGAACAACAATCTGGATAAGCCTGATCATTATTTGGGTGGGAGCGGCTTTAGCCGCGACTATCGCGGCTAAAGCCGCTCCCACAGACCCCAACAACACTAAACAGGAAAAATCCCTGTTGATAAATACCGGTCGCCCCGGTCACAAATAATCACTACGATCACCGCATTTTCAACTTCCTCAGACACTCTTAATGCCGCAGCAACTGCGCCGCCCGATGAAACACCTGCAAAAATGCCCTCTTCAGACGCTAAAGCGCGGGTAAGGTTTTCAGCCGTTTGTTGATCGACATCGATAATCCTGTCAACGCGATCCGCCTGATAAATTTTAGGTAAATATTCCTTGGGCCAGCGTCTGATCCCGGGGATTTTGGAATTACCTTCCGGTTGTACGCCGATAATCTGAATACCCGGATTTTGTTCCTTGAGAAATCTTGAAGTCCCCATAATCGTGCCGGTAGTCCCCATGGCGCTGACAAAATGCGTCACTTTGCCCTCTGTGTCCTGCCAAATTTCTGGCCCTGTACTTTCATAATGAGCGAGTGGATTATCGGGATTGGCAAACTGATCAAGAATCCGTCCTTTGCCCGCCGCTTCCATTTCCCTGGCTAAATCAATCGCCGCTTCCATACTGCCCGCCGCTGGCGTCAAAATAATTTCAGCGCCATAAGCTTTCATCGATGCCTTGCGCTCATCGCTCATATTATCGGGCATAATCAAGGTCATTTTATAACCCTTGATGGCTGCCACCATCGCCAGGGCAATGCCGGTATTGCCGCTGGTCGCCTCTATCAAGCGATCACCGGGTTTAATCTCGCCTCTGGCTTCGGCATGTTTAATCATACTAAGGGCCGGAAGGTCCTTTACTGAGCCCGCCGGATTATTGCCTTCCAGTTTGGCCAGAATGGTATTGCTGGTATTTCCAGGCAAACGTTGCAGCCTGGCTAAAGGGGCATTGCGAACAAAAGACTCAATGGTTGGGAAGGTCATGGTAGATATATTGATATTTAAAAAAGTTAAACGATTATCCCATAAAAATAGCAATCTAATGGTGGGTTTTGTGCCGATTTTGTAAGGCACGATTGATCGTGTTTATGCCTGGATATTCAGGTCTGGCAACGAAAAAGCTGCTGCTTGAGCTGTCAGGCTAAAAATAAGATCCGGCACTCTCATAAGAAAGTGCCGAAGAGGAAGGTGCTAGGGTAGAACATTAAAATGCAGCATCATGCCCATATCCTCGTGTTCAACAAGATGGCAGTGGTACACGTAATCACCGGTATAGCCTGGAGGGAAATAGACCAGTAATTCCAGCAGTTCATTAGATTGCACACGGACGGTGTCATGACGGGAGATGCCATCAAAATCTAACGGGTTTGGATATATCATAGAAGGGTCTGCAACTGAGGGCAATACGAAATTACCAGAGCCATCCAAAACCCAGCGGCCTGTCACGACAAAATTAACAAGATGTATGTGAAATGGGTGCATATCCACCGTAGCGTTTGTCATTGGCACACTTTGATCGTTGCCTATGTTTGCCACATACCAGCGTTCATAAGTTCCCGCCTTTGGTTGGATGGTTGCTGCATGTATCGCTGGATAACCGGAAATAGGGGTAATCATTGGGGCAGGATCAGACTGGAAAAATGTTGATCGGAAAATACCATAACTAAGTTGTGATGAAGGAGCTCCTGGTCCTGGATTATTGCCTGCTGTATCAACAGTAAATGGAACATTCCAGGTTGGGGCTATTCCGTCAGATGCGCCCAGTTCCCACATTTGGACATCTCGCCATGTATTGAATGGATGCGGTGTGCCCGCTCCGGTATCATTCATGAGAAGAACAAAACGATTGCGGGCAACGGGTTGCAAGGGTGTTTTGATTCCCAATGCGCCACCGCTCAATACGAAATTATCGTCATTAGCATTGGCAGACAATATGTTGTCGAGCGCAACAACATCTAAAGGTACATCAGCGCGGCATTGACCAATGCAGAATTGCATGATGTTGGCCTGCCCCAGTTTAAGCGCATTGTTTAAAGAGGCATCGGAATCGTTAGCAGGCTTTAAGACTGATAAATTATCGGATTGGAAAATACCTTCTAGTCCTGCCACTTGATTTGGATCTGATAAATCGTTTTTCGCAGACGCGATTGCCAAATTGACTAGTCGCAAACACTCGATGTTAGTGAAAGCAGCACCGGTCAGATCGAGCAATACATCTAGCCGCTCACCTGGTGCAATCAACAAGTGATCGGTGCTATTAAGCGCTACCGAGTGGGTGAGCAACCCGCCATCGTTACCGATAACGCGCAAACAATCGCTATACCATACACGTGAACCCCCTATCCCTTTGGCCCACCAGAACGGATCGATTAATGCCAATGCGTACGTTCGTGCATTAGAACCGTTTAAGATCCGGAGGCGGTAGATGGAACGGTTGACATTTTGAAAAGGGGTCGAACGACCATTGACAAAAATAGTCTCCCCCAAAAATTCCGGCCGGAAATAGCCATCAGGTGCATAGTTTGGATTTGCCGTATCGGTCGGTAAGCCTCCCCAGTAATCCAACCTTTCGTACCCACAAGCGAGGTTTTTATCCTGAATGACTAAAGGAATTTCCTGCCCTGAACCACCTATCAACGCAAATAAATCGTCATCGGATGAGTCACGAATAAAATAAAGCCCGGCCAATCCTGCATATACCTGGGGCGCAGTATTATCCATAGCGTGGTCGTGAAACCACAACATCGCCGCACGTTGGTCGTTAGGATAGGTATATTTGCGTTGGCTTGGAAAGCCATAGGGATTAGTCACATAGCCTACCGGCTCTAATGGCCAACCATCTGAAGTATGAGCAACTTTGGCGCCATGTAAGTGGGTAACAATTCCAACAGAGGGTTGCATGTCAGGCATAACAGGATTTGTAGGAGTATTTATAGGTGGCGTTTCCTGCATATCTGGCATCATCGGCATAGCGCTAAGCGTGTTGATCCAATAAACATCGCAAGGAAAGCCTCTTTCAACATTTATGATGGGCCCCAAATAGTTGTTGCGCACCACAAAGCCGGATGGTCTGGGAAAGAAAACGCTTTTGTAAATCCAGGCATTGTCTTGAGTTGGTACAACATTATTGTCGAGTTTGACTTTGCGTTTTTCAACTTGAATTTTGACGGTTGCTGGAAAGTTAATGACCGTTAGCCCGGTCAAAGGCAATTCGTTTTCGTACATCTTTATTCTCCTTACAAAATATTGAATAAAACTTCTGTATTAAGAGCAAACGGCACGGTTAAATAGGTAATTAAACCGGAGCGGAAAGTTACCAAATTAGCCAACACAGTCTTTTCGTGGTCATGACAAATCGGCGTCATTATCTAGGATGGATCAGCGGAACTCCCAGAAAGCCTAAAAAAGTAGGCAAAACAGTTTTGTAGGCAGTAGGGACAAGCACCGCATAACATTTCCAAAGCGTTTAGAAGAGGCTAAAAAAATTATGTAATGCGTGCCATTCGATTCCGCAGATCAGTGCTAAGCGAATTATTAAGCCATCGCCGGGAAGGCATTCTTGATTAACGTAGCGATCTCATTGCCAATCCGCTCTCCTTCACGTCCGTCAAACTGCCAGTGAACTCCCAGGAACACGCGACTCAAGATGTTTTCCTCTATCGCTTTGGGAATCGTCAATTTGTTTTCGTAATGCATGCGTTCTCCTGAGGTTCCCACTGCCAAGCCATCAAGCTCATCGGAAACGAACTTGAATTCAAAAGTGGCGGGAAGGCCTAGCTCAAGCGCTGTGATACGAAGTGCGGCGGTTCCGAAGGTAGCGTGCCCGGACGGATACGCTGGGAAGTTAGGGGTGAAGGATGTGCGAGCGGGCTGGTTGGTGCGAGGAGAGCCCAGGGGTCTCCAGTACGGATCGCCTGTGGTTCCGGGGTTGCCGTCGCCTATGCCGGTCGGGCCCCAGCACATGTCCGCTTCGCGGATACCAAGCACAGGACGCCAAATGTTGTATTTGTATTTCTCGTACCAGGCATGGATGCCTGCATCAGCCATTGCGACATTAACCATTGCGAATAGCTTGGCGTTCTGCGCCTCATTTGAGCCATGCGTCTTGACAATAGCTCGAACCACTTGGTTATAGAGCCTGGGAGGGACACCGATATTGCGAGCGCCGTCATAGGCCCAGAACAGGCCTATTGTGGTTTCTCCCGGCATGCGTGTGCCGCCTTGGTCACGGCCCTTTTGTAACACCTCGTTAAAGTCATCGGCATATTTTTGTGTGGTCATCGCTGGCGGGTCTACGGAAGGTATGGCTGTCGTTAAATTCGAGATTCCGAATGGTTTGACCTTGCCCCACAATGGGCCAAGAAAGCCCTGGCCGGGATCTATGGGGTCAACGCGATGGCGACCAGGCTCGGTGCTGGGAGCATAGAATGCATTTGATACCGAGGAACCATCGTTCTCACGCGCGAGCAGCATTTTTTCTGCCACCAGAGTTCCCCAAGCTAAACCTTTAGCGATTTTCGGGTCGTGGTCGGGTAGCATGGCCACAAACTTTTCGTGCTCGTTAAGAAATGTTTCAACTTGACGCGGGTACAGCGAGATCAAAGTCAGGCAGGCCGCCGCAGCAACAGCAGCCTGTGCGGCTTGCAGGTCGTTAGTGCCGGGGGTTTCGCTGGGCGAATAGATTAGGTATTTTTGGCCGCCGCCTTTGACTCCGACATAGGCGTCATACATCGCAAGATGCACAATAGCGAGTGCACGCGAGGTGCGTGTCGGTCCGCCCTGTTCGGGTGAGGGGTTAATAGAAGGATCGGCTGTTGAAAAATCAGCCTTAGTAGCATTAAGTGACACTTGGTTCCAGTATAGAATAGAGTCGATCATAGCAGTCTCCTTAAGGTTTGTGAATGCGCATGCCCTGTTCGAGTTGATTGAGGGCCTAGCGTGAAACTATCCGAGCGGGGCAGGGGGCAGGACGGTAAATAAAAATCCGTTACTAAACCCGCTCAGGTTGAGCACAATGCCAAGGCGCTGACAAGAAGTCACATAGTCGAAACATTGAAGCTGGTTCGAGTTTAGGGATGTTTAAGCATGATGTCTGTGAAGTAATTCACTAGATAATGTGTGATATTTCACATTTGCAAAGGGGGCTTGAAGGATGCGGTTTTATGTTGAGGTCGAAAAGCCAAATCCTTATAATCAGACACGTTATATCTGGACATTGGCACACAGCTTTTTTTAATGAACAATCGTATGTCAATATATAGCCTAAAGTTTATCGATAATTGCGGCATTTTCTGCTGCATGTGGAGTGCCTGACTTCCCATGAGCAATTATTTAATACGGTGTGGGAAGGGCTGATTGTCGATGATTAGGCATTTAGGCTAAATTAATTCCCGGCGCAATTTCTTGAATGACAGAGATAAATCGCCCCATTATATTTAGCCCGTTTATAAGCGGGACTATCGCTTTATGGCTGAGGTTACCGTTTAGGAGTGTTATCGAATCGCTGAAACGAGGGCTGCCAGCCTGCTGGTTTAGCTTAGCGGCCGCAAGCTCAGAAATCCCCAATCAGGTCTGAATACACTCGAGAATTGGCGGAGCTGTTGAAAGCTTTTCAGCAAGCATCAAACGGAGAGCGGTGTCTGGTTTTTATGCAAGGTGAACAAGGCATGGGTAAAACCGCTTTACTCGATACCTTCCTCGGCAAAGTTCACTATCATGAGCTGACAGTGTTGCGCGCCCGTTGCGTAAGGATGGGCCGCGTAGTCGAACGTTTCCTGCCGTTGTTGAAAACGCGTGTGCGTAGTTGCGGCGAGTCTTATGGCAGATTAATCATCGATCGACTGAATCATTTTGCCCCAACCTGGCTTTATCAAATGCTGAATGTATTAGATTCTGTTGGGTGTGCCATGCTTCAGTCGAAAAGGTTGCATATTAATTCCGGCCGCATGTTGCGGGAAGGCGCCTATGTCTTTGAGACGTTGAGTAAGGACTAAGCCTTTATTCTGATTCTGGATAATTCTCAATGGTGCGATATTTTTACCTTGGATTTGTTGAATTTTCTGATGTTTAGGTGTTCAGCGGCGAAATTATTGATCATCATCAATTACCGGCCTTGTGGGGATGAAGCAGGCGCACGGCGAATTGAACAGATGCGGGCGGAGTTATTTTATCGTGGCTTATGTCAGGAGCTCTATATGCAAAAGCTCCGAAGTTTATGGGCAGTTTTAATTCAGAGTAAAAAAGAGTCATCAGGATAATAAAGTGGGTAACAACTACTATCAGGTAATGATGTGAGCAGTGCCGGTCTACTCGATAATGCCGTTTTAGGGTATTATTGTGATTCAAGATTTCTTGATTACCGGCATTTGAAACACAACCGAGCTATCCA
>Ga0209797_10001827_pt1 | contig 10718 bp, 9 predicted proteins | sample DOMMetBare3Fresh_2_FD_187472 | JGI IMG/M metagenome (GOLD analysis project Ga0209797, IMG submission 187472) | Wetland sediment microbial communities from St. Louis River estuary, USA, under dissolved organic matter induced mercury methylation -... | ecosystem: Environmental > Aquatic >...
GGTAAGCCGTGTGCGGGAAATCTGCATGCACGGTTTGAACGGGGGTGTTGGCTCTGTTATCGACCTTCGGGCCTGAAACGGGCCAACATCTACCAATGACCGATTCCGCCGCTGAATCGCCCGCCCTGCCCGCGCCCGATCGCCTGGCCGCCCACCTGGACGCGCTCGAACACCAGCTGCTCGAGCGCCAGACGGCGGTGCGGCTCTTGCTGCTGGCCGCGCTGGCCGGCGAGCATGTGCTGCTGATCGGCCCGCCGGGCACCGCCAAGAGCGAGCTCGCGCGCCGGCTGCACCGCGCCTTCGAAGGCGCGCGCTACTTCGAGCGGCTGCTGACACGCTTCTCGACCCCCGAGGAACTGTTCGGCCCGCTGTCGCTGAAGGCGCTCGAGGACGACCGCTACGAGCGTCTGATCGACGGCTACCTGCCCACCGCCGGCATCGCCTTCCTCGACGAGGTGTTCAAGTCCAACTCGGCGATCCTCAACGCGCTGCTCACGCTGCTCAACGAGCGCGAGTTCGACAACGGCGCCCGGCGCCTGCACACGCCGCTGATCAGCGTCGTCGGCGCGAGCAACGAGCCGCCGGCGGACGAGTCGCTGCTCGCCTTCCACGACCGCTTCCTGCTGCGCGTGCCGGTGAGCCCGGTGGGGGACGCAAGCTTTGCCGCGCTGCTGCGCCTGCAGGACGCGGCGTCGCCGCCGCCGCTGCCGGCGCCGATCACCGCCGCCGAGCGTGCCGCGGTGGCGGCCGGGCGCGAGCGCATCGCTCTCGGCGACGACGCGCTGCAGGCCCTGGCCGCCCTGCGCGGCATGCTCGCGGCACAGGGCTGGACCGCGTCGGACCGGCGCTGGCGCCAGCTGGTGGCGCTGATGCGCTGCGCCGCGCTCACCGAGGGCCGCCGCGAGATCGATGTGTTCGACCTCTGGCTGGCACCTTACGTCGTCGGCCCGGACGTGCAGGCGGTGCCGGGAATCGCCCAGTGGTTCGCCGCGCAGGTGCTGCACGCGGTGCCGCAGGAGGCGCCCTGGCTGGGCCACGCGGTGGCGGCTTTCGACAAGCAGCTCGAGATCGAGCGCCAGCTGCCGGCCGACGACGGCGACGACACGGCCGGCAAGCTCGCGCTGGCGCGCGCGCTCGGCGGCCAGGAGGCGCCGGGCGGCATGGCCCGCATCGTCGCCGCCACGCTCGAGGACCGGCAGCACCGCCGCTTCAGCCCGGTGCACGTGGCGGCGCGGCTGGCCCAGGTCGATGAAGTGATCGCCCGCGCCGAGGCGGCGCGCTCGCCGGTGCGCGCAGCGCTCGACGAGCTCGGCGCGCGCCTGGCCGGCCGGCTGTGGCTGCCGCCCGAGCTGGGGGAGGCCTGGTGCGGCGCCCATCGCCGGACGCTGGCCGTGCTCGACGCGTACCTCGCACGCCTGCACGCCTGCCGGGCCGGGTTCGCGGCCCTGCCCGTCGACGCGCAGATGCCCGCGGCCGCACCGGTGCCGGTGGCGATCGCCTAGCGCGTGATGGACGCGCCCTACGACCGTCTGGCGCCGCTGCCCCGGGCGCTGTGGCTGCCGGCGCTTGTCACCAGCGTCGGTGACAGTGCGCAGCGGCTGGACGATGTCCGGCGCTGGCGCGACGCGCTGCTGGCCGGCGAGCTGCCGGATGCCGAGGCCGATTTCGGCGACGTCCAGGCGCTGTCGCCCTTGCGGCAGGCCTGTGGCGAGCTCGGCCTGGCACGGTTGTGCGCCGGCGCACCGGCCTTCGCCGAGCAGGTGCTGCGTACGCTGTTGTGGCACCTCGACCGCCTGATCGACCTGCAGCCGCGCCTGTCGCGGTCTGATGCCATCGCCCACACGACGCAGGACTTTCGCGACGCCTGGCAGCAGGAAAAGGGCGACTGGGACCAGCTGCTCGCACTGCTGCAAGGCCTGGGCGACCTGGCGTCGCTGCGCTGGGACGAGCTGCGCGGCCACCTCAATTCGCGCGAGTTCCAGGAGGCCCGGCGCATCGCCGAGCAGCTCGCCCGGCTGCCCGAACTGGCCGCGCTGATTCGACGCCTGGGCCGCGCCGAGCGAGCGGCGCAGCCGCAGGCACTGCCACCGCAGCCGCTCGACGCGCCGCGGCATCGCGCACTCGGCGTCAAGGTGGTCGAGACCCGCCTGCCCGATGCGCCGGGCGAACTGCGCGGCATCCGCCTGTCGGACCGCATCGAGGGCATGCTCGGCAGCGAGGCGGCGATGCTGCTGCACCCCGTGCTGCACAAGCTGTGGCGGGCGCGCCGCGCCGAAGCCCGGCTGTTGACCTACGACAGCGAAGCGGTGCTGTTCGACCTCCGGCCCGACCCCGCGCAGCCGCCTCGCCAGGCGGTGGCGCCGCCGCAGCCGCAGGCGCTCGAGCGCGGCCCGATCATCCTGTGCCTGGACACCTCGGGGTCGATGCGCGGCGCGCCCGAGAACATCGCCAAGGCGGTGGCGCTGCAGGCGCTGCGCACCGCGCACCAGGAGCGGCGCGGCTGCCTGCTGATCGCCTTCGGCGGCCCCGACGAAATCATCGAACGCGAACTCGGCCCCACCCGCGACGGCCTCGCCGCGCTGCTCGCGCTGATGGGCCAGGGCTTCGACGGCGGCACCGACGTGCAGGGGCCGATCGAGCGCGCGATCGAGCGCGTGCACCAGGCGCGCTGGGCCAGCGCCGACCTGCTGATCGTCAGCGACGGCGAGTTCGGCTGCACCCGGGCCACGCTGGCGCGGCTGGACGACGCGCGCGAGCGCCTCGGCCTGCGCGTGCAGGGCGTGCTGGTGGGCGATCGCGAGACCATGGGCCTGATGGACGTGGCCGACGACATCTTCTGGGTCCGCGACTGGCGGCGCCACGCCGACGGCACGCACACCCCGGGCGCGTTCTCGCCGGTGCACAGCAAGAGCCTGACGGCGCTGTACTTCCCGAACGCGCTGTCGGGCCGCGCGCTTAGGCACCGGCCGACGTGATGCCGCCGCCGCAGCTGTTCAGCGGCACGCTGTTCGCACTCGCCGCCGGCCTGATGTGGGGGCTGGTGTTCATCGGCCCGCAGCTGCTGCGCGAGTACCCGGCCGCGGTGCAGAGCTTCGGGCGTTACGTGGCCTTCGGCCTGATCGCGCTGCCGCTGGCCTGGGCCGACCGGGGCGTGCTCGCGCGGTTCACCCGTGCCGACTGGATCGAGGCCGGCAAGCTCGGCCTGGTCGGCAATATCGTCTACTACCTGTTCCTCGCCGCGGCGATCCAGCGCGCCGGCGGGCCGCTGCCGACGATGATCATCGGCACCCTGCCGGTGGTGATCGCGATCAGCTCCAACCTGCGCGACGCGCGTCGCGACGGCCGCCTGCCCTGGGCACGGCTGCTGCCCTCGCTGGCGCTGATCGCCGCCGGCATATCCTGCGTCAACCAGGCCGAGCTGCAGCAATTGCGCGCCGATCGGAGCGCCGACCTTGCACGTTATGCGCTGGGCGCGGCGCTGACCATCGGTGCGGTGGCCTGCTGGACCTGGTACCCGATCCGCAACGCCGACTGGCTGCGCGCCCACCCCGACCGCAGCCCGCGCGCCTGGGCCACCGCGCAGGGCGTGGCGACGCTGCCGACGGCGCTCGCCGGCTACGTGCTGTATTGGGCCTGGAGCGGCGCCACCGGCCAGGCCTTCGAGATGCCGCTGGGGCCGCGGCCGATGTTCTTCGTCGGGCTGATGTTCGCGATCGGCCTGTTCGCGTCCTGGCTCGGCACGACCTGCTGGAACGAAGCCAGCCAGCGCCTGCCGACCACCCTCGTCGGCCAGCTGATCGTCTTCGAAACCCTGTCGGCGCTGGCCTACGCCTACGCGCTGCGCCAGCAATGGCCGGCGCCGATCACGCTGCTGGGCATCGCGCTGCTCGTTGCCGGCGTGCTGTGGGCGCTGCGGGTCAGGCCGGTGCGGGTCGCGGTCGTGCCCTGAAGCGGTCTGGCCTTCGATCGCTCGAGAACGGCTGCCGGCTTGCAGGCTGGGTGGCCAAGTTCAGGTCGGCGCGGTCGCACGTCTGCGCCAGTGGGGCGACTTGCCATCGCTGCGTCAGCCGCTCAAGGCCTCGTCCAGCACTTCCACCCAGTGCCGGACCGGCGTCGCGGTGCCCGACTGCAGATGCTGGATGCAGCCGATGTTGGCCGAGACGATGGCGTCGGCCTGCAGCGGCGCGAGATGGCCGAGCTTGCGGTCGCGCAGCTGGTGCGACAGCTCGGGCTGCAGGACCGAGTAGGTGCCGGCCGAGCCGCAGCAGAGGTGGCTTTCCTCGCCGGCGAGCGAGACCTCGAAGCCCAGCTCGCGCAGTCCGGACTCGACGTCGCCGCGCAGCTGCTGGCCGTGCTGCAGCGTGCACGGCGGATGGTAGGCCAGCCGGCGTGGCTTTGGGTTGCGCGGTTTTGGCTTTAGCACCGGAACCAGCTGCGGCAGCAGCTCGGAGAGGTCCCGGGTGAGCTCGCCGATGCGCCTTGCGCGCTCGGCATAGCCGACGTCGTCGGCCAGCGCGTGGCCGTAGTCCTTGACGGTGACGCCGCAGCCCGAGGCGTTCATCACGATCGCCTCGACGGTGCCCTCACTCACCAGCGGCCACCAGGCGTCGACGTTGCGGCGCATGTCGGCCAGGCCGCCGTCGACATCACCGAGGTGGGTGCGGATCGCGCCGCAGCAGCCGGCACCCTTGGCCACCAGGGTCTGGATGCCACCGGCGTCGAGCACGCGGGCGGTGGCCGCGTTGACGTTGGGCATCATCGCCGGCTGCACGCAGCCGGCGAGCAACAGCACCTTGCGCGCATGCTCGCCTGTCGGCCACGACTGCGCGCGCGGGTGGGCGGCGGACGGCACCTTGTCCTTCAGCGCGGCGGGCAGCAGCCCTCGCGCGAGCTGACCGAGTGCCATCGCGGGCTTGAACAGCGGCGAGGTCAGGCCCTCCCTGAGCAGCCAGCGCACGGCACGCTCGCCGGCGGGGCGGGGGACCTGTCGCTCGACGAGCTTGCGGCCGATGTCGACCAGGTGGCCGTACTGGACGCCCGAGGGGCAGGTGCTTTCGCAGTTGCGGCAGGTCAGGCAGCGGTCCAGGTGCAGTTGGGTGGCGCGCGTCGGCGTCACCCCTTCGAGCACCTGCTTGATGAGGTAGATGCGTCCGCGCGGGCCGTCGAGCTCGTCGCCGAGCAGCTGGTAGGTGGGGCAGGTGGCGGTGCAGAAGCCGCAGTGCACGCACTTGCGCAGGATGGCCTCGGCCGTCGTGCCGTCGGGCGTGCCTCGATGCTGGGGGGCAAGGTTGGTCTGCATGGGATGTGGAATGGCAGTCAGAACAGCCGCAGCACGAGCGGCGCCAATGGCAGCAGCAGCGACGCCAGCGCGACCTGCAGGCCCAGCGCCAGGCCGGCGTAGGCCCCTGCGTCTGGGTGCACCTGCATCGCACGCGCGGCGCCGATCCCGTGCGAGGCGGTGCCGAGCGCGAAGCCGCGTACTTCGGGTGATGTGATGCTCAACGCATCGAACAGGTACTTCGCGCTCACGGCCCCGACCAGGCCGGTGAGGACGGCGAACACCGCGGCCAGCGCCGGGATGCCGCCCAATTGCTCGGCGATGCCCATGGCCACTGGCGCCGTCACCGACTTCGGCGCCAGCGAGTGCAGCACGTCGGCGGGCAGCCCCAGCGCCCAGCCGATGGCCACCGCGCTGCCGGCGGCTGCCGATCCGCCGGCCAGAGCAGCAGCGAGCAAGGCCCCACCCTGCCGGCGCAGGCGACCGCGCCGCTGCCACAGCGGCCAGGCGAGCGCGACCACCGCCGGGCCGAGCAGGAAGTGGATGAATTGCGCGCCGGAGAAATAGGTCGGGTAGGGTGTACCGCTCGCCATCAGCAGCGCGGCCAGCACCAGCACTGTCCACAGCACCGGGTTGGCCCACGGCGGCTGGCCCAGGCGGAGGCTGGCGGCATGGGCCAACAGGTAGGTGACCAGGGTGGCGGTCAGCCCGAACAGCGGCGTGGCCGACAGGTAGACCCAGAGTTCGACGAAGTCGCGCATCGTCCGTTCGCCTCAACCCGCCGGGCGCTGCAGCGCGCGAAAGACGAGCGCCGCCGCCGCCAGGCCGACCCAGGTCGACAGCACCAGCGCGGCCAGGATGCGCGCGCCGAACTGCGACAACAACGCCAGGTGGGTGATCACGCCCACGCCCACCGGCACGAACAGCAGCGACAGGTGCTCCAGCAGGGCGTCGGCCGCCGCACCCACCGGGGCGCGCACAGGTGACCAGGCCAGCAAACCGGCCATCATCAGCATGCCCAGCACCGGGCCGGGCAGCGGCAGGTGGGCCAGGCGGACGAGCACCTCGCCCGCCGATTGGCACAGCAGCAGCCAGGCGAAGCCGTGCAGCGTGCTCATGCCAATTGGTAGTGCAGGAGCCAGTAGTGATCGAAGTCGACCCAGCGCGGATCGCGCGCTCGCGGTCCGAGCGCGGCGATCGCCTGCTCGAGACACGGGAAGTTCTTCACCACCTCGTACACGCTGCCATCGTCCAGGGTGCGCTGCTGATAGGTGTTGCCATCGTCATCGGTGCGCGAGATCGGCGTGCTGCTGGTCTGCACGAAGCGGTTGTCGAGCATCACCACCCGCGCCCCGGGTTCGAGCCGCGCGTGCAGCAGCGCCAGCCAGGGCGACAGCCGCGCCAGCGGCACGTGGCTCCACCAGCAGCCGGCGAAGGCGGCGTCGAAGGCCATGGGCAGAACCGGCGGGCTGCTCATTTCCCCGCGGGGAACGGCCGGCTCGGCCGGCCTGGGGGCCGTGCCATTGCCGAGTTCGGCCAGGGTGTAGGCATCGGCGGCGCGGAACCCGACGATCGGCGAGCCGTCGGCGCGGCGCGGCAGCGGCTTGCTGCGCGCGATTGCCATCGTCTCGGGGTTGAGGTCGGTGGCCAGCCAGGACGCGGCCAGCCGCGCGCCATGCGGCGTCCACCAGCCGGTGCCACAGGCAATCTCGAGCACGCGCCGGCCCTCGAAACGCGGTGTCAGCCAGGCCTCCATCGCCCGCAAGTCGGCCTGGCGCTCGGGCTTGTGGTAGACGCGCTCGTAGATCGACGCCCGCCGGGCGTAGTAGTCGGCCATCGTGGCCAGCGCAGCAGGCTGGGCCATCACAGGTCGGCCACCAGCCGGGCGCGGTTGAAGATGCGCTCGGGGTCGAAGGCGGTCTTGAGTTCGCGGTGGATGCGTGCCAGCGGCGCCGACAGCGGTGCGAACGCGCCCTCGGGCTTGTCGCCGCGGAATGCGCTGGCATGGCCACCGGCGCGGGCGACGGCGTCGCGGATCATCGCCGCCGGCGCGGTGGTCACCAACCAGCGCTGCGCACCGCCCCATTCGACCAGCTGCTCGCCGCTGAGCTTCAACGGCGGCGCGGTCTGCGGCAACGCCAGCCGCCACAGCGTGGCGCCGCTGCCCACCGCCTTGGCCGCGCCGACGAAGTACTCGTCGGTCTGGTCCCGCAGGCCGGTCCAGAAAGCGGCGGCCAGGTCGGGCTCGACGACCTCGCCGCCCAGCCGGACGGCCGCCGCGCGCACCGCCGCCGCCGCCCCTGCGAGACGCAGCACCAGGATGCCGTTCCAGACCGCGCTGGCGCTGATCGGCAGCGGCTGGCCGCCCCAGGCGTTGAGCTGGGCGAGCGCCGCGGTCTCGTCGATCTCGAAGCGCAGCGTCGTGGTCGCCGGGGCGACCGGCAGCACCTTGAGCGAGACCTCGAGGATCACGCCCAGCGTGCCCATCGAGCCGGCGAGCAGCCGCGAGACGTCATAGCCGGCCACATTCTTCATCACCTGGCCGCCGAAGCTGAGCACCTCGGCGCGGCCATTGAGCAGCGTCGCGCCCAACATGTAATCGCGCACCCCACCCGCCGACGCGCGGGCGGGACCGGCGAGACCCGCGGCGACCATGCCGCCGACGGTGCCGCCGGGGGCGAAGCGCGGCGGCTCGAAGGGCAGGCACTGGCCCTTGCCGGCCAGCGTGGCCTCCAGCTCGGCCAGCGGCGTGCCGGCGCGCGCGGTGACGACCAGCTCGCTGGGCTCGTAGCTGCTGATGCCGGCCAGCTCTGCAAGGTCGAGCGGCTCGCCCTGCCGTGGGCCGCCATAGAACGCCTTGGTGCCGCCGCCCACGATGTCCAGCGCCGTGCGCGCGGCCTGGGCGCTGCGCACGCGCTCGACGAGTTGCCCGAGGGCAGGCCCGAGTGCAGTCCCGGGTGCGGCATCGGCGGCCATCAGAACCGCTCCAGCTGGGGGAAGGGCAGCAGCCCCTTCTTGACGTGCATCTTGCCGTACTCGGCGCAGCGGTGCAGTTCGGGGATCACCTTGCCGGGGTTGAGCAAGCCCTTGGGGTCGAAGGCGCGCTTGAGCGCTTCCATCTGCGCGCGCTCCTCGGGCGAGAACTGCACGCACATCGAGCTGAGCTTCTCGACGCCCACGCCATGCTCGCCGGTGATCGTGCCGCCCAGGCGCACGCTGGTCTCCAGGATGTCGGCCCCGAACAGCTCGGCGCGGTGCAGCTGGTCGCCCTGGTTGGCGTCGAACAGGATCAGCGGGTGCAGGTTGCCGTCGCCGGCGTGGAAGACGTTGCAGCAGCGCAGCGCGTACTTCGTTTCCATCTGCTGGATCGCGAGCAGGATGTCGGCCAGGCGCTTGCGCGGGATCGTCGAGTCCATGCACATGTAGTCCGGGCTGATTCGGCCCGAGGCGGGAAAGGCGTTCTTGCGGCCGCTCCAGAACTTCAGCCGCTGCGCCTCGTCCTTGCTGACCTCCATGCGCGTCGCGCCGCTGCCGGAGAGAACCTCCAGCATGCGCTCGATCTCCTCGGCCACCTCCTCGGGCGTGCCGTCGCTCTCGCACAGCAGGATCGCCTCGGCGGTCAGGTCATAGCCGGCGTGCACGTAGTCCTCGACGGCGGCGGTCATCGGCTTGTCCATCATCTCCAGGCCGGCCGGGATGATGCCGGCGGCGATGATCGCGGCCACCGCGTCGCCGGCCTTGCGGATGTCGTCGAAGCTGGCCATGATGCAGCGCGCGAGTTGCGGCTTGGGCGTGAGCTTGACAGTGACCTCGGTGACGATGGCGAGCATGCCCTCGCTGCCGATCACCGCCGCCAACAGGTCCAGGCCCGGCGTGTCGAGGGCGTCGCCGCCGAACTCGACCGCCTCGCCTTCGACCGTGAAGCCGCGCACCTTCAGCACGTTGTGAAACGTCAGCCCGTACTTCAGGCAGTGCACGCCGCCCGAGTTCTCGGCCACGTTGCCGCCGATGGTGCAGGCGATCTGGCTGCTCGGGTCGGGGGCGTAGTAAAGCCCGAAAGGCGCGGCCGCTTCGCTGATTGCGAGGTTGCGAACGCCGCATTGCACCACCGCGGTGCGGCTGGCCAGGTCGACCTTGACGATTCTGTTGAACTTGGCCAGCGACAGCGTCACACCCAGCGCGTGCGGCATCGCGCCGCCCGACAGCCCGGTGCCCGCGCCGCGGGCGACCACCGGGACCTCCAGCGCGTGGCAGGCCTCGAGCAGCGCCGCGACCTGGGCCTCGGTCTCGGGCAGCGCCACCACCAGCGGCGTGGCACGGTAGGCGGTCAGGCCGTCGCACTCGTAGGGCGTGGTGTCTTCGCGCCGGTGCAGCAGCGCATGCGCCGGCAGCAGCGCGGACAGCGCGGCCACCACCTGGGCCTGGCGGGCGTTGCGGTCGATGGTCGGTCCGGGCGTGGCCGAGGCCGGCAGCGGGGCGTTCATCGCGGGTCCTTGCGGTGCGGGGGCGGGCTCGCCACTGTAGCGCGGGCGTTCCGTCGCGCCGGACGGGTGCCGATTCAATCGCCGACGAACACCGTCAGCACGCCGGTGTAGCCGTAGAGGTGATGGCGGGCGATTTCGCCGGCGGCGAAAAAGCCCACCAGCGGCACCTCGCCCAGTGCGCGCTGCACGATCTGTGCCTCGGCCGAAGGGCCGCCGAAATGCGGCCCGCCGCGGCCCGAACAGCTGACGTAGATCGCGCCGGCGATGCGCGGCGGCGCGGCGCCTTCGCCGACGTCGGGGGCGCCGGCGGGCACGGGCTCGTCGATGTCGACCTCGTCGCGGATCTCGGCGCAGATGCGCCTGAGGTCGCGGCGTGCGGCCTCGACGTCTCGGCGGCAGAAGGCCAGCTGCTGGCCGCGCTCGACGCGGTCGGCGACGGCGATCGCATCGTGGGCGGGGTCGATGCCGATCAGGTGCCGCACCCGGGTGTCGGCGCCGAACTGGTCGCCGTGCACGAGTGCCGTGGTGTGGGCATCGGTCAGCCCGACCAGGGTCTCGCGCAGCGCCGCCAGGGCCTGGCGGGGACGTTCGAGCGTGACGCCGAGGTCGGACAGCAGCGCCGGCAAGGCCGGCGCGCCGTCGAGGGTGAGCACCAGGTTGCGTTCGCAGGCGGTGACTTCGCGCGTGGGCCCCACCGGCTGGCTGCCCTGGGTCACGCGCGAGACCAGCGCCACCTCGGCGCCGAAGGCCACCCCCGACAGGCCACCTTCGAAGACGCCGTCGGCCAGGTGCAGCGTACGACTGCGCGCGCTGGCCAGGCCGCCGAAGAGGTAGCCTGAGGTGGTGCGCGCGGCGAGTTCGCCGATCAATTCGCCCAGCTCGGGTGTCGAGGGGTCGGCATGGACCTGGGCGCTGAAGGCCATCCCGGCGTCGATCGGCTGGCGGCCGCTGAACAG
>Ga0209797_10001828_pt1 | contig 10714 bp, 9 predicted proteins | sample DOMMetBare3Fresh_2_FD_187472 | JGI IMG/M metagenome (GOLD analysis project Ga0209797, IMG submission 187472) | Wetland sediment microbial communities from St. Louis River estuary, USA, under dissolved organic matter induced mercury methylation -... | ecosystem: Environmental > Aquatic >...
ACAAACCGGGCAATTGGGAACGAGGATCGCGGCATCGACTCCATCGGCCTTGCAACGGCGCACCAACTCGGGACAGTCGACCTCGAGCGTCACCCGATGGCTGCGGTTGGTCGGCAGGCCATGGAAGCGCGGAGCGACAAAGCCGATCCGGCCAGCCGCCGCTTGCCGGCGCAGCTCGGTGAGAGGGAAGTAGGATGCGATGTCCTCGGCGGTCGTATGCGTGCGGTCGATGGCGATGTGCGAGATGCGCAGATCATGGTCGACGGCCGTATCGCCGGAGTAGACGGTGAAGAACTTGGCCGCGGAATTGTAGGGCGCGCCCGGCCCCTGATCACCCTTGCCCGGCTGGAACGGCGCCGCGGTCGTGATGATGGTGAGCCGGCATTGCGACAGCGGCTTGGCCAGGGGATGGAACGGCACGTGCGAATAGTGCGCCCAACGGTAGGGCGCCCCATAGCCCAGCGTCTCGTAGTAGCTGCGGACGCGCTGCAGGTAGGGGATCGGCGCGTCATCCGCTGCGGCAAAGCCAAAGTCGCGCCCGTCGTCGCTCATCGTCCCTCACCGCGCCGCGGTCACCCGGATCTCGACCATCTTGGCGGGCGATTGCAGCCGCGCCTCGATGCAGGCGCGCGCCGGCGCACAGCCGGTCGGAACCCAGGCGTCCCAGACTTTGTTCATGTCGTCGACCGTGCGGATGTCCTGCAGCCAGATCGTCGCCTGCAGGAGCTTCGACTTGTCGGTACCGGCCTTGGCGAGGAGCGCATCAATGGCGGCAAGGATTTCCTGCGTCTGAGCGCCGACACTCTGGCCGGCGGTTTTGTCCGCGGTCAGCCCCGCCAGATAGACGGTGTCGCCATGGATGACGACCTTGCTCAGCCGCGCTCCGACATCGATGCGATTGATGGTCACGGGGGTCTCCTCCAGTCTTGCATTTTGCACTATATCTGGCTATATATCCGGCCATAAACAGATGTCCGGTTATAGGCCACTGAAGCGGTGACAACAACAGCCCAGCGTCGAGCAACCAAGCGGTACCGCGAGCGGCGCCGCAAACGCGGCCTCACGCGTCTGGAGGTCCAAGTGCCGACGGGCGAGATTGCCGTAATCCGGAAGGCTGCAGCAATCCTACGCGACCGAGAAGCCGAGGCAGCCAAGCTGCGGACGTTTTTGGGATTCGCAGCCGAGCCCGGCCGCTTGTCAAGCGCCCTCGATATGTTCGCGATGAAGGAAGAGCTTTCCCCGGAAGGCGAAACCCTGTGGAATGATGCCATGGCGCGGATCGAACGCGAACGGCACGATCCGACCCTCAGCCGCAGCCGAGATATCGACCTTTGAGTGTCCTCGTCGACACCAATGTCATCTCTGAGCTCAAGCGCGGTCGCAATGCTCACCCCGCCGTGACGGCTTGGTCCGCAGCCCTGCCACCGGAGCAAATATTCACCAGCGTCGTCGTTCTCGGCGAGATTCGTCGCGGAATCAAACTCATTGCAAGGCGCGACAGGTTGCAAGCCGACATCCTTGAGCGTTGGTACGTTGATATGCGTCAGCAGATCGGCGATAGAGTGCTCGCTGTCGATGAAGCAGTCATGATGGCCTGGTCGAAGATCTCAGTCCCCAACATGCTGCCGGCCTACGATGGCCTTATCGCGGCAACTGCGCTCGTGCATGGAATGACGGTCGCCACACGCAACACGGCGGACTACAGCCGCGTTGGAGTTGAAGTCATTGATCCGTGGTCCGAGACGCCGCGATTGTGATTGGCAATGTTCGCTCCGCAAGACAGGTCTATCTGCTCAAGGCGTATATTATATAGTGAAGCTGCGGCGGGCCGGTGGAACTGGGACGAATATTCGTTGCGATCGCTACGCGGAATAGGGACCCATCATGAAACGCCGCCAATTCCTCAAGCTTGGTGCGGCCACCGCCGCGAGCCTCGCCGCGCCGTCGGCCTGGGCGCAGGCCTATCCGGCGCGGCCGGTCCGCATGATCGTGACCTTCGCGCCCGGTGGCCCGACCGACGTGGCGGCGCGCCTCATCGCGCAGAAGCTGTCGGAGAGCCTGGGCCGGCAGTTCTACGTCGAGAACGTGGCGGGCGCGAGCGGCAACATCGGCACCGCGCAGGCCGCAAAGGCCCAGCCCGACGGCTACACCCTGCTCGTCACCGTGAACAACCTCGTGATCAATCCGCCGTTGTTCGGGAATGTCTCCTACGATCCCTACAAGGACTTCGATCCGGTGGCGATGGCGGTCGGCTTCTCGTCCGCATTCGCGGTTCATCCGTCGGTGCCGGCCAAGAGCGTCAACGAGCTCATCGATCACATCAAGCAGAACCCCGGCAAGCTCAGCTTCGCCTCGCCGGGGCTCGGCACGCCGTCGCATCTCCTGGGCGAGCAGTTCAAAGTCACGCTCGGGCTCGACCTGGTGCATGTTCCCTACAGCGGCAGCGGCCCGGCGATTACCGCAACGGTCGCCGGCCACACGCCGATCTGCTTTGCAGCAATGTCTGCAGCAGCCCCGCAGGCCAAGGAGGGCAAGCTGCGCGTGCTTGCGGTCATGAGCAAGAACGCATCGCCGTCGCTGCCCGACGCGCCCACCATCGCGGCCGCCGGTCATCCGGGGCTCGACGGTGATGGCTGGGTCGGCGCGCTCGTTCCCGCCGGCACGCCTAAGGACATCATCGCGCTCCTCAATCGCGAGATCGCCAGGATCATCGCCCTGCCGGACGTAACAGAGCGCTTTGCCACGCTCGGCCTCGATCCGGTCGGCGGCACGCCGGACGCCTTCGGCCGCGATATGCGCGCCGAGGGCGAAAAATGGGCCAAGGTGATCCGCGCCGCCGACCTCAAGGCTCAGTGACGCCTCAGCGCCAGCCCTGCGCGTTGGTATAGAGCGAATAGAGCGAATGGCTCGCCGCCATGAACAAGCGGTTCCTGCGCGCGCCGCCGAAGCACAGATTGGCGCAGCGCTCCGGCAATGAGATCTTGCCGATCGGCTTGCCGTCCGCATTGAACACCATCACGCCGTCGAGCTGCTCGCCCGGGCCCCAGCCGACCCACAGATTGCCGTCGGCATCGCAGCGGAAGCCGTCCGCGATGTTGCTGCCCTCGCAGGTGACGACGACGCGCGGATTGGCGAGCCTGGTCCCGTCGTCAACGAGGTCGTAGCTGCGGATTACGCGCGGCATCACGCTGTTGTCGGCGAGATAGATCCTGCGCTCGTCGGGCGAGAAGCACAGCCCGTTCGGCCGCAGGTCGCCGGCGACCACGGTGGCGCGAGCGGTCTTGGGATCGAGCCGGTAGACATTGGTCGGCAGCTCCGGCTTCTCGATACGGCCCTCATAGGGGTCGGAATTGGCGGCAGACGGATCGGAGAACCAGATCGAATCGTCGGACTTGACCACGACGTCGTTCGGCGAGTTGAGCGGCTTGCCATCGAACTTGTCGATCAGCACCGTGATGCTGCCGTCGTATTCGGTGCGGGTCAGCCGGCGCGTATTGTGCTCGCAGGCGACGAGCCGGCCCTGGCGATCGCGCGCCAGCCCGTTGGAATTGTTCGACGGCTGGCGAAAGACGCTGGTGCGTCCCGTCACCTCGTCCCAGCGCAGGATCCGGTTGTTGGGAATGTCGCTCCACAGCAGACAGCGCGCGTCGCCGAACCAGGCCGGGCCTTCGCTCCAGCGTGCCCCGGTATAAAGCCGCTCGACGCTCGCATTGTTGACTCGGTAGCGCGCGAAGCTCGGATCGAGGTTTTGCACCCGCGGATCCGGATAGCGCGTGCTTTCCTCCCAGGCGGCGAAGGCCGGTCCCGTCAGGTTCGTAGCCGCGATCGCCCCCGCGCCCGCGAGCAGGGTCCGTCTGCTGATATCCATGGCGTTCCTCCCGTATCGGCAGTTTTGTTGGATTATTCTAGCACGCCGCGCTCAGCTTGCGCGCCTGTCGGCGAGCGCATGCGCCACCACCTTGCGCATCAGGTTCGGTAACGCCTCGTGCGCAAGATCGGCGATCGCGACCCAGCGCGCGCCACTAGGCGCGCGCGTCGTTGCCGGTACGCGCGTAGCGTAGACGACGAGATCGAGCGGGAAATGCGTGAACACATGCGTCACCACGCCGGGGATGCGGCGCCAGCGCGCGCGTGACAGCCGGGGCGCCTCCGCAAGCGCGCGCCCGTCGTCGAAGTCATGGGTCCAGGCGGTGGTCGGCACCTCGGTCATCCCGCCGAGCAGCCCCTTGGGCGGACGCGAGCGCACCAGCACGAACCCGTCCGCGCGCAACACGACGAAAGCAGCACCACGCCGCCGCCGCCCTTCCCGCTTGCGCGCCTTGACCGGGAAGCGCTCTGGGTCGCCGCGCGTGCGCGCCACACAGGACTCGGTCCAGGGGCAGAGCGCGCAGGCAGGCTTCTTCGGCGTGCAGATCGTGGCGCCGAGGTCCATCATGGCTTGCGCGAAATCGCCGCCGCGCGACTGCGGTGCGAGCCCCTGAGCGAGCCGATGAATATCGGGCTTCGCTGCCGGCAAGGCTTTGTCCACCGCGTAGAGTCTCGCCACCACCCGCTCGACATTGCCGTCGACCGGCACCGCGCTCGCATCAAACGCAATCGCCGCAATCGCCGCCGCCGTATAGCGCCCGATGCCGGGGAGCCCGGTGAGATCGGCTTCGCCCGCGGGAAAACGTCCGCCATGACGCGCCACCACCGCTTGCGCACAGGCATGCAGGTTGCGGGCGCGTGCGTAGTAGCCAAGCCCGGCCCAAAGTCTCAGCACATCGTCGAGCGGCGCCGCTGCGAGCGCGCCCACATCCGGCCAGCGGGCGATGAAGCGCAGGAAATAGGGCGCGACCGCCTTCACGGTGGTCTGCTGCAACATGATCTCGGAGAGCCACACGCGATAAGGATCGGCGGTCTCGCCCGCCCGCGCGCGCCACGGCAGCACCCGGCGATGCCGGTCGTACCAGGCAAGCAGCGCGTCGGGCTCCGGGGGCACCGATACGATCGACTTCTTTCCGCGCCGCAAGCTTGCTACCGTCATGGCGAACCGATGTGGCAGAGCGCGCGATCATGGACAAGCCTCGCCGATCCCGACCCCAACCGCTGTCCGACCTGTTGCGCAAGACCCTCAACCAGGCCTTCGCCAAACAGGGCTTTGCCTCGACGGAGCTCGTCACCCGCTGGCCGGAGATCGTCGGCACCGACATCGCGGCGCATGCGCAACCCGAGAAGATCCAATGGCCCCGCCCGTTCGGCAACGAGATGCCCGAGCCCGGCGTCCTCATGCTGCGCGTTGAAGGCCCGACCGCGGTGGAGATCCAGCACCAGTCCAAGGTCATCCTGGAGCGCGTGAACCGATTCTTCGGCTGGCAGGCGGTCGGCGAGCTGCGGCTGCGGCAGGCGCCGCTCAGGAGGCCAAACACCGCCAAGCCCCTGCCCCTCGACCCCGAGGAACAAGCGCGAATCGCCGCCACGCTCTCGCAGGTCACCGACGACGGCCTGCGCGCCGCGCTCGCGCGGCTGGGGGCGGCCGTCAAGCGCGGCTGAAACGACGCCGCCACAATCCCTCGCCATTAAATCTTGGTCATGATCAACAGCCGCGACGGCCGCTTGCTGGGCCCGCAAAACCAGCACAACCAGCGACAGACGCAACGTTTTGGGGCCCGTTAACGGGCCTTCGTCCCGATCAAACTGCCGTGACCTTGGGCCCAGGACTTGGCAGTCCGGCGCGGCCTTGCCACATTGTCTGCTACAAAGGAGCCATAGAGGCGAGCTGGTCACGACAGGCCGCCGCCCGTATGCGACCAGCAGGACGGCGACGGCCGTCCGCAACCAGACGGAGCCTCCCGTGCACATCACTCGTCGCGAATTCGCCCTCGGTACCGGCGCGCTCACACTGACCGGCGTCGGCACCCTGATCGGCTTCTCGGTTGCGGACACGGGGCGCCCTGCCCTGGCGCAGAACCCACCCCTGGCCGAGCTGATGCAGCCGGGCCCGCTTGGGGAAATGTCGCTCGGCGACGAGAAGGCGCCGGTGACCATCATCGAATATGCCTCGATGACCTGTCCACACTGCGCCAACTTCCACGAAACGACCTATCTGGAACTGAAGAAGAAATACATCGACACCGGCAAGGTGCGGTTCATCTTCCGGGAGTTTCCGCTCGACCAGCTTGCGGCTGCCGCGTTCATGCTGGCGCGGTGCGGCGGCAAGGAGCGCTATTTTCCGATGGTCGAGACCCTCTTCCAGCAGCAGCGTGGCTGGGCGGTCCAGCGGCCGTTGGCGCCCTTGATGGCGATCAGCAAGCAGGCCGGCTTCACCGAGACCAGCTTCAACGAATGCCTGAAGAATCAGCAGGTCCTCGACGGCATCGAGGAAGTGCGCCAGCGCGCCTCACAGAAGTTCAACGTTCAGTCGACGCCGACGTTCTTCGTCAACGGCAAGCAGCTCCGCGGCGCAGCCACGCTGGCCGAGTTCGAGAAGGAAATGGCCCCCTATCTCAAGGATTGACCAGAAGTTGCCCTCCGATCGGAGCTCTATTCGCCGAGGGGCGGCCAAATGGCCGCCCCTCGGTCATTTCCGCCTGGGAGAACGCTGTTCTTTGGGTTGCGGAATCAAGTTCGACGATTCATTCTCCCGGTCGATGCGGCACTACTCGACCCATGGCTTGGGAACAAGTCTTGGGAACGAGCGCTGTACGATTCGCTTCACTCCGGCTATGGGGAAGCGGGTCGCGAGCGGGGCTGTGCCGTGCCCAACGCGACGTGACTGTCGCCTGCAGCCGGGACTAATGACCCCATGAAACTCACACGGCTTCGCCTGCTCGGATTCAAGTCCTTCGTCGAGCCGACGGACTTCCTGATCGAGCCCGGCCTCACTGGCGTGGTCGGGCCCAACGGCTGCGGCAAGTCCAACCTGGTCGAAGCGCTGCGCTGGGTGATGGGCGAGACCTCGCACAAGTCGCTGCGCGCCGCCGACATGGACGACGTGATCTTCGCCGGCACCAACAGCCGCCCGGCCCGCAACAACGCCGAAGTGGCGATGCACATCGACAACGCCGCTCGCAAGGCGCCGGCGCAGTTCAACGAGCACGAAGCGCTCGACGTGTCGCGCCGGATCGAGCGCGATCAGGGCTCGACCTACCGGATCAATGGCCGCGAGGTCCGGGCCCGCGACGTGCACATCCTGTTCGCCGATGCATCGACCGGCTCGCGCTCGCCCGCGCTGGTGCACCAGGGCCGCATCGGCGAGATCATCCAGGCCAAGCCCGAGCAGCGCCGGCGGGTACTGGAAGAAGCCGCAGGCATCTCCGGCCTCCATGCCAGGCGGCATGAAGCGGAGCTGCGGCTGCGCGCGGCCGAGCAGAACCTGCTGCGGCTCGAGGACGTCATCAACCAGCTCGCCACGCAGATCGCCGCGCTCAAGACGCAGGCGCGCCAGGCGGTGCGCTATCGCAACATCGCCGGCCAGATCCGCAAGGCCGAGGCCACGCTGTTCCATTTGCGGTGGGTGGCGGCCAATGCCGAGCATCGCGAGTCCGAGCAGGTGAAGGATATTGCCATCCGCCTCGTCGCCGAGCGGACTGGCGCGCAGGCCGAGGCTTCCACGCGCCAGGCCAATGCGGCGGCCGGATTGCCCGCGTTGCGCGAAGCCGAGGCACGCGCCGCAGCCGCCCTGCAACGCCTGATGATTGCACGCGAGACGCTGGAGCAGGAGGAAACACGCGCCAAGAACCGCATGGCCGAGCTCGACCACCGCCTGGTGCAGCTCGCGAGCGACCTCGAGCGCGAGCAGCGCCTGGCGGCCGACGCGGAGGCCGCGCTGTCGCGCCTGACAACCGAGGAAGCGTCCTTGCGGGCGGACATGCAGGCGAGCATCGAGAAGCGCGCCGGCGCCAATGAGCGTCTCGCCGCCGCCGACACCATGCTCGCGCAGGCCGAGCAATCCTTCGGTACGCTGACCGGCGCGCTTGCCGAGCTCACCGCACGCCGCTCCCAGCTCGAAGTTGCGAGGCGCACGCACGGTGAGCGTCTGGCACGGCTTGAATCCGAGATGGCCGCCGTGCGCGCCGAGGCGCAACAGGTCGCGGACAACGACAACGGGGCGGTCGATCTCGCCGCGCTCGCCAGCATTGTGGACCAGGCGCAGGCCGCCGTGTCCGAAGCCGAGATGGCAGCCGTGCGCGCCGAAGCCGGCCATTCGGCCGCCCGGCAGGCACTCGACGCGGCGCGCAAGCCGCTCGCCGACGCCGAACGCCGGGTGCAGCGGCTCGACACCGAGGCCAAGACGCTCGCCAAGCTCCTCCACGTCGATACCAAGAATCTCTGGCCGGCCGTGATCGACGAGTTGACCGTGGAGAAGGGCTACGAGGCTGCGCTCGGCGCCGCTCTCGGCGACGATCTCGAGGCCCCGGTCGAGCCCACCGCCCCGATGCGCTGGGCCGGCGCAGAGATCGATCCCGGTGACCCGGCTCTGCCCGGCAACGCCTTGCCGCTCAGCCAATACGTCACGGCGCCCAAGGAGCTGGCGCGCCGGCTGGCGCAGATCGGCGTGATCGAGCGCTCGGATGCGCAAACTCTCACGCCGCTGCTCAAGCCCGGCCAGCGGCTGGTGTCGCGCGAGGGCGATCTGTGGCGCTGGGACGGCTTTTCGGTCGCCGCCAATGCGCCGACCGGAGCGGCGCGGCGCCTCGCCGGCAAGAACCGGCTCGCCGACATCGAGGCCGAGTTGCAGGCGGCGCGCGGCGAGGTCGAGAACAAGCGGCAGGCGGTCGAGGCTGCGGAAGCCGAGGTTGCCGCCGCATCCGAAGCCGAAACCGCCGCCCGCTCGCGCTGGCGCGAGCTGCAGCGGGAAGCCGATGCCGCGCGCGATCGCCACGCCACGACCGAGCGCGAGCTCAGCCGCGGCGCCGCCCGACGCTCCGCATTGGCCGAAGCGCAGGCGCGGATCGCTGCCAATCGCGAGGAAGCGACAACCGCCCGCAACGACGCCGAGCGCGCCATCGCGGAGCTGCCGCCGGCGCAAGGCATCGAGACCCAGCTCGCGCAGGTGCGCGCCGAGATCGAGCACCACCGCGGCCACCTCGCCGAGGTGCGCGCCGAGGCGCAGGCGCTGGCCCGCGAGGCGGAGCTGGCCGAGCGTCGGCTGGTGCAGATCGCCGAGGAGCGCGACGGCTGGAGCCGGCGCCAGAACAGCGCGGCCTCGCAGATCGCGACGCTGAACGAGCGCACGGACGAAGCCCGCAGCGAGCGGGCCCGCCTGGAAGACGCACCGACAGCCTTCACCGAAAAGCGCCACGCGCTGATCGGCGAGATCGAGAGCGCAGAGACCGGGCGGCGCGCCGCGGCCGACCAGCTCGCTGCGTCCGAGAATGCGCTGGCCGAGGCCGACCGCGACGCGCGTGCCGCGCTCGAGGCGATGAGCAGCGCACGCGAGGAGTCGGCGCGCGCGCAGGAACGGTTCGACGGCGCCAAGCGGCGGTTGACGGATATCGCCCATGAGATCCGCGAGATGCTCGAGATCGAGCCGGAGGCCGTCGCCGAGCTGGCCGAGCTCAAGCCGGGCGCCCCGCTGCCGGATGTCGAGGAGATCGAGAAGACGCTCGACCGCATCCGCCGCGAGCGCGAGCGGCTCGGTGCGGTCAACCTGCGGGCCGAGGAAGAGCTCGCCGAGGTCGAGACCCAGCACGGCAACCTCACGCGCGAGCGCGACGACCTGGTCGAGGCGATCAAGCGGCTGCGCCAGGGCATCCAGAGCCTCAACCGCGAGGCGCGCGAGCGCCTGCTTGCCTCGTTCGAGGTCGTGAAGGCCCATTTCGAGCGCCTGTTCAGCAAGCTGTTCGGCGGCGGCACCGCCGAGCTGCAGCTTGTTGAAAGCGACGATCCGCTCGAAGCCGGCCTTGAGATCGTGGCACGGCCGCCCGGCAAGAAGCCCGCGACCCTGTCGCTGCTCTCCGGCGGCGAGCAGGCGCTGACCGCACTTGCTCTGATCTTCGCGGTGTTCCTCACCAACCCGGCGCCGATCTGCGTGCTCGACGAGGTCGATGCCCCGCTCGACGACCACAACATCGAGCGCTTCTGCGACCTGCTCGACGAGATGACCAAGTCCACCGATACGCGCTTCGTCATCATCACCCACAACCCGATCACCATGGCGCGGATGAACCGGCTCTACGGCGTCACCATGGCCGAGCGCGGCGTCTCGCAACTGGTGTCGGTCGACCTCGAAGGCGCGGTCAGGCTGCGAGAGGCGGTGTAGAGCCCATCGGGCACCGAGGACTGGTTGCATCACCGGGGACGGCGCGACTCGGCGCTGTCCACACATCGCCATCGCACTGGCCCGGCAGCCTTCCGTATCCCTCGCCTCGGCCACAATTGATGCGCTATGGTGCCCACCGACCGCCCTGCCGGGCGCCCCGTGGAGCCTCAAGGAGACCCCATGTCTACGACCACCTGGATCGTCCTCGGCGTGATCGTCCTTCTCGTCCTGTGGATCATCGTCGTCTACAACGGCCTCGTCGCGATGCGCCAGCGCGTCAGCCAGGCCTTTGCTGACATCGACGTGCAGATGAAGCAGCGGCACGATCTCATTCCCAACCTGGTCGAGACCGTGAAGGGCTATGCCGGGCACGAGCGCGGCACGCTCGAAGCCGTGGTCAAGGCCCGCAACGCCGCAATCCAGGCGGGATCCGGCGGCGTCGCCGCGCAGGCGGCCGCCGAAAATGTGTTG
>Ga0209797_10001829_pt1 | contig 10714 bp, 12 predicted proteins | sample DOMMetBare3Fresh_2_FD_187472 | JGI IMG/M metagenome (GOLD analysis project Ga0209797, IMG submission 187472) | Wetland sediment microbial communities from St. Louis River estuary, USA, under dissolved organic matter induced mercury methylation -... | ecosystem: Environmental > Aquatic >...
GGGATCCTTGGGCCGCGGCGGGTGCACGACATTGAGCTCGCTGCCGTAGGCGATCATGCGCAGCATGCCGCCGGTGCCCTCGGGGAACACGCCCTTGGGCACCGTGCAGCGGGTGGTCGAGGGGCTGAGCAGGATCTTCTCGCCCAGCCAGCGGTCGACGGCGGGGTTGGTCTGGTAGTCGGTGAGTCCGAAGCCGGTGTCGGGCTGCTCGCTCGAGGTCCAGATCACCATCTCCTCGCGGGCGTTGGCGCCCATCGCGGCGATGAAGTAGGCGCGCGCGGTGGGCAGCTCGGCCCAGCTCAGCTCGGTGGCGCCGTCGCTGGCCTGCTGCCGCACCTCCAGCGCCGGCATCAGGTCCTGCTGCGCCGGGATCTGGACATTGAAGCCCGCGGGCACACCCTGGCCGGTGAAGGTGTGGGTGCCCACCAGCGAGGCCTGCGCCGGCACCATGCGGGCATCGGCCGGGCTGGGCCAGGCCGGGCGACCGCTGGCACTGTGCGCGCCGCGCTGCGTGGCGCGGCGGGCCTGGAAGAAGCGCCCGAGGTCGGCCACCGAGGCGGTGGCCATGTCCAGCACCTTGGGCTGGCCGGCGCGCACCGTCGCGCCGCAGCCCCAGTACATCAGCAGCTTGCCGCGTGGCCGTTCGACCGGATGATCGACCACCTGGTCGTCCGGCGTCTCCGGCGCGGTGCGCACGTCCTTGGGCGCCTGCAGCTTCAGCGGCGAATCGAGAAAGCCACCGGGCACCGCCTGCTGGCCTTCGGACAGCGCGGGGTTCTGGCGCGCAACCAGCGTCACGTCGACCCAGCGACCGGCCGGGCTGGCCTGGGTGTTGCCGAAGTTGTTCTTCCCGCCGCCACCACCGAAGAGGCTGCCCAGCGCGGCCATCGGATTGCCGCCACCGCCCATCGGCATGCCCATGCCGGTGAAGGTCGCGACGTCGATCCAGGCCTGCGCCAGGGGCGGCCTGACGACCTGCTGCTGGGCCTGGGCGGCGCCGGCAGCGGCCAGGGCCAGCGTGAGGGCCGCGAGTCGGGGGGCGGAAGCGTTCATGGGCGAAGTCCTGTGCGGTGCGGGATGAGGCGATTCTGCGGCGGGAGCACGCGCGCTGCCCGTGACTTTTCTCAGACGAATCCCCGCAAGGGCAGGCCGGGACCGCGCCGCAACCAGTTGGTGGTTGACCAGCGGCTGCGCGCGTCGGCGGCGTGCAGCGTGTAGGCATGGCGCGAGCGCGGCGACCGGTTGGGCGCGCTCCAATGCGGCAGCAGGCCGTGCAAGCACACCAGCGTGCCGGCCTCGACTTCCAACGCCTGCGCCTGGTCCGCCTGCGGCCACGGTGTGGCATCGAGCGGCTCCATGCGCACCGCGTCGCCCTCGCGCACGAAGCGCTCGCGCAAGGGGCCGCGGTGGCCGCCGCCGTGGACCCACAGGCAGCCGTTGTCGCGCGTCGCGTCTTCGAGCGCGAACCAGAAACCCGTCACCGTGCAGGGCGTGGTGTCGAGAAAGCTCGCATCCTGGTGCCACTTGACCTCGCCGCCGATGCCGGGCTGCTTGAAGATGAACATCGATTGCCACAGTTGCGGCCGCACCAGGCCGAGGTCGGCGGCCAGTTCGGCCAGTGCGTGCCCGTGCGAGTAGCGGTCGAACACCGGGTCGAGGTCGTGCATCGCGTGGCCGATCTTGTTGATCGCCAGCGCCTTCGGCCGCGTCAGCCGGCCCTCGGCATCGAAGGCCTCTTCCTCGAAGAAGCAGTGCACGCGGTCGCCCGAGGCCAGGAACTGCGCGTCGGCAGTGCGCGCCTGGTCGCGGGTGGTGAAGACGCTGGGGCCGGCCTCGGGATCGCAGGCCTCGACGATCTGCAGCGCGCGTTCGCGCAGCGCGGCGATCTCGGCCGCCGGCTTGAACCCCGGCAGGACCAGGAAGCCGTGGTCGCGATAACGCGTGCGCTGTGCGGCGTCGAGCATCGCCGGCCGCCGGGGTCGCGCTTCAGCTGGCGGCGGTGATGCCGCGCATCTGGATGATGCCGCCGAGCACCGCGGCGTCGGCCTTCATGCGGTGGGCCAGGCCCTCGGGGGCCGTGCCCACCGCCTGCCAGCCGGCGCTGAGCAGGCGCTGGCGCGCCTCGGGCGAGCGAATCGCCTCGACCAGCGCCGCGCCGAGCCGGGCCACGACCGGCCGCGGCATCGACGCCGGCGCGGCGGCGGCGGTCCAGATCTCGAGGTCGGCGCCGGTGACATCGGCATCGCGCAGCGTCGGCAGCTCGGGCACCAGCGAGCTGCGCCCGGGCGAGGTGACGCCGACGACCTTGAGCTTGCCGCTCTTGATGTGCGGCAGCGCCAGCCCCGGCGGCAGCAGCGCGAGCTGCAGCTGGCCGCCGAGCAGCGCCGTCACGACCTGCGGGTTGCCGGGGTAGGGCACATGCGCCGCGGCGATGCCGGTCTTGCTCTTGATGAGCTCCATGCCGAGGTGGCCGACGGTGCCGTTGCCGGGGGTGCCGTAGTTGGCCTTGTCGCCCAGGTTGCGCGCCCACGACAGCAACTCGGTCGGCGCGTCGCCGCTGGCGGTGCCGGCGGTCACCAGCACCAGCGGCGCGACGCCGATCAGCGACAGCGGCGCGAAGGCCGTGGCCGGATCGAACGGTGTGGCCGGGTTGAGCATCCGTGCCACCGTCAGGTTGCCGTTGATCATGACGCCGATCGTGTGCTCGTCGGTGGCCTTGGCCACTGCGTCGGCGGCGATGTTGCCCGAGGCACCGGGCTTGTTCTCGATCACCACCGGCTGCCCCAGCAGCCTGCCCAGCGGTTCGGCGATCGCGCGCGCGGCGAGATCGGGCGTCGAGCCGCCCGGAAACCCAACCAGGATCTTCAGCGGCCGGGTCGGCCAGGCAGGCTCGCGCGCCGTCCCCACCCGGCCCTGCGGCCGGGTGGCCTGGGCCCAGGCGCTTCCGGTCCAGGCCATGCCGCTGGCGGCCAGACCGATCAATGCATGCCGTCGTGAGCCCATGGACACGCCCCTTCCAAGGATCGATTGTCCACCACCGCTGCGGGCCTTCCGGTCGGTCGCCGTCGCGTCGACAGCGCCCGGCGAGCGCGGGAGCCGATGGCTAGAATGCCGCGCACAGGGACGTCCCGGGCCACCACATCAGGCGCATGAAACTCATCGGATCGCTGACCAGCCCCTATGTGCGCAAGGTGCGCATCATGATGGCCGAGAAGAAGCTCGACTACCAGCTGGTGCTCGAAGACGTGTTCAACAGCGACGCGATCCTGGCCTCCAATCCGCTGGGCAAGGTGCCCTGCCTGGTGATGGAGGGGGGCGAGGCGGTGTTCGATTCGAGCGTCATCGTCGAGTACGTCGACACCCTGTCGCCGGTGGGCAAGCTGATCCCGGCCAGCGGCCGCGAGCGGGTCGAGGTTCGCACCTGGGAGGCGCTGGCCGACGGCACCTGCGACGCGCTGATCCTGGCCCGCATGGAGCAGACCTGGGGTCCGCGCGAAGGCGCGCGCAGCCAGGCCTGGATCGATCGCCAGGTCGGCCGCGCGATGTCGGCGGTCGACGCGATGGGCCGCGGCCTGGCCGACAAGCCCTATTGCCACGGCATCCATTTCACGCTCGCCGACGTGGCGGTGGGCTGCGCGCTCGCCTACCTCGACTTCCGCTTCGCCCACATCGACTGGCGCGCCAAGCACCCCAACCTGCAGCGCCTGGCCGACAAGCTCGCGCTCAGGCCGAGCTTCATCGACACCGCGCCGCCCAAGGGCTGAGGGCGGCGGCGGCCGCCGCCAGGCGGCGCGTGGCGGCGCTCAGGCGATGCGCCAGATCTCGAGCCGCACGCGATCGCGGTCACGCTGACCGACGGCCAGCGCCATCACCTTGTTCAGGTGCAGCCAGGCCGGGTGGCCGGTGGTCAGGCGCATCAGGGTGCGGAAGAAGTACTCGTCGCGGCCGACCGGTTCGCCGCGCGCCAGCCGCTCGATCACCTCGGGCGGACCGTGCCGCAGGCCGTCGCTCTGCACCTCGACCAGCGCGCCGTCGGTGGTTCGGATCACGTAGTGTGCGCTGATGTCGAGCACGCCGTCGGCGCGCAGCACCTGCCAGTCGACCCCGCCCTCGAGGATGCGGCCCTCGAGCTCGGGTCCGGCGACGGCGCCGCCACGGATCGCCACATAGCGCCGCTCGCCATGCCTGGCCGGACCGCCGAGCGAGACCACCGGGCCGACCTCGCAGTCGGCCTCGGCCATGTACACCAGCGCCGGGGCTCGGGGTGTGCTCATGGAGTGCTCTCTTTCGTGTGCAGCGCGCAGCGTGGCAGCGTCCGGCCACCTGCACGCTCAATCCACCGTCTGCCGATAACGCTTCAATGCCACGGCCCCGGCGACGGCCAGGAAGGCCAGCATCGGCCACAGCTCCGGCCACAGCTGGGCGGCGTCGTTGCCCTTGAGCATGATGCCCCGCACGATGCGCAGGAAATGCGTCAGCGGCAGCACCTCGCCGATCGCCTGCGCCCAGCCGGGCATGCCGCGGAAGGGGAACATGAAGCCCGACAGCAGCATCGAGGGCAGGAAGAAGAAGAACGTCATCTGCAGCGCCTGCAACTGGTTGCGGGCCAGCGTGATTGCCGGCCGAGCCGTCCGAGCACCGCATCGCCCGCGGCGCGGCGATCGGGCAGCTCGAACTGGCGGGCGATGAAGTCGAGGTTCTTGCGGATCGATGGGTCGTAGTAGCGGACGCAGCGCTCGGTCAGGACGCGGACATCGGTCGCCAGCTCGGCGGCCACGATCATCCCGCGCGACGCTCGTCGGCGGGCGCGGGTTCGGTGCATCCGGCCGCGACCATCGCCAGGCACAGGCCGGTCCAGCGGTGTTGCGTCATCCGTCCAGTCCCCGGTCACGCGTTCGATGCGTCGCTCAGGGCCGGGCGCCGGCGCGTTCGAGCAGCCGCACCATCTCGGCGGCGCCGCGGCCGCGGGCCAGCGCCAGCGGGGTGCGGCCGTCGCGATCGGCCAGCCGCGGGTTGGCGCCGGCATCGAGCAGGGCCCTCAGCGTGGCCTGGTGGCGCGCGCCGCCGTCGCCGAGCACGATGGCTTCGATCACCGCCGTCCAGTGCAGGTTGTTGACATGATCGAGCGGCGCGCCGGCGGCGATGAGCTGGCGCACGACGCCGTCGTGGCCGAGGTGGGCGGCGGCGATCAGCGCGGTGCCGTCGTAGCGGCTGGTGACCTGCCGGGCGCTGGCGCCGAGCTCGAGCAGCACGCGCAGCGTCTCCTCGTCGTCGGCCACGGCGGCGATGGTCACCGCGTCGTAACGGTCGGCCTCGAGCGCGCCGAGGTCGGCGCCGGCGGCGGCCAGGCGACGCAGGACCTGGCGCTGGCGCGCAAACGCAGCGACGTGGACCGGCGTGCGGCCATGCCCGTCGCGGGCAGTCAGATCGGCACCGGCGGCCAGCGCCCGCTCGAGCGCGGCCAGGTCCCCCCGCTGGGCGGCAGCGAACGCGCCGGTGTAGCGCGCGGCCTCGGCCGCGCCCGGCGCGAGCTGCGCCACCGCCGATCCGGCGGCGGCCAGGGCCGCCAGCAGTGCAGCCCGGCGGCAGAGGCGGATCGTGGCGATCAGTCGTCGTCGGGCAGGGCGCGCAGGGTCGGTGGTCATGTCGATGCCCTCGGTGTCGGGTGTCAATGTTCGCTGGCCGCGCGCTGGCCGCGCGCGACGTCGACCGGCCTCAGCAGGAACCAGCCGGCGACGAAGAAGACGGCGGTCGACAGGATCGCCAGCCGGTGGTTGCCGGCGGTGGCCCAGGTCACGAGGCCGTAGGTCACCGGGCCGACGATCGAGGCCAGGCTGGTGGCGAAGGCCCACAGGCCGTAGAACTCGGCCAGCCGCTTCGGCGGTGCGAACACGCCCACCATCGCCCGCCCTGCCGATTGGCTGGAGCCCATGCACAGGCCGGCGACCACCGCCGCCACCCAGAACAGCGCCGCTGAAGTGGCGAGGTAGGCCAGCACGGTCATCAGCACCCAGCCCAGCAGCGTGGCGGCCAGCGCGCGCTTGTGGCCGATGCGGTCCTGCCAGTAGCCGAAGGCGAAGGCGCCCAGCGCCGCGGCGATGTTGACCAGGAACACCAGCAGCATGGTCTGGGTCTGCTTGAAGCCCAGCGCCTGCTCGGCGTAGACCGCGGCCAGCGCGATCACCACCGCGATGCCGGCCTGGTAGGCGAACCCGCAGGCCAGCAGCCAGCTGAAGTCGGCAAACGCCGAGGCCTCGTGCCACGTCGCGCGCAGCCGGTGCAGCGAGGCCGCCAGCCCGCTCTCGCGCAGCGCCGCCGGCTGCGGCAACGCGCGCTCGCGCAGCAGCGCGAAGGTGACCAGCGAGGACAGGCCGTAGATCGCCGCGGTGATCAGCATCGTCACCGGCACGTACTGCGTGGCGGGCAGCTTCCGGCCCTGGGCCCACAGCACGTAGGCCAGGCCCAGGCCCAGCGCGAGCATGCCGCCGAAGTAGCCGAAGCTCCAGCCCCAGCCCGAGACGCGGCCGATCGAGTCGGGCCGCGCCAGTTCGGGCAGGAAGGCCGCGGTGAGCGTCTCGCCGTAGGCGTAGAACAGGTTCGACGCGACGATCAGCGCCACCGCCAGCCAGACGTCGCCGGCGCCCACCGCGGCGAGGGCGGCGGTGGTGGCCACGCAGGCCGCGGTGGTGACCATCAACACCCGCTTCTTGGCCGCCCGCAGGTCGGCATAGGCACCCAGCGTGGGCATGGTCAGCATCACCAGCGCGCGCGAGGCGCCCAGCGCCAGCGTCCACGCGAGCGTGGCCCAGGGCGCGTTGCCGGCCACCGCGCCGACGAAGTAGGCGTTGAACACCGCCGTCAGCACGACGGTGGTGTAGCCCGAGTTGGCGAAGTCGTACATCGCCCAGCCGAAGACCTCGCGCTTGGTGACGCCGGGGTTGAGGGCTTGCTGGGGGAACAGGCTCATCGCGGGTTCCTTCGGGGTGTGGCAACGCCGGGCGCGCGCTCAGCGCGCCAGCAGGCCCGCGGCGATCGCGGTCGAGCGCAGGCTGCGGGCGAACTGCGCATAGCCCAGCGCGCTGGCATGGATCGAGTCCGAGCGCAGCTGCGCGTCGGACAGCACTTCGGACCAGCCCTGGCGCTGCAGCGGTGCTGCGGACTCCTCGGCGACCTGGCCGTAGAGGGGATGGTCGGCGAGCGAGCCGGTGAAGGCCGCCGCGAGCGTCGGCCGTGGCACGGCCAGCAGCATCGCCTGGGCGCCGGACGCGCGCGTCGTTTGGATGATGCTCTTCAGGTTGGCGCGCAGGCCGTCCTCGGGCAGCCGGCGCAGCAGATCGTTGCCGCCGAGGCCGATCAGCACCAGCGCCGGCGAATGCTCGGCCAGCAAGCCGCCCAACCGCGCCAGGCCTTGGGCCGAGGTGTCGCCGCTCACCCCCGCGTTGACCACCCGCCAGCCGGTGAGTTGCGCCAGCACCGCCGGGTAGCTGGCCTCGGGCGGCGCGCCGGTGCCGTGGGTCAGCGAGTCGCCGAGCGCGAGCACGGTCGCGCCCGGCGGCACCGGTCGCGCGCTCGGTGCGGCGCGCCGGCAGGCCGCGAGGAGCAGAGGCCAGGTGGCCAGCGCCAGCAGGTCGCGGCGCGACGCTCGGGCGGAGGTCTCGGTGCGGGCCACGGCAAAGTGTCGCACGGGCGTCGCTGGCGGGCCGCGCCGGATCCCGCGCGGGCCGCGCCCGATGCACTGCGCGCCTCGCCGGATCACAATCGACCGATGGACATGAGCCGCCCGCCGCCCGCATCGAACGGGCCCGCCCGGAGCGCGCCGCAGCCGCTGGCCGGGCTGCGCGTGGTCGAGTTCACCCACATGGTGATGGGCCCGACCTGCGGCATGGTGCTGGCCGATCTCGGTGCCGAAGCGATCAAGGTCGAACCGATCGACGGCGACCGCACGCGCACGCTGCTGGGCGCCGGCGCGGGCTTCTTCCCGATGTTCAACCGCAACAAGAAGAGCATCGCGATCGACCTCCACCGCGAGGCGGGCGCCGAGGTCGCCCGCCGGCTGGCGGCCAGCGCCGACGTGGTGGTCGAGAACTTCAAGCCCGGCACCATGGCCAAGTACGGCCTGGACTACGCCGCCCTGTCCAGGGCCAACCCGCGGCTGATCCACGCCAGCCACAAGGGCTTCCTGCCCGGGCCCTACGACCACCGCACCGCGCTCGACGAGGTGGTGCAGATGATGGGCGGCCTGGCCTACATGACGGGCCGGCCCGGCGATCCGCTGCGCGCCGGCACCAGCATCAACGACATCATGGGCGGCCTGTTCGGCGCCATCGGCGTGCTCGGCGCGCTGGTCCAGCGCGGCATCACCGGGCACGGCATGGAGGTGCAGTCGGCGCTGTTCGAGAACAACGTCTTCCTGGTCGGCCAGCACATGATGCAGTTCGTGATGACCGGCCTGGCGCCGGCGCCGATGCCGGCGCGGGTCAGTCCCTGGGCGGTGTACGACGTGTTCACGGTACGCGACGGCGAGCAGATCTTCCTCGCTGCGGTGAGCGATGCGCAGTGGCAGGTGTTCTGCGACGTGCTCGGCTTCGACGACCTGAAGGCCGACCCGGCGCTGGCGCTGAACAACCAGCGCGTGCGGCTGCGCGACACGCTGCTGCCGACGCTGCGCGAGCGGCTGGCCGATCGACGCGCGAGCGAGCTGGCCGCGACCATGGAGCGTGCCGGGCTGCCCTACGCGCCGATCAGTCGGCCCGAGGAGCTGTTCGACGACCCGCACCTGCTGGCCACCGGCGGCCTGGCCGAGCTCACGCTGCCCGACGGCGAGCGCGCCGGCCAGACCGTGCGCACGACGTTGATCCCGGTCACCCTGGACGGCCGGCGCCTGGGGCTGGCCGACGCCGGCGGCGGCACGCCACATGTGCGCCTGGATCCGCCGAAAATGGCCGAGCACACCGACGCCCTGCTCGCCGGCCTGGGCTACGCGAGCGCCGACATCGTGGCGCTGCGCCAGCAGCGGGCGATCGCCTGAACCCAACCACCGGCACGGAGGCCCTCGATGCCAGCCCGACACGCCCCGAATCGCCCGGCCCCCGGCCTCACGCGGCGCCGCGCGCTGGCCGGCGTCGCGGCGCTCGGCCTGGCCGGCACGGCGCCGGCCCAGGTCGGCGACAAGACGGTCAGGTTCATCCTGCCCAACGCCACCGGTTCGGGCGTCGACGCCATCACCCGCACCGCGCAGGCCGCGCTGGCCAAGGCGCTGGGCCATCCGGTGGTGGTCGAGAACCAGCCCGGCGCCGGTGGCATCGTCGGCGTGCAGGCACTCACCCGCTCGCCGGCCGACGGCTACACGCTCGGCGTGGTGTCGAACAACGTGGTGATCTTCCCCAGCGTCTACAAGACGCTGCCCTTCGACCTCGCCACCGACATCACGCCGGTCGCGATCATGGGCTTCACGCCGATCGTGCTGGTGGTCAACCCCAAGGTGGCGGCGCAGAACTCGGCCGAGCTGGTGGCGCTGATGAAGTCCAGGCCCGGCGAGCTGAACTACGCCTCGGGCGGCAATGGCACCATCCTGCACCTGGCCTCGGAGATGTACCTCGACGAAGCCGGCGTCCGCGCCGGCCACGTGCCGTACAAGGGTGTCGGCCCGATGCTCACCGACCTGATCGGCGGCCAGGTCCAGTTCGCCACCGCGGCGCTGCCCAGCGTGCAGCAGCACATCAAGAGCGGCGCGCTGCGGGCGATCGGCGTCGGTACCGCGCAGCGCATCGCCGCCGCGCCCGAGATCCCGACCTTCGTCGAGCAGGGCCTGCCGGGCTACGTGGTCGAGGCCTGGTTCGCGGTGATCGGCCCGAAGGGCCTGCCGGCGGCCGAGGTCAAGCGCATCCATGCGGCGCTGGTCACCGCCTTCGCCGACGCCGGCGTCAAGGAGGCGATGGCCAGGCAGGGCAACGTGATCGCGATCAGCTCGCCCGAGTTCGCTGCCGACCACTTCCGCACCGAGATGGACAAGTACGCCAAGCTGGTGAAGAAGGCGGGCATCGCGCTGCAGTGAGGCCTGCGATGACCAGGCCCGGATGAATCGCCAGGGTCGGCGTGTCGATCCCGCCCGGCGCAAGGCCGCCTCGACACCACGGTTCCGGGCAGCGCCGATCGCCGGGGCGTAAGATACCTACCTGGTAAGACTTGCACGGGGCCGGCGATGGGCAGTGTGTTGATTTCCACCAAGGGTCAGATCGTGCTGCCGGTGGCGGTGCGCAATGCGCTGGGCCTGAAGCCTGGAATGCGGGTCAGCGTCGAGGTCCGAGGCAAGCAGGCCCTGATCACGCCCGCGCCGGCGAAGAAGACAGCCAGCCTGCAGGAGATCCAGTCGCTGCTGAAGTACGAGGGCCCCGCGGTTCCCATCAGCGCCATGCGGGTGACGGGCTACAAGGGGTGACCGGTGCGTGCGGTCGACACCAATGTGCTGGTGCGCGCGCTGGTGCAAGACGAGGCCACGCAGTCGGCGCGGGCGCAGGCCTTGTTGACCGAGCATGAGGTCTACGTTCCGGTCACCGTGATTCTCGAACTGGAGTGGGTGCTGCGCTCGAGGTATGCCTATCCACCGAAGCTTGTGGCGCAGGCGCTGGCGAAGATCTGCGCGCTCGGCAACGTGGTGGTGGGCGAGCACTCGGCGGTGGTCGTGGCGGCGGCGCGGGTGGCGCAGGGTTGGGAC
>Ga0209797_10001830_pt1 | contig 10714 bp, 11 predicted proteins | sample DOMMetBare3Fresh_2_FD_187472 | JGI IMG/M metagenome (GOLD analysis project Ga0209797, IMG submission 187472) | Wetland sediment microbial communities from St. Louis River estuary, USA, under dissolved organic matter induced mercury methylation -... | ecosystem: Environmental > Aquatic >...
CTCGGCCCGGCACCGAGGCCGCCGCGTTGCCCGGACGGGTGCCGGAGCCGGAAGCGCGAGAGCGGGCCCGCGAGCTGCTCGAGCTGTCCGACCGCCAGTGGCGTTCCTTCGCGGCCCGACAGTCGGGACACGACCTCGAGGTGGTGGTCGAGCGCATCGAGGGCGGCATCGCCCGCGGCACGGCGCGCCAGTACCTGACCGTGCGCTGGCCCGCCGGCGCGGAGCGGCGCGGCGCGCTGGCCCACGTGCGCGTGGAGGCGAGCGACGGCTCGAGCTGCTTCGGCGTGCGCACCAGCGCCTTCACGGGGCGCCTCGCCCCGTAGCCCGGTCCCGATGCGCCAGGTGGACCTCCTCGTCGCCGGCGCCGGTCCGGCGGGCTGCGCCGCGGCGCTCTCGGCCCGCCGGGCGGCGCCGGGCGCGCACGTGCTGGTCGTGGACGCGGCCCGCTTCCCGCGGGACAAGCCCTGCGGGGGCGCCCTCACCGGCGGGGGGCTGCGGGAGATGGAGCGCGCCGGCCTCGCGCTGCGGGTTCCCCACGCCATCGCGACCCACGCGGTGCTCCGCGTCGAGGGGCGCTCGACCCGGGTTTCTCTCCCGCGGGCGGCGGCGGTGGTGCGGCGGAGTGCATGGGACGCGGATCTCGTGGCGCAGGTCCGGGCCGCGGGGGTCGAGGTGGCCGAGGAGGCGCCGCTGCGCGCCCTCTCCCTGGAGGGCGCACGCGGGCGCACGGGCGGCGTCGCCGAGACCGGCGCGGGCCCCGTCGCCTTCCGGGCGCTGGTGTGCGCCGACGGCTCGGGCGGCCCGTCGCGGCGGCTCCTCGGGCTTCACCAGGGCCGGCGCGCGCCGCTGAGGGAGACGGTCCGGGATCGCCGCGGCCAGGACGACCTGGTCTTCGACCTCGACGCCGGGGTCGCCGGTTACGCGTGGCGCTTTCCCTGCATCGAGGGCGGCGCCCCCGCCGAGAACGCCGGGATCTACTCCATGGAGGCGGATTCCCGCCTGGTCCCTGCGCTGGCGCGGTGGATGGAGGCGGAGGGCCTCGCCGGGCCGCCTTCCGGCGCCATGCAGCCCTGGTCGCTCCGCATCTTCGAGCCGTCGGGGCCGGTCGGCGCGGGCCCCGCACTCCTCGCCGGCGACGCGCTCGGCGCCGATCCGCTCGCGGGGGAGGGCATCCGCTACGCCCTGTGGTCGGGTCGGATCGCCGGCGACCTCGCTGCGCGCTCGCTCGCCCTGCCGCGGGCGCTCGCCTCCGGACGCTGGCTCGCGGCCGCGTACCGGGCCCGCCTCGCCGCCACGCGCTCGGGGGCGACGCTCCGGCTCCTCTGCCTGCTCGCGCCGCGGCTCCACGGCGGCGCGCCCCGGTGGCGGCGCATCGCCTCCGACCGCGAGGTGGCCGAGGCGCTCGGGGCGCTCGTCTCGGGCCTCCACCCCGCGGGCCCCGTCCTCCGCCTCCTCGGGCGATATCGCGCGCTCCGCCGGGCCCCTCCGTGACCTTGCTCCCGCAGGGCTCCGGGCATATCAACTGGAACCATGCGGCTTTCCGACGGGCGCACCGTCCCGGACCTGCACCTCGACCCCGCCACGGTGGAGCGCTGCCGCGCGCTCGCCGACCAGGTCACCGCGCAAGTTCTGGAAATGGTGAAGCGCCACACCACCGTCTCCATCGAGCGGACCGTGCTGCGGCTCCTCGGGTTCCACGACGCCGGGCCGCGCGGCGTCCCCCTCGTGAACCTCATGGTGGACGCGCTCCACGAGCGGCGCCTCGCCGGGCGCGGCGCCGCCTGGTGGATGGGCTACGTCATGCGCCACGGCGCCCGGGAGCCCGCGCAGATCGCGGAGCGCATCGCCGCGCTGCCCCGGGACCCCGCGCCCCTCTCCCGGCAGGAGGAGGCGGCCATGCTCGCCGAGATGCGGGCCGAGGCCCGCGCCGCGGCCGCCGAGCTGCGCCGGCGCGTGGAGGCGCGCAACGCGCTCCGGGACGAGCTCGGCACCGGCCCCCGCCCGCACAAGTACCTCATCGTCGCCACCGGCAACATCCACGACGACGTGGAGCAGGCGCTCGCCGCCGCCCAGGCCGGCGCCGACGTCATCGCCGTCATCCGCTCCACCGCCCAGTCGCTCCTCGACTACGTGCCGCACGGCGCCACCACCGAGGGGTACGGCGGCACCTACGCGACGCAGGAGAACTTCCGCATCATGCGGGAGGCCCTCGACGACGAGGCGCGCAGGCTCGGGCGCTACGTCCACCTCACCAACTACTCGTCGGGCCTGTGCATGAGCGAGATCGCGTTCGCCGCGGCGTGGGAGCGGCTCGACATGCTGCTCAACGACGCGATGTACGGGATCCTCTTCCGCGACATCAACATGAAGCGGACGCTGTGCGACCAGTACTTCTCGCGCCGCATCTGCGCCTTCGCCGACGTGGTCATCAACACCGGCGAGGACAACTACATCACCACCGCGGACGCCGACGAGGGGGCCCACACCGTCGTCGCCAGCCAGTTCATCAACGAGAGCTTCGCCCACCGGGCCGGGCTCCCCGACCGGCTCATCGGGCTCGGCCACAGCTTCGAGATCGACCCGTCGCGGGAGGACACGGTGGCTCGCGAGTTCGCACAGGCGCTGCTGGTGCGCACGCTCTTCCCGGAGGCGCCCATCAAGTACATGCCGCCCACCAAGCACAAGCAGGGCGACATCTTCTTCAGCCACGCCTACGACGTCATGGCGGACGTGGTGGGCCGCGTGACCGGCCAGTCCATCCAGCTCCTCGGCATGATGACCGAGGCGATGCACAATCCCTTCCTCATGGACCGGTACGTGGCGCTGAAGAGCGCCGACTACGTCTACCGTGCCTGGAAGTCCATGGGCGGCGAGATCCAGTGGCGGCCGGACGGGATGGTGGAGCGGCGAGCGCGGGCGACGCTGGCGGAGGCACTGGCGCTGCTCGAGGAGGTCGCCCGGGACGGCCTCATGAAGGCCATCGGGAAGGCCCGCTTCGCCGACATCTCCCGCGCCGAGGACGGCGGCAAGGGACTCTCGGGCGTCGTGGAGAAGGAGCCGGGGTACTTCAACCCGTTCCTCGAGATCCTGGAGGGGACATGAGAAGGCTCGCCATCGCGGCGCCGGCGCTGCTCGCCGCCTGCGCCACCCTCGAGCAGGCGGGGCGCCCCGTCGCCCGCCCGGCGGGCGACGAGGGCATGGTGGTCTACGTCGTCGGCAGGCTCAGCTTCGAGGCGCCCTCGGGCTGGACCGCCACCGGCGACGACCGCCGCGTGCGCATCGCCTCGCCGCAGGGACAGGTCCGCATCGAGGCCGACGCGGTGGCGCGCCCGGTGGCCGGCGAGGCGGAGTGCCTGGCCGACGCCGAGACGGTGCTGGCGCGCACCTCTGCCACGGTCGCCAACGTGCGGCGCCACCCCACCAGCTTCGCGGGCCGCCGCGCTCTGACCCAGGAGGGCGACCAGGGCGGCTGGCACTCCTGGGCCTACGCCGTCTGCGACGGGACGACCCAGTACCGGATCTGGTTCACCGGCGTCTCGCCCATGAGCCCGGAGGCGCTCGAAGCCCACCGCTTGCTCGTGGCGAGCGCCCAGCTCGGGGCGGCGCCGTGAGCCCGCCGCGCGAATGGCAGCCGGGCCAGCTCGTCCGCCCCTACGGCGATCGCCGGGACGACGGCGTGGTCCAGCTGTCCTTCGTGCTCCCGGTGCCGGCGAGCGAGAAGGCGCGCGAGGCGGCGGCCCAGCTGGCGAGGAAGATGGGCATGGGCCAGGTGCACGTCGCCGCCATGGAGCCGGCGGCGGAGGGCTACACCTTCTTCGTGGTCTACGGCCGCACCGACCTGTCGGTGGACTACGGCGCCATCGACGTGCCCGAGGTGGTGGTCCGCAAGAAGGGCTTCGACGAGCTGAACGACCTCGTCGCCCGCGAGGTGGGGCGGAAGATCGTGGTGCTGGGCGCCTGCACCGGCTCCGACGCCCACGCCGTCGGCATCGACGCCATCATGAACATGAAGGGGTTCGCCGGCGACTACGGGCTCGAGCGCTACCCCCAGTTCGCGGCCAGGAACCTCGGCGCCCAGGTGGAGAACGCGGCGCTGGCGCGGGCCTGCCTGGAGCGGGGCGCCGACGCGGTCCTGGTCTCGCAGGTGGTCACGCAGCGCGACGTCCACAAGGACAACGCGCGAGCCTTCGTCGACGACCTCGCGAGGCTGGGCATCCGCGGCAAGGTGGTGGCCATCCTCGGCGGGCCGCGCATCGACCACAAGCTGGCCCTCGAGCTGGGCTACGACGCCGGCTTCGGGCCCGGCACCAAGCCCTCCGACGTCGCCAACTTCATCGTGGGAGCGGTGCTGAAGAGGATGGGGAAGGAGATGCGCTGAGGCCGCCATGGACCCGCCCGGAACCGTCACACTCCGCGTCCGCATGTCCCAGGCCGACGCCCACTACGGCGGGAACCTGGTGGACGGCGCGCGCATGCTGGCGCTCTTCGGCGACGTCGCCACCGAGCTGCTCGTCCGGCTCGACGGCGACGAGGGGCTCTTCCGCGCCTACGACATGGTGGAGTTCCTCGCGCCGGTCCACGCCGGCGACGTCATCGAGGCCACCGGCGAGATCACCCATGTCGGCACGACGTCGCGGAAGATGCGCTTCGAGGCCCGGAAGGTGATCGGGCCGCGCCCCGACCTCTCAGACAGCGCGGCGGAGGTCCTCGCCGAGCCGGTGGTGGTGTGCCGCGCGACCGGGACTTGCGTCACGCCGAGGGAGAAGCAGCGGTTCGGGCGCTGAGGCGCGGAGGCGGGCATGGGCGAGAAGGTCATCATCAGCGCGGCGGTGGTCGGGGCCGAGGTCATGCGCGACAAGAGCCCGGCCGTGCCGTACCTCCCCGCGGAGATCGCCCAGGCTTCGGTGGACGCGTGGCGCGCCGGCGCGGCCGTGGTGCACCTGCACGCGCGCTGGCCGGACGGGCGCCCGTCCCAGAGGGCCGAGCACTTCCGCGAGATCATCGATCGCCTCCGCGCGGCCGGGTGCGACGCCGTGGTCCAGTGCTCGACGGGCGGCGCGGTGGGGATGTCGATCGACGAGCGGCTCGGCTCTCTCGTCGCCGGCGCCGAGATGGGAACGCTCAACATGGGCACCATGAACTTCGGCGACGACGTCTTCGTGAACGCCCGCCCCGACATCGTGAAGGTGGCGGGGCGGCTCCGGGAGCGCGGCCTCGTCCCGGAGTGCGAGGTGTACGACGCCGGCATGCTCGACACCCTGCGCTGGCTCCTCGAGAAGGGGCACCTCTCGCGCCCCTACCACGTCCAGTTCGTGCTCGGCGTGCCCGGGGGCATGACCGGCAGCGAGCGGAACCTGCGCTTCCTCGTCGAGGGGCTGCCGGAGCCCGCCCACTGGAGCGTGGCCGGGATCGGCCGCTTCGAGCTCCCCATGGCCGATGTGGCGCTTCGGCTCGGCGGCCACGTCCGGGTGGGGATCGAGGACAACCTCTTCGTCTCGAAGGGCGTCCTGGCGAAGGGGTCGCACGAGCTCGTGTCGCTGGCGGTGAAGGCGGCGCTCGCGGCCGGCCGCGATCCTGCCACGCCCGCCGAGGCCCGGCGCCTGCTCGAGATCGCGCCCCGCGCCGAGTCGTGAGGAAGGCCGCTGTCAAGGGAATCGCCCGCGCGTCGGGCGCGCGAGCGGCTTGACGCCTCGATGGGGCGGCGCTAGCTTCGCGCGCCTGGACCGGCAGGGAAGGGGCGCCATGACGAAGGCGGATCTGATCGAGAAGGTGCAGGCGGCGAACGGTGGCTTGTCGAAGCGCCAGGTGGCCGTCGTGGTGGACTCGATCTTCGAGAACCTGGCGAAGGCCATCAGGCGGGACAAGCGCTTCTCGGTCCCCAGCTTCGGGACCTTCACGGTGAAGCGCCGCGCCGGCCGCGTCGGGCGCAACCCCCAGACCGGCGCCGAGATCCGGATCGCGCCGACGAAGACGGTGGGCTTCAAGCCGGCGCCCGAGCTGAAGAAGGCGCTCTAGGCCGGGGCTTCCGCGCCGCCAGGTCTTCAGGGACCTGGCGGGGTCCGACCGCGATCGCCTGGAGCTGGCGATCTTCGATACCTTCCCGCAGCCGCTCGCGCGCCGAGGCGGGAAGGGCCCGTTGGCATGTGCCCCCGGGCCCGGATGCCGGCGCTCCCCTCGGCCGCGGCGCTAGCCCTTCTTCTCTTCCTTCTTGGGCGCGCTGAAGTCGATGTCCACGTCGAGCTGGACCGTCCACATCATCTTGGAGCCACCCGGCTGGACCTTGTCGTCGAGGAAGAAGATGGGGCCCGTGAGGATGTCGATCGCGGGCGTGAAGTAGAGGCCGACGCCCAGGCCCCAGGCGCCGTAGAGGTTCTTGCCGGTCTGGACGTCGCCGAAGAAGTTGATCTTGGAGAGCCCGGTCAGGTTGATGGGGATGTCCGGGGTCAGGTAGGCGCCCAGGAACCCCGTCCGTTGCACGCTGCCCGAGCTGCCCGTCCAGAGGTTCGTCGAGCCGGCGCCGTAGTAGCCGCCCACGGTCAGGGTGCCGAACCCGAAGGTCTTGCCGACCTCCGCGTGCCAGACGTCGTAGGTGCTGACGTTTGCCTTGAAGCCCGCTCCGTAGATGCCGGCGCTGATGCCGGGGAACCAGTCGCCGAAGGCCCCTTCCGTCAGGCCGATCTTGGCGTTCAGCTGGATCGCCGCCTCGGTGTAGCCCGGATAGAAGAGGTCGAAGCCCAACTCGGCCTGGAGCTTGTCGAAGGGCAGGATGCCCATGGTGAGCCCGGCGTTGATCGGGAGGGCGCCCTGCTCCCCGAAGTAGGTGTCGTAGGTGACGTGGGGGATGCCGAACGGCTGCACGTAGGTCGTCGCCGGGGTCCAGAACGTCGTGGACGGCGTCGCCCTGGCGGCGCCCGCCGAGGCGAGGAACGCGCTCGCGGCGAGCGCCTGGAAGGCCTTCTTCATCGAGTCTCTCCTTGGGAAGCTCGGGTTGACGGCAACGCCGGAGAGGCATTGCACGGTGCGTGCCGCGTCCGACGGCGCCGTTTCCAGGGGCTTCCGGCGAGGGTTCTCGGACGGTGCATGGCAGGCGTGCAGCGCCATGCACCGCGAGAAGGCAGCGCCCCGCTACATCGAGGCGACGGCGTGCCCGTTTCGCTCGCCGCCCGACTCGATGTCGCTCGTGACGTAGGCGCGCTCGCCGGACTCGGACATGTCCATGCCGCTCCACTCGTCCTGCTCGTCGGCGCGCAGGCGCATGACGAGCCCGAGGCCCTTGAGGATGAGGTAGGAGAGGCCGCCGGACCAGGCGAAGGTGACGAGGACGCCCACGCCCTGCCACAGGAAGAGGCGGAAGCTGCCGTCGGCGGCGTCGGGATTCACGACCTTGCTGGCGAGCAGGCCGGTCATGAGCGCGCCGAGCGTGGCGGCGACGCCGTGGACCGCGAAGACGTCGAGCGAGTCGTCGATGCCGAGCCGGGGCCGGTAGCGGACGGCCAGGAGGGAGGCGACGCCGGCCATGGCGCCGATCGCGGTGGCGGAAGCGGGCGTCACGAAGCCGGCGGCCGGCGTGACCGCCACGAGCCCGGCCACCGCGCCGGAGGCGAGGCCCACGCCCGACATCTTGCCGTGGAAGAGGAAGAGCTCGAGCAGGCCCCAGGCCGCTGCGGCCGCGGCCGGCGCGAAGAAGGTGTTGGCGAAGGCGTAGGCGGCGAGGCCGTTGGCGGCGAGCGCGCTGCCTCCGTTGAAGCCGAGCCAGCCGAACCAGAGCAGGCCCGCCCCCAGGATGGCGAAGGGGATGTTGTGCGGGAGGACCGTCGGCTGGCGGAGGCCGCGCCGCTTGCCGAGGACGAGGGCGCCGACGGCGGCGGCGGCGGCGGCGTTGATGTGGACGACCGTTCCGCCCGCGAAGTCGAGCACGCCCCGCGCGCGGAGCCAGCCGCCCGGCGCCCACACCCAGTGGGCCACGGGGGAGTAGACGACGAGGCTCCAGATGGCGACGAAGGCCACGAAGGCCTTCACCCGGATGCGCTCCACCAGCGCGCCCGAGATGAGGGCCGGCGTGATGACCGCGAACATGGCCTGGAAGAGCATGAAGGCCAGGTGGGGGATGGTCGGGGCGAGGTCCTTCGCCACGTCCGCGCCGACGCCGCGCAGGCCCGCGAAGGAGAGGCCGCCCAGGACGGCGTCGAGGCCGCCCGGCCCCGGCGCGAAGGCGAGGCTGTATCCGACGAGCAGCCACAGCACCCCGATGATGGCCATGCAGACGAGGGAGAGGATCATGGTGTGGACCACGTTCTTCGAGCGGACGAGGCCGCCGTAGAAGAAGGCGAGGCCCGGTGTCATGAGGAGCACCAGGCCTGCGCTGACGAGGACGAAGGCCGTGTCCCCCGAATTGATGTTGTTCACTCGATTCCTCCCTCTGGGCGTGGGTCCCCGCGTCGCTTGCAGCCCGCGTGCCGGAAGTCCGGGCTTCTCCTGCCGCGGCCTTGGGCACGCGCGGCCGGGCGGCTGCCCGGTGTCGAGGCACGCCATGCCCGTCCACCGGGCAGCGGCGCTCGCTTCCCCGTCCCGGGACGCGGGGGTATCCTCGCGGCGCCGTGGCGCTCCCCGTGTCCTCCGCCGCGCTCCGCGCGCTCGCTCTCGCCGCGCCGAAGGGGGGGGTGGCCGCGCCGCCGCCCGGCGGGCCGGGCTCGTGGTGGGCCCTGTGGGCCTTCCTCGCCGCGCTCGCCGTCGCCGTCGCCGCGCTCGCCCTCTACCTGTGGTGGCGCCGGCGCCTGCGCCGCGTCCGTCGCCGGCCTCGCCGTCGCCCGGCGCGGCCTCGCTACCCGGTGGTGCTCGCCCACGGCCTCTTCGGCTTCGACGAGATCGAGGTGGCCGGCGCCCGGCACGCCTACTTCAAGGGGATCCCGGAGCGGCTCGAGGAGTCGAGATGGGAGGTGAGCCTGGCGCGGGTGCGCGGCGCGGCCTCCGTGAAGGCCCGCGCGGCGGAGCTCGCCGAATGCATCCGCGCCGTGGACGCGCCGAAGGTGAACGTCGTGGCACACAGCATGGGGGGGCTCGACGCGCGCTACGCCATCTCGAGGCTGGGGATGGCGAAGCACGTCGCAACGCTCGTCACCGTGGGCGCGCCGCACCTCGGGACGCCGGTCGCCGACCTCGGCGCCGGGCTCGCCGCGCGCCTCGGTCTGCGGCTCGCGCTCGAGACTGCCGGCGTGGGCCTCGGGGCCTTCGACGACCTCACCGTCGCCCGCATGGAGGCCTTCAACGCCGAGGTGGCCGACGCGCCCGGCGTGTCCTACGGGTCGGTGGTCGGCATCGTCAGGAAGAAGCGGCACATGAACCCGCTGCTCGTGCCCACCTACCTGTACTTGAAGGCGCGCGCCGGCGACAACGACGGCATGGTTCCGGCCGCGTCGCAGCGCTGGGGCGAGGTGCTCGCGACCATCGAGGCCGACCACTGGGCCCAGATCGGCTGGTCGCGCCGCTTCGACGCCGCCGAGTTCTACGCGGGCCTGCTGCGGGAGCTCCGCGGTCGCGGTTTCTAGCAGCCGCCCGGGGCCGACCTTCCGGGAGCGATCGCGGCCGATCCGTGGTAGAGAGAGGGCCGGAGGTTTCCCGTGTCGCCGATGAATCCCGGCGCGACCAAGCGCCAGAAGGAGCTGAAGCGCCTCGAGCGCCAGCGCGAGAAGGAAGCGAAGCGCGAGCAGCGCAAGCGCGAGAAGGGCGAGCGCCCCGCGGTCGGTCCGGGCGAGGATCCGGACATCGCGGGAATCGTCCCCGGCCCGCAGCCGCCTCTCGAGTAGGGCGGGGGCTCGTCCCCCGCCGCCGGACGCGCAGGGGGCCTCGTGCCCCGCCGCCGGACGCCGAGGCGGCTCGTCCCCCGCCGGGCGCGCAGGCTGGCTCGTCCCCCGCCCCCGGTCGGTACTCGCGCTTGGGTACCCCGGCGGCTCAGGGCTGGGCGGGCGTCCTCCTGGACGTCGAGGTCTTCGACGTCGTCTTCTTCGAAGTGCCCTTCTTGACGGCGGCCTTCTTGACGGCTGCCTTCTTCGGCGGCGACTTCTTCAGCGCCGCCTTCGGCTTGGCCTTGGACTTCTTCGCCGCCGTTGCCTTCGACGGCTTGGCCTTCTTCTTCGGGGAGGGCTTGGCCTTGGCCGCCTTCTTGTCCATCTTCGCCTTGGCCGGTGCGGCCGTCGCGGGGGGCGGGGGCTCGTAGGGATCGTCGTCGATCGCGCTCTGGAGGGCCGCCGGGGCCCCGGCGACCATCCGGTAGCCGGTCCGGTTCAGCTCCTCCTCGGTCACCGCCTTCTCGAGCCAGGCGCGGTCGGCGCCCTCGACGCCCGCGGCGTCCATGGCCGCCGCGGCGCCGCCCCGGTCGCCGGCGCGCGCCCGGATCGCGGCCAGGTGCAGCGCCGCCCGCCCTCGCTCGTTCGGCGGCGTCCCGGAGCGATCCGCGATGAGCCTCTCCAGGGCCGGCGTGGCCTCCTCCGGCTTCGCCTTGCCGGAGAGCGCGAGCTTGGCCATGCCGTAGGCGGCACGGGGATGGGTCGGCGAGGCGGCGAGGGCCGCGGCGTAGGCCTCGCGGGCCTCCTCGAAGCGCCTGGCGCGGCGCAGGGCGTCGCCCTGGAGCGCGAGGGCGGCCGGGAACCGCGGCTCGGCCTTGAGGGCGTCCTCGAGCGGAGGGAGCGCGAGGAGCGGGTTCCCGGCGAGGAGCGCG